>Ga0209647_1003910_pt1 | contig 11409 bp, 17 predicted proteins | sample GraSoi_2013_60cm_FD_185827 | JGI IMG/M metagenome (GOLD analysis project Ga0209647, IMG submission 185827) | Grasslands soil microbial communities from the Angelo Coastal Reserve, California, USA - Sample 9_17_2013_60cm (SPAdes) (version 2) | ecosystem: Environmental > Terrestrial > Soil >... | reverse complement strand
CCGGTTGTTCGAGTCCTTCTACACGACCAAACCCGGCGGCTTGGGAATGGGGCTGTCGATCTGCCGTTCGATCATTGAAGCGCATCACGGACGATTGTGGGCTACCGCGAACACGCCACACGGTGCCGTTTTTCAATTCACGTTGCCGGCATACTCATATGGCGAGAAAGAGGATCGTTGAAGATGTTTGCAGCATTCATACGGCTGCCAATGTTTCCCGGAGCGTTTTGTCGAGCGGCGTATTTGGCTGACCGCAAGTGCGCCGTGCTTTACCACCCAGCGCCGCGCCCGTGCTTCGCGCGCCATTTCGGTCCGGGACCACGCATGTAGTGTAGCTCGGGCCGATACGGGTCGCACACAGAGGCCCTCAGCCAGCGCCACCGCCGAGCAACCGCGTCGACGGCCTGCGTCGGCGTACGGGTCGCAAGCAACGCTCTCAAGACGTACGAATCTGAAAGTTCGCTCATTTCAAACCTCCCTCGGTCATCGAGGAGTCCTCTTCGGCCTGCCTCCACCGCGCCTGCTGTTGTTTTGACCGTCGTTGCGGGGGCCCGGCTTCGCTGATGACGTTTCTGCGAAATTCGCGCGGCGTTTGCCCAGTAATCTTGCGAAAGGCCAGCGTAAACGAGCTGTTAAAGGCGTAGCCGAGAGTCAATGCGATATTCGTGATTGAATTTGTTCGGTCCGACAACAGCACCTTCGCCTGCTCCATGCGCCGCTGGAGGAGATATCCCTGCGGTGGAATTCCGAAGGATTGCTTGAAGGTTCGACAGAAATGATGCTGGCTTAGCCGAGCGAGTCGAGCAAGCGTGACGAGAGATACTCGCTCGTCCAGGTGTTCCTCGATGTAACCGATGACGGCACGCTTTTGCCAGCTGGCAAGTCCACCCCGACTCGCTGCGAAGGTGCGAGCCAACTCTCGGCCGGAGCGCGATAGCTCGTGCGCTAGGACACTCGCGAGCGCATCGAAGTAGACCTTGCTTTCAGGTTGATTGCGCTCGATCAGATTCTTCAACTTCGTGGCCGTTGCCCAAAGGATGGGGTCTTCGAAGAATGCTCTCGGCGCATACGCGGTACCCGCGTCGGCGGGTTTTTGCAGCTTTGCTGGATCGAGGTAGAGGTAGGTCACGCGCAGTGGCGTGCTCGTCTCATGCCATTCACGATAGGAATGGCCGGCTGGCACGAACGTCAGCTTGTTGGCAAAATTTCGAAGCCGCGATGGAGGTAGTCCATCAATCGATGTCTCGCCCTCGCGACGAACGCCGTCCTCGTATAGCACCAGCAAGTGCGCGGCAGCGTCGTAACTGATTTCGATCCTGCTTCGGGCTGGCGCGTAGATGCTCTCCGTTAGGAGCCCGTATTGTTCCTTGCTGTGTCGCTTGACTAGCTCGATTGGAGAAATCTGGACAGTTGCACCGAAGACTTCGCATCCGGCGGACACCGCTGGTACGAAATCTGAGCGCAGTTCCAATTGCTGGAAGTCCCCTTCGTGAAGAAAATCTTGATTTGCGGCGTGCCACAGCGTTCGTGCTCGTTCAGAGCCGACCTGCGGCGTGTGTGTTGAGGGAGGAGTCATGATCGCCATCACCTCCGGGTCGGCCGGTGTTTAAGGGCGGCATCGTGCGGAATGATATTTTCGCGACCCGGGCGTCTCTATCGGACCTAGGTGCCCTCGAGTGTGCATTTGGTCTTCTCAACTTTCCCTTTGGTCGTAATGGGGTCATACGAAGGTTGTCTTTGGATCATGCAGGAGCGGGCTTCGCCCCTGACGGCTGCGCCGGAGCCTCAGCATAGCCGTACGCACTGGTGCTCATTTGCAGTAAGAAAAACCGGCACCCGCATCGCACTATCTTTCGATGCTGCCAACTCGTGCTGTCAGGCTGATCAGCGGCCGCTCGCGTCGGCGGGGGCGTCATGCCCCGCTGCGTGGAGAGCTAAGGGCCCTGCGAAAGCTTGCTACGTGTGACGATTTAATAAGCGTCATTCCGTTTTGGAATGAGCCCTCATGAAAACGACTAGAGGACTACGTAACCGGACTAGGTCCCTTGCCTCTGTCGAGTGCCGCATGAAGACAGTCGACAAGGCGTCGTCCCTGGAGTTCGACCGGCTTGTGCAGGAAGCAGATGGCTCCGCCGTTCAACGCGCGTGCCTTAACGGTCTCATCGGGATAGGCCGTAATGAAAATGATCGGTATTTCAAAGCCGAGATGCGCCAAATGATCCTGCAACTCCAACCCGGTCATGCCCGGCATTTGCACATCCAATATCAAACACCGTGTTTCGGATACCAATGACGAGCGGAGAAACGACTCGGCTGACGCGAACGTGTGGGCTGCCAACCCGATCGACCTCACGAGGGCCTCTAGGGCCCCGCGAATCCAATCGTCGTCGTCTACGATGGATATGAGCGGAGTTTCTGTCAAAAGATCGTTCCATCACCGGTATGCCCCCCGGCGCCGATACTTCGAGAAAGGGGTAGACAATGGTGCCACGGGCGGACTGTCCGGGAAATAATACCTGAGTGCTAGTGAGCTTGAAGAAATTGACGTTTAATCGCGCGAATTAGCCGAGAGTTTCCCAGGGAATACTACTCGGAGCGGCGTGCGACGCTTGATCGATTTGTCACCCTGCCTAGCCTTCCTGGTTCTCCTTTCCGCGAATCCCCAGACTTTCAGCAATCATGACCAAATCGGCCAGCGATTTGGCGCGCATTTTTTGCATCACGTTGCCTCGGTGAATCTTTACTGTCCTTTCGCTTATGCCGATCTTGCCTGCGACCTGCTTGTTCATAAGGCCGCCGGTCACGAGCGCCATAATCTGACGCTCGCGCGGGGTTAATAATGCAAACCGGGCCCGCACGTCCGAGTTGGATTTCTCTTCGTCGCGGCGCTTTCGGTCCCGCTCCAGCGCCCCGGTCACCGCATCGAGCATCTCCTGCTCGCGAACTGGCTTGATCAAAAAGTCGATCGCGCCTGCCTTCATGGCCTTGACCGACATCGGAACATCACCGTGACCGGTGATAAAGATGATCGGTATTTTGATGCCTAAACGGTTGAACTCGGCTTGCAGATCGAAACCGCTCAACCGCGGCAGTCTGATGTCCAGGACGAGGCAGCTTGGGACGGCGGGGAGCGGATGTTCCAGCAACTCGGTTGCAGACGTGAATGCCTCGACGCGCAGCCCGATCGAACGAAACAGGCTGCTCAGCCCGCCGAGCATGAGCGGATCATCGTCGATGACGAATACGATCGGCTCTTCCGCAGCTGAGACCGGGGAGGTAGGACGCACGCCTTCTTTCATGGGGCGATTTCCCGTTTCCCATTGTGACTTTCCTATCCCAGTTCAAGTAGGCTGCGGTCATCGTAGCAAGAGTGTGTCAGATAGACGACTAAAATCTTAGGTAGCGCGCGCCCTTCATCTCGAGCCACCGGCCATGCGGTGTATGGACTGCCCGCATGAGAATGCCATCGCAATGGGTACATCTCAGAACTGCTCCCATTGGAGCCGCGTACGGACGCAAAGCGCCTACACCTTCTATGGAACCGCATGCCTCGCATTCCGTTCGTGCGACAGTTATATCGCAAGCAAAAAGCTCCTGAAGAAGCGTTACGGCAGCATTGCCTTCGAGCACGAGGTCGGAGACGTTCTCAGTCATGGCGCTTGTCCTCCTGAAGGTCCGAAGCGTTCCGTCTTGATCGTGAGCGGGTCATATCCAAGTTCCACCAGAAACCTTGAGACGTCCTCCACGAAAGGAGTGGACCCGCAGACAAAAATTTTCGGGCTTCGCTCGGGTGGGAAGCACTCCTCCGCAAGCAGTGCTTTGTCAATTCTTCCCCGACGGCCCATCCATCCGTCCGGCTGTTTGCGGGTCAACGTGTTGACAACACGCAAATGGGGATCGCAGCGCGCCATTGCATCGAGCTCCGCTCGATAGATGACGTCTTCCAGACTTCTGGATGAGTACAAGAGTGAAGTGGCGACGCCAATGTTCTGCCTGTCGCGATGACGGAGCATCGCCATCAGGGGAACGACGCCCGATCCACCCGCGATGAGGGATAGCGGCCCGCCCATGGCGGTGGTCCAGACGAAATAGCCGCCGATGGGCCCCCGCAAGTCGAATTGATCACCGACACGAAGATCGTCAACGAGATATGGAGACACCTCGCCATTATCGACGCGCTCCACAGTCAAAGTGAGCAATTGGTCTTCGGGAGGCGAAGCGATCGAATAGCTGCGCTGCGCCTGGTAGCCGTCTTCGGCCGTGAGGCGAATATCGACATGCTGGCCGGACAGGTGCCCCTGCCAATTCGCGACGTGTAGCAGAAGGCTCTTCACCCGATACGTTTCGACGACGATTTCCCGCACTTGAGCCAGCTGCCACTGAAGTCGCCGCACGGGCCGGGCTGCTGCCTCAGTCACCGTCATATCGCTGCTCTTTCCAGGGGTCGCCGTAATTGTGATAGCCAAACGACTCCCAGAAGCCGGGCTGATCCTTTTCCATGAAGCGGAGTCTGCGGACCCATTTGGCACTCTTCCAAAAATAGAGATGCGGCACGAGCAGCCGAGCTGGACCGCCATGCGCTGGTGGAATCGGTAAGCCCTCATACCGGGTCGCGATCATCCCCTGACCCCCAATGAGATCCGCGACAGGGACATTTGTTGTGTAACCGCCGTCGCAATGGGCCATGATGTGGGGTGCGGGCGGCTCCGTGAGGCCTACTGCCTTCAACAAATCGTCGAAAGTCACGCCTTGCCACGTCGTATCAAGTTTCGACCATTTGGTGACGCAATGAATGTCAGTCTTGATCGTCGTCTGAGGGAGCGCCTCGAACTCTGTCCAGTTCCATTTGCCGAGCAGCGACACGCCCAGCTGAAGAGCGAAAGTCCAGTCTCCAAGTTTCATTTGCGGCGTAGGCCCCGCGGAAAGAACCGGAAAATCCGTCGTCACATGCTGTCCAGGCGGCAGTCGGTCTTTCGGAGCTTGCTCGTGCCGCTTTGACCTGAAGCCGCGAGCGATTGTGGTTCCGTCCATCGAGATCATGCCTTTCCTTGGGGACCTGCCCGCTCATACGAAAAGTTCGCGCTGTTGCGCGTGGCCATCCTCGCGATAGTCCCAACTGTTTTTGGCTGTCGATTCCGCAGCGAGGGCGCCGCAGCGGTTCTGCGATCGTGCCCTGGTCCTTCTGTCTGCGGCGACTTGCGGCGCGCTGCTGGAAGGGAACACCACGATGGACGTCGATCCCCCGGTTGCAAACCTTTGGTCGAATCGCCCATCGAGAGCTTTAGCAAGCTCGTGCACGATTTTGAGCCCGCGTCCCGGTCGGAAGCTTACTGGTGCCGATCCGTTATCCAGCACCCTACATTCGACAAGCGCGACTGCGCGCGATAACTCGACCCGGATCGATCCATTCCCGCTGGCAAATGCATGCCGCGCCGCATTTGTTATGAGCTCGAACACAATCATCCCCAGTAGCCAACATCGATCCGATGGCAGCCATACACGACGGGCCGCGAGGACTAGGTCTATTTTCATCTGATTCAGCTTGGATCGCCTCATCGACAGGCACAGCTTGCGAAGATAGGCCGCCGCGTCCGTGCGGATCCCATGTTCCGGCATCTGCAGAGCGTGATGGATCTCCGCATAATGGTGGAGAACCTCCGCCACGTCGGTCAGCGCGGCCTTGACCTCCTTACTGCTGGAACGTGCAGCGGCGAGAGACACGACGCTGATAGCGCAGCAAAACTCGTTGCCGATTCTGTGGTTCAGCTCGTGCAGCAGTAATTGCGCCTGCGGGAAGGGCGGCTGGGAAGGAAGGGGCATCATAACGTGCATCCAGCAGTTTTCGCATGAGACCGCGCGGCGGCGAGCTTGCGCGCCGCGCGATTTGTAATTGACGCAAATCCGTCCGGATGTCGATCAGGCGCGCTCGCAATCCCGCAAGACAGGCAAAATCGCGCCAAGAGATGTGGCGCGGTCGCGCGTCGACTAGAATACCTTCCACACACCATGACTTGTCTATCGCTGGCGGTGAGTTCCCATGCGCCAGCAGAGCTATGGGAGAACTTCTATGCGCGCAAAACTTCTGGCAATGACCGCGTTAGTTGCGAGCGGCGTAATCGCAACGGCCTTCCTCGTGCAGTCGCTCTCGAGCAGCAGCGCGCAGACACCGGCCCGTCAGCTGCCCCAGTACACCGCCTCCGGCGATCTGGTCCTGCCGAAGAATTTCAACGAATGGGTGTACGTCGGATCGCCGCTCACTCCAATTGCGCTTAATGGTGGCAAGAAGTGCCCCGAACCCAAATCGAGCTCTGACGACCCTTGCACCGGCTTCCCGGAATATCACAACGTTTACATCGAGCCGGGCTCCTATGAGATCTACAAACAGACGAAGCAATTCCCGGAAGGGACGATCCTGTTCAAGGAACTGCAGCTCACATTGCCAGCACAGAACCCCGATGGTTCGCGCACCGAGCCTTCCGGGCGCGGTTTTTTCGGCGGAAACTTCAATGGCGCCGATGTGACCGTCAAGGATACCAAGCGCTTTGCCGCTTCGGGCGGCTGGGGCTACTTCAATTTCAATCATCATGAGCCAAAAGCTCCGACCGCCAACGTCACAGACTGCGGCCACGCCTGCCACCTCGGCGGTGCCAAGAAAGACGAGGTCTGGACCCAGTTCTATCCTCTGTTGGACAAGTAACACCTCACGTTGTCCCGCGTGATGAAGGACGGTCATGAAGACTCTCGCCGTTACCGGGATAGCAGGATTGTTGGTCATCGTCGCCGCGCATGGGGAGATCGAGACCATGAAGCGGCGGATCGTCCACTGCTCCAAGGCCGATCTCGAATACGGCGCCGGGGTCGCCAAGGCGCTCGGCATTAAAGCCGCGCCGCCGATGATTGCCGCGGACTGACGCGGATTGGCTTGCCTGCCGCTGCTTCTGATTGGATCTATGTGGTCGGATATCCGCCGCTGACGGATAGCAAGTCATCCCACGCAACAAAATAGAGGAGAGGTTAAGCATGTCGAATAACTCGAATCAGCATGACGGGAATCTCGACATGCAGGCGAACGAAACCCCGAACGTTTCGATGCCTGCCGCACCAACTATCAGTTGTTGGGAAGCTGGTCGGTGGCAGCTGACGAGGGCAAGGCTTCAAAGAAGCTCCGACGCGTCCCCTAGGTCGACCTCGAGCGTTCGTGGCCATGTTGGAGAAGCGGTTTCCAAAGTGGCCACGGCGACTGCGAGCTCCTAGCTGGAGCCTCGGCGAGAACCAGGTAATCCAACCGGAGAAGACAGGAGAGATGACTATGCCGAAAGAGATGAGGCCCAAGGAGATGAGCACGCCGAATGGCGGACACCTCTACATGCAAACGAACGAGATCGAGAACTGCATCATACATTATCATCGCGCTGCGAGCGGCGCGCTTTCTGAAGTGGAACGTTGCGCCACTGGTGGTGCGGGATCTGGGACGTTCAAGCCGATCAGTGGTCAGGACAGCGCGCCGAACGCCTTTGAAGGTGCAGGTAGTGTCATCCTCACGCCGGATCGGCGGTTTCTGTTCGCGACCAATGGCGGCGACAATTCGGTCTCCAGCTTCCGTGTCGGCGCAGCTGGACGTCAAGCCGACCGGAAACCCCGTCGAGGGAAAGAGCGGCACTGCCAAATCGCTGGCCTATGCCCCCTCGAGCGGCACGCTGATCGTACTGCACTCGTTCGGCCCCGATCATGTCCGGCTGATGTCCGTCCACGCCGAGGGCAAGCTCAGCGCGCGCCCGGAGCGATACACGGTGAATACGCACGACAAGCCCAACCGCGTGCCCACTATGGTCGTAATCTCGCCCGATGAGAAGTTCGTCTTTGTCGGCACCACGTTCGACGAGCCAATCGTTTCCACCGGCTTGTATCCAGATGGCTCGCCTATTCTCTGGGTCCAGCGGGCCGGCGGAGCATTCCACTCGATCGCCTCGAATCTGCCGGATCCCGATGGCATCGCCGTCTTTCCCCTGCGCGAGGACGGGTCCCTCGGCACAGCCCGGTTCTACGACGCGGGAGGCGCCTCTCCGTTCTACATCGCCTTCCTGCACGGTCGGCCGGATACCTTCGTTATCGGATATGCCGTCGGCGACGGATGCTCCATGGGCACCATCGACAAAGACGGCAAGGTCAACATCGGCCCGCTCGTAAAGATCGACACGAGCGCAGGCGTGCCCTCCGAGCTGTGTTGGCTGGCAGTCTCCCCGGATGATCGAACGGTGTACGCGACGAACTTCGGCTACAGCTACATCAGCAGCTACCACATCAATGGCCGCGGCCTGGAAATCGCGTGCGATCCCGCGTGCACAAAGGTTCCGGGAGACGGCACTGCCAGGGGGCTCAACGGAACCGTGATCAGCGGCCCGGCGGACAACTGGCTCACGCCGGATGGCGCCTACCTCTACCAGATCTACGGCAATGCCGCGAAGCTGGTGGGCTACGCCACTCAACGGGATGGCTCGCTGGAGGAGGTCGCCAGCGTAAAGATTCCCTACAACAGCCCGCAAGGTTTGGCGGGATTCTGATGCGGCTCAATGCGGCGCGTTCGCAACGGACGCGCCGCCAACACGACGAGCCGGGTGGAAGCCGATGTTCGACACTCCACCCACACCTGATCGCGCCGAAATGCCAAACGCTCTTGCGCCCAAGCTCGTCGCCGAATTCATCAGCACCTTCGCGTTGGTGTTCATCGGCGCCGGCGCGACCGCCGTGGTCGGCGAGGGCGCCGGTCTCGGCGGTATCGCCGCGACTGCCTTCGCCCCCGGCCTGACCATCATGGTCTTCGTCTATGCTTATGGCACCGTTTCCGGAGCTCACATGAATCCGGCCGTTACCGTGGGCGTGCTGGCTGCCGGTGCGATGTGCCTCGTGGACGCGGTCGGCTACATCGTCGCCCAGGTGGTGGGCGGCATCGCCGCCGCGCTCGCATTGGCGGCCCTCCTCGGCGGCGTGGCCACCGGCCTCGGCACCCCGGCGCTCGCCCACGACCTGGCCCTCGGCTCCATAACCACGGTCACCATCACGCCGGCGGCTGGCTTCGCCATCGAGGCGCTGCTCGCCTTCTTCCTGCTCACGACGGTGCTCAGCACTGCCGTCGCCGGCCGCGCCGGCAACCTCGCGCCGCTGGCGATCGGTATGAGCGTAACCTTCGGCATCATCATGGGCGGGCCGCTGACCGGTGCCGCGTTCAACCCGGCCCGCGCGATAGGGCCGATGATCGTGATGGGCAATTTCGAGCATGCATGGCTCTACGTCTTGGCCCCGCTGGTCGGCGCCCTCGTCGCGGCCTTGGTCCACGTCGCGCTCGCGCGGCTTGCCGGGGAACCCACCAGGCTCGCCTCTACGCCCGACGAATGCCTGAGAATCGTTCTCGAACCTGTAAGTCGCCAACCTTAGGTCCTTGATCACGCCGCGATCGAGCGTGTGCGTATCACAACATCGGAAAAGTCGAACCGGCTCGCCCGGCTGGGGCGGTCTCAGACATGTGATCCCGTTCCTGCGACGCCCAGAACTGCCTGATATTCGGCAATTCCTTCAGGTCTGACCTGTAAAGAGACCAGTTTGAGTGAACGCGTGCCTGGCACGCAGTTGGAGTCCTTCGTCGCGCCCTCCGTCGATCAGGTTCTCCCGCAATCCCGCAAAACAGACAAAATCGCATCAAGCGATGTGGCGCGGTCACGTGTCGACTACACTACCTTCCATGCATTGATTTGCCTGCTGCAGGCGATGAGCTCCTATGCGCAACCGGATTGAAGGAGAAACAAGTATGTCCAAGGAGAGCAGAGAGATGGCTCCGGAAAGCTCGGAGCGCGTAGATCGCCGAGCGTTTGTGCAGTGGGCAGCGGGCGCGGTGGCTGGGGCCGCCGTTGCCGGCGGGTTCCCAGAAATCGCGGCTGCACAACAGAAGGGTAGGTCGGATCCTAGTGGCGGATCCCTCTACATGCAGACGAACGAAATCCAGAATGCCATTATCCACTATCATCGTGATGCAAAGGGCGCGCTTACCGAGGTGAAACGTGTCCCTACCGGCGGAGCCGGTTCTGGAGTTGTCAGCCCGATCTACCACATCAACCGGCCGAACGACTTCGAGGGCGCGGGCAGCGTCATCCTCTCGCCGGACCGGACGCTTCTATTTACGACCAATGGCGGCGACAATTCGGTCTCCAGCTTCGCGGTAGGCGAAGACGGGGAGCCCAAGCTGGTGGACGTCAAGCGGACGGGGAACCCCACAAACGGCGGCGCTAAATCGCTGGCCTATGCCCCATCGAGTCGCACGCTTTTCGTGGTGCACACGGTCGGGCCCGACCATCTCCGGCTGATGTCGGTCGATGAGAAAGGCAACCTCAAGGCACGCCCGGAGCAATACTCGGTGAACACGAGGGACTGGCCCAATCGTGGTCCCACAATGGCCGTGCTCACGCCCGACGCAAAATTCCTGATGGTAGGCACCACGTTCGACGAGTTGCCCAGCAAAAATTATCCGGACGGCTCAGTGATTATCTGGATCCCGCATGGGCCAGACGGCGCACTGCACATCATCGGTTCGAATGCACCAGACCCCAACGGCATCGTGGTATTCCCCCTGCGAAAGGACGGCACCCTTGGCGAAGCCAAGTTTCAGGACGCGAAGGGGGCCTCTCCATTCTACATCGCCTTCCTGCACGGCCGGCCGAATACCTTCGTCATCGGATATGCCCTCAGCGACGGCTGCGCCATGGCAACGATCGATGGCGACGGCAACATCAACGTCGGCCCGCTGGTGAAGATCGACACGAGCACGGGCTTGCCGTCTGAGCTGTGCTGGCTCGCGGTCTCCCCGGATGACCGATTCGTATATGCGACGCCCTTCGGGTACAGCAGCCTCAGCAGCTTCCGCATCGACGGCAACACGCTCTCCATCGCGAAGGATCCCGCGTGCCCGAGGGTCCCGGGAGACGGCACCTTCAGAGCACTCAACGCCACCGTGGGCAGCGGCCCGAGCGATAACTGGCTGACACCAGATGGCGCCTATATCTATCAGATCTACGGGAATGCCTCGACGTTGGTGGGCTACGCCACTCAGCCGGACGGGTCGCTCCACGAGGTCACCAGAGTGAAAATTCCCTACAACAGCCCGCAGGGCCTGGCGGGCTTCTGATTCCACTCAACGGCGGCGCGTTCGCAACGGACGCGCCGCCAACACAACGAGCCGGTGGAAGCCGATGTTCGACGCCACGCCACCGTCTGATCACGGCGACGATTTTAGTCCTTTCGATTGGCCAGACGTGTGTGCGCGCATTCCGTCCGACAAGGATTTACAGCGGGCGGAAGGCTCCGGCCGCATCGTACTGAGCGGCTCTGACAAGGGCACTCGCGTCATGGACGTTTTTCAGC
>Ga0209647_1003909_pt1 | contig 11409 bp, 11 predicted proteins | sample GraSoi_2013_60cm_FD_185827 | JGI IMG/M metagenome (GOLD analysis project Ga0209647, IMG submission 185827) | Grasslands soil microbial communities from the Angelo Coastal Reserve, California, USA - Sample 9_17_2013_60cm (SPAdes) (version 2) | ecosystem: Environmental > Terrestrial > Soil >... | reverse complement strand
TGGACTTGGCAAGGAAAATCTGGGTCCAGGGAGGAATAGCCGCGAAAGAAACTGAATAATAGCCACAAGGAACACAAAGATCGCAAAGAAAGGAAGGGCCAAATGTTTCTTTGGATGTCCGGTGGTTAGACACTCATTGCGGCCGAGCAGAAGAGATCAATAGCCACAAAGAACGCAAAGGAAGAAAGTGACTAAACGCTTTTTAGATGCCCGGGGAGAGACTCATTACGTACTTCCGGATCTGAAATTTGTAGCTGCCAAAGTTCATCAATAGGCCGTGCTCTTTTCGTGCTGATCTAAGGTAGCCCAATATCTGAGCGGTGTGTTCATTGGCAAAAGCCCGGCAAGCTTTGAGTTCTGCTATCAAGGTCTCCTCGATAAACAAATCGGCAAAGTATTCGCCAATTATGGTTCCATCTTCATCGAAAACCGTGATTGGATCTTGCTGCCTTACATTCAAACCGGCCTTTCTCAAGCGATGGGCCAGCGCGTTTTCGTATACTTTTTCTAAGTGGCCGTGACCATGGTACAAATGAATCGCGTACGCAGTCTCACGCACAAACTCACATAGTTCCTTGATGCTTTTCATCGGTGTTTCTTCCTGTGGCCATCTATTTAATAAGCCAGCCGAATGAAAGCAACAGAAAAGAGTTGTGTTGCATATAGTACCTTTTGCTTGATTCATTCTTAGTGGCGAAACCAAACCCGTGGTTCGGCACTTTTCTCTGTGGTCTTTGTGGCTATTCCACTGTTCTCTTTTGGGGCGTTGTGAGTCCTCGAACCACCGGACATCTAAAGAAACATTTAGCCCTTCCTTTCTTTGCGATCTTTGCGTTCTTTGCGGCTATTATTCTTTTCTCCTCGCGATGAGTGTCTAACCACCGGACATCCAAAGAAACATTTGGCCCTTCCCTCTTTGCGGTCTTTGCGTTCTTTGTGGCTATTTCACTGCTCTCTTCGGACAGTAATGACTCTCGAACGACCGGACATCTAAAGAAACACTTAGCCCTTCCCCCTAGGCGGTCTCTGCGCTCTTTGTGGCTATTTTCAATTCTTTTCCGGCTATTCTTAGCGTGCGTAGACGCGGCCTTTCCAGTTGGTGCGTCGGCCCTTCCAGTATTCCATCGCCGAAGACCAGGTCATTAACAGATAAAGCGTCGCGATGATCGGCAGGGTTATCGTCCACAATGGGGACAGCCGATAAAACCGGATAGTTGGCAGGTATGCAGCGATCATGCAGGACCAGCCAGCTAAAGCCAGCACCTTGAGCATGGAAGAAGTTGTCGTTATCGCCAGGAAAGGGCCCCAGAACGCGATCAACATGAAGCAGGTGGTAGCTAACAACATGAGGACGGAATAGCGCAATTGCGTGTAGGCGGTACGCGCAACCATTGCCCAGAAACTTGATAGCTTGGGATACGGGCGATGACTTTTGACGCTTCGGCTCAATCCAATCCAGGTTCTACCACCCGCCTCCTTCACTTTTTGTGCGAGCGTACAATCATCGATCACGGCGCCCCGCAACGCTTCGAATCCTCCGATCGCCATCAGCATTTCTGTTCTAAGCAATATGCAGCCACCGGCGGCGACGCCGAGCCGGCTTTGCGGATTGTTTCCGCGCGCAAACGGATACACGAGCTTAAAGAAAAAGACGAACGCTGGAGCCAGCCATTTTTCCCAAAATTGATCGGTCCGCAGCGTGGCCATAATGGAGACGAGATCCAGGCTCTCGGTTACCAGCTTCTGGTGAAGCGCAAAGACAATGCCCGGTACGAGCTCGATGTCGGCATCGAGAAGGAGTAGGAACCTGGTACTGACGAGCTTCCGCCCTTGTTCTAAAGCCCACAGTTTACCGGTCCAGCTATTCGGCAATTCTCGCCCATCGATGATTGTGAGATTCTTTAGCCCAACGGCTTGAGCCTTCTCTCTGGCACGGTCGGTTGACTGATCATCGATCAGAAAAATTTTGATGTTCAATCCTTGGTCTCGCAATGCGCACAGTGTTCGTTCAATCCTTTCTTCTTCATTGCGGGCCGGGATTAAGACTGAGATCTCGGCGAGGTCGCCGATAGTAGAAGCGAGCTCGGTTGCTTCCAGCCGCTCGCGTGTGCTCCAAGGACGCCAGGGAACTATGAGCAGTCCGATCCAGGCGACGGATCCGATGACAATGAGCCATTGCATGCGAACGGGGAATGTACAGAAAGATAGCCGCAAGAGAACGCAAATGCTTTTGGTGCGATCGATGCAGTGAAATTGGGTATCGTCTCGGAACAAGGAACCAATGAGAAAACGCCAATTGCTTTCTGTGCAGGAAGAGACCGCGCTGCTTCGAGAAGTCGAAACGGTCTACGAAGAGCTCGCGAACCGGCCGATCGAACGTTTCTGTCGCGCGCGAACCGATTGTTGCCGGTTCAAACTTACGGGTGAGATTCCGTACGTTACGCGAGGTGAAGCGTTGCTCGCTGCGCGTGCCTGGCGAGCTAGCGGCCGTAAGGCTTTGGAACAAACGCCCGATGGGCGCTGCCCATTCTTGAATCCTAGCGATCAGCGTTGTCGAATCTATTCGGCACGGCCGTTTGCTTGTCGCACTCACTTTTGCGCCGCCGCCGGTGGCCCTTATCGCCGCAGTGAAGTGCTGGATCTCATCCGGCACTTGGAAGATATCGATCGCCGGCTGGACAACCAGTGTGGTCCCCGGCCTCTGGTTGCGGCTGTAACAGAGGCGTTACGAAAATAACTGCAAAAGAAAACGGCGCGAGATAGCCTGGTCTGGCACGGCCGCTGGGATTCAGGCGGCTTACCGAACAGGCATATCCCAAGGATCAGCTGATGCACGCTTTCCCTATCGATTGGGTACGGAGTCAATTCCCTTCGCTCGAGCTCTCTGTCGAAGGACGTCCAGCCATTTTTTTGGATGCGCCGGGTGGAACCCAGGTTCCAACCGCTGTCACCCGAGCGGTCCGAGACTACTATCGCAAAAATAACAGCAACGTCGGCGGACGCTTTGTCACCAGTAAGAATACGACAGAAATCATCCACAAAACGCGAAGCGCTCTGGCCGACTTTTTTCACGCCAACCGGCCAGAAGAGATCGTTTTCGGCCAGAATATGACCAGTCTGACTTTCGCATTGAGTCGAGCGCTCGCAAAAAGCTGGAACCCGGGATCGGAGATCATTGTCACTTCGCTTGATCACGACGCCAACATTTCACCTTGGAAATTGGCGGCCGCAGATCGTGGATGCACGGTCAGAACCTGGGAAATGCATACCGAAGACTGCACTTTGCGGATCGAAGATCTGCGGCCTCTGATTTCCGAAAAAACCTCTCTAATCGCAGTGACGCTCGCATCCAATGCGGTGGGTTCACATGTGGATGTCTCCAGAGTGGTTGAACTGGTCAGTGACGCCGGGATCAAGGTGTTTGTTGATGCGGTGCATTTTGCGCCCCATAGTCGTATCGATGTGCAAGCGTTGGGATGCGATTTTCTTGCTTGCTCGGCCTATAAATTCTTCGGGCCGCATATCGGTGTGCTCTGGGGAAAATACCAATGGTTGGACGAATTGGAGGCTTACAAGGTGCGGCCTTCTTCGGCTACCCCTCCGGAAAAGTGGGAAACTGGGACGCAAAGTTTCGAGAGTATCGCCGGAACTTCGGGCGCTCTCGATTACCTCCAGGAAACCGGCTACAAAACGAATGGAAGCTGCGGAATTGGCGGAGCGATGCAGGCGATCAAAGAATATGAGAGCGAACTATCGCTCCGATTTTTGCACGGTCTACTTGAGCTGAAACGAGTAGCGCTTTTCGGCTTAAGCAATCCGGAGGACGTCCAACATCGCACCCCGACTTTTGCGATCCGTATCGAAGGGCTTCATCCAGATGAAGCTGCCGAGAAATTGGCTGGTCGCGGCGTCTTCGTCTGGAGTGGGAATTTTTACGCAGCTGATCTCATTGACCGGCTGGGTCTCACCGACTCGGGCGGAGTGCTTCGCTTGGGCTTCACGCATTATCATACGATCGACGAAGTCGATCGAACGCTTAACGCGTTGGCGACGCTGTAGTAACCAACCGTCGCGCTGCGCGGGACAACGACCCCTGATGCCGGAAGGAACAGGCTACAGCCTTTTCCCTCTTGACCGGCGAGCAACCTTGCCCCATGTTCCTCGCTCTTTTTCGAGGGGTAATTTATGTCAAGAGTTTGCAGCATCACCGGAGCCAAACCGACCAAAGGCAACGTCATTCACCGGCGTGGCATGGCTAAGAAAAAAGGCGGGGTCGGCCAACACATTACGGCAAATACGCCTCGATTTTTCTTACCAAATTTGAAAACGCGGCGGCTTTGGGTCCCCGAGTTGAACCGTTACGTCACAGTGAAGCTAAGCGCACGCGCCTTGAAGACGATCGCGAAAAACGGAGTTTATCGGACTCTGAAACAAGCCGGACTGGTCTAACACGCAAATTTCGCTAATTTAGAGGCGATCCGGCGACTGCCGGATCGCTTTTTTACTTTTATGGGTCGGCGAAAAATCATTCCAATCAGCGTGCTCACTGGTTTTCTGGGAGCCGGAAAGACCACTCTGCTCAACCACATTCTGAGGGAACAATCGCGATACAAATTTGGAGTCTTGATTAACGAGGTGGGCGAAATCGGGATCGACGGACAACTGGTTGAGACGCAAAACGAAGATGTCGTCGAAATGAGCAACGGCTGCATTTGCTGCACGGTTCGGAAAGATTTGGTGAAGGGAATCCAGAAGCTCCTGAAAAAAGAGGATTTGGATTACATTTTGATCGAGACTACCGGTGTTGCCGATCCAGGTCCGATCGCTCAAACATTTCTGAACGTGCCGCAACTGCAGCAACACGCGCGACTCGATTCGATCATTACTTTAGTGGACGCTGAAAATCTGCTCGACCAAGTTAAAGAAAACACCGTGGCGCGCGAACAAGTCGCGTTAGCTGATTTTCTACTGATCAACAAGACCGATCTGGTCGACGAAGCGACACTGAGCGAGGTTGAGAAGGAAATTGCCAACATAAATCCTCACGCGCGGATGTTCCGAACATCGCATTCGAAGGTCAATCTCGGCGAAGTTCTCGACGTAAACACCTTTGACCTCGATCAGAAGCTGTTGGTGAACCCAGAGTTTTTAGACGAGCTCAACGGAAGCAATCATAGCGACATCGAATCTTTCGCTTTCCGATTCGATCAGCCGTTTGATTTGGAGAAATTTGACGGTGAGCTGAGCGCTCTTTGCGAAAATGGCCAGGTGTATCGGTCGAAAGGAATTCTTTGGGTTCAGGATACGCCGCGCCGGGCAGTGTTTCATGGTGTGAACAATCGGTTCACTGTTTACTGGGACCGGCTCTGGGAAAAGGCTGAAACACGATTCAGCCAGTTGGTATTTATCGGCAAGTATCTCGAGGAAAAGAATCTGCGAGATAGCTTGACCCGGTGTTTAGCGGATTGAGCGGTTGGCGGATGGCGGATGACACTTGGCGCTTGGCGTTTTCGGTAGCGGCGACTGTCCCGCTGCGGGCTTGATCTTCGCGAAACCGGAGAACTCATCCGAAGCTGCTCGGGTGGCGTTACCACAAACCGCAGTCGCCATCGTGTGACGGCGATTGGCAGTTAGCGAGGAACGGGACGCTGGGCGGCTGGTGTTCCGGTAGCGGCGACTGTCCCAATACGGCCTTTCGGTTTTTGCGCAACCCGAAAATTGATACGAAGTTGCGTGCTTGGCGCTGGCACAAACCGCAGTCGCCATGGTCGTCATCCTGCCAGGAGAGCCCAAACGCGGCATGCGGTCTCGGGCCGCTTGCCGATTGGTCAATCAAAACCCCGAAAATGCCTAGTTTTTGACGACGTGGGAATCGCATCTCGAATATTGCGCCGAATCTAAGCTGCGCGTCGTTTTCCATGGCCAACAATGGCGACTGAGATTTTTGGTAGTTCCAAGCGCGCAGCTCCGCGTCAACTTCTGCGTAACGCCAAACCGAAGGCGTAGCTGGACAGTCGCCGCTACCGAAGACGCCAACCGCCAACTGCTACCTGCCAACTACTGGCCAGTCTTCTTCCTGCCCTCTCCAGATCCTTCGATTTCCCTGCGAACGCACTCCAGATCAGCGTCGACCATGATTTTGACGAGTTCCTGAAACCGCACCTTGGGCTGCCAACCGAGTTGTTTCTTTGCTTTGGACGGGTCTCCGAGCAACAAATCAACTTCGGCCGGGCGCTCATAGCGATCGTCATGCTTAATGTATTGTTTCCAATCCAGGTCGGCGTGGGCGAACGCATTCTGCACAAATTCTCTCACGGTGTGGGTCTCGTTGGTCGCCAACACGTAGTCATCGGGTTTATCTTGCTGCAGCATCAGCCACATTCCTTCGACGTATTCGGGGGCATATCCCCAGTCGCGCCGTGCATCGAGGTTCCCTAGATAGAGAGCCGAGTCCAACCCATATTTAATGCGAGCGACCGCTCGGGAAATCTTCCGGGTGACAAATGTTTCGCCTCGCCGTGGACTTTCGTGATTGAACAAGATCCCATTGCTGGCATGGAGTGAATAGCTTTCCCGATAATTCACCGTCGCCCAGTAGGAAAAAACCTTGGCAACGCCATACGGACTGCGCGGCCAGAACGGCGTCGTTTCGGTCTGCGGCGCCGCTTGAACCTTACCGTACATTTCGCTACTCGACGCTTGATAGAACCGGGTCTTGACTCCGGCTTCGCGAATTGCTTCCAGAATTCGAATAGTTCCTAGACCGGTCACATCGGCGGTGTATTCCGGAATATCAAAACTCACTCGGACGTGGCTCTGAGCACCCAGATGATAGATTTCGTCCGGGCTTAAGTTGTAGAGCAGCTTCACTAAATGCACGGAATCGGCCAAGTCGCCGTAATGCAGGAAAAGATGCACGCCATGAATATGAGGATCTTGGTAAAGATGGTCGATTCGCGACGTATTGAAGGTGCTGGCTCGCCGAATGATACCATGAACCTCGTAGCCCTTTGCCAGCAGGAGGTCAGCCAGGTAGGACCCGTCTTGCCCGGTAATACCAGTTATCAATGCTCTCTTCATTTCAAAATTCCGGCAGATTCGGGACGGTGCTTTGCAAGAATGCTTGCTGGCGGTTGATGATCTCAGAAATTGCGGACTCTGCGACTCTCAGCATCTCCGAAAGCTCATTGCCGGAAAAGGTGGCCTCTTCCCCCGCACCCTGAATCTCGATGAATTCGCGACGACTGTTCATCACCAGATTGAGATCGACTGACGCGCGCCGATCTTCTTCATAATCCAAATCGACCAGCACCTGGCCACCCACAACTCCGGCGCTAACTGCGCCGACGAGACAGCGAACGGGCCACTCGGTCAATATCTTGTTTTGGAACAACTTGGCGCAGGCCAACGTAATCGCAATTGAGCCGCCGGTGATCGCTGCAGTGCGGGTGCCGCCATCCGCTTGCAGAACATCACAATCAACCCAAAGGGTCCGCTCGCCCAGGCGATCCAAATCGATTGCCACGCGCAATGCTCGGCCGATCAGTCGCTGGATCTCGACGCTACGGCCATCGAGTTTCCCTTTGTTGACGTCTCGGGGCCGCCGAGTCAAGGTGCTATAGGGCAACATCGAATACTCCGCAGTGATCCACCCGCCGGGAACATGCTGATCCTTCATCCATCGTGGAACCGCGTTTTCGATCGTAACTGCGCAGATTACCTGAGTTTTACCGGTGGCGATCAAGACCGAGCCATCTGCGTTGGGAGCAATATCGGCGGTTACTCGCCACTCGCGTAGTCCCTCACCGGTTCGGCTTGAATTACGAAGAAGAGTATCGGGAGGCAGGCTGGCTTCCATATTTACGGTATCGGGCAAGAGGGATAACAATGCGGGTCGGGCCGAAAGTCAATGGAAAGGACGTCATTCTGCCTGGGCGGCTCAGACTCGGCACGTCGCGCATGGTTTCGCCAACGTGAGGATTGGCTCCCGAGCAATTGGTCAAGCCGGGTCTGAGCCGAGCGTCCCGTGGCGTGGCAAACCATGGCGACTGGCGGTTTTTGGTCGCGCCAAGCAGGCAGCTCCGCGTCCGTTTTCGAGGTCGCGCCAAAACCAAGGACGTAATGGGACAGTCGCCGCTACCGAAGACCACCCGCAATTCAGGGTTGATCCATTCCTGGGACTGGTTCATTTTCCGGGTTCGCCTTTATGGCAGTAACCATTCAAATCCCAGCTTCCACCACGAATTTTGGTCCGGGATTCGACTGCTTGGGTGCGGCTCTGCAGCTCTACAATCGCGTTGAGGTCGATCGTGATAGCAATTTGGAAGAGGGCGCTCACCCACCGATCGTTCGTGCCGCTGCCAAAGCTCTTTTTGGGGCTGCCCAAACAAATCCCTTTGCGTTCCGAGCCGTTATATCCGGCGACGTGCCTCCCGCGCGCGGCCTTGGGAGTAGCGTTACGGTCCGACTTGGTGTACTACTCGGGCTAAATGTTTTGGCGGGATCACCGCTCAATCGAAATCAACTCTTTCAACTCTGCTCGGACTTGGAGGGACATCCGGATAATGTCGGAGCGGCGCTGCACGGTGGATTTGTCGTGGTAAACAAAGCCGGCAACCAAGTACATCGTTTTGACGTCGATTCAAGCGTGACCTTCGTTCTGCTCATTCCGGACTTCGAGGTACGCACAACTGACGCGCGCGCTGTCCTCCCGGAAGCATATTCGCGGTCATCCGTGGTCGGTAATTTAGCCAACAGCAGCCAGATTGCGGCGGCGTTCGCTTCGCGCCAATACGAGATGTTAGAAAATGCCTTTGCTGATCAACTCCATCAGCCCTATCGAGAACGATTCGTTCCATTTTTGAATGCTGTCCTTAAGGCCGGACGCGAGGCCGGAGCTTACGGCGGTTTTTTGAGTGGGTCCGGGTCGACCATCGCCTGCGTTACTTCTACGAATGCCAAGGCGGTGGCCGAGGCTATGGCCCGAGCTGTTCCCTCAAGCATTCGGACCACAACGCTGCTGGTTGGCGTAGATAACAGCGGAGCACAAGTTTCCTGAATTTTATGCGAGAATGGCTTGATGAACTGGAACAGTATGCGATCGAGGTCATTCTCGATCGCAAGCATGGCTTCCGGCCGTCATTGCTTAGAGTATTGCTCTGGCTTCTCTCCTCTATCTACCGCCTTATCGTCCAGCTGCGTATTTACCTTTATCGAAGTCGCATTCTCAAAGAGCACCAGCTTGGCTGTCTCGTGATCAGCATCGGCAACCTTACGGTGGGAGGAACGGGCAAAACCCCGATCGTGGAAAAATTTGCTCGCGCGTTGCAGAAGGGCGGACGACGGGTCGCGATCCTGAGTCGCGGCTACAAAAGCGTCGATGCGCGGAAGCGGCGTACATGGCTAGGTCGACTCCTGCGCCGTGGAGGCGAAAATCCGCCGCGAGTGGTGTCCGACGGGAGGAGAATTCTTCTGGATTCGGCGACCTCAGGTGATGAGCCGTACATGTTGGCCTCCAATCTCCGTAACGTAGCGGTAGTGGTCGACAAGGACCGGGTAAAGGGCGGGTCGTACGCGATTCGAGACCTAAAAGCAGACACCCTCTTGCTCGATGATGGATTGCAATATCTCCATCTAAAGCATCGCATCGACATTGTATTAGTCGATCGCCAAGCTCCCTTCGGAAACGAACATCTCCTGCCCCGCGGCACGTTGCGGGAGCCGCCGAAGAATCTCCGCCGCGCAAACTACATTTTCATCACCAAATGCAACGGCGAGTCGAATGCCGCGCTCATCAGTCGGATCCGGAAATATAATCGGACGGCCGAAATCATCGAATGTGCCCATAAGCCGCTCTATCTTCGGCATGTTTATAGGGACGAGAAGCTTCCGCTCGATTATTTGAAAGGTTTGTATATTGCCTCCCTTTGTGGAATTGCCGCTCCAGAGAGCTTTGAAGGCGGTTTGCGTCGTCTCGGCGCGAATCTCGAGCTATCGAGAAGATTCGCCGATCATCATCGCTACGGGGTTGCTGAGGTCACGGCCTTTCTGCAGCGTTGTATTCGCCGGGACGTGAGCGCGGTCATCACTACGGAAAAAGATGCGGTTCGCCTTCCGTCAATCGATCCGTTGCCGCTTCCGATCTACTATCTGCGAGTGGAAATCGAAATTCTGAGCGGACATGAAACTTGGGAACGCTGCATCCAGCGGATTTGTCAACCGCCGATCGTGCCTGCCCGTTCGCCTGCGCTGGTTTAACCGAGAAAATTATTGACCCCATCAAACAATCTGCTGTTTCTCTTGTCAGACACAGCATTCCATGCCAATGCGTCGCGCTAAATTGAATATAGGTCTCATCGGCGCCGGGAATATCGTCAAACAGCGCCACCTGCCAGCGCTGAAAGAAATCGAGGATATCCGAATCGTTGCGGTCTGCAACTCGTCCTACGAAAGCTCGGAGAAGTTCTGTTCCGAGTTTGTTCCCGATGCAAAACCGTACAGTAACTGGGCGGAGCTCGTTGCCGAACCAGACATTAATATTATTTGGATTGGTACTCCGCCATATCTTCATTCCACAATCTCAGTCTCCGCACTTGAGGCAGGTAAACATGTTTTCTGCCAGGCGCGCATGGCGATGACTCTCGCCGAAGCGGAGGAGATGGTAGCGGCAATGCAACGACATCCGCATTTAGTCACCATGCTCTGTCCGCCTCCTCACGGTCTGCGCGGCAGCCGGTTCATGCAGAAACTGATAGCCGACGAGTATATCGGCCGTCCTCATCACCTTCGGCTTCAGAGTCTGACGAGCGCCTACATCGATCCGGAAAAACCACCCCATTGGCGTCAACGCGACGAATACTCAGGGTTTAACGTGTTGACTCTTGGCATCTACGCAGAGGTGATGCTCCACTGGTTCGGTCCCATCGCGCGATTGGTTGCTCACGAAAAAACGATCACCCCCGTCCGCCAGGGCTACGAAATTCGGATTCCCGACATGGTGACAGTTCTGTGCACGTTTGCCAATGGATTGGAGGGTGTCCTGGAATTCAGCGGAATCGCCCCTTTTGCAGTGCCTGACCGACTGGAACTCTACGGCAGCCAAGGAATGTTGGAATACGATTTCTCAACGGATCGGATTTCCGGAGCGCAAATGGGCGATGAAGCAGCGACTCAGCTGTCGATACCGCCGCAGCTCGAGCAAAGCTGGAACGTCGAAGCTGATTTCATCGCCGCGGTGAGATCTCCAAGCGGAATCTCTCCCCAGCCAGGGTTCAAACAGGGACTCGAATATATGAAGGTAGTGCAAGCGGTGGCAGATTCGATAGAACAGCGGCGCGAGATCGAGATTGTTTGATCACAGGAGCTCGCGAAGACAGAGTTTTGCACAGGAGATCGCAGAGAGCTCAGAGA
>Ga0209647_1003907_pt1 | contig 11412 bp, 7 predicted proteins | sample GraSoi_2013_60cm_FD_185827 | JGI IMG/M metagenome (GOLD analysis project Ga0209647, IMG submission 185827) | Grasslands soil microbial communities from the Angelo Coastal Reserve, California, USA - Sample 9_17_2013_60cm (SPAdes) (version 2) | ecosystem: Environmental > Terrestrial > Soil >... | reverse complement strand
ATGCTTTCTCGCCCTCTGCTGAACTCACCAGACTCCATGTAGCCTTTCATGATATTGACCCCATCCTTCTGGTCGAAGGATATGCCGGATACCTCGTCGAAGCAGACAACATCGTACTGACACACCAGACCTCGCTGACCGGTGCTGTTGTTGACAAACATGCGGGCGACGGTTGCTTTCCCTCCAGAGATAAGATGGGAATAAGGAGAAACTTGCTGAAAAAGATGGGATTTACCCGTACCACGAGGACCAAGCTCAACCATATTGTAGTTGCGTTCAACAAATGGAATCATGCGCATGAGAAGAATATCTTGAGCCCGTGTAGACAGACGGTCTGGTTCAAAGCCTACACTGCGCAAAAGAAATTGCTTCCACTCATGGGTAGTAAAGTATTCGCGCCCCCGAGCGAGATCATCTAGTACACCACGTTTGGATAATTGAATTGGACGCAAGGAGGTTACCCCGAATGGACGTCCAGCCTTCTCCTGCGCAATCGCTGCATCATATTCAAGCTGAATCTCAGCATAGAAGCCTCCGGTTAGCATGCGCTCATTTGAAGCAACCATCTCAGGGTCAATGCGCACATCATTGAGACGTAAGCTTGGTAAGGTGGCGAGATAGGAATCTGTAGCAGTATCAAGTCGTGCTGTCACCAGGTCAATAAGTTTGATCGATCCGTGCTCTCTTGCACGAGATTTAAAAAGTTCTTCCTCACCTGGGCGTATGGTACGCTCGCGCATCTGTCGTTCGACTACTTCAAGGCCTTCTGCGATTTCTTCCTCATCTGTGCTAGCGCAGTACCTTCCAAGGAGAAACTCACCAACATAGGTTGGCACTGGATACTGACCTTTAAAACGTTGCGCAAGATCTTTACGAACAAGATAGCCATCGAATGCTTTAACTGCCAGTCTATCTAATTCATCAAGTTCCACCACTTTAGCCTCCTATGATTGTCGAAACTTGTTTCATGGGCGTTCCATCGCTGTCGAGAATAACGATCAGTGCTGCTTCTCCCATTCGATCATCATCCTCCACAAGGAGCGAGACTGTACCATCTGAATTGGGAGGCTTGGGTTTCGTGAGGGATGTATGTGGGTCGCCAGCTTTGGTTCGGATATCTACTTTCATGCCGGAAGTCGTTCCAGTCACCGTTATTGTACAACGTAGACCTCTCCATGCCACGTTCTCAAGAGAGATAGGTTGAGATCGAGCACCACGTTGTTGAGATACCGTGATTACCGGCACAATGCATTCTTGCGGACTCAGACCTCCATGTTCATATTCTTTTCCAGCCTCGTAACAAGAGATATTGGGTGCCAAAGCAATAAACACTTCATTGTCCCAGTACCAGGGCATGATCTGCTGATCGGTGTTCGATCCTTCCTTGAGACGAGCACAGCGCCCTTTGCGCAAAAGCGTGAGATGTTCGGGCAAATCGGCCTTCGGCAGGTTCCCAGGAAGAAGTAACCAGCCATGATCCGTGACAACCAGAACCTGTTTCCACCCCCAATTGATTAGAGTCTCAATACGGCTTGCTAAATCCCGAATCTCTCCTGTAAGATGATGGGCCAGTTTCCACCCATATTGATGACCATAGCTATCGATGGCACCCATCTCAGTCCAGGCCTTCCCTGAAGGATCGCCCAATTCTTCTCCCATTAGCACCTGATAGCCAGCCTGTGCGAGCAATTTGCACAGTACATCCGCGGTTACTTTAGATCCACTAGCGGAAACTACTGGTTCCAGACCTTGACTTCCTTTTCCTGTCAGCATGCGAGCTACAGGAGAGGTAGCGGGTTTCGCTGTTGGAGTAACACTCGGTAAAGCCACAAGATGAGATCCTACCTTGCCTGTCAGCTTGTGAGTCTCAAGTGTCTCTGTGAGACGCTGACCGATATCATAACGTAGACCATCGCAAAAAAGTATGCAGGTGCCATTAGCTGGTTCAGGAAGGGGCTCTACATGATAATTCTGTGATGAGTGATCTGCATACACGAGCTTTTGCATTGCAGTTGCCGCATGTTCAAGCCAGGGATAATAGAGGGCTGTAATGACAGCCTTCACAGCAGCCACATCTTCAGCTTGCTCTGCTGCTGCCAGCGCATCAATCACATCGGCATCAGCCTTCCATCCCCACTCGGTGTAAGACTTGTTGATTTCTGCTAGTGTTGCACCACCAAGTGATCGTTCTGTCTCCTTTGCCAGGGCTTTAAGATAACGCAAAGCCATTGCCAGTGGAGATCGACCTAGCATCGCCCAGACCCAGGTACGACGCGGCGCATGCTCCTGTTCTAAATCATCAATGGCAGCGCGTACTTCTTGAGGTGCCAGGTCCCGAAGCCTTGTAAGTCTTTCTCGCAAAGTTTGTTCGGTAGCCTCATTATCTTGCGGCCACGATTCTGAAAGAGCAAAAAGTGGCAGTTGTTGAGGGCGCGCTCGACGTAGGAGTTCTGGTAGGTGGGGATATGCTTGCGGAGCCTCTTTGAATCGATTCCAAACGTTTTCCCAGCCATCTTGATGTTGCCCAAAAAGGACCATAGCAGTCATAACTCCATCCTTTTCTGGATGGAAGCCATATTTCCTTTTGCACAAACCGCAGAACGATGCCCATTCAGCTGCGCTACATCGTTTTGGATAGCCCTCTGAGTCATTTAACCAGAGTAGAAGACTGCGAACTTCGTCTGGATTTAGCAGCGCATCAAAAAATGTCGCACGCAGCGGAGCTTCCTTCTTTAGACGAGCAATCGGTTCATCGGCCAGTTTGAGAAGCGCTCGCTGCAGTGCCTCTTTCGTGGCACTATCTGTACCGACTTCAATACCCAGCCCATCTGTAGACTGCAAGAACGCCGCAACTGTCTAGTCACGTCCATTTTTGTGGGTCCATAGCGCTCCTCTGTATTGAAGTTCGGCAAGCGGCTGGAGCAGTTTTGGTGTGTCTTCAACAGCTCGTAGTTCCTGCCTACTGATGCCCGGCAAATAGATAATTGGCGTAACGTCTGCTGGAAGCAGGGGTTCTGGAAGAGTCCGAGCGATGACGCAGCGCAACCAATATGCTGGCCCCGTCAACTCCGCAGGTTTGTATGGCCCGAGTGTCAGTAGTGGAAGGCGTTCTCGTAACAAGGGTAATAGAGGTTCCCATTGCCGATCTCTGTCTGTCCAAAGTACGACGGCGGGAGGTACCTGGTCATTTTTATTATACCTGCCAGCACGTTTAATTGCTTCTACCAACACATCGAGGAAAGTAACCTGGTCGCTCATAAAACTTCCTTGATAAGAGCTATGCTCTTCAATCTCCTCATTGAATTGTTACCGGCCTTGCTTCACGTTTCTCAGCAAGCGTATAGTGAAGATCGTTAAGACGCTCGCTGCCGTCGGGATTTGTACCGCGATCTTTGTTCCAATTGATCGTAAACCGACTACGCAGTATCCCGGCTGTGACGAATGGTCGAATGTTGATCCGCACCCCGTCATTAAGGTCAGGATTCCAACCTATTGGCTGTTCGCTCAGCGGCTTCCATCGAACATAGATATCATAGGGATCTTCTCCTTCGCGAATCGCCTTCAGTTTCTTTTGCAAGTTGATGGCAGCAACATGCCGTGCTTCAGCACCAGGAACACCTGCGTCGCCTTCTACCTTCTGAGCCATAATCCAGGAGCCAAGGTAAGTATAGATTAAGCGGTCGAGACCAGCTGTATCTAGCTGGTGAGAGTTAACGAGAGCAGAGAAACCATCCTTGAGCCCATCCCATATATGCCAGATAAAGGGGCGGTTATGAAACAGACTACAATGCTGTGCAAAGAAGGCATCACGTAGCCACTCCTCAAGCGTTTTACCCCCAAAACCTACAGCTGCAAGCAAGCGATCCTGCAGGGCAGGTGTCCATGCTTCTTCATAAGCTACGGATAGTAGTGTTCTGAGCTGCTCTGATGCAGGTCTTTCTCCAGCTATAGGTAGTAAACAAATGATGCTATCTTGATTGAGATAGGCGTTAAGGTGATCCGGTTTCTTTTGTGGCCAATTGTAGCCAAGTAAGCGAGCAACAGCGACCTGTAGAGGTTCTTTTGAGCCGACAATATGACCGCCAAAGAGCCATTGAGTGGGATCGTTAGAGTATGGTTCTGATAAAGGCCCAGCAGTATCAGCTACTCTCTGCCAGTGTTCCAAGTCAAACGGGACTTTCAACAGCGTTGCATTAGTAACGTTGATTTTTTGGTCAATTCTACGTACTTCTGTGTGAAATTCAGGTGACTGGCAAAAAGCCCAAATCGCGGGTAGATGAGCAGGATTATGAGGGACTATTACAGTTACACTCTGCTCATATAGTTCTCCTGTATAGAGAGTACAAGACAGAGATCTCATAAGATTAATGGCAACACCACGACGATTATAAGCAAGATTATCTATACCAGGCCGTAACATACCTTTACCACCTGTTTTCCAGTTAATTATGTCTTCTCGACCACTAAAATCCTTATTAAATCGGACTGTACCTTGCAAGTATCTCCAATTATCCTCCAATCGAGGAAGTTCCCAAAAACGCCTCACCCAATACTCTGTATCACCGTTCACGATTCCCCTCGGTGAAATAGCATACTGCTCCAATAGTTTACTTTGGCTCGCTCTCTCCAACGAAACTCTCATATCAGGATTAGAAAGTTGAACTTCTTGCTCAATCCCTTTTAATGATGCTTGACGAAGCAAAAGTGCTTTTTCTGAAGGCACTTTTGCACTTGAAACATCCATCCCAATCATTACATGATCAGATCCCGACTTCCTGTTAGTAAGTATGAGTAACACAGTAAACGCTCCTGCTGCTGCACTACTTTCAAATCCGCTTTCACCCAGCCTAGCTAAAATTTCCCAACTTTGATTTTCGAGCATATTGATACGCATTTTTTTATAGGATCCTAAAAAAAGCCAGTTTTGAGGAGTAACAATTGCATAAGTGCACTCGGGAGCCACGAAAGTTCGGCAACGCTCGACAAAAACAGTAGCAAGATCCATCTTTGTATCTGGGTGATGTAATCCGCAAAACTGTTTGAGAATTTCGCTTTGCTTCTTAAATCCTAAATATGGGACATTTGTCGCTACAAGCGTATATGTCATTGCTAGAAGGTGTACCGCACGCGCTACACCTTCAGCAGCCGCACCAAATACGGCTGAAACTGGATCATCATTGGTACGTTCCTTTGCGAGTGCTCTTGCCAGCAATGGTTCTACTTGAGCGTAATCAGCAGAGAACATACGCTCTCGTAAGGGGACATCGTTGGGATTAATAAGACTGCCAAGATCGGGCGCATTACGGAAGAGGTGATAGTGACGCTCAAGTGTCTGACGAAGATTCACGTCATCACCCGCAAGTCTAGTCCAGGTCTCTAGTTGACCTGTCACTGCGATACCTGAACAGGCAATGTTAGGTAACGGTAACTGACGATAGCCTCCAGATTTCCAGGCGGCGAGAGCTAATGAAAAAGCTGCAATTTGCGTACAACGTGGGTCAATCTCAAGGCCGAAGAGGTTATCGCGAAGAATAGCATCGGCGGCCTGTTTTTCTGACAGATCTTCCTCCTCCATTCGCATCTGCTTCAGCATCTCGAAGGCGGCTACAAGGAAGTGTCCTGAACCACCGCACGGATCCATTATAGTAACTTTCGCTGCTCTATCGGGCCAGCCAGGAAAGATACCGGCAGCGGGCATGCCATCGTCTTTGAAGCGGAGATAAGTGAACTGTTTCAAGAGGGGACTGGTAGGATAACGCGCCGCCCACCATGCACCTAATGAGTTTTCGAGCAGGAACTCCACCATGTAGTGTTCAGTAAAAAGCTGGGTAACCGTCGCTAGATCTTCTCCACCGATTTTCCGTCCACTATCATTCACTTCTTTTTTTCTCTTCGTTTGCCAGAACTGGTAGACCCAGCCAAGGGTATCGTCCGCAGTGAAGAGTACGGAGGGAAAATCGGTAATGATTTTTTCGAGCTTGTGCCGCCCTTCTGGAGAGAAGGTTACTTGTACAGCAGGGTCGTCAGCACGAAATATGCCTGGCAGCATTAAGCTGGCATAGCGCGCAGCGAGTTGCCATCCATCGGCCTCTCCCTCTTCCTCCGCCAGTTCGCTGCATTCCTCTCTAATGTAACGGCAACTCCTGATGGATGCATGAGCAGGTTATTTTCCGCCAGAATGCGAGCAAAGAGCCGACGATGTAATTGCTCATAGGCAACTTCTTCAATCAGAGGTTGAAAGCCCTTAGTGAGACTTCCATCTCCTAGTTGTCGCGCTTTTGCCCGTAACGCATTGCGTAAACGTCGTTGTTCTCTATCTAATGATGCGAATGGCTCATCACGCATCACGGCTAGCGTCGTCAATGCTGCCAGGGCGGCCTCTTCAGAGACTTCTCGCGCCTTGATGATTGCTCGCTCAAGCATGCTCCTTAATTCATTTGATAGAGGTGCCATTGTCGTCTCTTTCTCCCTCAACATTAAATAATAACCGGATTCCCAGCATCGATGTGTGTCATTATTTCGGTACGCAGCGTCGCGAGGTAGGTATCTACCTCGTCAGCCGATTTTAAAGTAGCCTGGAGAGGAGTTAAGCGAATTGCTCGCGGCAAGAGCAGTTTCGCCGCCTCTTCGCGCACTTTTTTCACACGCCCGGAAGGGGCTGCGATCTTATCCTCCCACGCGGCCATGGAAGTATCATCGAGAGCGGCCAACAACTCTTCGTCAGTTCCAATAGCAAGTTGCGACACAGGACCGAGAGCATTCTCGCTTAAAAGACGCTGCCGCTCCGTTGTGGCTAGATTCTGCCATTCCTGGGAGGCTTCAAGGCCTTTCATTTCCTGGTCTTGGGCCTCAATAAGGCGTTTGCGTTCCCTTTGCAACTCGGAGCGCAATGTCGCCGCTATTTTGTTAATCAAGGGTGACACCGGGTCCGGATCGTCCAAAAGCGTTCTGGAATCTATGATCGCAGATACTTGTGGATCAACCTCATTGGCAATTGGTAGAGTACGCGCGTGATAGAGCAAACGCTGCAACATCCGCCATCGAGATAAACGCAGTGCAATTTTATCACGCGTCTGCGTCCAGGCTTTGAAGCAGTTCAATAGCTCCTCACGTCGTTCAAACACTGCGACTAGCTGTTCATTGCCGCTCATCGATTGCAACTGTTCAATGGAAGCAGTGGAGGGTCGCTCAGGTAGTGGAGGATTCCCACCGGCGTCGGCAGCAAGTTCACCCAGGCGGTTCAGCACCTTTACAATGGCTTCTGCTTCTTCGCCTGGCTTATTCGTAAGCCCCATATCCGTAATCAGCTTTCGAATACCAATACGTTGAATGCTACTAACCGTGATTCCTTCACTGTAAAAATCGGTCATACCGATCTGTTGTACTGTTATCTGTTTGACTCCTATGACCTGACCGTTTTTCGTAGCACGCACGAAACCACCAGCGACGAGGCAAAGCAATACTCCATCCACTGCTTCTTGAGGCCAACCATAACCTGCGCCCATGAAATGTTTACGGATGTCGCTCCCCTTTTTCCCTGAGCCACCAATAAATGTTCTGACCTCCTGGCAGGCTGGATATTTATCTACGTCTCCATTGTAGCCAACAACTGACAGCGCATCAGCAGCTCCCTGGATTGCCCGGTTGATTACGGTGTTCCAACTCTGGTAATCTACATCCTTAAATTTGGGGAAGAGTCGTTCCAGGGCATCCCCAATGGCAGTTCTTATTGAAGCCTGTAACGTTCCTTGTGCAACCTCATTGCCACCACCCTGGTACACATGTGCATTATTCACGATGCTAGCAATCAGCGCATCACGTTTGCCATGCTCAATCTGGCGCTTTGACTCCATAGCCTGCTTTGCCTCTAGTCCCTCTGGTGTTGTCGGTGTCGGACGCGATGCCAGACACTCGTTAGCGGCAGCATAGCTTGCAAGCGTATCCTTAAGCGCGTCGGAGTCCTGTTGGGGTAGGAGTATAAAGACAATAGGGCTATCAACTCCAGCCATCTGCGCATCTTCACGAACTGTTTTCCCGGATACAGACCATTCATCACGAATCCATATCGGTACATTACTGGCATTCGTAGGAGGAGATTCAAGACCAAAGTATGTATCGAACCTACGCGGAGTCTTACTATGGCCCTGGGTAAGTGAGACCCCTTTCAGCACTGCTGCGATGGCACTTTGAAACGCAGTTGTGCGATCACTCGCTATGCGACTGTCGTCTGCTTTGATACGCGCCCGGCGGCGTAGGTAGTCTGTCTCCCATTCTGCACTTTCGCGTGTTTGAAGGCGATATTCATCGCCTACTTGCATCAAGGTGCTGGAGTCTACGAGATCTTGTAAGAGTTGTGGAATGCGCTGGCGAAGCGTTGCATTGGCACTCACATCGGTCACATTCTCTACAAGTAGGTCAGCAAGTGTGGCGATATCTGCCCGGATACCCGTAGCCGCAACGCCATCAACAGGAAGTTTTCCGATAAGAAAGATAGCTGCACAAAGGCGTGAGCACATTTTTCCTTCAGGTGTGCCATCATCGAGTTTTTCGATAGTGGTGGCCACGTCTCGAAGTAACACGCTACTTTGAAGCATATCCGCTTTCAGATGATTGTAGATCACATCCCCAGCAACAACCGTTCCGATAGGTCTATTCGCAACTTCTTTGATCGCATCGTATACAATGCGAAGTTGAGTGCGCAGTTGGCCCGCTGTGCCAAGACTATCGACACTGCGCAGGATGCTTTCCCAGAAACGGTTTCTAACAGGAAGCAGAGGATAATCGGAAACCAGCCTTGCACTATCGGTTGGCCTTGGGCCAATCTTGGTTCCGGCTAATTCACGGTTGATCTCACCACTGGCCTTATTGAGCACATCTTGTAAGGCTACCGTTTTCGTGGGATCTTTTCGTAGTACCACTTCCCGCACCACTTGTTCAACATCGCTATCAGTGAGTGTTACCCTCACCGTAAAGCGACCTTGTAGTTTTTGCAATTGTGGCGTTGCCTGAATTGATGCTTGCCCTGTAGCAATGAACAACAGGTGGTTACCAAACCGCGAGGAACAGGCTTCTACAACATTTTGCACCTGGTTTGTGCGCTGAGAGTCTTCGCCAATAAATTGTTGCAGTTCGTCAAACACAAGGAGTGTGCAAGGTAGCTTTCCGGGTGTGGTTGATTGCAACTCGAGCAGCTCCTCCATTGTACGAAGGAGATCATCGTCAGAGATATCCTCCCTATTTGGGTACTGTGTCTTTAACAAACTGCGAGCCTCAGCAGCACTGGTGGCAAATCCAGGATAGACATCGAGTAGACTTTGTGCCAGCACAGGAGAAACATACATATTGTTGAGTTCTCTGGCAAAATTTTGCCCACTTTGTTCAACCCCAGCCTTCACGTCTCTATAATATCCATTCTGCATGAGCCATATAACAAAGCGGGCGGGTGCATACTGTTCGGGAAGATCAGCACTGCGGAACATAATACCAAGAAGAGCCAGCCGAACGCTCTTCCCTGCACCTGACCCAAGTGTCCCTGCTGCTGACCATAAACCACCCTCGCGCCTACCTGCGGTTGAGAGTTCCCTCAGGAGATCGGCAATGTCGTTCGGAAGCTTTGTTAAACCACGAGCACTAGCGCCATCAGGGAATTGTGTATCGCGCCAGAGATACTCGAGTACACGCACAAAGTGAGATTTACCGCTACCATAAAAGCCACTCACCCACACGGCCGGCTGTTCTGCCTTTGCTAAGTTATCAATATATGTAGAGAGGATAAGAGCTAACCCGCGGTGATATTCACCCTCGCACACAAAATGCTCAAGCTCGTATCGTAAGACATTCCATTCTTCGGGAGTGCGTGGGTCAATTACCTTCGTAACACCATTGTTTGGAATCGTATAGGTGGTGGGATCAACGAGAAAAACATCGCGGTTCTTTATCATAAATTTACTTCCCCTCTATCCCGGTTATTGGTACAGCGAGATAATTCCAGCCATCTCGGGCATCTAAAAATCGGTAGTTTGAGCCGTCATGTTGACCGGGGAAGAAGACGAATAACCTGCCCTTAACCGATGGGGCTACTGTTTCGAAAATAGCAGATGCAGATGTTAATCCAAAGAGCGATGCTAATCCTGAGACTGCGACCACTGTATTTGCATCGACATCAGACCCTGAAAGAGCGTCAGCAATCCGTTGAGACACAAAGCTCGCGAAATCTTGTAAGGCAAGATCCATATCTTCTGGCTGCTCAAAGTATTCTTCGCGGTATTCATGCTGTGCCATCCAGGTAGCAAATAGGTCTGTCAGGTCAAGATGGGACCAGGAGTGTCCTGCATTTGTTGTCGCCATCTCAAATTCTGCTAAGCGAAGACGCAAACGGCGTTCCTGAGCAGGTTCATAGATGGCAAACCAGACTTTTTGTGGCCCCGCTAATGTCCGATCCCAGGGAAGTTGTAAGAAGCTCTGGTAAGCTTTAAGCAATCCCTCAATCTCGTTCACGACTTGTAACCCTTTCTTTACTTCACTTCCTCAACAAATGCCGAAAACCAACCTCGGTTACATCTCCCATATGACGATACTCAATCCAACCACGTTGTGAAGCTACGAGTGCCTGCGCATGAAGAATGTGCAGAGGTGCATCTAATAAACGACACCAAAGTGTCCGAAACAGTGCTTCACCTCGTGCGTCTGAGAGATAAGCCAGTAGAAGCGCATATGTTACAGAGGCAGGCAGACTTTGTGCACTCATTCGCACTTTGTGCAACTTTCCGCTCAGTAAACCGGCCTGTTGCCAGGATGAAATGATATTTCGTCCGGTGCTTTTCAGCGTTTTTGGGCTATATCGATCAGGGAAACTCACATTGACTGCATCCATCATCATTTCAGGCGTGACTGTTTCCCCAATAAGGATCGCCAGAATACTTTCAGCAGTGCTCCTTAGAAGAGGGTCTCTTGCGACAGCGCTAAGCAATGCAAGAAGTGGCTGTGCCTGGGTATCTTCATCCCAAAGGTCTCTCAAAGCCCGAAAGAGAAGAGTTTTTCTGTCAAGGGCATAAAGCTCACGCAGCCACTTAAAAGAGGCCTTGCGAGTAGCTACCGTCTTTTTAAGCAGGACATTTTCGTCAACAACTGCAGATCGGTACTCCTCAAAGCTTGCAGATTGTGGGCATGCTGCTAGAAGCAGGCGGAGTTCTGCTAGCATCATAGTACGGCTACTATGCGCTCCCACGGGTTCATTTATAAAGCCGTACTCATTTGATAGCGCTGAAACTTGTATTGACATCCATAGGAGTCGTCAGGGAATAATACTTGTAAAGTGAGAGAATCTGTTGTAGACTCTCAACATGGAAAAAGAAGAAGAGATCAAGCAGCGATACGAGCGACTCGCGGGAGAACTGAATGAACGGACACGGA
>Ga0209647_1003906_pt1 | contig 11412 bp, 8 predicted proteins | sample GraSoi_2013_60cm_FD_185827 | JGI IMG/M metagenome (GOLD analysis project Ga0209647, IMG submission 185827) | Grasslands soil microbial communities from the Angelo Coastal Reserve, California, USA - Sample 9_17_2013_60cm (SPAdes) (version 2) | ecosystem: Environmental > Terrestrial > Soil >... | reverse complement strand
GCTGAACGTGATCGAGCTCAAGATGCCGAGCCTGCGCGAGATTCCGGAAGACATCCCGCTGATGGTGCAGGAGGTAGTCGCGCGCCTCGCGCGCCAGAGCGGCAACCCCGCGCCGGAGATCTCCGAGGAAGCGATGCTGGCGCTGCGCCGCTACGATTTCCCGGGCAACGTGCGCGAGCTCGAGAACATCCTCGAGCGCGCCATGGCGCTTTGCAGCGGCAACAAGATCCTGGAAGCCGACCTCTACCTCACGCAGACCAGCGGCTCGAAGGAGAAGTCGGCGCCGCTCGACGGAGCGCTCGGCACCCGCGGCCTGCCGTTGCACGATTTCCTCGACCAGCTCGAGCGCGAGGCGATCACCAAGGCGCTCGAGGCCACGCGCTTCAACAAGACCGCCGCCGCCAAGCTCCTCGGCATCACCTTCCGCTCGCTGCGCTACCGCCTCGACCGCCTTGGCATCGACTAGGCGCTCGCCTCACTGCGACGCGCGCCCCGAGGGCGAGAAGGTCTCGCTCATCGTGATCCACAACATCTCGCTGCCGCCGGACGAGTACGGCGGCCCGTGGATCGACGACCTCTTCATGGGGCGCCTCGATCCGCAGGCGCATCCGTATTTCGCCGGGATCGCGGCGATGAAGGTGTCGGCGCATTACCTCATTCGCCGCGACGGTTCCGTGATCGAGTACGTGCCGCCCGAGATGCGCGCGTGGCATGCGGGCGTCTCGACGTGGAACGGGCGCGAGAAGTGCAACGACTTCTCCATCGGCATCGAGCTCGAGGGCTCCGACGACGTGCCCTTCGCCGAGCCGCAGTACGAAGCGCTCGCGCGCCTCACGCGCGAGTTGCAATCGCGCTTCGGCCCGCTCGATATTGCGGGCCATAGCGATATCGCTCCGGGGCGCAAGACCGATCCGGGGCCGTGGTTCGACTGGGAGCGGTACCGAACAGCCACCCAGGAGTCGATTGCGTCGTAATTGTTACCGCTCGATTCTTCAGCAAATACCCTTCGCAAGCCTCTGAATTAGCTTGCAAAAAAAGATAAAAAAAAGGCCTTGCGTTGGCCATTCGCCTTTACTAGACTTTGTGGCGATGTCCACCGGCCAGCACAATATCTTGTGGGCAGCCGTGTGAATAAGATGTTCGTAAGGCCGGGGATATTTCGCACTTATTCACATTAAATCCGGCAGTTAGCAGGCCCAAGAGCCTGCCGCCCGATCGAAGATTCAAGGAGACCCTTCCATGCGCTTGGCATCCGATATCCACCCCGCCGCCCCCCTCGCCAACCCGATTTTGGGGGAGGAAAGCAGCCAGGCCACGGCGGAGCGATATGCGGATTACAAGATCATTAGAAGGAATGGCGCGGTCGTCGGGTTCGAGCCCGACAAGATCTCGGTCGCGATGACCAAGGCGTTCCTCGCGGTCGCGGGCAACACCGCCGCGGCCAGCGCCGGCGTGCGCGAAAAAGTGCAAGCGCTCACGCAGGCGGTGGTGCAGTCGCTGATGCGCCGCCATCCGGCCGGCGGCACGTTCCACATCGAGGACGTGCAGGACCAGGTCGAGCTCGCGATGATGCGCGCCGGCGAGCACCAGGTCGCGCGTTCCTACGTGCTTTACCGCGAGGAGCGCGCCCGCGAGCGCGCCAAGCGAGCTCAGGAAGCGGCCGACCTGCAGAAGCCGAGCATCCACGTCACCATCGGCGGAGCGCGCGAGCCGCTCGATACCGCGAAGCTCGAGGCGCTGATCGTCGCGGCGTGCGAGCACCTGCACCAGGGCACGGAAGTCGATCCGAAGAAGATCCTCGACGCCACGCTGCGCGACCTCTACGACGGCGTGCCGCTCGAGGAGGTGTACAAGTGCGCCATCCTCGCCGCGCGCATGCTGATCGAGCAGGATCCGGACTACACCTACGTCACCGCGCGCCTGCTGCTGCACACCATCCGGCGCGAAGTGCTCGGCGAAGAGGCGACGCAGTCCGAGATGTCGACGCGCTACGCCGAGTATTTCCCGACCTTCATCAGCCAGGGCGTGCGGGCGCAGCTCCTCGACGAGCGCCTCGCTTCCTTCGATCTCAAGCGCCTCGGCCAGTCGCTCAAGCCCGAGCGCGACCTGCAGTTCAACTACCTCGGCCTGCAGACGCTCTACGACCGCTACTTCCTGCACATCAACGAGAACCGCATCGAGCTGCCGCAGGCGTTCTTCATGCGCGTGGCGATGGGGCTGTCGCTGAACGAGATCGACCGCGAAGAGCGCGCCATCCAGTTCTACAACGTGCTCTCGACCTTCGACTTCATGTCGTCGACGCCGACGCTCTTCAACGCAGGCACGCTGCGCTCGCAACTCTCGTCGTGTTACCTCACGACGGTGTCCGACGACCTCGACGGCATCTACGAGGCGATCAAGGAGAACGCGCTGTTGTCGAAGTTCGCCGGAGGCCTCGGCAACGACTGGACGCAGGTTCGCGCGCTCGGCTCGTACATCAAGGGCACCAACGGCAAATCGCAGGGCGTGGTCCCGTTCCTCAAGGTCGTTTCGGATACCGCCGTCGCGGTGAACCAGGGCGGCAAGCGCAAGGGCGCGGTGTGCTGCTACCTCGAGACCTGGCACCTCGACATCGAGGAGTTCCTCGAGCTGCGCAAGAACACCGGCGACGATCGGCGCCGCACGCACGACATGAACACGGCCAACTGGGTGCCGGATCTCTTCATGCGGCGCGTGATGGAGGGCGGCGAATGGACGCTCTTCTCGCCCTCGGATACGCCCGACCTGCACGACAAGACCGGCAAGGCGTTCGAGGAGGCCTACACCATCTACGAGAAGAAGGCCGCGCGCGGCGAGCTCAAGCTCCACAAGAAGGTCGCGGCGCAGAGCCTGTGGCGCAAGATGCTCTCGATGCTCTTCGAGACCGGGCATCCGTGGATCACGTTCAAGGACGCCGCCAACATCCGCAGTCCGCAGAGCCACGTAGGCGTGGTGCATTCGTCGAACTTGTGCTGCATCGCGGCCGACCAGCGCGTCGTCACCGACCGCGGAATGCTCACGATCGGCGAGCTCTATCGCCTGGGCGGTAAGAACAAGGTCGTCGGCCTCGACGGCGTGTACGACGCCTCGGAGATGCTGTTGCCGCGCCCGAACGCGCCGATGGTGCGCATCGAAACCGAAGAGGGCTACTCGCACAAGGTCACGCCGGATCACAAGGTGTGGGTGAAGGACCGCGGCTGGGTCGAGGCTCAGCACCTGGCGGCGGGCGACAAGCTCCTTATCCAGCAGATCGAAGGAATGTGGGGACCGGACCACATGCCGGATCTCTCCTACCTGATGGGATTGATCGCCGGCGACGGGACGTTCGGCAAGAACAACGTCTTTATCGACTTGTGGGAAAGCGACTTCGGCCTCATCGACGAGGCGACGGAGACCGTCCACATGCTCCTCGACGGCAACACAGTCCTCAAGACCACGTCGGTCAACACGCCCGTGTTCCGCGTCGATCCGAAGAACGGCAAGGCGCGGCTCTCGTCCGCTCCGCTGCGTCGGCTGCTCGACCTGCATGGCTTCACCGCGGAGAACAAGACGCGCGTTCCGCGGCTCGTGTGGGAAGGGGATCGCGAGACGGCGGCCGCGTACCTGCGCGGTCTCTACCAAGCCGACGGCAACGTGGTGAGCAGTGAAGGCGTCACGACCGTTTCGCTCGCATCGATCGACCTGGAGCTCATTCGCGAGCTGCAGGTTCTCTGGGCGAACTTCGGCGTGAAGTCCTCGATCAACCAGATGCGCGGCCATGAGCAGCATGAAATGCCCGATGGGAAGGGCGGCAAGAAGTCGTACTGGAGCCAACCGCTCTACCGCCTCCTCATCACCTCGATTCGCGGCTGCCAGATCGCGGAAGAGATCACGCAGCTCGGCGCGACGCGCAAGTCGGCGGCGGCCGCGCGTTATCTCGAGAACCTGAAGAAGGAAGGTTACGAGCAGAAGCTGCACGCGACGTTCTCCGGCCTTACGCAGCTGCCGAACGAGGATGCGTACTGCGTGATGGTCGAATCCGACACGCACGCGTGGACGGTGAACGGCATGGTCACGAAGAACACCGAGATCACGCTCAACACCAACGCGCACGAGATCGCCGTGTGCAACCTGGGCTCGATCAACCTGCACGCGCACATCACCGGCGGGCGGCTCGACCACCAGAAGCTCAAGCAGACGATCACCACCGCGATGCGCATGCTCGACAACGTGATCGACATCAACTACTACGCCGTCCGCAAGGCGCACGACTCCAACAAGAAGCATCGTCCGGTGGGCCTGGGCATCATGGGCTTCCAGGACTGCCTGCACGAGCTGCGCATCGCCTACGCGAGCGACGCGGCGGTCGAGTTCGCCGACAGGTCCATGGAGGCGGTGTGCTACTACGCCTACTGGGCTTCCACGGAGCTCGCGAAGGAGCGCGGCCGCTACTCGACTTTCGCCGGCTCGCTCTGGGACCGCGGCATCCTGCCCCACGACTCGCTCAAGCTCCTGCTCGACGAGCGCGGCGGCTACGTCGAAGTCGACATGTCGGAATCGATGGATTGGAAAGCCTTGCGCGCGCGCATCCAGCAATACGGCATGCGCAACTCCAACTGCGTCGCCATCGCGCCCACCGCGACCATCTCCAACATCATCGGCGTGTCGGCCTCGATCGAGCCCAACTACCAGAACCTGTTCGTGAAGTCGAACCTCTCGGGCGAGTTCACGGTGGTGAACGAGTACCTGGTGAGGGACTTGAAGAAGATGGGCATGTGGGACTCGGTGATGGTGAACGACCTCAAGCATTTCGACGGGTCGATCGGCAAGATCGACCGCGTGCCAAAGGAAGTGCGCGATCTCTACGCCACCGCCTTCGAGGTCGAGCCGAAGTGGCTGGTGGAAGCGGGCGCGCGGCGCCAGAAGTGGATCGACCAGGCGCAGTCGCTCAACATCTACATGGCGGGCGCGTCGGGCAAGAAGCTCGACGAGACCTACAAGCACGCGTGGCTGCGCGGACTGAAGACCACGTACTACCTGCGCACGCTCGCGGCAACGGCGGCGGAGAAATCCACAGGCCGGGGCGGCGAGCTCAATTCGGTGCCGACGAGCGGCGGATCAGGAACGATGGCGGCGGCAGGCGCCGGCGAGGGTGCGTCGGAGGATGCGAAGTTCTGCTCCATCGACAACCCTGAATGCGAAGCCTGCCAATAGGTATCTCCCTCTCCTCTGGGAGAGGGTCGGGGGGAGGGCAGCTCTAGGGTAGCTCAGGACAGAGTGATCATTGAGGGAGGCTCCCCGCCTCCCTTTTCTTTTGGCCTCAGCGTAGGGATTTCGCGGGCTCCCGCACTGTCCGAGCGAGAGTACAACCACAACCGGAGGGATCTCCCATGAAATTGCTCATTCCCGCGGTCGCGGGGTTGCTGCTCGCCTCGCTCGCCGCATGCGAACGTACATCCACCACGGTCGTGAAGGAACCCCCGCCGCCGCCCGCAACCACGGTCGTGACGGCTCCGCCGCCCGCGTCGTCCTCGACCAGCGTCACGATTGAGCCGCAGAAGCCGGCTGAGACGACCACGACGACGAGGACGAGGACCACGGTCGACACGCCTGCCGGTTCGGCGACCGAGCGCAAGACGACAACTACGACGACGAAGTAAGGGAGCCTCCCGGCTTCCCCTTCCTCTTCGCGGGTCGCGCCTTCTCCTTCCGGCACGCCGTCGTCGCGCGCTCCTTGAGGATCTCGGCGAGCCGCGCGACGTCGTGACCCGGAAACTCCGGATCCGCGAACGAGGTGTAGAGCTGCGCGATGCGGTGCGAGCCGCCTTCGAGCGGCAGCGCCTTGAGCTGGCCGGCGCGCAGCTCCGCAAGGATCGTCTCCTCCGGCAGCCACGCGAAGGCGAGTCCCATCGTCACCGCGCGAATCTGGGTGGCCTTGTTGCTCACCGTCCAGCGTAGCTCCACGCCGCTCACCTCGGCCTTGCGCTGGGTCCCGGTGTCGCGGAGGAAGATGCGGCGATGGCGCTTGAGGTCGCGCTCGGTGAGCGTCCTGCCGAGCTGGTGCAGTGGGTGCGAGGGCGCGGCGACCGCGATGAAGCGAACCGGCATGAGCGTCATGCCGGAAATCCCCGTGCCTTCGATGGAGCCGATGGCGAGGTCGACACGTCCCTCGGTAAGCAGCTCCTGGGTGCCCGTGAGCACCGTCTCGTAGAGCTCGATGCGCGTCTCGGGCCGCTCGCGCGCGAATGCCTCGAGCGATTCCAGCAGCAACCACGTGGGGAAGATGACCTCCACCGCGAGCCGGATCTCCGGCTGCCACTCCTTCGTCATCTCGGCCGCGCCCCGCTCGAGGAGCGCCGCCTCTTCGAGAAGGGTCTTCGCGCGCCGGTAGAGCACCTGGCCCGGGCGCGTGAGCACGGCCTTGCGCCCCTTGATCTCGAAAACCTGGACGCCTAAGAGTTTCTGGATCTGCTGAACGGCGTAGGTGAGGGTGGATTGGCTCTTGTGCAGGCGCTCGGCGGCCTGCGCGTAGCCACCCGCTTCGACGACTGCCTGCAGGGCGCGCCATTGCTCGAGGGTGATGCGGGGGACGTTGGCCATGATCGAGTATTTCGATAGATAGAGGCCAAATATTGCGCTTTTTTATCGAATGCCGGCAACCCACAATGGAGTCATCCAAACAGACTCCAAGGAGCCCGGCGATGAAAACCCTTCTCCAGATCAACACCAGCATGTTCTCGGCCGGCGGGCAGTCGAGCCGCCTCGCTCAGCAGTTCGTCGACGAATGGCGCCAAGGCAATCCCGGCGCTCGCGTGATCGTGCGCGACATCGGCGCCGAGCCGATCCCGCACCTCACCGCGGAGCGCTTCCAGTCGTTCCTCGCCAAGCCCGAAGCGCGCACGGCCGAGCAACAATCGGTCGCCGGCTTCTCCGACGTGCTCGTCGAGGAGCTGCGCCAGGCCGACGTCATCGTGCTGGGCCTGCCGATGTACAACTTCGGCTTGCCGTCGACGCTCAAGGCCTATTTCGATCACGTCGCGCGCTCCGGCGTCACGTTCAAGTACACGGAAAAGGGCCCGGAAGGCCTCATCACCGGGAAGAAGGTGTACGTCTTCGCCGCGCGCGGCGGGCTCTACGCCGGAACGCCGCTCGACACGCAGACGTCCTACGTGCGCGACTTCCTCCGCTTCCTGGGAATGGACGACGTCGAGTTCGTCTACGCTGAAGGGCTCGCGATGGGCGATGCGGCGAAGGAGCAGGCGCTGGCGAAGGCCACGGGTGCGATCCGCGCGCTGGCGCAGCCGGTCGCCATCGCGGCTTGAATCGGCGACTAGGCGGTGGTGGTCGCCTGCGCGAGAAACGCGTGGATCTGCGACACCGCCGCCGCGCCTTCGCCGATAGCGGCTCCAACGCGCTTGGTCGAGCCGGCGCGCACGTCGCCGACCGCGAAGACACCGGGCACGTTGGTCTCGAGCGAATTGCCCCTCTCGTTGCCGGTGGAAACGAAGCCCTTGGGGTCGACGGCGACGTCGCAACCCTTCAGCCATTCGGTGGTGGGATCGGCGCCGAGGAACAGGAAGACGTTTCGGATCGGGCGCGTCGCCTCGGCTTTGGTCTCGCGGTTGCGCCAGGTGACGGACTCGATGCCGCGAGTCGTCTGGCCGTTCAGCGAGACGATCTCGGTATTCGTGAGGAGCTCGATGTTGGCAATGGCGTCGATGCGGTCGATCAGGTACTTCGACATGCTGGCGGCGAGGCCCGGTCCACGAACCAGCATCCACACCCTGGCGGCGTGAGCCGAAAGGAACACCGCGGCTTGCCCCGCTGAGTTGCCGCCGCCGACGAGCGCCACTTCCTGGCCGGAGCAGATCTTCGCCTCGATCGGCGAAGCCCAATACCAGATGCCTTGCCCTTCCATCGCGCTGAGGCCGGGGTAGTCGGGCCGCTTGTAGCGCGCGCCGGTCGCGATGACGACCGTCTTGCTCCGCACCTTCTGGCCATCGGCGAGCCTCAGCGCGATCGGATCGCGATCGCTGGCTCGCTTGCAGTCGAGGCCCGCGACTTCGGAGGGAATCAGCATCTCCGCGCCGAACTTCTGCGCCTGCGTGTAGGCGCGTCCCGCGAGCGCCTGTCCCGAGATGCCGGTGGGAAAGCCGAGGTAGTTCTCGATGCGCGCGCTGGCGCCCGCCTGTCCGCCGAAGGAGCGCGCGTCGATGACGATCACGGAGAGCCCCTCCGAGGCTGCGTAGACTGCGGTCGATAGACCAGCGGGGCCCGCGCCGGCGATCGCGACGTCGTAGACGTGGCCGGCGCTCGCTGTCGAATCGAGCATGCCGATGCAGGTGGCGAGCTCGCGCTCCGTGGGATTGCGCAGCACCGCGCCGTTGGGGCACACCGCGAGCGGCAGCTCATTTGCGCTCGGCGCATAGCGCTCGATGAACGCGCGCGCATCCGCATCGTCGGCGGGGTCGAGGACCTGGTGCGGCATGCCGTTGCGGTTGAGGAAATTGCTGAGCCTGGCGACATCGCGCGACGAAGCCCGCCTCGAGCAGCGCGACGCGCCGGAGGATCATCGCCCGCATCACCTTCTCGCCGAGCGAGGCTTCGGCGACGAGCAGGCCGTGAATCTTCTCCGATTCGATCAGCAGCGCCTCGACGTCGCCCACAGCGACCGCGTCGACGAACGACGGGCGGCCCGAGAGCAGGCCGAGCTCGCCCGAGAAGCTGCCCGCAACGTGATCCACGACGGCAATGTCTTGTCCGTGCGCGTCACGGCTCGTGATGCGGATCGCTCCCGAGAGCACCACGAGCATGCCGGCCGTGCGCTTGCCGGTTTCGTAGACGCGCTCTCCGTCGCGATAGCGGACCGGCCTTCCGAAGCGCCGCATGCGCTCGATCTCGTCGGGCGCGAGGGTGGGAAAGGCTTGTTGGCGCCGCGCTTCGAGCGTGGGAGACGGGGGCTGGGCCATCAGCGGAATGCTAGCACCGCGGCCCAGTCACGGCGCCGTTCGGGCTCGCCGCTTCAGCCGGTGTATTTCTTGACGAGGTCCGGTGGGCGAATCTTGAACGACTGCTCAGGCGGAGGCTGGTTCCCGGGTCCGCCGGGGCTCGGAGGCAGTCTTCTTCCGCGCTACCTTCGGGAAGAGCGACATCGCCCGCTCGACCGTGCCGAGCAGGCTCTTGCGGGTGGCCCCGTCGCGCGCCTGCAGCGACATGCCGGTGACGATGGTCGAGTAGAAGTCCGCCAGGGCGCCGGCGTCGGTGCCCGCGGGAACGTCGCCTTCCTCGATGCCCTGCTTGATGCGCGCGCGCATGTGCTCGCGCGCCTCGATGCGCTTCTCGGCCAGGACCTTCTGCAGGCCGGGCGAGGCGTTCGCCGATGTGGCGGCGGCCATCATCATCATGCAGCCGCGCGGATGCGCGGACCCGGACAATTCCTGCGCCATGTAGGTGAGCAGGCGCTCGATCGCCCCGCGCGCGGTGGCCTCCTCGGAATAGGGACACTGGTCGCCGCGGCTGCGCTGGTAGCGCTCGGCCGCTTCGAGGAAGAGCTTCTCCTTGTCGCCGAAGGCCGCGTAGAGGCTCGGCGGATTGATGCCCATGGCGTCGGTCAAGTCGGCGATCGACGTGCCCTCGAAGCCCTTGCGCCAGAAGACTTCCATCGCCGCGTCGAGCGCCACGTCGCGGTCGAACGAGCGCGGCCGCCCGCGCGGCTTGCGGGCCTTGGCGGGTTGGGGCGGCGCTGCGGTCCTTTTCATAGTGATCGATATTAAATTACTTCGCGCTGCGGCGCAAGTCGCCGCCGGTCGGTCGCGGGCGGCACCCCGAAGAGGCGGCTGTACTCGCGGCTGAACTGGCTCGGGCTCTCATAGCCCACGCGGTGGCCGGCCGTGGCGGCGTCGAGCGCCTCGCTCAGCAGCAGCTGGCGCGCCTCCTGCAGGCGCAGCTGCTTCTGGAACTGCAGCGGGCTCATCGCCGTGACCGCGCGGAAGTGCTCGTGGAAGGACGAGGTGCTCATGCTCGCCTGTGTCGCCAACTCGTCGATGCGCAGCGGCTGGGTGAAGTTCTGGCGCAGCCAGTCGATCGCCTTGGCGATGCGCTTGGAGTGCGCGGCGACGTTGGCGATCTGGCGCAGGCGGTGTCCCTGCTCGCCCTTGAGCATCCGGTAGAGGATCTCGCGGCGCATCCCGGCTTCGAGCGCGGGAATGTCCTCGGGGGTGTCGAGCAGCCTCAGCAGGCGCACGAAGCCTTCCACCAGATCCGCATCGACGGTGCTCACGAAAAGCCCGCGCGAGGGTGAGGTATCGCCCGATTGCGGCGGGGGCGACTCGAGCAGCAGCGCCGCGATCTCGTGCGGCGCCACGTCGAGTTTGATGCCCAGGTACGGCTTCCCGGGCGTCGCCTCGATGACCTGGCCCGAGACCGGCAGGTCGACCGAGGCCGCAAGGTAGCGCGCGCGATCATATAAATACACCTCTTCGCCGAGCATCACGCGCTTGGCGCCTTGGGCGATCACGCAGACGCACGGGTTGTGCACGCCATGGTGCATCTGGGTGGGCGCGGACGCCCGGCTAAGCGTCAATGTGCGCACCGCCGTGGAGCGCAGCCCCTCCACGCCGTCGGTGAATCGGGCGATGAGGGCCGCCATCTCGGCGAGCGCGGATTCGAGCCTAAGGTCTTGTGTCGTCATGGCTTGCACCGTACTCCGCGATCCTTGCCTTTCGCAAGCGTTTCTCCGCCGGATCGGAGGATCGGGCAAGAAGCGCCGCGAATCCGGCTAACGGCGCGCGCCCGCGCGCCTCCAGACTGCCCCTACTGACACAACGGTGGCAGCAGTTCCCGACTATTCTATATCGACCGCTACGAAAATGCTTGACAAGCCTTGTTGGACGCGTTTAAAGTCGCCGAACGTTGTGTAGTGATCGCTAAATAAACGATACGAACGATACGAAGGAGTCCCCGCAATGCCCGCCAAAGCCATCCCCCAGCGCCGCCGCCTCTTCCTCGCCCTTGCCGCCGCCGGCGCCGCCACCATTCTCACCGCGGGCGTCATGTCGCTGCGCGATTCGCACGCGGCGGCTGCCCCCGAGGCGCCTCCCGCCATGCCCGTCATGGTCGCGACCGTCCTGCAGTCAGACGTCTCGACGTGGGACGAGTTCTCGGGGCGCCTCGAAGCGGTCGAGCGCGTCGACGTGCGCTCGCGCGTCGCCGGCGCCGTGCAGGCGATTCATTTCAACGAGGGGGCGCTCGTGAAAGCGGGCGACCTGCTCGTTACCATCGATCCGGCTCCTTACGCCGCCGAAGTCGAGCGTGCGCAGGCGCAGGTGGTCGCGGCGCAAGCGCGCCAGGACAACGCGAAGAGCGAGCTCGACCGCGCGCAGCGCCTGTGGGACGAGAGCGCGATCGCCCGGCGCG
>Ga0209647_1003905_pt1 | contig 11415 bp, 10 predicted proteins | sample GraSoi_2013_60cm_FD_185827 | JGI IMG/M metagenome (GOLD analysis project Ga0209647, IMG submission 185827) | Grasslands soil microbial communities from the Angelo Coastal Reserve, California, USA - Sample 9_17_2013_60cm (SPAdes) (version 2) | ecosystem: Environmental > Terrestrial > Soil >... | reverse complement strand
ATCCCTATAGATGGTACCCCCAACGGGATTCGAACCCGTGATCTTCACCTTGAAAGGGTGATGTCCTAGGCCGCTAGACGATGGGGGCCGGACGGCGGCGGGCGATTCGCGACGCACGCCAGCACGAAGTGTACCCGGCGCCCAACCCGCATGTCAAGCAGCCGCGCCCGCGCCGATGACGCCGCGGCTAGCTCCTCCTTTCTACTGCGGCGGGATAGGATCAGGAAATAGGTCGCCATCCCCGCACAGCGCAAGATTACCTAGCTCTTCTGTGGATCGCTGCGCAAGAAGGAGGTGGCTCTGTTCGGGCCGCATGCGATACGCTGTGGGGGGCGCGGCGAAACGCCCGTCATATGACGCGGCGGCGTGGTTTGGGTCGTGTGCAAGCGGGGAGTGGGCATGCTCGAGTTTTTGGGCGCGGTCGGCGGCATTGTGCTGGTGGATATCGTGCTGAGCGGCGACAACGCCCTCGTCATTGGCGCGGCTGCCGCTGGGCTGACGGGCCGGCAGCGCTACTACGCCATTCTCGGCGGTGGCGCCGGCGCGATTCTGCTGCGCATTACGTTCGCCATCGCCGTAACGCTACTGCTACAACTGCCGTTCTTGCAGGCGCTCGGCGGCATCGCTTTATTGGTCATCGCGGCGCGCCTGCTGCTGGGCCGTGACGCCCCGGCGAGCGAGCATGACAAAGAGCCCCAGGAGCAGGACGCGCAAAGCCAGCACGCCCCGGCACAGCGCACCTTCATATCCGCCCTGCTCACCATCCTCGTCGCGGACGTCACGATGAGTCTGGATAACGTGCTGGCGATCGGTGCGCTGGCGCATGGCAACCTGCCGGTGCTGGCGTTCGGCCTGCTGCTGAGCATTGGGATCGTGCTGGCGGGCAGTGCGCTGGTGGCGACGCTCATCAACCGGCTGCCGTGGCTGCTGGACGTGGCGGCGCTGGTGCTCGGATGGACGGCGGGCAGCATGCTGGTGCACGATATCCGCCTGGGGCCCGCGCTGGACGCGCTGCCCAACGCGAATATTCTGCTGCCCGCGGCGGGTGTAGTCATCGTGCTCGCCTGCGACACCTGGCTACGCGTGCGCGAGCGCCAGGCGCAGCTTGTCCGCTAGCTCCCTGACTACGCGATTTCACTGTGGCCGCTAACCGGGCGCCGACCCCGCCCGATGAGAGGGTTCCCGCGCGATGCTCGATATAGACCAGTGGATTGAGTTGCTGGGCACGCTGTACGACCGGTGGGGCTACCTCATCGTGTTTCTCGGCTCGCTCTTCGAGAACACCGCCCTGCTCGGCTTATTCCTGCCCGGCGCCTCACTAGCCCTGCTGGGCGCATTCTACGCCCAGCAGGGCACCCTCCAGCTGGGCTGGGTGATTTTCTTCGCCTGGGCCGGAACGGTGCTCGGTTACCACGCCGATTACCTGCTGGGCAGGCTGCTGCTCACTCGCCTGTTGGGGCGCTGGGGAGACAGCTGGCTCGGGCGACGACTGCGGCTCGCCGCGCGGGTCCGCCTGGGCGGACGGTTCTTGACGCGACACGGTGGCAAGGCCATCCTGTTGTCCCATGTCGTCGGCCACGTGCGCTCGTTCGTGGCCCTCAGCGCCGGCGCCACACACATGAGGTATCGACGTTTCCTGGCCTTCGAGCTGGTGGCCGCGCTGCTCTGGAATACGGCCTTCTGCCTCTTGGGATATTTCGCGGGGACGGAGCGCGAGCGCTTGCAGCTCCTGCTGGAGCGCTCCGGCTGGGTGGTGCTCGCCGTCGTCGTCGCGCTGTTCGTCGGCTGGCGTATCCTGCGCGGGCGACGCGGGCGACGCGTGCACCACAGCCACCCACGCGCGACGCGTCACCTGCCCGGCGCGCAGCAGCCCGGAGAGGCGCATCACCTGGCTAGGTGACGCGCACCCGACTACCTCACCAGTAGCGTGCCTCGATGGGCGTGCGCTCCAGCTCGTAGGCGTCCAGGGGGAGCGGTGGATACACCATACGCGTGTCGCTGGCAATCGGGCGGCGTGCGGGCAGATGCTCCTCCAAGGCGCGGATGACGTTTTCGTAGACTCGTCGCTGCTCCTCCAGGATGCCCGCCGGCCCCAGCTCCCACCACTCGCGCGGTGTGAAGTACGCCGAGACCTCTGCCTCCGGACCGATGCGACCGAACCACTGGATCAGGTGCAGATTGTCGGACTGCGCCAGCCACAGCGCGAGATCCACCAGTTCGGGGTCGCCGGTGAGTCGCGCCACCGCCAGCGCCTCTCCCATCAACTGGAAGATCGCCTGCTGCGCGCCGTTGCCGAGGAAGAACTCCATGCCGCCACTGCCGGCCCAGGTGGTCGGGAAGAGCGGCAGCGGCAGGTAGTAGCTGGTGCCGGCGAAGGTATCGAGCGCTTCGCTGGGTGTGATGAAGCGCGCGCCACGGTGGAGCAGCTCCTCCGGCAGGTGCTCCAGGAACTCGAAGATGCCACTATCACGCCAGTGGTGCTCGCCGAAGGTCTCGAAGTCCCAGCCGAGCAGAACGAACTCACCCCACGCCGCGCGCACCCAGTCCGCATAGCGGTCCGCCAGCAGTGGGAAGCCCGACCAGGAGCGGTTGGAGAAGCGATAGCCAACGTCGTCGCTCAGGTCCAGGTGCCGGCACAGGAGGCGCGGCGCGCCACCATAGTGATAGAGGTGCGTCGGCTCGCGCCAGCCCATCACCCACGGGCGGCCATCCATCAGCCCGGCATCGAAGCCCGCCTGCTCAATGCCGTCATAGATCGGCGCGGACATGCACATTTCGGTGGTATCCGTCACCCGCGGGCGCTTGCCGAAGACGCGCTCTAGCTCGTCCTGCATCCAGCGCATGCGCTCGATGAAGAGTGGCATGTCGAGCAGGAAGACGAAGCTGTGGTACGGCTCGACGCCGATCAGCTCCACGTTCGGCTCCGCCACGAGTGCTTTCAGACGCGCCAGCAGCGCCGGGTCCCAGGCCTCTGCCTGGCGCAGGAACGAGACGGAGATGCCAATCGCCAGCTTCATGCCGTCGCGGACGAGGCGCAGGAAGCGCTCGGTCGCCGGGTAGTAGCTGCTGGTGGCCACCTTGCGGAAATAGCGCTCGTTCATGCGCTCGTCGAAGGCGCAACGCACGATGTCGGCCGCGCTCGCGCCAGGGGGAATCGGCTGCGCGGGAAGCTTGATGCGCCGCGGCTGATGCACCACCGTATAGACGACTACGTCCGCTGCCATCGCATCCCTTGCCTTCCCGTCCGTCCTTGCGTCACGTCGCCAGTGCCGTGCCAGCGCAACTCATGCCAACTATTTGAGCATGCGTCGGATTCTGCTGCGTCATACTGCATCTCCCCGAGCCGGTTTGGGAGCATCCGTCCTAGAAGATCAGGCCGAAAATGTGATCTTCTAGGACGCCACGTGATCTTCCATGGCAACAAGCGGTCGCATCGCTCGCCTGGCCCACGACGCCTGGCACATCGCTACGACTACGCTGCGCGGTCAGGTGGTTTCAGGTCAGCACTATGCTCTGTTTGCGCCCGAGATAGCCGAGCTTGCCCACCAGATTGTCGATCACTTCTTCCCAGGTGAACTCACTGGCCGTGCGCTTGCCCTCCGTGCGAATCTTGTCCTGCTCTTCGGGATGCTGCACGATGTGTTGCAGGTAGCCCACGATCTCGTCGGGATCGTCGGTCTCCAACGCGACGGCGTTCTCGAACGAGACGGCGTAATCCTCGCCGGTCGAGCCGGTGAAGGCGATGCCCTGCGCCGCCATCACCTCCAGCCCCACGAGGCCGAACGGCTCGTGCCCGCTGTTGGCCAGCGTTGCATCCGCCGCCGCGTAGCACATGCGCACGAACTCGGTCGGCACGAAGAAGCGCAGGTTATAGATGTCCGCCTCGCCGGCCTCGCGCAAGAGGGCCAGACACTCTTCCGGCGCGGGGCGGCGGGCCTCCAGGTCGCGCACGTGCAGCCCAAGGTGGCGGGCGCGGTTGAGCACATCGCCGCCATGCGGCTCGATGCCACCGCGTATCACCATCGAAACGGGATGCCCGCTGTATTTCAGCCGCGCCACCGCCTCGACCGCCATCATCCAGCGCTTGTCGGGATCGAAGCGGCCGATCTTGAAGAGGAACAGGCGCTCCGGGTCGCCGCGCCGCATTATCTCGCGCAGCGCAGCCACCGACGCCGAGTCTACGGTTTGCAGGAAGCGACTCGGAATGCCGTTGGGGATGACCAGCGGGTTGACGCTGTACTGCCAGAGGCGGTGCTTCATGTAGCGGCTGACGGTGGTGATCGTCGCGCAGTAGTTCAGCCGGCCCCAGTTGATGCGGTGCAACGACATCAGGCTGTTGCAGTTCCACATAAGGATGGCGCGATGGCGCAGGTCGTGCCAGTGCAGCAGATCGGAAGTGCGGCAAATGGCCTCTGCGGTATGCCAGTCCTCGCCGATGATGACCACAATCTTGCCCTGCGCCACCGCCGGCCCGACGATCTGCTGGTACACGTGATAGGGGACGGACTCGTTGTAGTCGTAGAGCTTGTGCTCCTCGCCGTCGTAGACGCCGTTGGGATAGTATTTGCTGATCCACTGGCCCCAGCGCGTGAGGTGCAGCTTGCCGTTGACGCGCTCCTCCGTGGACGGCAGCTGCGGATCGCCGACGAAGATCAGGTGCGTCTCGTAGCCCAGGCTCGCAAGCGTCTCGGTGAATTCGGTGACGCGGGTGCCGAGGCCGCCGGCGGTGGAGTAGACGTCCGGCCCCTCGAAGCTGAGCGAGACGAAGACGGTATTCTCCGGCGAGATACCGCCGCGGCGCGTTGGCACGCTCACCGTCGGCGCCTCAACGGGCGCGGCGGGCGTCGCCTGTAGCGCCGGCATCGTGGGCGTCGCCGCAGCAGCCTGCCCGCTTACCGTCGGCGCGCTGGCCGCGCGGTCGTTCGGCGTCGCATCGCCGGCCTTCCTGGTCGTCGCGCGGCGGGCGGGTATGGGGCGCGGCGCGGCCTTGGGCGCCGCCTCACTCGCCGACGTAGTGCCGCCGGCGCTTGCAGCGGCGGCGCTCGATTCACTTACCGTGGGCCGCGCGTTGCGCCCACGGCGCAACGCCCCGCCTCGTACTGGCGCGCCACCATTCGTGGCCGCGGGGTTCGCCGCGCCGCTTGCTTCCTGTTGTGCTCTTTGATCGCGAGTTGCCAAGAATCTACCCCTCTTCATCCACTTTGGTCTGGCTCTGGCTCCATCCAGTTGCGCGTAACCAGTGCATGGTGCTGTTTGCGTCGCCTTCTTGTCCCGAGCAGGGCAATCACAAGGCGGTCTGAGCCCGTGGCCGCACAAGTCGGGCCAGCGACGCCCGCGCGCTCCCCCTCGTTTGCTCCCTTAGACGGCTCGCCGCGCGGGCTGGTCACGTGCGGCGCCAACAGCTTAGCGCGCGAGATAGCGCGCGAACCAGCGGAGCATGCGCTCCTGAAAATCGCGATAGTGGTCGCGCTCGCGCAGCCCGTGCCCTTCACGGGGATAGACGGCCAGCTCGGTGGCGACGCCGCGCTCGCGCAGTGCCCGGTAGAAGGCGTATGCCTGATTCACTGGCACGCTCTCGTCGCTCTCGCCATGGACGATGAGCGTCGGTGTTGTGACGCTCCGGGCGAACGTAAGCGCCGAATGTGCGCGATACACCTCGGGCTGTTCCAGTGGGTCGGCCTCCAGAATGCGCTTATCCCAGTCGGGAATGTTGGACTGTGCGTGGAAGCTGTGGAAGTCGCAGACGCCGGCACCCATCAGCGCCGCCTTGAAGCGGTTCGTCTGTGTCACAGCCCAGGCCGTCATGTAGCCACCGTAGCTCCAGCCCATGATCCCAAGCCGCTCGCCGTCGGCTAATCCCTGCTCCACCAGATAGTCTACCCCACGCAGCACGTCTTCGAGGTCCTTGCCGCCCATGTCGCCCAGCACCGCGTCCGCAAAGGCCACGCCCCGGCCGATGCTGCCGCGGATATTCGGCCGCAGCACGGCAAATCCGCTGGCTGCGAGCACCTGCGTCCACGAGTCCGCGAAGCCCTCGCGGTAGGCGCTGGTCGGCCCGCCATGCACGAAGACGACGAGCGGCGGCGCGCCGTCCACTTCCTCCACCGGCGGTGTATACAGCGCCTCGATGCGCCAGCCGTCGACACTCTCGTAGGCAATGAGACGGCTGGCTGCCGCGGCCACCGTCTCCTCGACGAGCGGATTGAGCCGCGTCAACCGCCGCCAGGCGACGCTCGGCGCGCCTTCTCCCTCCGCCAGCTCGCCGAGCCAGAGATCGTCGGGATGCCGCTCCTCCGCGTGCTGGGTGACGAAGCGCCGCAGATCGTTCGTGGCCGAGACGCGCGGCCAGCCGCGGTCGCCGACGACGAAGTCGCGCGAGAGCGCAGTGCGCTCCCCGGTCCCCGCGTCGACGAGGCCGATCTGGCTGGACACACCGTCCCAGCCGGCATAGAGCAGGCGCGTGCCGTCGGGCAGCCAGCGGCACCAGCTGGGGCTGCACTCGATGCCCGGCGTCAAGTTGCGCGGCGTGCCGCCTTCGCGCGGGATGACGCAGATGTCGCCGCCAACGAGGCCGCGGTCGCTCCACTCGCCCTGCACGAATGCGAGGCGCGTGCCGTCGAGCGACCAGGCGAAGGCGTCTGCCTGCCGCGTGAGCTGGGTCAGCTGGCGCACGGCGCCGCCCGCCGCTGGCACGACGCCGATCTGGCCGCGATACCAGTCGCTCTCGTACGGGCCCGCGGTATACCAGACGGCAATGGCGTCGCTCTTCGGCGACCAGGCATAGCGCCAGACAGTGAGCCCCGCGGGCGTCACCGGCTCCGGCGTGTCACTCTCCGGGCGCACCGTCCAGAGGCGGCGGTGGCGCGCGGGCTCGTTGAGCTTCGGCTCGGAGCTCGGCTCCTCGCCATCCAGCGAGAGAAAGGCGATCCGCCCGCCGTCCGGCGCCCACTGCACGTCCCCGACGCCGTTCGCCACTAGGCATACGCGGCGCGGCTCGCCACCCGCGCGCGCCACGAGATACAGCTGCGGCCTGTCGCGGTCCTCCGCGCCGTGGTTCGCGGTGAAGGCGAGCTGCCTGCCATCCGGCGACCAGCGCGGGCTGCCCTCGTCCTTGCTTCCTGCGGTGAGCGGGCGCGGCTCACCACCATCCGTCTCCACCGCCCAAATGCGTCCGCGCGCGGTGGGTCGCTCGGGTATCCAGTCGTTCAGCACGAAGGCCACGCTCGCACCATCCGGTGCCATCTGCGGGTCTGTGGGCAGGCGCAGGCTGGCAAACGTCTCCACCGTGAATGGTTGCAGTCGAGCCGTGGGCGTACTGGGAGCGTCTTCGTTCACACTCGTTTCCTTTGTGCGTAGCCGCATGCGATGGAGCTCACGGCGGGTGGACAGCGGACGCGATTGCATGCGCACTGGCGAGAATAGCACGCGCCGGCCCAGCGCGGCAAGAACACGCGCCAGTGGGCTGAGGCGGCGCTAGCGTGTGGCACGAAGCCGGGTGTAGGCGAGTCGCAAGCCGCTGAGAATCAGGTTCGGGTCCACCACGTCGATGCACGGCGTGACGCGCGCCATCACCTCGGCCAGACCGCCGTGGGCGATCACGCGTGCCCGCTCTCCGCCCGGCATCTCGCTGCGCAGCCGGTCCACCAGGCCCTGCACCAGACCGACATGGCCAAAGATGATGCCGGACTGCATGGACGCGATCGTGTTCTTGCCAAGCGCGGTAGGCGGCGGGGCAAGCTCAACCTGGTAGAGGCGCGAGGCGGCGCGGGCCAGCGCCTCCGCCGAGATGCCCAGCCCCGGCGCGATGGCGCCGCCCAGGAAGTCGCCATCTGTGGAGACACAGTCGAAGCTCGTCGCGGTGCCAAACTGGATCACGATGGCGGGCCCACCGTACAGCGCGTGCGCGGCCAGCACGCTCATCACGCGGTCGGTGCCGGTCTCCCAGGGGTTGTCCACCAGCAGGCGAATGCCGAGGTCCGTCTGGTGGCTGACGATGAGCGGCTCGCGGCCCAGATAGCGCTCGGCCAGCTCCGCGAAGACGGGCGTCAGCGGCGGCACCACGCTCGAGATGACGGCATCCGCAATGTCCTCCAGCCGCAGCCCGGCGTGGCGGCAGAGCTCCGCCAGCAGCATGGCGTACTCGTCGGTCGTTTTTTCGCGGTCGGTGGCGATGCGCCAGCGGGCTTTCAGCGTGTCGCCGTCCAGCGGGTAGATGCCGAGCTTGATGCCGGTGTTGCTGACGTCTATCGCCAGCAGCAGCGGCTCGCCGTCACGTATCTTTGCCATCGGTGGCTCCCGTCGCCAGTGAGAGGCACAGTGAGCTGAGCGGACTCTGCTCAGCCGCGGACGCCGAGGGCGCGCCTACACGCCCATCGGTATCTCCCGCGATTGTATGCCGGCGCGTGCGCGGGGTCAATGCGAGTTGGCGCTACTGACCGACGACCGGTGCGGCGTACGTGCCGATGAGGCCCAGCTCGAAGCGCTTGATGAGCGCGCCGTCAGACTCACGCAGCGCGACGATCGCGCCGCCTGCCGTCAGCAGATAGGTGACGCCGCGGTCCACTGCCGGAGCGAGCGCCAGGCTGTAGCCAAGCCCATCATATTGCCAGCGAATGGAGCCGCTCTTGGGGTCGAGCGCGAAGGCGGTCTCATCGTTGTTCGCCAGCGCGTAGAGCGTGCCATGTACCACTGCGGGGCCGTATTGCTGGTGTGTTCTGTCGGGCGATCCGGGCACCTGCGCCCGCCAGCGCACGCGCCCGTCGTTGCCGTCCAGAGCGAAGAACGTCCAGCTGGCCGCGACGTACACCAGTCCGCCCGCGACATCTACCTGTGAGAGACCGACCTGGTAGCCCGGCGGCTGTATGCGCCAGAGCTGGGCGCCGGTGGCGGCGTCGAATGCCTCCACCCAGCCACCATCCACGGACATATACACCCGATTGCCGGCCACGACGGGACGTGAATACGGATCACCGGGAAGCTCATGCCGCCAGACGATCGCGCCGGTGTGAGTATTTACAGCCAACAGCGCGCCAGTCGGGCATGGACCTCCGCAAGTGCTCCATCCGAGGTAGATGCGATCTCCAATTGGGGCCATGCCAAGACCGATGTAGCCTGAAACAGCGCTCCGCCAGCGCAGTGTACCGGACGCCGCGTCCAGGGCGCGCAGTGCGCTTGTGTGGGCGCTGGAATCGGACGTGGAGACGTAGAATGTGCTCCCATCGAGCGCGAAGTCAGTCGGGAAGAGGTCGGGCGAGACCGAAACCCGCCAGCGCAGCGATCCGTCGCGCGCGTTGAGCGCGAACACGTAGCCCGAGGTTGCCGTGACCTACAGCGTGCCACCGGCAAGGATCGGCCCAACAGTTGCCCCTAGGATGGGAGTGCGCCACAACCTCTTGCCGCTCGCGCCATCCAGTGCCCAGGCAGAGGCGTCATCGGGAGACGCGGACGCCGCATACAGGGTCACATGCGCCTGCAGCGCCGGGCGGCCGCCCGGCGTCGCGCAGCCGCTCACCAGAAGCACCGCCAGCGCCAGCGCCGCCAGCAGCGAAATCGTGGCTGACTTATACCTTTGCCCCATACGCAAGCCCCTTCCTTCGCAAGGCAAGCGTACGACCACGCCGCTTGCTTGTCAAGTGCCAGTGGCGACGCATTGGATAGAGCCCTGCTCGGCCGCCGTCCCCATGGTGACCGGGCGGTGATGGTAGAATGTTCACAATCATCGCGACGGCTTTCGAAGGAGACATGATACCGCCAGGACCAGGGCTGCTGTGCTGGCGGCGCGGGAGTCCAGCGCAAGTGGAAGGGCGAGGGTGACGCGTGGAGCTGCTACCGAACATCCATCTCATCGAGGGCGTCACCTCCAACGCCTACCTGATCGTCGAGCCGATCAGATAACAGAGCAGTTGTGCTAGAACGCACCTACGCCGCCTGATTGACGAGTCACTAGCCAAGCGACCGGTACGCGGAAAACGTACCGGTCGTTTCGTTTTTCTAGGCAATTGTGCGTACTCAGGCGCATCAGCGGCTTAGCCCCCCCGTGGAACGCTGGATGTGGTGCGGTGCCCCACACGACATGCCAGGATTGAAGCAGATTGACGACAAGCGAACAATAAAAAAGAGTACGCACAATTACTGAATGGAGCAAGCCGTTGCCCAGCGGCTTAGCCACCGTATAGTGTGAATTTGAGCGGCTTAGCCGCCGCGCCACGCGCTTGCATTCACGAAAACTATTGGCTACGCTGCCTTTGAACCCGGAAGCAAGCGAAAAAATCCGGGCATGGAAAGGGAGACGAGAGGTGGAATTTCTCACCGTGGAAGAGGTTGCCAAGTTGATGCACGTGCGCGTGGGACGTGCCTACGCGATGCTCCAGGCGGGCATGGCGCCTAGCGTGAAGATCGGCGGGCGGCGGCACGTGCCGCTGGCGGCGTGGGACCAGTGGTGCGAGCAGCAGACCGCCAAGGCACTGGCGAACATGCGGCCAGAGAAGGCGAGCGCGCGCGATGGCCGCTGATGTTCTTATCGTGCGCCATTATGCGCCCGATGATACGGCCTGCCTGGCAGCGCTGAGGTTGCTGCTGGACTGGTCTACACAAGACGAACGCCGCCCCCGCCTTGGATCAGTGAAGGGCAGCGCTCTTGAGCCAGCGACAGTATCACCAGCGGGGCATAGCGTAGCACGCCGCCGCTCTCGCGTAAAGGCGGCGCACCATGCAGCAGCACACCCCTAGACGCGACGCCGCCCGCTCACCCGGCAACGCCAACCAGGGAACGGGCGGGAGGACGCAACGACAACAGACCATGACCGCGAACATCGTTTATGACTATACCATGCCGTTGCCGCTTGTGCCAGCGCTGCTGAGCGATGCGTGGGTGAGCGAGGTCGTGCTGAGCCTACGCCTGCACCGCGCGCTCAGGCGGCTGGTGGCTGCCCTCGCAGATTGCGAGGTGCGGCCATGACGAAGAAGCCGCCGACCCTGCCACATGTCAACGTCGAGGCTGAGCGCGCCGTGTTGGGTGCGCTGCTGATCGCCGGCGCCGATGGTGACCATGAGGTGAGCGATCCCCTCCTGGCGCTGCTCGTGGAGAGTGATTTCTACGAGGCGCGGCACGCTCTCACGTTTCGCGCCATCAAGGACTTGCGCGCCGCAGGCAAGGCACCAGATGTGGTACTCGTCAATGACTGGCTGCTGAACAGCGGCGAGTTGGCGACGGTCACGTATCCCTATCTACACGAGCTGGTCAATACCTGCGTGAGTCAGTTTCAAGGGCTGGCCTACGCTGAGATCGTGCTGGCGAACAGCATCGCGAGAGCGCGCATCCTCATCGCCAACGACCTGTTCATTGAGAAGATCAGCGACACGGAGGCCGTCGCGCAGCTCGAAGCGCTGGGGCGCCGACAGGATGCGGCGAGCGGC
>Ga0209647_1003904_pt1 | contig 11419 bp, 10 predicted proteins | sample GraSoi_2013_60cm_FD_185827 | JGI IMG/M metagenome (GOLD analysis project Ga0209647, IMG submission 185827) | Grasslands soil microbial communities from the Angelo Coastal Reserve, California, USA - Sample 9_17_2013_60cm (SPAdes) (version 2) | ecosystem: Environmental > Terrestrial > Soil >... | reverse complement strand
ACGGAAGAGGAGTTGTCAGACATACTCGACATATGCATCATTGCCACTCCCTTCACTGTTGTGAATCACTAACTTTGCTTTTATTATACCATAGGTTGATCGTATATTGTAAGTGGGTAGCTAACCAAGTAATTACTCAAACTATGAGCATGTATGAGCTTATCAGCCATCAAATGTAAGAAAATGTGCTCACACGCGCATACTTTTGTAATGACATGTTTTTACCTATATGTAATGTAATCGATAATCCCCGTATTTGTAACTAGGGTAGGCATTTTGGGTACAATCACATTAACTGGTGGGGCGCAGTGAGCCGAGCGTAATTTTCATGGTTTTTCACCCTTGACCACCGTTTAATGTTGTTCTACCCCATTTTGGGCTACTTTAATTTAATAAACTCGATGTGCCAGTTTTTTAAGCAACCACCCGATCCAATCGGAGCGGAGGAGTCTCATCTTGCAAATTGAACAACACACAAAGCGTCGGATCAGAGAGCAGTAGGTGATCTCGGATCAGATACCACAGGCGCTCTTTCACCGCCCACAAGGTCGCGGCTTGGCGCACAAACGTACTGCGATCCACTTGCGCCATCGCCGGGAAAAAGTGCGCTGAGTTTCGGCGAAAATAGTCAAACACTTCTTGATCTTGACTCAGACCCAGGTAGGTTCCGACCACTTGGATCGTCACTACCCACGGGATGCGCAACGAGCTGTACCTCTTAGAGGAGTTATCCAGATCTTCAAGCGACCTCCAGGGATGTGTAACATTTTCTCTGGTTCATAGACAATAAGGCAGTGCAGGAAAATCTCCTCGTACACCATTAGGCATGGAGGAAAGACGATTTTTAGGAGTGCGTTCCTCAAGAGTGTGTGTCTTGCGTATGGCACGGCTCATGAGCAACTGCGAGCCGCTGTCAGGAAAGGAGGCACAATGGCTAAACGATGGTATGAATACGACTACGGACTTCTCTTTGGCTAGGGTGATCCCGGTATTGGGGGAGAGCATCGACGCTGGAACCAAAGAAGCAGCCAAGTAGCGTGTGTGAAAGGAGTTCTTACTTATGGTCACTGACTACGTGTTGTTCGTGCATGGTGTGAACACGCGCCAAAACGCCTACGATCCAATCTATGCTGACGGCCTATTTGCAAACATCCAGGCGCAAATCGCACGCAGCGCCCCGTCAATGCAGCTCAAGAAGTTGCCTTTGTACTGGGGTGACGTGACCAGAGACGCGGAGGCACAGCTCAAACAGACGTACGAGCAGTCACCGACATGGCGACAGTTCTGGTTTCGAGACAGGCGCGAAAGCCTGCTGCTGCAGTTCATTGGGGATACGGCCCTCTACACTAGCCGTTACATTGGCGCAAAGATCGTCGAGGTGCTCAAAGACCAGGTGGTTCCCATCCTGAGTGCATGCCAACCTGACGACCGGCTGCATGTGGTGACACACAGTCTAGGCACGATCATCCTCTTCGATGTGCTCTTTAGCTCGCGCTGGGACCCACCAGAGGCACCCGGACACGATAGCGTCATGCACATACGCAGCGTGGTGTATGGCATCGAACCCAACGCGCTGCAGGGCATCCGTATCGCCAGTCTCCACACCATGGGTTCGCCGCTGGGTCTCTACAGTCTGATGGATGTGGACAAAAGCGAGCAGAACCAGCCGTTTGCGACGCACGATATTACGCCGCGACTGCAGCAGTTCCTGTGGAGGCTGGCTCAAGCGCGGGGAGGGAGACCACTCCCCTGGTGGAATTTCGCTCATCCTGGCGATGCGCTGGCCTATCCCCTGATCCCGCTGCTCTACGATCTGGTCGATGCAGAACGGCGCTACCTTGCCATCCAGGACCAGATTACACACCCAATGGGCTGGCTCGACAGCGTACTCGGTCTCGTGAGACAGAGCACAATTGCCCTGTTGGATTTTTTTACGGCCCATAGAAGTTACTGGCAGAATCAGGAGGTGGCAGCCGTGATCGCCCGAACCATCCGCGAGTCGGTTCAAACTCCCTCGCCTGCTGGTCGTGTGTAGTCTGAGACCTGTCCAGTGGAGGAAGGCAAGCACATGGCTTCCATTGCAAGAGTGCCTGCGCTCCTCTCACCGCGGCCATGGAGCCCGCCTGGCCACCGCTTCTCTGGGGATTCAAGCCACCCTTGCGCTTTGCCAAAAAGGTGGCTCTCGCCACGGGATGCGCAACGAGATTATAGCAAGCAGGCTACGTAGTACGAAGTGGCTTCACAAGCAATCTCGATCAAATCTCTTTCTTGCCGGCACTATTGCAGAAATTCCGCTTCATTGCGGAACACGTGGATACAAGAAGAAAGCTGTAAAGCCACTTTGTTTGAGATGCACATCTCGTCCCTCGTTCTGTCAAATGACCCACTTTGGCTCGAATCCTTGCCGTATCCCATTACAATCCGTCAGCCTGCAGCACCAGACGCCTCAATGCCCGCTCTGCTCCTCGTGGTTTTTTGTGACCTGGGAGGCCTCGCCTCGGGCGTGCTGCAACACTGGTTGAATCTGCGGCCCAGCCAGAAAGCGCGAACGCAGCGCCTCATCCCTGATCCCCTCCGCCAGCCCCTGGATGATCCTCGCTGCCTCACCAAAGGCGGTACGCGCTTGCGCAGGCTCGCCCCTTGTCTCATGCAACGTCCCCAACGACGCCTGGATCTGCCAGCGTTCTCCTGGCAACCCGAGGTCTGCTGCTGTCTGGGCGGCCTCGCGCAAGTAGCCGATGGCCTGCTCATGCTGCCCCTCCCAGGCGGCAAGGGTCGCCAACGAGCGCAGGTAGACAATGCGGAAGCGCCGGTAGGGTCCTACACATTCCCCCAGCCGTTGTACTTCTGCTCGCACCTGGCGCTCATCTCCCCCACGCAGTAAGGCCTCCGTTTCATACGGACGACAGAAATCCATTGGGATCAAGGCCCTATCAAGGCTCTTACGTACGGCGATGGCCTTCACAGCATACCGGTAGGCTGCTTCCCACTCTCCTGCCAGGGCATAGTGCATGCACAGCTGTGAAAGAGCGGGCACACGAGTTGGTCGGAGGTCTAACGTCTCTGCCACGGCTTCTGCCTCTTTGAGGGCCGCCTGCGCCTCTTCCCACTGCTGCACAGCTTGATAGGTACTCCCCAGGGCAGTGAGAAAGCGCTGGAAGTTTACAGTCGGAGGAAGGGTCCGCGCCAGCGCAAGGGTTGGTTGCATGAGCACGAGCGCCTCTTCATAGGCCCCCGCGTCCAGCAAGCTATACGTGAGGCAGAATGTACTGTTGACTTGTGCCCAGCTATTCTTGCTCTCTGTGGAGAGAGCGAGCCCCAGGCGGCCACTGCGGAGGCTGTCCTGCACCTGCCCAGCATGCACTTGCGCGAGAGCCAGGTGCCCCCAGCACAAGCCTTCTGTCGCGCGATTCGTCAAGGGTTGCGTAGGAGGAGAGCCACTGAGAAAGTGTGCAAGTGACAGCTCCCGCGAAGCGAGAGGCTCGGTGCTCAGTCGCGCATACAACCCCAGGGCCGCTTCCAGGCAGCGCATGGCCTCCTCAAAGTCTCCCCCACGAAGATGGACCAATCCAAGCAAGGAGAGACTTCTGGCTTCCAGTTCCTGATCGAGGCTCTCGCGTGCCAGGGAGAGCGCCTGCTCGCCATGAGGCAAGGCGCTCGCAGGGTCCTCCCACACAACGCCTGTGATCTGGGTCAGGTTCCACTCCGTTTCCGCCAGCACCCGCCGATCCTGACTGGTCTCGGCCATCTGCCAGGCTTCCTCCAGCAGCGCTCGCACCTTGGGCTTGTCGTGCGAGTGTTGGACCGCCAGGATCGCCAGCCGGTTGAGGGTCATGCTGATAAGCCGGGGCAACTGGTGGTGCTGCGCATAGGCCACGAGCTCTTCATAGGCCTGCTGGGCCTGCTGCCAGGCGTTCTGGGAGGCATAGGCCCGCCCCAGGTGGGCATAGAGGTGTTCGACCTCCCAGGCTTTCAGCACGGTCTGTATCCGCTGCTGCTCCTGCAACAAGGCGCGTGCCTGTTCGTAGTGCCCGATGGCGTCTGCGACCGCAAAGACGGCCATCGCCTCATCCCCGGCTTGTATACTGTAGCGACAGGCGCTCTCATCCTCGCCAGCCAGGAGCGCGTGATAGGTCAGCTCGGCGGCCGGTGCTCCCTCGGCCCGCAGCCTCGTCAGGGCGCGCTGGTGCAAGACCTGCCGCCGCGCCGTGCTTAGCTCGGTGTAGACCACGTCGCGGATCAGGTCATGCGCGAAACAATAGCGGCCCCGGCGGCCTGTCCCGGCTTGCTCCTCGCGCAGGATGCCACTCTTGACGGCCTCCTCCAGGGCCGCGATGCCTGCTTGCCCCTCCACCTCGGCCACCTGCCACAGCAGCTGGGCGCTCACCTGGGTGCCCAGCACGGCGCTGGCCAGCACGAGCTGGCGCGCGGGAGGCTGTAGCTTCGCCAGGCGCGCCTGGATCATCGCCCGCACCGAAGGCGGTAACAGCTCGCGCCGGGACTGCTCCTGCGCGACGGCCTCGGCTATCTCCACGACCAGCTCCAGCCGGAAGACTCCATCCGCACCAAGCCGTGGCACCAGCCACTGCCGCTCGCGCAAGAGCTTGAGCGTCTCCAGCAGGTACAAGGGCTGCCCATCGGTGTGTGCAAACAGGAAGTTGCCGAGCGCGGAGAGCGGGGTCTCCGACCACTGCGCAGGCGATGCCCCTGCTTCTGCTGGGGCGGGCCGAGCAGGGCCATGCTGGCGCCTCTCCTCGCTCCACGTCCTCTGCGCTCCCTCGCCGACGATGGTCTCAAGCAGCTGACGGGTCTCTGCCTGGCTGAGTGGCTGCAACACCACCTGGCTGACCGGCAGGTCACGCCCCAGGTTAGCGAGTTCTGCGGCAAGCTGCGACCCTGGCGCCAGCTCTTCACTGCGCACGGTACCCAGCGCCAGCATGCGGCTGCCATGCTCCTTCCAATAGTGGCCCAGGTAGCGCACCAGGTCCAGCGAAGCCTCATCGATCCAGTGCAGGTCATCCAGGAACAGCACCAGCGGCGCGCGCGCTGCCAGGGCGTCCAGGAGGCGTGCCACCGCTTCGAAGAGCCGGACCCTGGCCGCCAGTTCATCCCCAGTGGGGGGTGGCAGATCGGGATAGCGCACTCGCAGCTCGGGCAGCAGGCGTGCGAGCTCAGAGAGCCACAGGTCGTCCAGCAGATCCTCCGGCGCGTTCTCCGCCTCCAGCCGCGTACGCAGGGCCTCCACCAGCGGCTGATAGGGCAGGCGTCCCCCCATCTCGAAGGCGTGCCCGCTCAGCACCTCTGCCCCCTGCGCCCGCGCCCAGGCCACAAACTCGCTGGCCAGCCGCGTTTTGCCGATGCCCGCCTCGCCCACCACCAGCACGACCTGTGGCTGCCCCTGCCGCGCCTGCTGGTAGTGACTGACGAGCTGGCTGAAGGCTGCCGCCCGTCCGACAAGTGGGGCAATCAGCTCGCTGGGCGGTCGGCGCTCCGCCGTGGCAGTGGAGGAACGGGCAGGCGCGCTCCCGCTGCGGCTAGCCGCTGTGGCGCGAATATGCTCAGCCAGGGCCCGAGTGTCCGGTGAGGGCGCGATCTGCAACTCTTGGGTCAGGCGTGCCCGGCAGGTGGCATAGACCTGCAAGGCAGCCGTGGCCTCCCCCTGTGCCAGGTGCACGCCCATCAGGCGCCGGTAGGCCTCCTCCGCCAGCGGGTCGAGCGTCAGCCAGCGTGTGAGCGTGGCCTTGGCCGGTTCCCACTCTCCACTGGCCTCCTGCCAGCAGGAGAGCCGATCGTAGAGCAGCTGCAGGCGCACCTGCCACTGGTGCTGCTGCACCCGCACCCACTCGTCAAAGGGGGGTTCCTCGCGCAGCCAGAAGCCGTCCAGGAACGGACCGCGCACCAGGGAGAGGGCGTGCTGCACCTGGGCGACCAGGGAGGAGCGCTGCGGCTCAGCGGGGACCATGGAGAACGCCTGGGCTTCTTTCCAGGCCTGCTGCACCACATCGAGATCCAGCTCCAGCGGAACCTGCAGGTTCAGGCCGAGCAGCTCATGCTCAATGAGCAGGTGGCTGTGCTGGGAAGGCGAGGCGTCGGAATTGGCGAACAGGCTGCGCAGCAGGGCAAGGGCGTTGCGCAAGTTCTTGCGCGCATCGGAGGGCTCACTGTCGGGCCACAGCAACGCCGCCAGCTTGCTCCGAGGATGCAGGCCCCCCTCCACCGCCAGGTAGAGCAGCATGGCCTGCGCCTTGCGCAAGGCAAAGGTGAGGCGGCTGCCGTCATGCACCACTTCAGGTGGGCCGAGCACGGCCAGACGTAACAGACCCATGGTAGGTTCTCTTCTTGTCCGACAATGATGGGATGGGAGGAACTGTTCCACACAAAGGCGGAGCAGCGCCTCCCTCCATGTGGTGCCGGACTACTGCCAGGCGAATCATCTATCTCTAAGCAAGCGTACATATCGTGTTTCACAGGGGACTGACCCCGGTAGAGATATCGTAGCATGTGAGTTCGTTGCAGGTCAAACACAAGCATTGCCGCACGAACCAGCTTCCTGTGGCAGGCAGGTAACTTGATGGGGAGGGACTTCCCATTTATGACGCTGCTCAGGACGCTTTCAGGACGCTTCCCTGTCATACTAGCACCAGAGAGCACGATGGACAGCCGGTTGGGTCAGCAGCGATGCGGTTACCTGTCCCCCGGACAGGGTTCCCAACACAGCAGGTCGTCTTCTTTCAACAATCTCATTGTGCATCTCGTGGGGAGGGCCAAACGTGCGGGAGTCGTTGTCGTACCCTCCCTGTAAAAAGCGGCCACCGAGTTCGTAAGGAAGAGAAGAGCGGCCACCACGTTCCTACACCATCATGGCAATCGGCAGGATGGACGACGAACAGTAGTTCCCAGCAGTTCGGAACTAGAATAGAAATGAGAGCATATGAAGGCTATAAAGGGACTGAGGTTCTACACCTACCAGGAGACGGCACATTGGTTAGAGTGTAGTGTGACTGAAGTTAAAAAGATGGTAGCTCACAGGAAGCTACTTGCCTACAGATTCAGCAACGAGAAGGAACCATATATATCAGAGCAGGCGCTCCTATCGAGCACGCCAGACCCCTGGTATTCGCAACGAGATGTACCTGTCGCATGAAATGGCGCTAGACCGTTCTTCGTTGTATACATGTGTGCTGCGATGAAGCGGAATTTCTACGAGATCGCCGGCAAGCAAGCGAGAGGACCGAAATTGTTAGTGAAGCCGCTCCACACAACATCGCCTTCTTGCTGCCAGCTCGTTGCGCATCCCGTGGGCTCTCGTCGTCCAAGAAATTGACATAGACCCCTCTGCTCGCAAACGGTTGCATCGCCATCCAGAACGTGCGAGCCCACGCCCTATGCAGATCGGCTTGTTCGTTCTCCCAGGCGGCAACAATGCTCATGACATAGGACTCATCCCGCAGCGCAAAGGCGGTCTCGGTCGGGCCGACCCGGCTTGCGGCTCCATGGACATGCTGAATCAGTATCTGTGAAAATGGTGAGGTGCAGGCTGCACCGCAGTCGGCAATCGTGTCAATCGCCCCATCGCTGAGGTGCTTCAGCGTGCTGGCTTTCTCGTAGTAGTTCCGTCCGTCAGGTGCTCCCGCATCGGCCGATGTGACCACGTTGAGGTACGGCTTCGGGCGGATCAGATCGACCAGAGGCACACCAAACTTCCTGACCGGCTCAACCAGGCGCTCGCCCTCATCCAGGGGTCCACAGTAGCAGAGGTTGATAGCAATCGCGGGGAGACCGGCCGGCGTGGTCATGAGGGAGGCGTAGGCCGTCAGTTCATCGGGAGCTGTGCTGGTGTACTCTCGATAAAAGCGCAGCACCTCTCTCGCTCTGCTCATCGGGTAGACGACTTTACCGGCCAGCACCTGGCCGACCGCGTGCATCTGGAACTCGAAGGCAGTCACGATGCCGAAGTTGCCGCCACCACCCCGCACGCCCCAGAACAGGTCTGCATGCGAAGTCTCGCTGGCCATGAGCTCTCGCCCATCAGCGGTGACGATGTCAACCGAGAGCAGGTTGTCAATGGTCAATCCGTATTTCCCCATGAACCAACCCAGTCCGCCGCCGAGGGTGAGGCCCGAGAGCCCGGTCCCAGCAACGGTCCCGGTCGTGGTCACCAGCCCAAATGGCTGTGACTGACGGACGAATTCGCCCAGCGTGAGTCCGGCTTCGGCCCGAGCCGTGCATTTCACGGGATCAACCCGCATGCCCTTCATCTGAGAAAGGTCGATGACGATGCTCCCATCACAGACGGACTTGCCAATGACGCTGTGGCCACCACCCCGGACGGCGACGGGAAGATGCTGGCTGTGGGCGAAATCGACCGCACGCATGACGTCGGCACGGTGAGCACAGCGGCAAAGCAGGGCCGGATATTTGTCAATCATCCCGTTCCACACACGGCGGGCGCTGTCGTAGCCATCGTCGTCCGGGAGGATCAATTCACCGTGCAGACGGGCCCTGAAGTCCCGAAGGGCCATGGGGTTGGTAGCTGTGTCATACATACGTCTACCTCCTCTTGATCGTCTTCTACTCTGACTCTTTATGGCTGTTGCCCCACATGCTTGATCAGTCTCTCCAGAGCAAGCGAGAGCGCGTCTATCAACTGCTTGTTGGTGCCAACGTACAGGCCAAAGGGCTGCCGTGACGTGGATTCACCGATATGCCAGACATAGAAAGGTTGACCGTTATCGTCAGTTTCCACCTTCATGATGATCGGGATGGATAGGGTGGCCAGCATCTCGATGAGCGTCTGCTCTAATCCGGGAGACGCAGTGCTATGACTTCCATCTGGCTGTTGTTGCTGTGCCTCATGAGATGGCTTCTCAGGCTTCGGCGGTTCATTTGCCCGAAGCAATAGCTTCGCTTTGACATAGACCCGTTGAGAAATCTTCTCTTGCTGGTACATGTCTTCAATCGCATGTATGAGACTGTCAAAGGTACCGCCTTTGAACGAGAGAATTTGCAAAACGAGCTCTGCGTCATGGGCATACTCAAGCGCCATCGACATCACTCGTTCGTCAATTTGCCCAATGGCCCAGGTAGAGAAGTCGAGAGCGAGACCTCTTTGTTCCTGGAGATGCACCAGCATCTGACGCAATTGCCCCAGTTTTGACGGTTCAGTGGCGAGAGCGAGTGCCAGCCCGAAGATCTTCCTTTCAAGAGCCTCATCCTCGACTTCCGCACCAAGTTCATCGCCGACAGCCAGGTTCCCGTTATTCAGGACCTCCTCAAAGAAACGACGACCTACTAGCTTGTTTTCTTCTGTTGACATGAGATATGCTCCTTTGTCCTGTGTGGATCGTTTCCAATCACGAGGCCGTCTTCGCCGTAATCAGGCTGGCAGGCCCAGCAAGTGGTAAACGCTCCATCGCTGCCGACTCGCGCGATGAGGCCCACGGGGATCGCAGGCAGGGCTTTCCCCGTCGCCGGTTGGTAGTGGGTGGTCGGGCAGTCACACAGGCGCGGCCGCCAGAACCCGGTCACATCCACCGCGACGGGCCGATAGCCGTCGCGGGCATGCGGCCGCCAGCGCCCCTCGCCCGTTACTATGGCCCCAGCATGCCAGCAGCCTACCATGAAGCTTCTAAGCCTTAGCGTACAGAAAGCAGGATTGGATATGTTGACCCCTAAATTCACGGCAAAATGGTTCGCCTCATGCTCGCCTCTTTTCAGCGAAAAGAGGCGAGATACGAGCAAATGAACTGGCAAATCGAGTTGTATTTACTCCTTGCGTGTCAGCACGACAACCGGGATTTTGCGTGTGGTCTTCGCCTGATACTCGGCGAAATTGGGCATAATTGCTACCCGGTTGGCGTAGAGCTCATCCCGTTCCGCGCCTTCTACAACGGTAGCTCTGGCCTCAAAGGTTTCGGTTCCGACCTCAACGGTGACATCGGGATGGGCGACGATATTGTGATACCAATCAGGATTGGTTGGCGCGCCGGCTTTGGACGCGATGATGACCAGGCGCTCACCATCAGTTGTGTATGCCAGAGGGTTGATACGCTGCTTGCCGCTCTTCGCGCCCATTGTGGTAAGCAGGAGCAGAGGCGCTCCTGCATACGGTCCACCAACCTTGCCTTCGTTCGCATGAAATTCCTCTATAATTTGGCGATTCCAAGCCTTATAATCGTTCATCATTCCTCCCTTTGTTCATGCCAATCGCATGAACAACAATAGTTCACATGATGCTCGTCTGCTATGCTCCAAAGAAAGAAGAGTTTACCATCGCACCTTCATTCTTGCAACACAACCTCAGAGCGTGGGTGGTGACAGAGAGACTAGTGTTCAATTGTCAGTGTGAGTTGTGCGTTGAACTCAGCGTCGTCGAGCAGTGATCCATCCCAGACTGCGGTCAGTCTTGTGACCTGACTCTGCTGGTTGAGTTCCAATCCGAGCGCGCCACGAGGAACTGATCCAATGGATGATGTCCATTCATAACCGCCGCCCAGGGCACTCCCTACGACATGGCGTATCGCTGATTGATACCCATAAGGGAGCTGTGGCAAGGCACGTTGCAAATACCCAGTGATGGCCAACTGACCGATGACCTGGGTATGCAATGTCATGTCCTCGAAGACAGCATCGGGTGCAAACAGTTGCCCGGCGGCAGCAGCGTTGTTTGTCGCAAAGGCCTGAGCGAGTTCGGCGGCAACCTGGCGCATGATCGGTGAAGCGGTTTCACCAACTGTAGACTCTTTGAAGTCCTGTGGGAATTGGTCTGCGGGAGTGCGCAGTGTTGCCACATCCGCGGCCCCGAAGTGACGACCATCCCAGTAGTCCACCCAACGAACGACCTTCCCATCCTCAAAGTTTATCGGCGAAATCGTCCGAATCTCATGGCCGAACAGTTCAGGCGTATCAGTGAAGAAAACCAATGCGCTCGTTGTGTCGCCCAGAATCCTGACCGGGTAAGACCGTGCTGCTGGTGGCCATGTTGGCATGAGTTTCGTGAAAAGCGCATTCAAGTCTTGCCATGTGTAGAACGCCCAACCGAGTGTACCGTCGATATAGGTGAGCTTCTGCTGAGAGAAGTAGGACATGGTCTTGACTGGATCATGCGCATTCTTGGCCGCAAAGAATCCTGTGAGGAGACGCACGAGATCAGGTGTGGCGTGCGAAACATCGATGCCCTCTAATGGTGTCGCTTCGGAAGCGTACGCGGGCGTTGGGGTGAGCACCGACGATGCTTCATATGCCACACCAGCCAACGTGACGGCTGAAACACTCGTCACACCGAGGTGATGCAGCATGCGGCGCCTTGTCATGCTGGACTTTGGCTCGAAATCATTGCTCATTATTGATTTCCTTTCAATTGATGTTTGATAAGTCAATAGGAGGACATCAGCAGGTGACAGGTATGAGACTTCGCTGC
>Ga0209647_1003899_pt1 | contig 11426 bp, 13 predicted proteins | sample GraSoi_2013_60cm_FD_185827 | JGI IMG/M metagenome (GOLD analysis project Ga0209647, IMG submission 185827) | Grasslands soil microbial communities from the Angelo Coastal Reserve, California, USA - Sample 9_17_2013_60cm (SPAdes) (version 2) | ecosystem: Environmental > Terrestrial > Soil >... | reverse complement strand
GCTACGGAGTAGGGAGCGCCTGCGCGGTATTCAAGCGCGCCAACACGCGATCGTTGCATCTGCTCGAGCGGCTCGGCTTTGCGCCGGCTGAGCCGAAGTCGTATGCAGAGTGTGAGGTAGGATCGGATGAGCTGTTGATGACTCGCGAACTGGGAGCAAGAGCGTGAGCAAGGTGGTTTGGGCGCTCCTGCATTTCACCTCGTGGCGTTACCGCGCGAAGCTTGATCGAGGGCATCAACTTGCCACCGGAGGGCCGTTCCGGATCCTGCGGCATCCGATCTACATGGGCTTGAACCTGCTTGCGCTTGGCTGCGCCATTTGGGTTCCCACCGCCGTCGTATGGGCCGGCTTTGTTCTCATGGCGATTGGCAGTGATTTGCGGGCGCGCGCCGAGGAGACCCTGCTTCGGCTAGCATTTGGTGACTCGTATCAAGCCTACTGCGCGCGCACGGCGCGATTTATCCCTGGCGTGTACTGAGGATGGACCTCGTCTCCCACTTTTTCGCCGGAGCGTTTCTCTGCAACTGCATTCCACATCTTGTCGCGGGTCTTCAAGGGGCTCCCTTTCCCACACCGTTTGCCAAGCCTCGCGGGGTTGGTAATTCATCTGCGTTGGTCAATTTCATGTGGGGCGCATTCAATCTCGCGGCCGGTGTCGGGCTTGTCTCTGCATCGCCCGTTGCCATCGAGCTAGGCACGCCTTTCTATGTTTTCGCCGCGGGCTTCCTGGCGCTGGGTGCATACTTGGCCGTGCGCTTCGGCAAAGTCATGCAGCGCAGGCGTGGCTAGTGCAATTGATCTCTTCGAAGGAGTCCAGATGCGGAAACTTCTTTTTCTCGCCAGCCTGCTCGCGACCTTAGCGTACGCAGCGCCGTTGCCCTACGACGAATCGGCCGACGCCAAGGCCGCGGTCAAGCAGGCGCTGGACGCGGCGCAGGCGACTCAGCTGCCGGTGCTGGTCATCTTCGGCGCCAACTGGTGCCCGGACTGCCGCGCGCTCGATCAAGCGCTGCAGACGGGCAGGAACGCCGAGCTGGTAAAGCGAGAGTTCAAGGTGGTGAAGGTGGATGTGGGCAGGTTCGACCGCAATCTCGACCTGGCTCAGGCCTACGGCAATCCGATCAAGAAGGGGATACCCGCCGCGGTAGTGCTCTCGCCAGACAACAAGGTGCTGTACGCCACGCGCTTGGGCGAGCTTGCCGACGCGCGGCACATGAGCGAGACGGGCATCTACGACTTTTTCAAGCGCGTGACGCAGGCCGCAAAGGAGAAGCAGCCATGACCTATCGCCTGCTCAGCTATCAGTCGGAAGGCGGCCCGCGCGGCGGCCTTTCGATCGATGGCAAGATCTTCGACCTCGAGCGCGAAACGGGCTTTGCCAGCGTAGTCGACGCGCTGCGCTCGCAGAAACCGGTCACGCCCAAAGGGCGCTCGGAGCCGGTGAAGAATGCGCGGCTCGCGGCGCCCGTACCGGATCCCGGCAACATCTTCTGCGCCGGCGCCAACTACACCGACCACATGGCGGAGATGGCGCGCGCGCACGGCAATACGCCGGGCCCGACGATGAAGGAGCTGGGCGAGAAGCCCTGGCACTTCATCAAGACCGGCAAGAGCTCGATCGTCGGCCCGGGTGCGACCGTCAAGCTGCCGGCGTTCTCGAAAGCGATCGACTGGGAGATCGAGTTGGTCGCGGTGATCGGCAAGCCGGCCAAGGATGTCCCCCTGTCGAAGGCGCTGGACTATGTGTTTGGCTACACCATCGGCAACGACCTCTCGGCGCGCGATGCCAGCCGCCGCGAGAAGAACCCGCCGACCAGTCCGTTCCACTTCGACTGGGTGAGCCAGAAGTGCTTCGATGGCGCCTGCCCGCTCGGGCCGTGGATCGTGCCAGCTTCCGAGATCGGCGATCCGCAGAAGCTCGGGCTCAAGCTGTGGGTCGGGAATGAGCTGATGCAGGACTCGAACAGCGACAAGATGATCTTCACCGTCGCCGAGCAGATCGAGATGCTCTCGTCGCGCGTCACGCTGCAGCCGGGCGATCTCATCATGACCGGCACGCCCGCGGGTGTCGGCATGCCGCGCAAGCGCTTCCTGCGCCCGGGCGAGACGGTGAAGCTCTGGATCGAGAAGATCGGCGAGTTCGAGCACCGCATGGCGTGAGTAGAATCGAGAGATGGCCCGCATCATTGGTGGCATAGGCACATCCCACGTCCCGACGATCGGCGTCGCGCACGACAAGGGCAAGCACGAAGATCCCGACTGGAAGCCGCTCTTCAAGGGCTACGAGCCGGTGGCGAAGTGGCTCGCCGAGAAGAAGCCCGATGTGCTCTTCTTCTGCTTCAACGACCACGCCACGACTTTCTTCTTCGATCACTATCCGACCTTCGCCCTCGGCGTCAGCGACGAGTACCGCATCGCCGACGAGGGCATGGGGTTTCGGCCGATCCCGCGCCTGAAAGGGCACGCCAGGCTCGCGCGGCATATCGCGACTTCGCTGGTGAACGAAGAGTTCGACCTCACGCTGTTCCAGGACCTGCCGCTCGACCACGGCCTGCATTCGCCGCTCACCATGATGTGGCCGACCCAGCCCGACTGGCCCGGCGCGGTGATCCCGCTGGTGGTGAACGTGCTGCAGCAGCCGCTGCCGACGCCGCGGCGCTGCTACAAGCTGGGCAAGGCCATCGGCCGCGCGATCCGCAGCTATCCGGAAGATCTCAAGGTCGCCATGGTCGGCACCGGCGGCCTGTCGCACCAGATGATCGGCGATCGCGCCGGATTCAACGATGAAAAATGGGACCGCGAGTTTCTCGACCTGATCGAGCGCGATCCCGAGCGCCTGGCGGGCATGAGCATCGACGACTTCATGCGCCTCGGCGGCAACGAAGGCGCAGAGGTCATCATGTGGCTCATCATGCGCGGCGCGCTGGATGAGCGCGTGAAGAAGCTGCACCAGAACTACTACCTGCCGATGACGACCGCCATGGCCGTCGCGCTGTTTGAGTAACTACGTCTTCGATCTGGAGCGCAGCGCCAAGGGACTGCGGCTCAACCGCTTCCTGCACTCGCTGACGCAGCGCGAGAGGCGCGAGCTGTTCCTGCGCGATGCCGATGCCGCAATGCAAGACCTGACCCCGGAGGAGCGGGACATGGTGCGGCGCCTGGACTGGAGGGCGATGCAGGACTACGGCGCGAGCTTCTTCTGCCTGGAAAAGTTGGCCCGGACCAAGGGCGTGACGAATCCGGAGATGGTGGCGCACTTCCGCGGCGAGACGCTCGAGCAGTTTCTCAAGACGCGCCGGGTCCCCGGCGCGCGCTAGTTGAGAACCCAGGTCGGCATCGTCGGCGCCGGGCCCGCCGGCCTCCTGCTCGCGGAAATCCTGCATCGCCATGGCGTCGAGAGCGTGGTGCTCGAGCGGCAGAGCCGCAGCCACGTGCTCTCGCGCATCCGCGCCGGGGTGCTCGAGCCGACCACGGTCGACGTGCTGCGCGAGAACGGCCTCGCCGCGCGCCTGGATCGCGAGGGCCATGTGCACGACGGCGTGCGCATCGTCTGGGCCGGGCGCGAGGGCTTCCTCATCGACATCAACCGGCACTGCGGCAAGCGCTTCGTCGCCTATGGGCAGACGAGCCTGCAGGAGGACCTGTTTGCCGCGGCCGACCGGCGCGGCGCGCAGATCATCACCGAGGCTGCCGATGTGCAGTTGCTCGACAGGTCCATCCGTTTCGCGCACGGCGGCAAAGCGCGGCAGCTCGACTGCGACTTCATTGCCGGCTGCGATGGTTTCCACGGCGTCTCGCGCAGTTGCATCCCGGAGAAGCGGGAATACGAGAAGCTCTATCCGTTCGGCTGGCTCGGCATCCTGTCGGAGACGCCGCCGCTCCAGGAGATCGCGTACTGCCATTCGCCGCGCGGCTTCGCGCTCGCCTCGCAGCGCAGCCCGACGCTCAGCCGCTACTACGTCCAGGTGCCGCTCGACACGAGGATCGAGGACTGGTCCGACTCCAGGTTCTGGGAGGAGCTCAAGGCACGGTTTCCACGCGACTGGGCCGAGGCGATCGTCACCGGGCCTTCGATCGAGAAATCGATCGCGCCATTGCGCAGCTACGTCGCCGAGCCCATGCGCCACGGGCGCCTGTTTCTCGCCGGCGATGCCGCGCATATCGTGCCGCCGACCGGCGCCAAGGGACTCAACCTCGCCGTGTCCGACGTCTACTACCTCTCCAGGGCATTGGCCGAGTACTACCGCAGCGGATCCACGGCGCTGCTCGACACATATAGCGAAACGGCGCTGCACCGTGTTTGGGCGTCGGTGCGCATCTCCTGGTACCTCACGACGCTCCTGCACCGCTTCCCCGAGGCCAGCGATTTCGATCAGCGCGCGCAGCAGTACGAGCTTGAATATCTTCTATCATCGCAGCACGCACAGGCGGCGCTGGCGGAGCAATACGCCGGGCTGCCGCTTTAGAATTCAAAAAAAGCTGGAGGAGGATGATGCTCAAGACGCTGATGGGTGACCATGCGGTCACCAAGCAGTTCAAGACGCGCGCCGACAAGTTCGACTTCGTCGAAGTGAAGGGCAGCGCGGCGACGTTCTTCAAGCGCGTGGTGCGCGATCTCGAGTTCGACGTCGCCGAGATGGCGATCATGACGCACCTGATCGCCAAGACGCACGGCAAGCCGTATCGCATGCTGCCGTTCGTGGTGCTGGCGCGCTTCCAGCATCCGTACCTGGTCTACAACGCCGCGCGCGGCGATCTCAAGCCCGAGGACCTGCACGGCAAGCGCGTCGGCGTGCGCTCGTATTCGGTGACGACCGGCGCCTGGATCCGCGGCATCCTCGCCGAGGACCATGGCATCGACATCGGAAGGGTGAGGTGGGTGACCTTCGAGGAGGCGCACGTCGCCGAGTTCCGCGATCCGCCGAACGTCGAGCGCGCGCCTGCCGGCAAGGAGATCGGCGCGATGCTGCTAGCGGGCGAGATCGACGCCGCGATCATGCCCGCAGTACCCACCGACCCCAATCTCAAGCCGCTGATCCGCGATCCGGAGGCGGCGGGCAAGCGCTGGGCCGAGAGACACCACGCGATCCAGCTGAACCACCTGGTGGTGGTGAAGAACAGCGTGCCGAAGAAAGTCGCCGACGAGGTGTACCAGCTCCTCGTCGAGAGCCGGAAGGCCGCGGGCGATCCGCCGCTGCTGCCCGCCGGGCTCGAGGCCAACCGGAAGAACTTCGAGGTGGCGATCGATTGCGCCTACAAGCAGCGCCTGATCCCGCGCCGCTACACGGTGGAGGAGCTGCTCTCGTGAGAACGCTGCTCGCCGCGCTGTGCCTTTTCCCGGCGCTAGCCCTCGGACAAACGTATCCGGCGAAGCCGATCCGCATCGTGCTGCCGTTTGCGCCGGGCGGTATCGCCGACATCACGACGCGCACCATCGCGCCCAAGCTGGGCGAAGCCCTCGGCGGTCAACAGATCATCGTGGAGAACACGCCCGGCGCCGGCGGCATCCGCGCCGCCGAAACCGTGGCGCGCGCCGAGCCCGACGGCTACACGCTGCTGCTCCTCACCAACGGCAACGCGGTGAGCCAGGCGTTGTTCAACTCGCTGCCTTACGACCCGGTGAACGACTTCGCGATGATCTCGACCGTCGGCTACTTCAGCATGGTGCTGGTCACCGGGCCGGAGTCGAAGGCGAAGACGCTGAAGGAACTCGTGGGCATGGCGAAGGCGAATCCCGGCAAGCTCAACATCGGCAGCATCTCGCCGGGCGGCACGCAGCATCTCGCCGCGGAGCTGTTCCGCTCGACCGCCGGCATCGACGCCGTGGTGGTGCCGCACAAGAGCACCGGCGAAGTCATCGTCGCCACGCGCAACGGCAACCTGGATCTGTCGGTGGACTTCATCGCGCCGCTGCTCTCGAGCATCCGCTCGGGCGCCTTGCGCGCGCTCGCCGTCACCGCGGGCAAGCGCTTCCCCGGGCTGCCCGATGTCCCCACGGTGCTCGAGGCCGGCGTGCCAGGCTACGACGTCGCTTCATGGAACGCGCTCGCCGCGCCGGCGAAGACGTCGCGTGCGGTCGTCGAGCGCGTGCACCAGGCGCTGGTGAAAGCGCTCGCCGCGCCCGAGGTGCAGAGCCGCTACACCGAGCTCGGCGTCGAAGGCCGCGCCAGCACGCCCGAGCAGCTCAGGGAGTTCTTCATCGCCGAGAGCAAGCGCTGGAGCGAAGTGGTCCAGCGCGCCAAGATCCCAAAACAGTAGTTCGGGCTCCGTCCCCGAACTACTTGAGGTGCTTGGCGAAGAAGTCCAAGCTGCGCTGCCACGCGATCTGCGCCGCCTTCGGGTCGTACTTCAGCATGTCCATCTTTTTCGCATCCGCGGTTTCGTTGGCGAAGGCGTGTTTGGCGTTGTAGCGGTGGAACTCGAACTTCACGTTCGCCGCGCGAAGCTTCTTCTCCAGCTCGTCGACGCCGCCGATCGCGAACGCCTGGTCCTGGGTGCCCCAGTGACCGAGCAACGGCACCTTGATCTTCGAGGCGTCGACGTACTCGAGCGGCGGGTAGCCGTACCAGATGACGCCCGCGTCCATCTCCGGCACGTTGACCGCTGAAAGGATGGTGAGCGCGCCGCCCATGCAGAAGCCGGTGACGCCGACCTTCGGGCTACCGCTCTTTTTCAGGTACTGCACCGCGCCGCGGATGTCCTGGCTCGCGGCATCGCCGAAGTTGAGCCCGGTCATCAGGTGGTTGGCTTCCTTCGCATCAACCGCGGTCTTGCCGCGGTATAGATCCGGCACCAGCGCGCGATAGCCGGCTTTCGCGAGCTTGTCGGCGACACCCTTGATCTGATCGTTGAGCCCCCACCATTCCTGGATCACCACGATCCCGGGCGCTTTCGCGCCCGCCGCCGGATCGGCGAGATACGCGTTGACGCTCTTGCCGTCGGGGCGATTGAAGCTAACTGTTTTTCCCATCGGATTCTCCTGGTAACCATCGAATCTTCGCAAACGCCGCCTCGCTTTGCCACTCGATGTCCTCATCCGACAGCCAGGCGCGCTCCCAGGCATGGTCGAGCTGGCTTTCGTACGGCGGCCGCTCCTCTCTCACGCCCGCGGCCCATTCCGCCATGTGGCGCGCCTCGGTGGCATCGAGCCGGAAGCTGAAGCCGTAGCCGACGCGGCCGTCGGGCGCAATGGCGCGCGCGACGAGCACCTCCTCGCCGGTGGCGAGCCGCATCGAGTGCACGTGAAGGTAAGATGCCCGCATAAAGCGCATTCTGCCCTGACGCGATGAAACAAAAGCCGCGCATCGCCCACATCGCCGGTTCCAACGCCACCATCGCCAACTCGGCGGCGCTCGTCACCAGCAACAAGGCGCGCGCCGAGCATGGCCTGCCGGTGATGCGCGACGAAAGCGGCAAGCCGATCCGCTTCGACGCGCTCAGGCCGCAGCGCCTCGCGGCGCCGGCCAAGGTCTACGTCGAGCAGTTCAGCGCGCATCCGCTCGAGCGCGACGCCGCCGAGCTCTATGGGCCGCCCGACGGCTACCTGGATGGCGCGGGCAATTTCCATCGCAGCCGCACGGGCGACAGCGATGTGCCGGTCTACGAGGTGGTGCTAAAGCCGGAGGACGGCGTCTATCCGCTGCCTTATATGGCGCGCCAGGCCGACGGGCGCGCGTGGGAAGACGACGGCGCCGATCCGCTGGCGCCGGCGGCGCGCTCGCGCCAGCCGTTCTATCCCGATGGCGAGCGCCTCTTCGAGGAGATCGATCGGCTGGGTATCGACGGCCACGGCAGATCGAGCCTGATCGCCTCGCGCGCCGACATCGACTTCTATCGCGTGACGCCGCCCGGCGGCTACACCAAGGGTGATCCGCCCGAGGTGATGGGCCGCGACTTCTTTCCCTATCGGCCGTATCACCTGGCGGTGTCGCCGCCGCGCGGCGCGCTGGCCACGATCACCAACGCCGTGCAGGGCATCCTGGCGAGTGGCAAGTACGCGGGCGCGATCTGGACGCAGGGCAGCCCGCGCATCGAAGAGACGCTCTACTGGCTCAATCTGCTCATCGACAGCACGCTGCCGATCTGCGGCAACTCGTCGCAGCGCGTGCACGGCATGATCGGCAACGAGGGCGACAAGAACCTGGTCGATGCCGCCGAGTTCATTGCCTCGCGCGCCTGGGCGGACGACGCGGGGCGCAACCGCCTCGGCGTAGTGCTGGTGCAGGAGCAGCGCATCTTCGCCGCGCGCGACGTGCAGAAGGGCGACGCGCGGCCCGGCGGCTATGTCGTGACCGGCGGCCACGGCGGCATCCTCGGCGCCGTCGGGCACGAAGGACCGCCGACGCTGACGTATCTCCCGGTGCGCAAGCACACCTACCAGTCGGAGGTGAACATTTCGCGCCTGCCGCGCGAGCTGAAGAACCAGCGCGGCGAGCTCCTGCCCGAGGCGATCCCCAAGGTGAGCATCGTGAAGGAAGCGAACTATTACGCCGAGGGCGACGACGCCGAGGACGACGCGGACCTGGTCGCGCTGATGGAGCGCAATGCGCGCCGCTATCCGCTCTCGGGTTTCGTGCTCGAAGGCCACGCGCCTTACGGCACCACGGCGTCCGCGTCGCGCACCCGATTGCTGAAAACCGCGGTGCAGCGCGGCATGCCGGTGGTGATCGTCGGCCGCGGCAACAACGAGGGCTTCACCGCGCCGCAGGGCACGTTGATCGGCGGGCGCAACCTCACCGCCACCAAGGCGCGCCTGCTGCTGATGGCCTGCCTGATGCGCTTCGGTGCCGGCAGCGATTTAGAGAAGAAACTGCCGCAGTACCAGGCGGTGTTCGACACGCACTGATGAATCCGACGCTGATCGTACGCGGCGCGCGCGTGCTCGACCCGCTCGTGCCGCAGCCGCGGCCGCCGGTGCGCGACATCGCCATCAGCGCCGATCGCATCACCGCTGTTGAACAGAATATCCCCGTCCCGCCGGGCGCGAAGATCGTAGATGCGAAGGACATGCTCGCCATCCCCGGCCTGGTCAGCGCGCATTACCACTCGCATGACACGCTGCTCAAGGGCTGCTTCGCGCCGATGCCGCTCGAGGCGTGGCTGCTGCACGCGGTGCCGCCAAACTATCCGCAGCGCTCGCGCGAGGAGGTGCGCGCGCGCGTGCTGATCGGCGCGCTCGAGGCGCTGAAGTCGGGCATCACCACGCTGCAGGACATGGCGACGGTGCACCCGTTCGACCCCGGCGAGGTCGACACCATCGCGCAGGCCTACGACGATATCGGCATGCGCTGCGTGTTCGCGCTGCAGGTCGGCGACGTCCCCGGCAGCCGGCCGCTGCCGTTCTGGGACGAGCTGATCCCGCCCGAGCTGCGCGGCGGCGCCACGGTGACGGTGCGGCGCGGCGGCAGCGCGCGCGAGCTGATCGAGCGCATCGAGGGCGAGCGCCGGCGCCACATCGGCCGCCATCCGCGGATGACCTGGGCGCTCGGCCCGGCGACGCCGGAGATCTGCTCGGAGGAATATCTCGGCCTGCTTGCAGACCTGTCGCGGAGGGAAAACCTGCGCGTGTTCTGCCACGTCTACGAATCCAAGGGCAACACGGCGATCGCGCGCAATCACTATGGCGCCGACGGCGGCTCGCTGATCCGCCACCTCGCGCGCGTCGGGCTGCTCAACGAGCGCTTCACGCTGGCGCACGGCGTCTGGCTGCGGCAGGACGAGATCGAGCAGGTAGCGCGCGCCGGGGCGCATGTCGCGCTCAATCCATCGTCGAACCTGAAGACCGGCAGCGGCATAGCACCGGTGCGCGCGTATATCGAAGCCGGCGTGAAGCTCGCGCTCGGCACGGATAACTCGAGCTGTTCCGATGCGCAGAACATGTTTCAGGCGATGAAGCTGTTCGCGCTGTTCGCCGGCGAGGGCGGGCAAAAGGCCTTCGCTGCCGCGACCGTCGGTGGCGCCGAGGCGCTGGGCCTTGCCGACGAGATCGGCCGCATCGCGCCGGGACGCAAGGCCGACATCACGCTCCTCAACCTGCGCGACCCGGCGTTCGTGCCGCTGAACGATGCGGTCCGGCAGCTCGTCTTCACCGAGGCGGGGCGCTCGGTGCGTCACGTGATCGTCGATGGGCGCCTGGTGATCGAGGACGGCCGCGCCACGCTGCTCGACGAGGATGCGCTCTACGCCGAGGTCGAGCGCCTGATGCCGACGCTGATGCGCGACCTCGAGGCGATCCGCCAGCGCAACGCGCAGTTGATGCCGTATGTGGAACAGGCGCACCTGCGAACCATGGCCCTCGACCTCGGGCTCGACCGCTACAGAACGCACTAAAATCGCCCGCATGCTCAGCCGGGAAGACAACGAGCTCCTCTCGCGCATCGGCCCCGGCACGCCGATGGGGGACTTGATGCGGCAATACTGGCAGCCGGCGGTGCTGTCCTCCGAGCTGCCCGAGCGCGACGGCCCGCCGCTCCGTGTGAGGCTGCTGGGCGAGGAGCTGATCGCATTCCGCGACAGCAACGGCCGCGTCGGCCTGCTCGGCGCCAACTGCCCGCATCGCGGCGCGCCGCTCTACTTCGCGCGCAACGAGGACTGCGGCCTGCGCTGCATCTATCACGGCTGGAAATTCGATGTCGAAGGCCGCTGCCTCGAGACGCCCAATGCGCCCGGCGAGCGCGACATCCGCAGCAAGGTGCGCGCGAAGTCCTACCGCGTCATCGAGAAGAACGGCATCGTCTGGACCTACATGGGGCCGCTCGACGAGGCGCCGGCGCTGCCCGAGCTCGGCTGGACCGAAGTGCCGGTCGAGCACAAGCTGATGACCAAGCAGCTGCTCGAGTGCAACTATGCGCAGGCGCTCGAGGGCGATCTCGATCCTTCGCACGTCTCGTTCCTGCACGCGCCGCTCGACCCGCGCGGACAGTCGGGCTATCAGGGAACGGCGGGCATCCTGTCGGAGCAGCACCTGAGCGAGGTCGCGCTCGAGCAGGACGTCAAGGCGCGCGACCGCAGCCCGCAGATCAGCGTGCTCAAGACCGACTACGGCCTGTTCGTCGGCGCGCGGCGCGACACCGGCGCCGAGCGCTACTACTGGCGCTTCACGCAGCTCGTGCTGCCCTTCTACGTCTACGTTCCCGGCGCCGTCGGCAGTCCGGTGCATTGCAACGTCTGGCAGCCGATGGACGACGAGCACACCATGGTGTGGCGCATCCAGTACCTGAACGAGCGGCCCTTCACCGCCGATGAGCGCGCCCGATTGCTCACCGGGACCGGCGCCCACATTCCGCCCGAGGGCTACCTGCCGCCGACCTCCGAGCCCGGCGGTGCCTGGATCCCGCGAGCGAATCGCGGCAATGACTATCAGCAAGATCGCGGCGCGCAACGCAAAATCTCGTTCTCCGGCATCCGCGGCATCTGGGCGCAGGACC
>Ga0209647_1003898_pt1 | contig 11426 bp, 13 predicted proteins | sample GraSoi_2013_60cm_FD_185827 | JGI IMG/M metagenome (GOLD analysis project Ga0209647, IMG submission 185827) | Grasslands soil microbial communities from the Angelo Coastal Reserve, California, USA - Sample 9_17_2013_60cm (SPAdes) (version 2) | ecosystem: Environmental > Terrestrial > Soil >... | reverse complement strand
CGCGAAGAACGAGAGGAAGTGTGGACTGACGCATACAACGCAGCATTGACGGGTCTTTTAGCCGCCAAAGCAGGTGGTATGGAAAGGTACACAGCAAACAACGTCAGCGTCGTTACGGACCAGTGCAAAGCGCTTGCAGATCAGGCGCTAAAGGACGCAGATGGATTCAAGGGGTGATACGCTTCAGGGACATGGCAAGCAAAGAATGAGCCCGCCGGGGAGTCCGCGGGTTTTTTGTTGTGGTGAATCGCCCGCTATTCCACAATCCATGCAATAAAGTCGTCCCCTTTCCGTACGGGCTCAACAAGGGGCGGAATTTGGTTGAATAGTATCGTTTCAACCCTTTTTTCGGTCGGTCCCCAGCCCTCGTTCATGATCCTCTTTTGAACAAGATCGGACGCGAATTTGATCATCGCCGCATCCCTCACATCAACGCGGTTCTTCTTAGCTGGTTCTAAGATCTCTATGATCACTGCCAGAGCACGGCTCTTTGGCGTCCTTTCTATGGGCATATGTTCGGTAAAAAACACCTTTTTATAACTACTATCCTTGCTCGGCATTTCCAACGTTACAACAAGCCGCAGATGGATCCACAATCCTTTAGATAGGTGATACAGCGAGCAAAGCGCAAGCCGCCGGGAAGACCCGGCGGGCTTTTTGGTTCGAGGCTCTTTAGACAACCCAGTAGCGAGTTCCTTGGTAATCTTGCGGATTTTTGAAAATAGAGATGTCTACCAAATCCCGAATCAGATTCGGTTTCTCGGCCCAACCTACCGTTTGAATTTGACCGGCACGCAGCCGCACCGCAATCGCAATGATGAGCGCAATCGCTTCATCGTCAGTATCAACGTAAACGCTCCATTTCGGTTCGCGGATAACAAAAATAGGTTTCGTCATTCCCGTTGGTTGCGCACTTCGCTCTTCAGGGTCAAGTACGGAGATTTACCAGACAAAAGCGGACGTGCTAAAGAGACAAATGACACTAGTAATCAAGAACAGCGAATCCGGATGGCTGATCTATAAGGTACGCAAGAGCACACGCACGCTACTTAGAATCGCTCCATTAAAGACACACGCAGATGCCAAACTATTCGCAGTATTTGGGATGCTGTTGTGTAAAGAGGTTACGCGAATCAGAACGAAGATTAGACCGTCGAACAACTAATCTTCGGAGCGGAGACTGATTCCTTGAGTATCGAGTTTTACCTTCTCCCGAAAACCCAAACCCTCGAGATTATCATGCGCGGCTTGTATGTCGGTCGGTGGGTAAATTGGTCCATGCCAATGGATGATGTACCATCAGATCCGTTGGTAGCGTACGAACGATTTATGCGACAGGTGGAGGAAAGGGACGAGATCGGATTCTTGGTTTCGTCGATCAGAGCCATCTTACACGTCATTTCAAAAGAGTTTTCGGTTTACCTCCCAAAACGCTGCTGAGTCGCAGAAGGCCACAGATTGTGGTCTAAGAGTCTAGAGCTTCCGTCGTGCCGCCATGCACCTCCATGACCCGGTCCTGCCGTGCATAGACAGCTTTGCCAGCCATTCTACACTCCACACTACTAGCTCTCCGGCATACAAACGGCGTATCAGAACGCAAAAAGCGGAGAAAAAACGAGGACGCTTAGCCACGCGAAAGCCTCTTTTTTCGATCGAATGTCCCACTGCTCCCTCTCGTTTCGGCTTGTGGAATTGGCGCTGATGAAAAATAAATCATTGCAGGCTTCCCGTTTGTTCTAAGACCGGTTTTCTACCAAAGAGCCGCGCAAAGCTCCAAGACAATCACAACGTTTTCAATGAATGTCCGTAGAGCCTGGAGACAGGGCAACGGGGCGTTCGTAGGGATTTGTTAAGATCGCACGATCGATCAAGAACTAGATTTAAATAAGTAATACGCTCAATGAAGGAGATGCATGGCTAATTATTGTTTGGTCCACGGTGGATGGCGCGGTGGTTGGGTTTGGAAGCGCGTAGCACGACTTCTTAGAGAAGAAGGTCACGATGTGCAATCCGGGTGTTCTTGTTGCGGATTGGGACAGTAAAAAACTCGAAGAACCGTTTGGTGGCCTCCGGTCCAACCTCGGCCACGATCGCGGGAACCTGGAACGATTCGGCTTTTGTTTGTCGCTCTGTACTTAAATTCGTAGACGGCGCTCCCAGGCAACCAACGATTTAGTGCAATAATTGTTGCATTTAAATCGTGGACCACTGCAATACTTTCTTGGACTGGGTTCGGCCGTAATTTCGGATCACTTGGAACGATTCAGCTCCAAAATGAGGGGATTCGGCTCAACGGGAACGCCGTTCCGTTCGTCCTGCCGAAAAAGCTAAGCGCGGAACGGAGATACATATCGAGTTCGACGAACTTTAACGCCTGGGAATGTTACGCAAAATTGCGGAACATCCGGAGCGATAGGCCCCATGCACAAGCGCGGAGCGGAAGTCTGGTTTGGTGGACCGAATTACTAGCGAAATCAGACGATCGCTCGCGCTCGTGGCTTTGACCCCCGCAGATAAAACTTATCGGAAAATTGTAGCGAGATTAGCCACACGTTTATGTAGCTTGGCCAACACATTCCTACTTGCTCGCTCTCGGTCGGCGAGCTGAGAGAGAATCGAATACATGGCGCCCGCTTTCTTGGCGAAGGAGAGGCGGGGAGACTTTCCAGTCCCCCCAAGGAGGGAGAAGGAATTCGCCTCTTGGTGACAACGGAATTCGCCCCTTGGTAGCATCAGAAGGTGGCACGAGAAAACCTAACTCACGCGCTGATGCGGGATGCCGTGAGCAGCACGTAGTCTTGTGCCATGACGACAACTAACGTGGTGAAGAAACACAGCATCTCTTCTGAACTAGCACAGAAAATGGTGGATGTAGCGGTGGCGAAAGCCGGAGAAATTGGCGTTTCCGAGAACGTAGCGATTCTCGATGACGGGGGTAACCTCAAGGCTTTTAGCCGGATGGATGGGGCCCCGATCCTCTGCATCGAGATTGCGCAGAATAAGGCGTATACAGCTCTGTTCGGCGTGCCCACGCAGGACTTTTTCAACTTTATCCAAGGCGACCCGTCGCTTTTGGCCGGCATGCCCACGCTTGCGCGTGTGGCGGCGTGGGGAGGAGGGTTCCCCATTAAGGTGGACGGAGAAATTGTCGGGGCGATCGGCCTGAGCGGGGCGCCCACAGTGCAGAACGACGTCGATTGCGCGAGAGCAGCCCTAGCGCTCGTACCCGATGCGGCGCCGGTTGACTAACTTGTAATCAGACAATGCGTAGCGATGCTTATTGGATCGTCGGGAGTTACGGATATTGGCTCGATGTGTACTAGCAATCAGATTCTCTCGTCGATTATCGAGGCGATCTTGATTTTTGTGATCGACTTCGAGGGGTCGCGAGACGGGACGGATTAATCGATGCAGATATTCTTTGTTCCGGTTACAAGCGTAACCGCAGACGACGAACCACTCGACGCCGCTAGCCCACTGGTAAACGTCGTCATCGACCACCGTAAACCTTCCTGATCCGTTTTTACCGACGAGCGCGATCGTCTTCATCTCGTAATCGCTTATACGCTCGCGCTACGCTGACGCGCTAGCGCTTTTTACGCGTCGAGCGGGAAAAGAGAGCAGGGATCGGGGTCGACGCGTCTAGCAGCGTTTAAATGCGTTTAAGGGGGGCCTGCTCGTGAAAACCAATGATGAGTGAGCGTTACGAAAAATTTTCGGGATAACGGATTCGCTCCGCGAGTTCGCCCGCGGTGATCGGTCGCTGCGCGCCGAAAGCGGGTAACCCGCGAGTAGCGATCTCCTGTTGGAGAATATTCGCGACGATTCGTCCACAAGGGATTCCCTGCTCGAGCGCCGCACTACGAACCGCTTGGGCAATCTCGGTCGGGAGATGCCAGCCGCAGTGCTCGCTATTGGTTCGCGGACGCCCCACGAGTCGTAACTTTATCACGCATCGGGCGGAAAAATCCAGCATTCACTTTTCTTCGTTTGCGGGGTAATCTGCCATTCGTGCATTTGCGCGACAATCTGCAACCACCCAAAGTGCCGAATCTCCGGATTCAAGCTGGCTTAGCTGATCCGCTCGCCTTGCAAGCGGCGTGGGATAAAGTTTTTGATCGGCTTCGTTCGGCCACGGGATGAGAGACGCGCTCGGATGCGAGCAAGACAACACGAAAGGTAAAAATTTTTCTTATGTCAGTGACCGTGCGTGAACATTGGGAAGGTTCCCGGGAGCCAGGTGCTATTGGACCAAAGCAGTATACGGATGCAGAACTCTGTGAACTGGACGAGAATGGCGATCTTTCGTTCATGTTGGCGGGATTCGAATCGAGCTACCGATTCAAACGAGCCGAGCAACGGATGGCTGCTTGCGACGCGCAAGGAAAGTTCCGTGAAGGGACGTGGCCGAGTTCGCGGCACTAGAGCGCGAGCGCTATTTGCAAGGCTGCCGTCGGAGCATCATTGAAGCCAAAGAACGCAGAGCCGAGGCAGCTAAGCGACGAGCAGCCGAATCAGATTTCTTGGCGGCGGCGCGCGAGGGTAAACGCCGCGCAGCGCTGACCGAAGCGCTGAACAGCTATCAACTCTGGACGGTACAACTAAAGGAAGCGACACGAACACTTGAGGAGGCGCGCCAAGCGAAAGCGGATCTCTCCAGCAGTGAGGCACCACTTCCAGCGCTCAAGAAATCGCTGGTAGATGCTGGCGCAGCCGTGGAAGCGGCTGAGATCCGACTTAACCAGACCAACGCGCAGGAAGCCGAACCGCTGGTAGCCTTAGAACGAGCGCTGAGGAGCGCTCAACGGGAGTTGGCCCTTCATCTCGGGAAAGAGCGAGCTCGACGGATAGATAAGAATTTGGAGACGCTGCGCAAGTTAGATTTCGATCAGACCGCGTTGAATCTACGGGATATTTACAATTTTGAGCGGCTCGCGCCGTGTTTCAAAAATATCGTCCGGCTCGATGCGATTGTTGAAGCCAGCCGGGACCAGTACGGACACGCGACCGACCGTGCTCGAGTGTTGCTTGAAGTCTTCGGCCGGTTAGACGCGGAGATCGACCAGTAAAGAGAAGAGGAAATGTTATGCCAGATGTTACCGTTCAATTGAGCGATACAGAATACGCGGATTTGCAACGAATAGCCGACGCGGCTTTAGTCGAACCGGAAACTAAAGCTCACGATCTACTCGTTGCCGCGATCAACGAAGAAGCCGGAAAAATAGCGACGCAACCGGCGAGCGCTCGCAACTATAATCAAGGGGTGCTGAAAGCCAGACGTGAACATGCGGTTACATCGGCGTGGAATCGGACTTTCGAGCGGATGAGTCGCCCGGTATGATACCGCTGCGCAAGATCGCCGAATATTTTGCCGTTTTGGAAGTGTTGGCCGCTTTTCACCCGAAGCCGAGCAACTCTTGGAGCTGACCCCGAGGGTGAACTAAAAGTCGGTCCGACCGGCGTTCCCTATGTTCCGCGCGAACAGATGCGGTTTTTCACTCGACAAGATCTCGAGCGAGTAAAAGCCAGCCGATGGTTAGGCTCAGGACCCATTTAATCCAGCAGGGTGATAGACCGCTTTGAGCCCTGAGGAGACCTCTTCGGTTCGCCACTAACACTTAATGTGATTCCAACGTCCGTCCGTAACAATTTACCGGTGAGCAATCGCGCTTGGAGACGAGATACGGGATAATTTTTCGCGCTAAAGCTGAGCTTCGATAGCTGCCTTATCTATAACCGACCATACTTGCCAAATCTTCTCTCTCCGAAATTCATAGAATACATTCTCGGTAAAGGAAACTCTCTTCCCGTTTACATGGAGTCCAAGGAACTTTCCCTTTGGCGTACAGTCGAATTCTAGCCGGCTCGCTATATAAGGCGGATCGGAAATCAGCAGCTGAATGTCGAAATAAAGGTCCGGAATTTCATAAAAGTCTTTCTCCAGCATCTCGCGATAACCTAATATCCCGATCCGCTGACCGTTGTAGTACACTTCATCATGAACGAACTGTTCCAGCTTCGGCCAGTCCTGCTTATTCAGGCAGGCAATGTAGTCTCGGTAGACGTCGGAGAGGTCGGCTTTAGTCATGGCAATTGCTCTAATCTCTTTCCTTGAATTCCTCGGCGTTAAGTCTCTGGATAGCTTGGGTGATGTCCAAGCCTGCTTGAAGTTGCGCGAGCTGCTCGGGCGTCGCCTTACTTAGATCGTTAATGTTCAAGTTGTCGTCGGGAATAAGCGCGCGTAACTGTTCGCGTTTTTCATCGCGGGAGAGCTCTTTGTTACGCAGGATGATAGCGATTGCCTCTTTGCTCCGGTGTCGGCTCATTTTATTTCCCCTCGCTCTTTATCGATATCGCGCCGTGCTGCCGTTCGTTCGCACTTCGCGCATGTTCGCTTCTGCCATTTCAGATGCTTCCACCATTCCGGTGGTCGGCAGAGAGTATCTTTACGAACGTGCGCCATTGGATCGTAAGTCTTTGCTGAAACCATTTCGGTAAATGATGTTGAGCAATCGATTCGGTCCGCTTCTACCCAGTGAGCTCTGACACTGTTTTGATAGTGATCGATACAATATACCTCGCCGCTTTAGTCGCCGGACTGACGGGGGGTCTGAAGAGGTAAGGCAAGCGTGCAATCCAGTACGAACCCTTGAACTGTGAACGTGTCGCGCTGATTGGCGACCAATTCTGTGATCTCGGCGCTTGCTGAGGAGAGGTCTTGGCTACGGAGTCTACTGGAGCGTGGATTACCCTCACCGGGAAGACGCCCTGCCCCAAACCACACGACAAGATAAATGCCCGTTGCACTCACTTGATTTCGCAAATAGGCATTAACCAACTGTGTTCCGCAGGCGGTCCGGACCTCTGGATGCCAATTGCCTTTGATTTCAATGATAACTTTTGGGACGAGCGTTTCATTTCCGGACCGGAGGGGAGCCTCAACGGTGATGTCGGTCCGCTGCTGCCATCGCGGTACCACTTCTCGGTTTATGACTGCTGGATGCCGACTCTGAAGATCGTCTTGGAGCCAGGCCGCTATACGCCGAGCGACGTGCTCCTCGTAATGCGGGCCGTGATTGTAGTCACTGTTTCCTAACTTTCCGATAAACCAAAAATCATAAACCAAAGGATTAGGCGTATCCGTAATCCGACTTTGCAGTCTCTGAAGTGATTCGATCACGACTTCAAGCAGGTCCTCGGAGGTTGTTACAAGATGCGCGCTTGGATCCAAAAGGAGTCGAGTTACATCAGCGATCGCGGGACGATTCCAAACCTTCATTCTCCATCGTTCCCTGGATTGTCTGAGATGCCATTGCATCAGCGAACGTGACTGCTCGAACTCCGACGCTAACAAGGCCAAAGCGTCACAACCAGCCTGCGAGTCGCGCCCGGCCAGAATGCGAGGAATTTCTTGGCGGAATTCGGCCACGCTCCTTCGAGGGAGCGAGTCCTGGGGTTCCGCCTCAAATGGTGGATCCTCCTCAATCGGATAGAGCTCGGCAAGCTTTCGGTAAAGATCGATGAGCTGTAATTCTAGAACCTGATGTATGCCGGTCTCAGCATTGTATTGGTGGTGGTATGCCAGCTCCAAAAAAATCGACCGAGCCAGCTCGATATCGTTTTGCAGAAGAGGCCAAATGATGCCCCAAGAGTCAGCAGTGCGCACACGAAACACGGTCCCCAAAACCGCAACGCGTTGTTCCGTTTGAAGAGGTGTTTTCCCGCTCGCCACATCTTTAAGTTGCGTCTCAAACCAAATCCATCCGTGTTTGGTGAGAAATACGACGAGGTGGCGGATCGCTCCGGTCTTAAGATTCGGCGCAGTAGTACATTTCCACAGCATTGCTAACACTTCCTCGTCCGTAATTTCTTCAACACCTTCTGTCGCCAATATTGCTCCCTGACCGGTTGTCGCCTCGTACAAAATACATTCGCGTAGCAAACCTAGAGTTTGTGCGGGGTCCAAGTGTCTACAGATCCTGAGGAGCGCTCGCTTTGCATCAGATGCGTTACCGGACCAATGTTGGACGACCGTACGGATCCATTTGTCACGGAAAGCTACTGCTAGTTCGGCGGCGGATTCAATCTGACCAACGAGCAACGCCGCCGCAGTATAACCGGCTAACGAATAATCTGTGAGCTTACCGGGCTCTGCTACGTGCGGCTCATGCTCTATTAGGAATTTTCTTGCACCGGCCAAGGCAAGTGTTTTTTGGGTCACCGATAAATGAGCCCAACCAACGGGCATGTCATTTTCCGCCGACAGAGGCGAGGGTTTCCGATCGCCATCATAGGCCAAGTACTGACAGACATTAAGCCAGATCTGGGAGTCTGTGCTAAGCCGCTCCAACGCCATCTGCACGGCGGTAGGCCATGGAATCTGCTTTTCCTCCTGCCTTTGAATCTCCCTTTGAAGCCTCGTCGATCGCAGGTGGTCGGCCTTGACCTTTCGGACCCATTGCTTATCGAGATCCCAGGCCTCAAGGTGTATGTCTAATAGCTCATGAATTTTCGGGACGTCTTTATAGGTAGCGAGAATGGATTCGGAATGCTTTGCAAAGAACTCCGGACCGAACCAACGAAATCCAGTTTGGAAAATTGAACTGGCAATCGCCTGCTTCTTTCCTGAGTACTGTATGACCATATCCATCAACCATAGTAAGTCGTCTTCTTGCAGGATCGGAAATACTCCTTGCCAGAAAAAGAGCGCGCTGGAATGTTGCCAAGTGTCGCGTCGGGATAGGTGCTCGATTACAGTTGCTGTTAAATTCTCCCGAATACGCGGAGACTGAGCCAGGACATTGGCAATCTCAGGCGTCGCACTGAGAGACCACCCATAGGTACGAGCAACGACCCGTATCCACTCGGCGCCCATTAAGTCCGCGATTTCTGGGTCGTCCAAGTGAGAGAGAGCTAAGGCAAAGATGCGTTCCCCGAGAGATCTGAAGGGGCTGTGCAGACTCGTCCAAGAGTCCTTCGAAGCCAAAAAGCGCAGGGAGGCTGGTAGGAGGTCCCAAGAAATGAAAGAAGGCAGCTTAGAAAGGAAATGTGTGTAAGCGTTGATTGACCTTTCACTTGGCGCTTCCAGGTATTTAAATGCTTCCTCAACGCTTAAGGTACCTGGAACGAGAGCATCAAGCCCTTTCCCTCGAACGCGAAAGTCAGTATCGCGTGAGAGTATCTCCGGCTTGAGTAGACCAAGAAGGATTCCCGGATTTCCTTTATGGATCGCGATTAGCGCATCGGCAATTCGCGGAAGCATGAAGGATTGGGTTTCAGGCCTTTCAATCAACTCAAAGAGTGTCTCCGACAATTTCTCTACTTTACACTCTTGGGCAATGCCTACGGCGAGCGCACGCTCGACATCCTCACTCGCCGGATCACGCAGCACTCGGGAAAGCTGTTGAGCCAACCCTCCATGCTTGAGTCCTGCAAGATGCAGCGGCGGATCAAATCCCAATTTTCCACTCTTTGCCCTTTCCAGCAAAAGCGCGACAATCCGTTCCCGATGACTGTCAGAAACACTCCTAGCCTCGGTACGCAGAAGAACCTCGACGTCGCATTCGAGCACAGCTTCGAAAAATGGCGGGTGATCCTCGCATAACCAAGAAGCAGTCTGAGCCAGCTGAGGGATTACGTGTCGCTCGCTAAGAGGACCTTGGAAAAACAGCGGTCGAAGCCGTCGCAGCTCCATCCTTGCATACACGCGAGCTGATAGGCATTCCGCCATTGTACGATGGACGAAACCAAAACGATCTGCTCCGCGGTCAGTAAAAATTGCCGTACCCAAGGCAGACCTCAGTTCGGACTGTGAAACGTTGGGCCCCGCTCCCGCCTGGATTGTCTCGGCTACTCTAAGAATGTCCCCAAGGCGCAGGCATGCATCGGGAGGGTGTTCGTTAGAGTTCAACTGCACTGAGTCCCGCCCGGTGACAATCATGACTGCAGCCAGTAACTCTGCGGCAAAGAAAAGCCGCTCGACTTCCGGAATTAAGTATGCACGAAGTGCTGGAAGCGCTGTGTGAAGACGTTCATAGCATTCATCGCAAAGCGCACGCGCATAGCTCTCGTACAACATCCGGCGCGTTTGTGAATGGATCTGTCCGCTTGCGAATTCGCGCAGTAGCATCCTCAACGTAAAAGGATAGGCAGCGAGTTCAGTCACACCACTCTCGAAGATAGCGTTAAAAAATGCTTCTGGATCAAGTTCCGATTGTTGAACGGCCAGAGAGATTGCATCTCGAGTAAGTGGACAGAGTATGTACACTGGCCGTTCTTTGGATTCACCTTCTGCTGTATCCACTATGTTTCGTGTAAGAAGCAGCGCTATTTGACGTTCGGAATTTTGATGGCGGGTCCATTCAAGAGTCCGGCAAACCAGCTTCAAGTGAAGCCGTCTCCGAACTGCTGGGTCAAGCTGCATTAAGATCTGAACAAGCTTAGGAAGGAAATCCCCTATTTTGAAAACGCCTTCGTCGACCCCGTCGATAACGACGTGCAGAGGATAATCGCCTATTAGCCACTTCTGCCAAATTTCTGACCGATCAAGCTGCTCCCGAAAATCCGCCACATCCAGGACCATTCGAAAATCGATGATCAAAAGTTGATGCACTTTATCAGGGTCTTTTTTGAATGATTGGCTGTAATCCTCAAGAAGGGTGCTCTTACCGGATGCAGGTTCCCCGCAAAGGACAACGAAGGGAAGATCCCAGAGCTCACTCAGTGTTTGAAGATACCTGTTGGCCGGCCGGAAGAACCCCTTGGGATCAAGAAGAAAGCCTGCTGGTTCGTACGCGTCCGGTTAGCCCCATCTTGAATTAGGCAAGGCGAAAGCTGGAGGCTGGTCAGCATGGAAAACGGACCAGCGAAAGCAGAGCGGACCCGGCGCAGCCGGACGGAGATAGCGGAGTTGATCGCGGCTTACCGGCAGAGCGGGCAAAAGCAACGAGAGTTTTGTCGGCAGCGCAGCATTGGATTAAGTACTCTACAAAATTATCTGCGGCGAGAACGAAGTAACGGGCAGCCGAAACAGCGACTGTTGGAAGTCGAAGTGGTGCCGAAGGCAACGGTGGGCGCGAGTCAAGCACTGGAGATACTCGCACCCAACGGATATCGGGTCATGGTGGTAGCGAGATTTGAGGCGGAAGATTTGTTCCGGTTGCTTCAAGTGCTGGAGCAAATCAAAACGACTAGCTGGCCGAAGTCATGATCGGCTTTGGGTCGGCCACTCGGGTGTACTTGGCCGCTGGAGCTACTGACATGCGCAAAGGTTTTGACGGGAATGGCGCTAAGATAAGGTTGTTTTGGGAAGTTTTTTGCGCGGCCGTTTGCTGACTCCCTGGACCGAACCCAGCAGCACTTTCTGGCTGAGATCGCGCATTTGACGCAGTATTTGTTCGAGCTGGCGGTGGTTGGCAATGGCTTGT
>Ga0209647_1003897_pt1 | contig 11427 bp, 11 predicted proteins | sample GraSoi_2013_60cm_FD_185827 | JGI IMG/M metagenome (GOLD analysis project Ga0209647, IMG submission 185827) | Grasslands soil microbial communities from the Angelo Coastal Reserve, California, USA - Sample 9_17_2013_60cm (SPAdes) (version 2) | ecosystem: Environmental > Terrestrial > Soil >... | reverse complement strand
AAAATTTCCCCGGCCCCGTCGTGGTCACGGGCGCGGGCGGCTGCATCGGCAGCTGGGTGCTCTCGCTGCTCGCGCGTGCCGGGGTCGAGGCCTGCGCGTTCGACCTCTCCGAGGACAAGCGGCGGCCACGCCTGCTTATGTCCGAGGGGGAGTTGGGCAAGATCCAATGGCTCACCGGCGATATTTCCGACGGCGCCGCGCTTGCGCGGACTCTCGAGGCGGTGCGTCCTTGCGCAATCGTTCATCTCGCGGCGCTGCAGGTGCCGTTCTGCAAAGCCGATCCGATCGCGGGAGCAAAAGTGAACGTCGTCGGCACCGTGAATATTTTCGAGGCGGCGCGCGGGCTGGGCATCAAGCGCATCGCCTACGCGAGCTCGATCGCGGCCTACGGCGCGATGGATGAGGGCCACGGCGCCATGCATACGCTCTACGGCGCGTACAAATACTGCGACGAGCAGGTCGCCAAGGTGTATTCGCAGGACTGGAGCGTCCATAGCGTCGGCATCAGGCCGGGCGTCGTCTACGGCGTCGGGCGCGACCAGGGGCTCACCTCGAAGACCACGCTGGCGATCCTCGCTGCCGCGTCGGGCAAGCCCTACGAGGTGCCCTTCACGGGCGGCGTGTCCTGGCTGTATACGCGAGAGGTGGCGAGCGCCTTCGTCCACGCGGTGTCGCGCGAGCGCATGGGCGCGCCGGTGTTCGACATGAACGGGGTGTACGCGCCGGTCGAGGAGGGATTGAAGATACTCAAGCAGATAGCGCCCTCGGCAAAGGTCACATCCTCCGGGCAAGCTCTTGCCTTTCCCATGCACCTGCCCGACGAGCCGCTGCGCGCCTTTCTCGGCGACTATGGACGCGTGCCGCTCGAGGAAGGCATCCGCGAAACCTACGAGGCGTTTCGCTCGCTCGTCGCGCGCGGCGTGCTCGCCGCGCCCGAATCGGTATGATGGAGACCTGCAAAGGGGGAAGACCATGCGCCTGATCGCAAGCATCGCAATCGCCTTGTTCGCTGTAGCCACGCACGCGAAGGAATTCCGCTCGGCCGACGTGCACCCGCTCGACTATCCGACGGTGCTCGCGGTCGGCTATATGGGCAAGCTCATCTCCGAGCGCACCGGCGGCCGGCACGGCATCAAGGTGTACGGCAACAGCGCACTCGGCAGCGAGAAGGACACCATCGAGCAGGTGCGCATCGGCGCCCTGGACATGATCCGCATCAACGTCGCGCCGATGAACAACGTCGTTCCCGAGACCATGGTGCCGACCATGCCGTTCGTGTTCCGCTCGACCGCGCACATGCGCAAGGTCCTCGACGGCCCGATCGGCGACGAGATCCTGAAGGCCTGCGAGAAGCAGGGCCTGGTGGGCCTCGCCTTCTACGACAGCGGCTCGCGCTCCTTCTACACCGTCAAGAAACCCATCAAGGCGCTCGCCGACATGAAGGGAATGAAGATCCGCGTGCAGCAATCCGACCTGTGGGTGGCGATGATGCAGGCCCTGGGCGCGAACGCGACGCCCATGCCCTACGGCGAGGTGTATACGGCGCTGAAGACGGGCCTCGTCGACGGCGCGGAGAACAACTGGCCCTCGTACGAGTCCTCGCGGCACTTCGAGGCGGCCAAGTTCTATTCGATCACCGAGCATTCGCTGGCGCCGGAGATCATGCTGTTCTCGAAGAAGGTCTGGGACACGCTCTCGGCCGACGACCAGAAGATCATCCGGCAGGCGGCGAAGGAATCGGTTCCGACCATGCGCAAGCTCTGGGACGAGCGCGAGGACAAATCGCGCAAGATCGTCGAGAGCGCAGGCTCGCAGATCGTCACGGTCGACAAGAAACCTTTCCAGGACGCGATGAAGCCCGTGTACGACAAGTTCATCACCGATCCCGGCCTGAAGGACATGATCCGGCGCATCCAGGCGGTCAACTAGCGATTTGATGGCGGGCGGCGCGTAACGGCGCCGCGCTCCCCATGCTCGCCCGCTTCACCGCGCCGCTCGCCCGCGTGTGCATGTATTTCGCGGTGGCGGGCCTGATCGGCATCGTCGGCGTGGTGGCGATCCAGGTCTTCGGGCGTTACGTGCTGAACGACACGCCGGTGTGGGCGGAGAGCACGGCGCTGGTGCTGGTGCTCTACGTCACGCTGCTCGGCGCCGCCGTGGGCGTGCGCGACGCGGGGCACATCGGCATGGAGTCGCTCCTCGTGCTCGTGCCCGAGCGCATTCGCAACCGCATGGAGCTCCTGATCCACGCCCTGGTCGCGGCGTTCGGGGCGATCATGGCCTGGAACGGCGCGATCCTCGCCGAGTCGGTGGCGCCCTACAAGATCCCGACGCTCGGCATCTCCGAGGCCTTCAACCAGGCGCCACTGGTGATCTCGGGCGCGCTGATCGTCCTCTTCTCGATCGAGCACATCGTCGCGCTCCTCTCCGGCGAGGAAGTGGTGCCGTCGTGGCACTGACCATCCTCACGGTCAGCTTCGTCCTCCTCCTGCTGCTCGGCGTTCCGGTCGCTTTCGCGATCGGGCTCTCGGCGGTATGCGCCATCCTCTGGGAAGGCCTGCCGCTCGCGGTGGTATTCCAGCGCATGACCTCGGGGATGAATATCTTCTCCTTCCTCGCGATCCCGTTCTTCATTTTCGCGGGGGAGCTGATGCTCTACGGCGGCATCGCCGACCGCATCGTGCGGTTTGCGAAGGATCTCGTGGGCCATATCCGCGGCGGCCTGGGGATGTCGAACGTGGTCGCCTGCACCCTCTTCGGAGGGATCTCGGGCTCGGCCGTCGCCGACGTTTCCGCGATGGGCGCGGTGATGATCCCGATGATGAAGAAGGAGGGTTATCACGCGGACTACGCGGTGAACGTCACCACGCACGCGGCGCTGGTCGGGGTGTTGATGCCCACCAGCCACAACATCATCATCTATTCGCTCGCGGCGCGCTGATCCTCGCGGGCCTCGTGCCCGCCGCTATCCTCACCGCGAGCAATCTCACCGCCGCCTACTTGGTCGCGATCAAGCGCGGCTACCCGGCGGGAATGTTTCCCGGCTGGGAGCGGGTGGCGCGCTCGCTCGCGGCGGCGGTACCGGGCCTGGCGGTGGTGGCGATCATCATCGTCGGGATACTTTCGGGGGTTTTCACCGCCACCGAATCGGCGGCGATCGCGGTGATCTACGCGCTCCTTCTCACGCTTTTCGTCTATCGCAGCATGACCTGGGAGAATTTCCTGAAGGCCGGGGCGAAAGCGGTGAAGACCACGGGCGTCGTGCTGCTCCTGATCGGGGTCTCCAACACCTTCGGCTATCTCATCAGCCTGTACGAGGTGGCCGAGATCACCGGAAGCGCGCTCGCCGGGGTCTCGACCAGCCCCTGGGTCATCTTCCTTCTCGTCAACATCATCCTCTTCGTGCTCGGCACCTTTCTCGACATGGCGCCGACCATCCTCATCTGCACTCCGATTTTTCTGCCGATCTGCGCGCAATACGGAATGAGCCCGGTGCAGTTCGGCATGGTGATGCTGATCAACTGCGCGCTGGGGCTGAACACGCCTCCGGTGGGCACCACGCAATTCGTCGGCTGCGCAATCGGCGGCGTGTCGATCGGCTACGTGATGCGCACCATCTGGCCGTTCTACGGCGCGCTCATCGCCACGCTGATGCTGGTAACCTATGTACCGGCGTTCTCGCTCGCCCTGCCTGAACTCTTTCTCAAGTAGCCATCCAAGGGGGAAAAATGAAAAACATCCTGCATTCGCTCGCGGCGCTGGCCGCGGGCGGCTTTTGTTTCGCCGCCGTCGCAGCCGAGCCGCCGAAGATCGTCATGGAAGAATTCATGGTGCCGTCGGGGGACCCCGGCATCCGGCTCTACGTGCGCAACAAGCACCCGCAGGGCGCGAAAAATTTCCCGGGTGACAGGATCCTGCTCTTCGTTCACGGCGCGACCTATCCGGCCGAGACCTCGTTCGACCTGAGGCTGAACGGCGTGTCGTGGATGGACTACATCGCCCGGCGCGGCTACGACGTGTACCTCGTCGACGTGCGCGGCTACGGAAAATCGACGCGCCCGCCGGAGATGGAGCAGCCCCCCGAGCAGAACGCGCCCATCGTGCGCACCGAGACCGCGGTCCGCGACGTCGGCGCCGCGGTGGACTTCATCCGCGGGCGCCGCAGCGTTGCGAGAATCAACCTCTTGGGCTGGTCCTGGGGCACGAGCATCATGGGCTGGTACACCGCGCAGAACAACGCCAAGGTCGCGAAGCTCGTTCTCTACGCTCCCTCGTGGGTACGCTCCACCGCCTCGCTCACCGACACGGGCGGCGCGCTCGGCGCCTACCGCCAGGTGTCCATGGCTGCGGCGAAGGACCGCTGGCTGAAGGGTGTGGCCGAGGAGAAGAAATCCGATCTGATTCCGGCCGGCTGGTTCGAGGCCTGGGCCGAGGCGACGCTCGCGAGCGACCCGGCCTCCGCGAAAAAGAACCCGCCGGTGCTGCGCGCGCCCAATGGCGTGCAGCAGGACGGCCGCGAGTACTGGGGCGCGGGCAAGCCGCTCTACGATCCGGCGGAGATCCGCGTTCCGACTTTCCTCGCCCATGCCGAATGGGACCAGGATCTGCCGAGCTACATGCTCCACGCCTACTTCGCCAAGCTCGTCAACGCCCCGTACAAGCGTTATGTCGAGATCGGCGAGGGCACGCACACGGTGATCATGGAGAAGAACCGCATGCAGCTCTTCCAGGCCGTGCAGCAGTTCCTCGACGAGGACGTGAAACCCGGCCGCTAGCGCGGGGACTGGAGCGATGAAACAGCCCGAAACCGCGCTCATCGTCGGCGCGGGCAGCGGCCTCTCCGCTTCGCTCGCGCGCCTGTTCGCAAAGGACGCGATGCGCGTCGCGGTGGCCGCGCGCGACACGGCCAAGCTCGCTTCGCTCGTGAAGGAAACCGGCGCGCTGCCCATCGCCTGCGATGCCGCCGATTCTGCGCAGGTCGAGGCGATGTTCGGCGCGGCGGAGGCGAAATGGGGCGTGCCCGACCTCGTCGTCTACAATGCGGGTTACCGCGTGCGCGGGCCCTTCGTCGGCCTCGACCCGAAGGAAGTCGAGCGCACGATCAGGGTGACGGCTTACGCGGGATTCCTGGTCGCTCAAAACGCGGCGAAGCGCATGCTCCCTCGCGGCTCCGGGGCGATATTCTTCACCGGCGCCTCGGCGAGCGTGAAAGGCTACGCCGAGTCGGCGCCTTTCGCGATGGGGAAGTTCGCGCTGCGCGGCCTTGCGCAGAGCATGGCGCGGGAGCTCGCGCCCAAGGGCATCCACGTCGCGCACTTCGTCATCGACGGCGGGATCTCCAAGGGCGCGGGCGATCCGAGAGGGGGCGAACGCGGCACGGACGGGATGCTCCACCCCGACGAAATCGCGAAGAACTACCTGCACGTGTTCCGCCAGCACCGCAGCGCCTGGACCTGGGAAGTCGAGCTGCGGCCCTGGGTCGAGAGGTTCTAGAGGAGACCATGGCCAAGCACGCGAAAAAGAGAATGCCTAATCGCAGAGCGGCGCGAGGGGACGAGGAGCGCTTCGACTTCCACCTCGAGCTTTCCTCCGAATGGTACTGGGAGCAGGACGAAAACTGCTGGTTCACCCTGATCAAGGGCGGGAGCTTCGAAAGAGCGGGAATCGACCCGCGGCAGTTTCACGGGACCACGCGCTGGGACGGGGGCGCGGTGCCGGTCGGCGACAACGGCAGCTGGGAAGCTCACAAGGCCCAGCTCGAGGCGCGGCAGCCTTTTTCTGATTTCGTCTACAGGCGCGTCGATTCGCAGGGCGATACGCGCTACATCAGCACGAGCGGCCGGCCGGTGTTCGACGCGAATAAGCGCTTCAAGGGCTATCGCGGCATCGGCAAGGACATCACCGCGAGCATGCGGGCCGAGCAGCTGCTGCGGCTCGAGCACATGGTGGCCCGCTGCCTGTCCGAGTCGGAGAGCGCTTCGGCGGCGCTCAAGGCGGTCATACGCGCCATATCGGAGACGCAGACCTGGGAGGTCGGCCGGTACTTCAGCTGGGACGAACGGGCCGGGGCGCTGGGGTTCAGCGAGTTCTGGCACGTGCCGGAAGCCGCTCTCGAGGTTTTCATCGAGAAATCGCGCGGGCTGACCTACGCGCCGGGCGCCGGGTTGATCGGCAAGGTGATGGAGTCCGGACAGCCGCTGTGGGTCACCGATCTTGCCAAGGACAGCCGGACCAAGGCCGGGATCGCGCGCGACGTGGGCATGCACGGCGCATTCCTCTTTCCGGTCGTGTCGGAGGGAAAGCCGATCGGCGTGCTGGTTTTCCACAGCCGCCAGGTCCGCGAGCCGGAGGACCGGTTGCTGCAGGCGGTGAGGGTGATCGGCGGCCAGATCGGCCAGTTCGTGCAGCGCAAGCGGGCCGAGGAGCGCGTCCAGCACATGGCGACGCACGACGCGCTCACCGCGCTGCCGAACCGGGTGATGTTCAGCCAGCTCCTCAATCACGAGATCCGGGCGGGAGAGCGCTACCGCCGCAGCTTCGCCGTGATGTTCATCGACCTCGACCGCTTCAAGTTCGTCAACGACACCCTGGGGCACGAAGCCGGAGACAAGCTGCTGCAGGAGGTGAGCGCGAGATTCCAGGCCTGCCTGCGCTCGAGCGACGTCGTCTCGCGCGTGGGCGGCGACGAGTTCGTGGTGCTGCTGCAGGAGGTGAGCGACCCCGAGGCCGTCGCCAATGTCGCGCGCAAGATCCTGTCCGCCGCCATCAAGCCCGTCGTCGTGCTGGGGCAGGAGTGCCGGGTGACGGCGAGCATCGGCATCTGCATGTATCCGAGGGACGCGCAGGACGAGCAATCGCTGCTGAAAAACGCCGACATCGCCATGTATCTCGCCAAGGAGGAGGGCAAGAACAACTTCCAGTTCTTCTCAGAGAACATCCGGATCCAGTCGCTCGAGCGCCAGACGCTGGAGACGAGCCTGCGCCACGCCCTGGAGCGCGAGGAGTTTTCCCTGCACTATCAGGCGAAACTCGACCTCAAGACGAAGGAGATCACCGGCGTGGAAGCGCTGCTGCGCTGGCAGCATCCCGATCTCGGCACCGTTTCCCCCGCCAAGTTCATTCCCGTCGCCGAGGAAACCGGCCTCATCGTGCCGATCGGCAAGTGGGTGCTGCAGACAGCCTGCGCGCAGAACGTCGCGTGGCAGCGCGAAGGCCTTCCGCCGATGTGCATGGCGGTCAACCTGTCGGCGCGCCAGTTCACCGACGACGAGCTCACCGCCGACATCCGCGCGGCGCTGGACGAGACCGGAATGAGGCCGGAGTTGCTGGAGCTCGAGCTCACCGAGAGCATGGTGATGCAAAGTCCCGAGCGGGCCACCAGGATCCTCGGAGCCATCAAGCAAATGGGCGTGCGCATCGCCGTCGACGATTTCGGGGTGGGCTACTCTTCGCTCGCGCAGATCAAGCGCTACCCGATCGACACGCTCAAGGTCGACCGCTCCTTCATCCGCGACCTCGAGAAGAACGCCGAGGACCGGGCGATCACCGAGGCGATCATCACCATGGGCAAGACCCTGAGCATGACCGTCGTGGCCGAAGGCGTCGAGACGCAGGAGCAGCAGACCTTCCTCGCCGACCACGCCTGCGACGCGATGCAGGGCTTCTACTTCAGCAAGCCGATCGGCGCCGATCAGTTCGCCGGCTTCCTGCGGCAGCATATCGCTTCGCGGGGATAATCCCTCCGCACAAGGAGAAACCATGCCGCTTCGGCCCGGATTCGACATCGATCGCTTCAATCGCTTCGGCAAGGATTTCCTGCCCGGCTACGTCGGGCTCGTCATCACCGAAGTCTCGGAGGGCTTGATGAGGGGAGAACTCGAGCTCCGCAAGGCGCTGCTCGCACCGAACGGCTACCTGCATGCCGGGGCGGTCGTCAGCTTCGCCGACACGCTCGCGGGCTACGGGTGCATTTCGCACCTGCCCGGGAACGCGCAGAATTTCACGACGGTGGAGCTCAAGGCGAATTTCCTCAGTACGGCGCAGGAAGGCGTGCTCTACGGCGAAGCCCGCGCCGTGCACCTGGGGCGCACTACGCAGATCTGGGACGCAACCTTGACCCACGGCGAAGAGCGGCGCAAGCTCGCGTTGTTCCGCTGCACCCAGCTGGTTCTCTATCCGAAGTAGGAAAGGGGGAAAAATGATCGATGCAGGGAGAGCACCGTACGGAGCGTTGCTGCTGCGCGTGAGCATGGGCGTCCTATTCATTCTGCATGGTCTTTACCTCAAGGCCATGGTGTTCGGGATGGCGGGGGCCGGAAAGTACTTCGCGTCCCTGGGGCTGCCGGACTGGTTCGCCTGGGCCGTCATGATCTACGAGACGCTCGGCGGACTGGCGCTCATCTTCGGGGTCTATACCCGATGGGTTGCGGTCTTTCTCGGGGTTCACCTGCTCTTCGCGGCCTATCTGGGCCACCTAGGCAACGGCTGGATGTTCACCGCCAAGGGCGGCGGCTACGAGTATCCGCTGTTCTGGGCGATCGTCTGCTTCGCGCTCGCGCTCGTGGGCGACGGCGCGTTTGCGTTGAAGACACGGAGAGTCGCCTCGCCCCCGAGCGTTTGAGCGCAGAAGAGCTCGGCGCCTTCGCGCCGAGCTCTCATAAAGACCCTGTCCGGAGGAGATCATGGCCGACTTCACATTGCGGGTGAACGGAGCGACGCGAAAGATATCTTCGGTCGCGCCCGACACTCCGCTCCTGTACGTCCTGCGCAACGACCTGGAGCTGAACGGCCCGAAGTTCGGCTGCGGGCTCGCCCAGTGCGGCGCCTGCACGGTGCTGCTCGACGGCAAGTCCGTGCGCTCCTGCTCGGTGCCGGTGTCGGCCGCGGCGAAGGGAGCCATCACCACGCTCGAGGGACTCGGCACGATCGAGAAGCTCCACCCGCTGCAGCGCGCTTTCATCGAGGAGCAGGCCTGCCAGTGCGGCTATTGCAGCAACGGCATGATCATGGCCGCCAAGGCGCTGCTAGCCAGCAATCCCCGGCCCAGCGAAGGCGAGATCAAGCAGGCCTTGAACGATCACCTGTGCCGCTGCGCATCGCATAACCGCATCGTTCGCGCCGTGCAGCGCGCTGCGAAGGAGATGGCATGAAGCCCTCTCTCTCGCGCCGCGATTTCCTCAAGGCCGGCAGCGCGCTGGTCGTTTCCTTTTCGCTCGCCCCGGAGCTTGCGCTCGGGCAGGCGAAGCCCGCCCCGCTGCCCGGCAGCCTCAACAACAACCGCATGCTCGACGCCTGGCTGCGCGTCGACGCCGACGGCTCGGTCACCCTATTCACGGGCAAGATCGAGCTGGGGCAGGGCATCGGCACGGCGCTCACCCAGATCGCCGCCGACGAGCTCGACGTCGATCTGAAGCGCATCAAGATCGTTCACGGCGACACCGCGCTCACTCCCAACGAGGGCCAGACCGCAGGCAGCCAGTCGGTCGAGAACAGCGGCACGGCGGTGCGCTTCGCCTGCGCCGAGGCGCGCGACATTCTCGTGAACGCCGCGGCTGCGAAGCTCGGCGTCGCGGCGAGCGCTCTCGCCGTAAACGACGGCACCTGCACCGCGCCGGGCGGAAAGTCGATCGCCTACTGGGATCTCGTCGCCGACGCCGACTTGAAGCGCGAGGCCCGGGCGAGCGTCAAGCCCAAGCCCGCGTCCGAACACAAATGGGTCGGCAAGAGCGTGATTCGCCGCGACATCCCGAAGAAGATGACCGGCGGCGCCGCCTATGTCCAGGACGTGCGCCTGCCCGGGATGGTGTTCGGGCGCGTCGTGCGTCCGCCTTCACCCGGCGCGCGGCTGGTTTCCTTCGACGAGGCCGCCGTGAAGCGCATGCCCGGCGTGATCGCGGTCGTGCGCGACGGCGATTTCCTGGGGTTGGCCGCCGAGCGCGAGGAGCAGGCGATCCGCGCGCGCGAGCTGCTCAAGAAATCCGCGAAGTGGAAGGAGAGCGCATCGCTGCCGCCGCCGGGCGACGCCCTGTACGAGTACCTGATGACGAGAGCAAAGGCGGTCGAGTCCGTGGTTAGCGAAAAGACCTCCGCGACTGCCGCGGCACCCGCAAAGACGCTGAACGCGACCTACACGCGCCCCTTCCAGGTCCACGGCTCGATCGGCCCTTCGTGCGCGGTGGCGCAGTGGCGCGAGGGCAAGCTCACGGTGTGGACGCACAGCCAGGGCGTGTTTCCGCTGCGCGGCGATCTCGCCCAGGCGTTCGCGGTCGATCCCGCGAACGTCCACTGCATCCACGCCGAAGGCGCCGGCTGCTACGGCCACAACGGCGCCGACGACGTGGCGCTCGATGCGGCGCTGGTCGCGCGCGCGACGGGCGGCCACCCGGTCAAGCTGCAATGGATGCGCGACGACGAGTTCCAGTGGGAGCCGTACGGATCGGCGATGGCGATGAAGCTCTCGGGCGGCCTCGATGCCCAGGGGAACGTCGTCAGCTGGACGCACGAGGTCTGGAGCCATCCGCACAACAACCGCCCCGGCGCGAGCGGAGGCGTGAATCTACTGGCGAGCTGGCACCTCGCGAAGCCGTCCAAGGCACCGTTTCCGGTCGACCCGCCGCAGCCGACCGGGGGCGGGGACCGCAACTCGATCCCGCTCTACGATTTTCCGAACCAGAAGGTGGTCAAGCACTTCCTGCCGGAGATGCCGCTTCGCACCTCGGCGCTGCGCGCGCTCGGCGGCTACGCCAACGTGTTCGCGCTCGAATCGTTCATCGACGAGCTTGCGCTCGCCGCGGGGGCCGACCCGGTCGAATTCCGCCTGCGGCACCTGAAAGACCCGCGTGGACGCGCCGTGATCGAGGCCGCAGCGCAACGCGCCGGCTGGCAGCCGAACGCGAGGGGCGACGGCACACACGGGCGGGGGTTCGCGTTCGCCAAGTACAAGAACCTCGCATGCTACGTCGCCATAGTCGCCGACGTCGAAGTCGATCGCGCGAGCGGCAAGGTGCGCGTCACGCGCGTGGTGTCTGCGGTCGACGCCGGGCAGATCGTCAACCCGGACGGAGTCGTCAACCAGATCGAGGGCGGAATCATCCAGTCGGCGAGCTGGACGCTCCTGGAGTCGGTGCGCTACGACCGCACGCGCGTCACGACGCGCTCCTGGGCGGACTACCCGATCATCCACTTCGGCGACGTGCCGCAGGTGGAGGTCGTGCTGCTCGACCGCCCCGAAGAGCGTTTCCTGGGCGTGGGCGAAGGCTCTCAAGGGCCGGCCGCAGCGGCGATCGCCAACGCCATCGCCCACGCGACTGGCAGGCGCCTGCGCGCGCTGCCTTTCACACCGGAGCGGGTGAAGCAGGCGCTGGCGTAGGCCGCCTGCCCGCTTCGGGACAAGTCGGGACCAGGATTGACCGGGCAAGGAACTTGTCG
>Ga0209647_1003896_pt1 | contig 11428 bp, 8 predicted proteins | sample GraSoi_2013_60cm_FD_185827 | JGI IMG/M metagenome (GOLD analysis project Ga0209647, IMG submission 185827) | Grasslands soil microbial communities from the Angelo Coastal Reserve, California, USA - Sample 9_17_2013_60cm (SPAdes) (version 2) | ecosystem: Environmental > Terrestrial > Soil >... | reverse complement strand
GCGAGCCGTCGGGAAGCGGCGCGCTGGCCATCGGGTGCGCCCTGACCAGGGCGGAGGCCTCGGGCGTCGAGACCACCACGGGACGCCCGTCGATCCAGACGGTGTTGCGCCCGTCGCTGCGCCTCACATAGCCGGTCACCGCGGGATCTGCGCTTTGCGCAGGCGCGGTGCGCGACGCCTCGGGCTCGCCGCGACGCAACCGATCGAGGCGCGCGCGCTCTTCGGCCGAGGTGAAGAGCGTGCCGAAATCGACGCCGAGCGCCGCGGGCGCGGCGAAGGCGAGGAGAGCGGCGCCGAGCGCGCGCCTAGCTCGGGCGGCTGCCACGCTTTTCCTTCAGGGTGATCCACTCGAGCGCGCAATCGGCTTCGACGCGCGGCTGGAGCGAGTCCGCGTTCGTCGCCTCGACGCGGCGCATCGTGCAGCGGTCCACGGGATAGAAGCCCTGCGCGGTGCGCGAGAGCCCGTCGATGAAGCCGAGGATGTCGCCTTCGTGCAGGGCGCGCACCTTGAGCTTGACGCGGCTCGCAAGCACGTCGACGGAGGCGAAGACGCGGCCGCCCGCGAGCGCGAGCGGGCGCTGAGGGCCGACCTCGTAGTCGAGCGCGATCAGCTGGTTGCGCGCGCGCAGCGTATTTACCAGGTCCACGAGGTCGAGCCGGTTCTCGCCCTGCAGCACGCCGCGGTCGACCAGCTTGCGAAACACTTCCGAGGACGCCTGCAGGCTGTCGCGCTCGCGGCGGGCGTTGTCGAGGCGCCCACGCGCCTCCTGCAGGCGCCGGCCGGCGCTCGCGCTGTCGCGCTTCTCCTTGTCGTAGTACCACTGTGATCCGAGGACGATTCCCGCGCCGGCGACGATCGCCGCGCCGAGCAGCAGCCACGACGCGCTCATCGCCTTGAACCCGGAAGCGCTGAAAACCTGGCTCATGCCGCGCCCCGGCGCTCGCGCGTCACCCGCACCACGAAGCGCGGATCCATGAAGGCGGGCTCGCGCTCGCCGTGGCGTCCCTGCAGGGTGAGCGCGGTGCGCACGTCGAGCGGGCTCTCGACGACGTCGGCCTGGAATCCAGCCGTGGCGATATCGGCGGCGAAACGCTCCGCCTCGGCCAGGGCGCCGCGGAAATCGTTGTTGCCCACCCGCACCGTGGCCTCGACTAGCGCGACCTCGTAGCGTCCCCCGGCGAAGGGCGGGTTGTTGCCCTCGTCGGGTGCGAGCTGCGCCCCCTCGCCGGCGCGCGCGAGCGCCTTCACCGGCGGCGGTACGCGCGGAGCCATCGCCTGGATCTTCGGCGTGGCCTTGGGGTCGTCGGTGGCCTGCCAGGTGACCTGGGTGAGGCGTACCTCGGGGTGCGCGCGCAGCACCTGCGAGAGCGGAACGAGGAACTCGACCATGGTCGGGAATCCGCGCATCGACGCGTTGTAGAAAGTCACCGCGTCGCGCATCGTCGAGCCGCCCACGCCGAACGATGGCAGTGAGCGCGTGATGTCCTCGGTCTCGCGGTTGAAGGAATTGAGTTGTTGGGTCACCTTCTGGTCGGCCTCCGTCGACTGGAAGACGCGCCAGAGGTTCCATCCGCCCCACGCAAGGCTCGCCGCCAGCACCCCGACCGAGATCTGGCCGACGACGATGCGCGCGCTTCGCAGCATCGCATTTCGCCGCAGCTCGGGCGTCGCGAAGTGGTTCTGAGCCCGGCGCAGCAGCGAGAGGTGGATCATCACCTCCTCGGCCGTGGAGTCGAGCGGCGGGGGCTTGAGCCCCAGGTTGGCCGCGACCTGGTCCATGTCGAGGATGCGGTACTGGATCTGCGAAAAATCCCGCAGCGCCGGCTCCACCGCCGGGCGGTCGTGCGCGTGGACCAGGACGCACACCTCGAGCCGGTCGGACTCGGCGAAGTTGCGCAGGCTGTCGAGGTACTGCCAGGTGCGCGTCGTCTCCTCGGAGATCATGGAACCGAGCGTCTGGCCCTCCTCGAGGTCGATGGGGGTGAGGCGGCTGAACTTGATCTCACGGTTGCGGAAGTACGTCTGGCGCATCGCGTTGCCGGGCGTGAAGGTCACCAGGAGCGTGTGCGCGGAATGCAGGTCGAGCTCGTCGAGGAGCACCTCGCTGAAGACCGCGGCGGAGTGGATGCCCACGAGCGGGACCTTGAGGCGATCGAGCACCTCGACCCACGGCCGCAACACCTCCGGATTGGTGATCGCCGTGTACATGACGCGGTCATCGCGCCGCCCGTCGGCCTCGCGGCCCTGGAGCAACGCGTGCCGGTAGGGGGTGTTGCGGAAGATCTGCGCGAGCTTGCGCGCGAGGAGCGCGTCGCGATCGCCCGCGCCCACGTGCGGGATGGTGTCGAGGCGGAAATCCTCCTCCGAGAGGTCGGTGAAGAGGTGAGTCGGCACGTCGAGCATGCCGCCGACGTGGCGCTCGAACTCCACCGCCCCCGCGCCGGAGACCGCGAACTCGCGCCGCGCGGCGATGCGCTTGCCGCTGGTCATGATGCTCACCATGCGCGTGTTCGTGAGGTAGAGGAAATGGCGCATGGCGGCCTAGAACTTGATCTTCGCGATCACGTCGTAGATCGGCAGGAAGATCGAATACAGGATGGCGACGATCAGCAGGCCGAGGACCACCGTGGTCGCCGGACCGAGGAGGGTCTGCATCTGCGAGATCGAGTCGCGCACCTGGCGGTTGTAGAAGTAGCTCACGTTGAGCAGCGCAGAATCGAGCGCGCCGGTGGATTCGCCCACGCGCAGCATCCGCAGCACCAGCGGGGGGAAGAGCTTGGTGGCGATGAACGCCTGCGAGATCCCCTGGCCCTCGGAGATGCTGCGCCCGACGCGCTGCAGCCCTTCCTCCATGATGCGGTTGCCGACGATCTTCTCGCAGATCTGGATGCAGTCGAGCACGCTGATGCCGGAGCGATAGAGCATCGCGAAGTAGGTCGCGAAGCGCGCGAGGATGATCTTCTGGCGGATCTGCCCGAGCACCGGCAAGCGCAGCGCCATGTCGTCGATGGCGCGCTGGACGCGCTCGTTTGTGCGCCCGAAGAACCAGCCGAAGCCGATGATCGCGGCGGGAATGCCCAGCATCAGGTACCACCAGCGCACGAAGATGTTGGAAAGGAAGATCAGCGCCTCGGTCTCGCGCGGCAGCTTCGGCACCAGCTGCTTGAAGCTGGAAGCGAGCTGCGGCACGAGCACGGTCATCAGGACGAAGATCACGCCGATGATGACCACCAGCACGAGGGTCGGGTACACCATCGCCTTCTTCGCCTGGCCCGACATCTCGTCCTGCCACTTGAGGTTCTCGGCGAGCTCGTCCAGGACCTCGTTCATCTGGCCGCTCTGCTCGCCGGCGCGCACCAGGGCGACGAACACGTTGTCGAAGCAGTAGGAGTGGTTGGCCATCGCCTCGGAGAGCTTGAGGCCGCCCTCGATGTCCTCGAGCAGGCTCGCGATCACCTGGCGAAAGCCCGCGTTGTCGACCGTGTCGCGCAGGTCGGTGAGCGCCTCGATGATGTTGACCCCGGCCTTGAGCAGCTGCGACAGGTGGAAGCAGAAGGTGATCAGCTCGGTGCGTGAGACGTTGCGCGTGCGCGCCGCGGTCGAGCGCTTGACGCCTTCGAACGTGAGCAGGTCGAGGCCGAGGCGCTTGAGTCTCAGCTCGAGGTCGATCGCGTTGACGGCGTCGAGGTTGCCGGTGGAGATGCGGCCGTCGGCGTCGACCGCGCGGTAGGCGAAGAGCGCCATCGTTGCGGCGCCGCTAGATCACGCGGTCGGTGAGGTCGACCACGCGCGAGATCTCCTCGAGGCTGGTCTGGCCCAGGAGCACGCGCGCGATGGCGTCGTCGGCGAGCGTGCGGAATCCCTTGGCCGCGGCGTGCTGGCGGATCTCGCGCCCGGTGGCGCGCCGCGCGATGAGCTCGTCGATCTCGGCGTCGAGCTTGAAGAGCTCCATGATCGCCACGCGCCCCTTGTAGCCCATGTTCTCGCAGCGCGCGCAGCCGACCGCCTGGTAGATCGGGCGCGAGTCATCCTCACTCAGCCCGAGCAGGCGGCGCGTGTTGGGGTCGGGCGTGTAGGGCGCCTTGCACTGCGAACAGAGCGCGCGCATGAGGCGCTGCGCGATCACGCCGATGATGTTGCCCGCCATGATGTCGGGTAGCACTCCCAGGTCCGTGAGCCGCGGCACGGCGCCGATCGACGAGTTGGTGTGCAGGGTCGAGTACACCTGGTGGCCCGTCATCGCGGCGCGGAAGGCCATCTCGGCGGTCTCCTGGTCGCGGATCTCGCCCACCAGGATCACGTCCGGGTCCTGGCGCATCATCGAGCGGATTCCCGAGGCGAAGTCGAGCTTCACGACCTCGTTCACCGAGGTCTGGCGGATCATCGCCATCGGGTACTCGACCGGGTCCTCGAGGGTCATGATGTTGATGCCCTCGGTGCTTACGTAGCTCAGGATCGAGTAGAGCGTGGTCGTCTTGCCGCTGCCGGTGGGCCCGGTGACGAGGATGATGCCCTCGGGGCGCGCGAGCATGAGCTTGAGCACCTTCAGGTCCTCGACGCTCAGGCCCAGCTCCTCGAGGGGCACGATGCCCTTGTCGCGGTCGAGGATGCGCAGCACGATGTTCTCGCCGTGCGTGGTCGGCTGCGAGGAGACGCGGAAATCGACCTGGTGGCCCGAGAGCAGCAGCGAAATCCTGCCGTCCTGCGGCGCGCGCGTCTCGGCGATGTTCATGCCGCTCATCACCTTCAGGCGCACCACCATCGCGGCCCAGTAATTCTTGTGCAGGCTCCTGATCTGGCGCAGCACCCCGTCGATGCGGTAGCGAATGCGCAGGAACCCCTGCTCGGGCTCGAAGTGGATGTCGGAGGCGCTGCGCTTCACCGCGTCGTTGAGCAGCGCGTCCACCAGCCGCACGACGGGCTGGCTGTACTCGTCGAAGTCGGCCGCGAGCGACTGGTAGTCGATCTCGCCGGTCTCGATCTCGTTCAAGATCCCGTCGATCGAGAGCTCGAAGCCGTAGTGGTGCTCGATGCCGATGGTGATGTCGGATTCGCGGGCGAGGACCTGCTCGATCCTCAGGTCCTCGCGGGCGAGCGCGCGGATCTGGTCGAGGGCAACCACGTTGGCGGGGTCCGACACCGCGATCAGGAGCGTCTTCTTGTTGGCGTCGTAGCTCACCGGCAGCACGTGATAGCGGCGCGCCATGTCCTTGGGGACGAGTGCGATCGCCGCCGGGTCGACGATGGTGTTCTCGAGGTCGATCGACACCTGGCCGAGCGTCTCGGAGAGGATGTCGCGGATGGTGGCCTCGGTGACGAAGCCGAGCGTCACCAGCACCTTGCCGAGCGGCGCTTTCAGGCGCTTCTGCTCGGTGAGCGCGATGTTGAGCTGGTCGGAGCTGATGATGCCCTTGTGGAGCAGCGTCTGCCCCAGGGGGACCTGCGAAAGCGGCGCGGCCTGGACGGTGCCCATGGAGCGCGAGCCTATGGCCTGAGCTCGGCGAGTCGCCGCGCCACCGCGGCGGCATCGAACTGGCCGCGCCGGTCCTGCGCCGCTTCGAGGGCGCGCGCGTAATGCTCGGCCGCCAGCCGGCTCTGGCCGAGATGGTCGAGGCTCACGGCGAGGTTGTAGAGGATGTCCGCGCTCCCGGGTTCGAGGCGGTACGCTTCGAAGTACTCGGCCTGCGCCTCGCCCCAGCGCGACTGGGAGGCGTACAGGTTGCCGAGCGTGAAGCGCAGCGCCGCGCTTCGAGGATAGCGCGAAACGCCCGCGCGCATCTGCGCCTCGACGGCTTCGGGGCTGGCATGGCTGGACACCGCGGCGATCCCGGCGAGGGCGGTGGCGTTGCGCGGGTCGATGTCGAGCGCGAAGCCGTACTGCTCGAGCGCCGCGTTGCGGTTGCCGGAGCGCGCCTCGACGGTGGCGAGCCCGAGCCGCGCGTCGAGGTTCGACGGGTCGGCACCGAGCGCCTGGGCGTAGCTGCGCCGCGCCGCGGCGAGGTTGCCGGCGACGAGCTGCTCGTAGCCGGAGCTGACCTCGGGCGCGATGCGCGGCTTCTCGGTCGAGCGCGCGAGCTTGAACGGCGGCACCGGCGGCTCGGCGCGTCGTTCGAGGAGGGTGGCGGCCAGCGATTTTTGGGGTGCAGGCGTGGCAGTCGGTGCGACCGGCGCCTCGGTCGTCGCGCTCGCGGGCGGCGCGGTGACCGCGAAGGGCGCGATCGCGGGGGCCGGCTCGGCGGGCGCGGGTACGACCTGTCCCGCGGCAGGGGACGTGAGCGGCGTGGGCCGTGGACGCGCGCTCGCGACCGCTTGCGGACGCAGCGCGCTGATCGAATACCACACGTAGGCGCCGACACCGACGACCACGAGCATGATCGCGCCGGCGAGGGCCCACAGCACACCGCTGCGGCGCGGTGGCGATGGTGCGGCGGCCGACTTCGCCGCGAAAAGATTCTGTGCCGCTTGCGCGTCGGCCTTCGTCCCGGTGCCGGAGGCCGCGCCGGTGCCCGTGCTCACGGGCGCTAATTCGAGAGTCGGCGCCGGAACCGCGGCCACTATGCGGGGCTTCTCGGGCGCGGTGCGCTTGCCTCCCTTGGCGAGCTTTTCCTGTTCGGCTCGCTTGAGCGCGTCGAGCAGCAGGCTCATTGGCGCCCTGGCGGCGGCGGGACGACGTACTGCGGCTGCCCGCGGATCTCCGGCATCTCGCCGCGATCGATGCGTTCCATGTTGCGTTGGAACTCGGGGATGGGCGGGCGCGTATCGCGGAAGAAGTCGCGGCCCGGCAGGTAGCGCCGGAAGGCCGCGAGGTCGCCGCCTTCGACGTCCGCGTTGCGCACCACGGTCGGCCGGATGAAGATCACCAGCTCGGACTTGCGCGCCAGGTCGTTGCGCTGGCTTACGAGGTCGCCGAAGAGTGGGATGCGCGAGGCGATCGGCAGGCCGTTGGTCTTGCCCTCGAAGCTGTCGAGCATCAGGCCCCCGAGGACGGCCGTCTGGCCGCTCGCAACTCTCAGGACGCTCTCCATCTCGCGCGTCTGGGTGATGGGGATCAGGCTGGTCACGTTTTGCTTCTTCAGCTCGGGGTTGGGATCAGCCACGGTGTCGATGATGCGGGTGATGGTCGGGCGCAGGTTGAGCGTTACCATGTCGCCATCGCTGATTTGCGCCGTGACATTCATGATGAATCCCACCGGCACGACGTTCTGGGTAGTCGTGAACGTCGTGACGGCCGCAACGTTCGCGGTGGCGACGGTGTCCGCCTTGATGGTGAAGTAGACGCGGTTGTCGACCACCTTCAGCATCGCGGTCTGGTTGTTCAGCACCATCAGCTTCGGGCTCGAGAGCACGCGAGTCTTGCCGAACGCGTCGAGCAGTTTCACGGTGCTCGAGATCGACCCGCCCACCGCCGCATTGGGATTGTTGTAGTGGAGCGAAAAGAAGGAGTTGGAGAGATTCTGAGTCAGATCGGTAAGGGAAGGCAGGGACGGCGGCGTAAAGCTCTGCCGGAAGGTGTAGCCCAGGCCATTCAAGCCCAAGGCCGACCAGTCGACACCGGCCTGGTAGTTGTCGTCGAGCGTCACCTCGACGATCGTCGCCTCGATCATCACCTGGCGCCGCGACGAGCCCAGGACCTGCTCGAGGAACTCCTGGACCTTCTCGTGTTGCCGCGAGGTCGCCCGCACGGAGACGACGCCGGTCTCGGCATTCACGATCACCGAGGCCGCCTCGCGGAAGGTGAGGCGCTGCTCGATGAAATCAGCCGCCTGCGTCGACTGCGTCTCGCCGGGCGATTCGACGGCGGTGCGGCTCTGCGTCGAGGTCGTCCGTCCGGTGCGCGGCTGGCTCGTCGTGCGCGATTGCGTCGAGGCGACCGCGCCCTGGCCGCGGTTCTGCACGAACGTCTCGCTGCTGCCTTCGGGCAGGAGCTTGTCGGTCTCCCTCAGCATGTCGCGGATGTTCTTCTCGAGCGTCTCCCAGAAGCGATTGCGGGAAAGGTTGGTGACCGTGAGCGTCGAGTTGTTGGCGGCGCCGCTTGCCCCCCCAGACGTGCCGACACTGCCCGAGATCACCTGCGTGGCGATGCCGACCGTCTCGCTCACGTCGCGCGACATGTTCACGTAGTCGACGCGGTAGTTGCGCAGGAAGGGCGTGTCGGGCATGACGGTGATCGTCTGGCCATCGGACTCCCAGCGCATGTCGATCTGCCGCGCGATGCGGTTGAGGATCTGCTTGAGAGTCTGGTCGATCGCGTTGAGGTTGACCGTGCCGTCGAGGCCGGGGTGGATGTCGAAGTTGACGCGCGTCTCTCGCGCCATCGCGAGCAGCACATCGCGCACCGGCTGGTTGGCGACCACGACGGAGTAGCGGATCTCGGATTCGCGCGCCTCGGGCGGCGGGGGCAGCGGCACGGCCTTCACCGGCTCGGGAATGCTTGCGGCGGCGCGCGCCGCGGGTGGCTCGGAGAGGATGTGTCCGTCGGGCTTGACAACGGGCCGGGTGCCGCAGCCGGCGATCGCGAATACCAGCGCCAGCCCCGACGCAAGGGCTGTGAACCGCATGCAGGAATATTTCGTAAGTGTTTGTTTTATGGAAAGAACCGCTCCCTCGATACTTTATAGCGGTTTCGCGCCCGAAACGCAATCAGAAACCCCCATCGCCGCCCCTCGCAATAGGCGAGAAAGCGGGGCGGGAAATCAGCGCCGCTCGGCGCGGCGCGCGTCTTCCCGGACGCCCTCGATCGAGCGCACGTAAGGGCGGAATTGCTTGAGGTTTTCGGGCAGCGCTTCCAACGCCGCGAGGGCTTCGCCGCGCTGCTCGAAGGCGCCGAGCAAGACGCCGAGGCGAGGAGCTTCGGGGCTTCCGGCGGGGACGATGTAGAACTCGCCCGAGCGCACGGTGCGCCCGGCCTCCGAGAGATAGCCCTCGACAAATCCACGCTGGCGGGGGTCGGCCACCATCAACTGGACGGCGAATCGCGATGAAGGCTTGGCGATCAGCTCGCGCCCCGCCGCCAGGGCCGCAGTGGCGCGCGGCGCTTCCTCGGTGGGCGAGGCCGCCGGGGTGCGCGCTGGGACAGGAACGGCGCTCGCCGAAGGCGGCCCCCCTTTCGTCGCCGGGGAGGGAGGGGGCGGCGCGGCTTTTTGCGCCGCGACCGCCGGTGCGCGCGCGGCGGTGCTCGCCGGCGAGACTGAATTGGAAGGTGTGCTCGCAGTCGCAACCGGGGGGGCCGGGGCCGCGGCGGGCGAAGGCTGGGCGACCGGAGCCGTTGCGGCGGCGACGCGCGGCGCCTCAGGCGCCGAAAGGCGGGCGAGCGCGAAGCCGATCACGATGCCCGCCAGCACGCCGGCCGCAGCGGCGAGCGCGAGCCGGCGCGGCGAATCGCGCGGCGTCACGACGATCTGCATGTCGTTCACCGCCGCGCGGGCGTGGTCCACGGTCGGGGTGTGCGTGCCCGCCGCGAAGGCTGCGAGCAGCGTCTTGTCGGCGAAGATGTTGATGCGCCGCGTGAGGCCTTCGGAAGCTTCCGCGATGATGCGCAGCACCTCGGGACCGAAGAGCTCGGGGCCGCGGTAGCCGGCCGCGCGCAACCGGAAGTCCACGTAGTCCTTGATGTCGCGCGGCGGGAACGGCAGGAGGGTGAAGCTGTGCGTGATGCGTTCGCGCAGCTGGCGCATATGCGGGAGTGCCAGGTGCTCCTCGAGCTCGGGCTGGCCGAAGAGCACGATCTGCAGCAGCTTCTCGGTCCCGGTCTCGAGGTTCGAAAGCAGCCGGATCTCCTCGAGCGTGGCGAGCGGCATCGCATGCGCCTCGTCGATCAACGCGACCACCTGGCGGCCGGCGGCGTGGATCTCGATCAGCTTCTCCTGCAACGAGCGCACCAGCTTGTTGGTTCCGGCCCCGGTGGTGTCGATGCCCAGATCGCCGGCGATCGCCGCGAGCATCTCGTCGCGCGAAAGGCTGGGCACCGCGAGATAGATCGTCTCGACCGTTTCGGGCAGGCGCTCCATCAGCACGCGGCAGAGCATCGTCTTGCCGCTGCCGACCTCGCCGCTGACCTTGACCATGCCCTCGCCCGCGGTGATCGCGTAGCTCAGGGCCTCGAGGGTCGCGCCGCGGTTGGCGCCGGAAAAGAAGAATTCGGTGTGCGGCGTGATCCGAAACGGCGCCTCGCGCAGCCCGAAATGTTCCAGGTACATCGTCATCGGCGGCAGTCGCGCTTGGGGGGCGGGCGTCAGCTGCGCGCTTCGCCCGGATCGGAGGCGCCCAGTTTAGCACTCGCGCGCCCCGCGGCCTCGAGGCGTCCGTAGAGCGTGCTGCGAGAGACGCCGAGCAGTTTCGCGGCCTGCGACATGTTGCCCTGCGCGATTTCGAGCGCCGCGTCGAGGTACGCCTGCTCGACGCACTTGAGGGACGCGTCGAGGCTGAAGCCCTTGGCGGAGAGCAGTTCCGCGCGCGCCCGTGCGACCGGATCGCCGCGCGCCGCGTCCGAGGCCGGCGCGAGCTCGGCCTCGAGCTCGCCTTCGCCCACCGCATACCCGGCGAGCTTGGCGGTGAGGCGGATCACGATGTTCTTCAGCTCGCGAACGTTCCCGGGAAAGGAGTAGGCAAGCCTTTTCGTCGAGCGTGAAGGGCTTCGTGCCGGCCTTCGCAGCGTAAAGCTCGCGGTAATAGTCGAGCAGGCGCAGTTTGTCGCCTTCGAGGTCGCGCAATGGCGGAACCACGAGCTCGAACACCGACAGCCGGTGGTACAGGTCGGAGCGGAAGCGCCCGAGGCGCACTTCCTCGCGCAGGTCGCGGTTGGTCGCGGCGACGATGCGAGCGCGGCTCACGCGCGTCTGGGTCTCGCCCACGCGCTGGTACTCGCCGTTCTCCAGGACGCGCAGGAGCTTGGGCTGCAGGTCGGGAGGCAGCTCGCCGATCTCGTCGAGGAAGAGCGTTCCCTCGCCTGCATCCTCGAAGTAGCCCGACTTCGCTTGGACCGCGCCCGTGAACGCCCCCTTGGCGTAGCCGAAGAGCGTCGGTTCGACCAGCGTGGGCGAAATCGCGGCGCAGTTGAGCGCGAGGAACGGCGCCGATGCTCGAGCGCTCAGGTGGTGCAGCGAGTAGGCGACCCGTTCCTTGCCGCTGCCGGTCTCGCCCTCGACCAACGCCGGGAATGACGAGGCGGCATACAGGTCGATCTGGCTCCTCAGGCGGCGCAGCGCGGGGCTCTCGCCGATCAGCGCGCGCACGTCCTCGGCGTCGCCGATCGGCTCGAACGCGGGAGAGGCGAGCGCGCGTGCGAGGACGCCGCGCAGGAACTCGGGCTCGCACGGCTTTGGGACCAGCTCGACGGCGCCGAGCGCGCGCGCCCGGCGGGCGTTCGATTCCTCGTTCTGGCCGGTGAGCACCAGGATGCGGGCCTGCGGCGCGTGCGCGAGGAGATCG
>Ga0209647_1003892_pt1 | contig 11433 bp, 13 predicted proteins | sample GraSoi_2013_60cm_FD_185827 | JGI IMG/M metagenome (GOLD analysis project Ga0209647, IMG submission 185827) | Grasslands soil microbial communities from the Angelo Coastal Reserve, California, USA - Sample 9_17_2013_60cm (SPAdes) (version 2) | ecosystem: Environmental > Terrestrial > Soil >... | reverse complement strand
AAAATCAACATCTTTCGACGCAGGTCGTACTGTTTTCGATTTATGTCATGGGCGTTTCAATTTCGGCATTTTGGCAATTTTGGCAATTTTGGCATTGTTGGCAATTTCTGAAGCTATCTCAGCTCTCCACATAATCCAAGAACGAATCCACCACCTCGGCACCGGCATTGTTGGCCAGGCGGACGGCGGCGCGCTCCACATTCTGCATCAGGCCCTCCAGGTAGTCGCGCGAACCGGAGATGCTGACGACGCCCAGCGTGGCCCGCTGCCACAGATCGGTAACTTCGATTTCCGCGATGGAAATATTGAATGAGTTACGCAAGCGGTCTTTGACGCTGCGCAGCACCTGGCGCTTGTCTTTGAGCGAGTGCGCGCCTTCAATGCGCAGTTCAAGGGTGAGATAGGCGATGGGCATTTCGATGGCGCGCCGCAAACCGGACGCGTCGCTTGCGATGATATCTTACTGGCTTTGTTCTTCAGAGGTCAGCCCGTAACTCGGCGGCGTGGAGACTCCCAGCATTCAACGACGTGTCTATTTCGGGTTCTGCGACGCAGGATGCGGTAGAGACGTAGCATGCTACGTCTCTACGTTTGAAGCATTGTGGATTCCGGTTCGGTGATCGAACGCCTGGCGCTTAGCGCTTTGTCAAAGCGAAACTCCTGAGCGGTGTGGAGCGAAGCGAAAAAAATTGTCCATCATCAGTAGCGGCGAGACCCGTGTATGTCGAGCCGCCCGCATCAGGCGCATAAGAATGCTTCCACGCAGCCAGGATCTCAAGCGGTTTGTCGCGAAGCGACCAGAATAACGAAAAGGCCGTCCGGCAACTGGACGGCCTTCTCTTTCAAGGGAGAATAGTTCTAACGGAGATCGAAAAAGACCATCAGAACTTTCTGGCGAAATCTTATTGGGCAGCGAAAGGCAGTGTCAAGGAATTTTTCGAGAATAAACGCCTTTGTTTTCAATAACTTAATTAGTTTATCAACATGCGTACTTAAGTGACAAAAAATGTCACTTACGCCTTTTATTGGCGGTAAACCCATTCCTTTTCAGGCACTTATGAACTTTACTTCAGATTAAGGCGGATGAACTCCACCGCCTTGGGATGGTTGAAGACCTTGGGAAACAGCCTTGCGGCCAGAAGTCGAAGGCCGCCAAACATGAAACCAAATATCAACGCACCGAGCACGGCGATGATGCACAACAGCACAAGAGCCACGATAAAGCCGGCGCGATCTTCTGTAGGTTTGAGTTTGGTGGGCTGATTCCAGGTCACATCTGCGTCATAGTTGACGGAGGCAAGCAGAGATTGAGCTTCGTCAGCGGGAATGCTGCCGCTGATCGCCACCACAAACGGACCGCTACGCTTGAAGTAGAACGGCCCTCCGGGAAGTGACGCGGACTGCATAATGGTCAGCTGCTCCCTGGCGATTTGTGGTGTGGGATAGCCAACAATGATCATCGAGGCTTCGCCCTGGGAGCTGCGGTACTTTGCCGTTGCCACTTCTGCCGATTTGCTGAAGTCCACTAGCTGTGCGGGAATGGGCACGCCCAGGCGGGCCAGAGCTTCGGGACCAACGATGTAGCGGCCGCTATTCGGCTGTTGAGATTGAGCAGGAAGATTCCCGGGCAACGCCGGCAAGGTGGCGATATTGCCCTGCGGGCGCGGCAGAGCGTCGGCTAGCGCGCGCAAATCAGCGCCGGACATCGCGGTCAGATGTTCCAGGGAAGCATCGACCAGAATGTTGCCTTTGAAAAACAAAATGCGCGTGTTGTTGGATGCGCCCTTGTCGCCGATCTTTTCCGTCCGCATCTGCGGCTGGACGTAATAAGTGAACGCCCCGAACGCGCCGCTGGCATCATTGAAGCGGACTGCCTTGATCTGGATTTTTCGTCCGTTACGGCCGTAGGTTGCCGCCTCTGACTCGGCGAAGCCGTATTCTTTCAGCACAGGGAAATCCGCCGGATCAACCGCAGCCGGATCAGCGCCGGTCTTGATACTTGGCGTCTCGATTTGCCATCCGCTGAAAGCCCGGGGCAGAAAACTGGCAGGCGCTTTGGCCTGGCTAAAGGCCATGCCGGCAAGGAAAACAGCCAGGAAAGGAAACCGCTTAAACATAGATCTGAGAGAGGCAGAAAACATCACTGTAATTAGACACCACCAGCCTTCAGATAGATTCTAAACGCTTTGCGTCTCAGGGAGACAGTCTCTGGTAACTACTTTGGAGCCGAGCAACGGGGCAAAATCGGGTAAACTAGAGAGAATGGCACTCATTCAGCGCAGGAAGAGCGTTACAGCAAGAATCGGCAACGTGCGGGTGGGCAGTGACGCCCCAGTTGTGGTTCAGTCCATGACCAACACTGACACGGCGAACGTGGAATCCACGGTGCAACAGGTTGCGCAGTTGGCACGCGCCGGCTCAGAACTGGTCCGCGTAACCGTGAACAATGATGCGGCGGCCAAGGCACTGCCCGCCATTGTCGAGGGGCTGGAGAAACAGAACGTACGCGTGCCGATCATCGGCGACTTCCATTACAACGGGCATCTTCTGCTGACCAAGTATCCTGACTGCGCACAAGCCCTGGCTAAGTACCGCATCAATCCCGGCAATGTGAGCGTAGGCCGCAAAAATGACGACAACTTCCGCGCCATGATTGAAGTGGCCATCAAGAATGACAAGCCGGTGCGCATCGGCGTGAACTGGGGATCGCTGGACCAGCAATTGCTCACCCGCATGATGGACGAGAACTCCCGCAGCGCCGATCCTAAAGACGCCCGCGATGTCACCATGGACGCGATGGTCGAAAGCGCTCTGCGTTCAGCGCATATGGCTGAAGAGTTTGGCCTGCCCCATGACTACATAATTTTGAGCGCCAAGGTCAGCGGCGTTCAGGATCTGATTGATGTTTACCGCATGCTCGCCTCCAAGTGCGACTATCCGCTGCACCTGGGCCTGACCGAAGCCGGCATGGGAGCCAAGGGGATTGTCGGCAGCGCCGCCGGCCTCGCGGTGCTGTTGCAGGAAGGTATTGGCGATACTATCCGTGTCTCACTCACGCCTGCGCCAAATGGCAACCGTGCTGAGGAAGTTTTTGTCGGCCAACAGATCCTGCAATCGCTCGGCATTCGCAGCTTCACTCCACAGGTCACAGCCTGTCCCGGTTGCGGACGCACCACCAGCACTTTCTTTCAGGAGATGGCAGAGCAGATACAGTCTTACCTTCGCACCAACATGCCGGTGTGGAAGGGAAAGTATCCCGGGATCGAAGAGCTGAAGGTTGCGGTGATGGGTTGCGTCGTTAATGGGCCTGGGGAATCGAAGCACGCCAACATCGGCATCTCGCTGCCTGGCACCTTTGAGGAACCCAAGGCGCCGGTCTTTGTCGATGGACGGCTGATGACCACACTGAAGGGTGACCGGATTGTCGCTGAATTCATTGACATCCTGAACGAATACATCGATGCGCGCTACGGCTCAGGATCAGGTCAGACTACGGAAGGCGTTGCCGCGAGCGTTTAATTGAGAACGGAAGTTCCTGGCTAACATCACTTCTACGGCAGGGTTCATCCGCGTCTGGCTACGACGCCAGCAAACTGTAGCCAATCGCCAACCACGCACCGAAACCCACGACCAACATGGCAATTCGCACCGCCGTGTTATCTACGATATTATTCCACTTTGCATCCATAAAATTGTTCTCCCGATAATCTTCTCTATTTTGTTGCTGCACTTGTTTGACGAATTCTGCAGCTCTTGGTTAGTAATACGTTGGTCCCGGAAATAGGTTCCCGGTTGTAAAACTTTTTTTACAATTTGTTTGTTTAATATTTTGATAACTTTGACCGCCTTCCGGCGTCTTATAAGTATTCATTCTTTTCTCTCTCACCCTGATGGGAGCGGGACGGAATGCAGGAACCAGCGGGACAGCGCGAAGCGTCTTTTTTCAGTGATGATAATGAGCGCCAAGCAAAGTACATTGGGCCCTGTGTTCCGCCACTCCCCCAGGGTGATAAAAAACCTCCAGCTCTGGCCAGCAGTTTCCCTTCTCCAGGGCGTTTCATCCAACCTTCAGAAAGCCCCGTATTCGTCAGCCGCGGAGATGCGGAGATGCGTCTTTATCACTTCAAAAAGGAAACCGAACATCGCGCCGAAGCCGCCAAAGAACAGGCTTCTCCCTGGAAGCTCGGCGGGCTTACGCAGTGGCAACTGCTGAAGCGCATCTACCACGAGATTGACGAAGACGAGGTGCTCACCCGTTCGGCGGCGCTGGCTTACTACTTTGTCTCAGCTCTGTTTCCCATGATTTTTTTCCTGATGGCGATCTTGGGACTCTTTGCCCAGAGCCATGACCTCCAGTCAGGTCTGCTGGGCTATGCCGCCCGATTCATGCCGCCAGACGCATACAACGTGCTGCAAAAAACACTGCATGAGATTACGCAAAGCAGCACGGGTTTCAAACTTGCATTGGGCCTCGTGCTTGCCCTTTGGTCCGGCTCTGGTGGCGTTAGTTCCATCATCGATGCCTTGAACCGCTGCTACCACGTTAAGGAGAACCGCCCGTGGTGGAAGAAACAGTTGACATCGCTGGGGCTGACCATCGCGCTCTCTGCCCTCACCATCATCGCGCTGGTAATTATTCTCTATGGCGGCGACATCGCTAAGTTCGTGGGCGCCCACACCGGATTGAGCACGCCGCTGGTGATGCTCTGGCGCATTGTGCAATGGCCAATAGCGCTGGTCTTTGTGGTGGTGGCGTTTGCGCTTCTTTATTTCTGGGGCCCTGACGCGGAGCAGCAATGGCAGTGGATCACTCCCGGATCGCTGGTCGGGGTATTGTTGTGGATCGGAGCTTCCCTCGCCTTCCGCGTCTATCTGCATTTCTTCAACAGCTATAGCAAGTCCTATGGCTCGCTGGGCGCGGTCATCGTGCTGCTCTTGTGGCTATATATTTCTGGACTGGCGATCTTGTTGGGCGGAGAGATTAATTCAGAGATCGAGAACGCTGCCGCCCAGCGCGGTCATCCTGAAGCCAAGGAGCCGGGCGAGAAAGTGGCGTGAGGAATCGCCCAGATATTGCTCTGTGATTCCGTTAGACCGGCATCTTCTCCGCAACCGGCTGGACTGTGGCCGGAGACGGCGTCAGCGGAAGCTCAATAGTAACCAGTAAACCGTCACCCACGTTTTCTGCGCGGATCGATCCGCGATGCAGTTTTACCGTGCGATCGGCGATGGAAAGTCCCAGTCCCACGCCGCCGCTGGAGCGCTCCCTGGCCTCACCTACGCGATAAAACGGCTCGAATATGTGCGCCAATTCAGATTCGGGAACGCCCGGCCCGTGGTCGCGAACCGTCAAAACTGCGCTGTCGCCTCTGCCGAGCGAGACTTCAACGGCGGTGCCTTCCGCCGTGTAGCGAATGGCGTTGCGGATGACATTTTCGATTCCGCTGCGCAAAAGCTCTGATGAGCCTCGCACGCGACAGGGCGCAAGCTGAAGCACCTTCACTTCTTTGTTTTGGGGCTTGGCCTCATAGTTGGCGTCATCAACGATCTGCTGCACCAGGTCTTCCAGCACCACCATTTCCGGGGGAACGCGCTCGGCGCCGCTCTCCAGGCGCGTAAGCGCCAGCAGTTGGCCCACCAACGTATTGACCCGCTCAGACTCCATCTCAATACGGTCCAGCGCCGCCATCGCTTTGCCATTGGTGTTCTTGCGGGCCAGCTCCAGGGCAACGGTCAGCCGGGCAAGCGGTGAACGCAGTTCATGGGAGATATCTGCCAGCAGGCGTTTCTGCGAAGAGATAAGCGCAGCTATGCGCTCCGCCATGCGATCGAACTCCCGGCCCAGATCGGCCAGTTCGTCGCGACGGCTGCCCAGCTGCGGCGCAACGCGCGCGTCCAGATTGCCTTCGGCAAAAGACTGGACCACGGACTTGAGCTTCTTTACCGGCGAGGTCAGGTACAGCGCCAGCAGGTAGGAAATAACACCGGCGGCCAGGATGCTGAGTGCAATGCCCAGGCGCGGCAAGCCTCTGGGCACGTAGGGCTGGCGCAGACGGCTCACGAAAATATATGTCCGCCCGCTGGGAGCAACCACTGGACGGCCCCAGGTCAGCCTTCCCAGCGCAGTAACGTGCGAGACGTGCTGCCGCGTTTGTTGGATCTCCGCTGCGACGTCCGCCACCTCCGATGAAGAATGCGCGATCAGAGCTTTTCCGGTTCCGTCAAACAATGCAATCTCGGTGCCTGCTTCCTTCAGAGACCGGCTTACATACTGCTCAAAAGATTGCGGGCCTTCGCTGTCATAGACCTGGACGGCGGATTCAGCATAAAGATTCAGTGCTTCACCCAGTGCGCCACGCCGGCGTTCGGGATTCGGGTCGCTGGCAAAAGAAAACCAGAGCATCACGTTCAATGCTCCAATCATGGCCGCGGCCGCCAGCCAGAAGCAGAAAAAGATCTTCCAGAACAGGCTCCGATACTTCACGGCTGTTCTCCCGGAAGCAGGTAAACGTAACCACTGCCGCGGATGGCTTTGATCCGCTCCTGGTCACCCTCATAGGAACCCAGCTTGCGCCGCAGGTTGCTCACATGAACGTCAATGCTGCGGTCCATGGGTGACATGGGCCTGCCCAACGCGGCCTGCGTCAGGTCTTCACGGCTGATGATCTTTCCCGGAGTACGGAGAAACGTGTAGAGCAGATCGAACTCAGCGCCGGTAAGGTTTACCGGCTTGCCGCTGCAGGTCACACTACGCGACTCAGGGTGCAGTTCCACGCCGGCCAGGTGGATAGGTTGAGAAGCGGCAGCACCGCCTAGCCCGGAAGCGCGGCGCAGAATGGCGCGAAGACGGGCCACCAGTTCGCGAGGGTTGAAGGGCTTGGGGAGGTAATCGTCGGCCCCCAGTTCGAGCCCCAATATGCGGTCAAGTTCGCTGCCGCGCGCCGTTAGCATGAGGACCGGCACGGAGCTCTTCTGGCGCAGTTGTTTGAGCACGTCCAGGCCGCTCATGCCGGGAAGCATCACATCCAGAATCACGGCCGCATAGTGATTAGCAAGGGCCTTTTCCAGGCCGCTGGGGCCGTCGTGCGCGGCCTCCAGTTCAAACTGCTCGCTCTGGAGATACTCCTCCAGCAGCTTGCTTAACTCGGTATCGTCATCAATGAGCAGCACTGCAACCATATCGTTCCACCATAAACCCGTAGCGCAATCGAATCGGGTTAAGAAATGTGAAGCCTCTTATCCGCAAATTAACAACTCATAACGTCTAACGCATGCTGTTTGGGTTAACACTAGTGGCAGTTGATTCACGCTCCTGGTCGCGCCTATGGCGCGGCTCAAGACCGGTAACGCTGCCGCATGGATTGTAAAGGAGTTGTTGATGTACAAGAAGTTTTTCATTATTACCGCAATTTTACTGGCCGTGGCAGCCGGCCTCACAGCATCCGTTTCCGCGCAGGGACCACACCGTGGTTTCGGCCACCGTGATGGCTGGATGCTCAAACACATGACCAAACAGCTGAATCTCACAGAGGCGCAGCAGGCCCAGATCAAGAGCATTATGGCCGAGGAACGCTCCAAGACGAAGCCGCTGATGCAGCAGCTCCGCCAGAATGAGCAAGCACAAAATGCCAGTGTCAACGGCAGCTTTGACGAAGCCCAGGCCCGCGCCTTCGCCAGTAAGCAGACGCAAATCATGAGCGATTTGATCGTAGAGAAGCAGCGGACCAAATCACAGATTTATTCCGTGCTCACTCCTGACCAACGTCAGAAGGCCCTGCAACTTATGCAGCAGCACGAGCAGCGCCGGCAGGAACGCCTGCAAAAGAAGTCAGAACAACCGCAGCAAACACAGAGTAAGTAGGTCTCCTTCTCCTCCCTCCAGAGGTTGGGCGGCAGCAATGCCGCCTTTTTTTTGCAGACCCGTTTTGGATCACGCGCGATTACAGCGATTCTGTCAGAACAGGCAAACGCCGTTCCAGCTTTGTGCGCTTGAAGCAGCAAACTCGATCTTGTCGTCGTTCACAGGCTTGGTTTCTTCGCGGGGCGCTGGACCATGATGGTTGCGGCCTGGGTTGACATTCTGGATGAACTCACCAAGTTTTTTCGCGTCCACTTTCACCTGCAGCACTACGGCTTCAGTCGGCTCCAGATTGACCACGAAAACTCTCAGGTCCTTACCCAGATCCTGCGCGTAGATGTAGGTTTTCTCGCCGGTATGGCGGTCCCAGCTCTGCACCATGGGCTGCCAGCCGGAATCCATGGCGGCTCGGACAATTTCATCGAACCGTGTATCCGAGGCGGCGTTGACGAATTGCTGGTTTTCGAAGATGGCGCCCTTCAGGTTCTTCACTCCGGCAAAATGCCAGAACTTGACCACGAACCCCGCCATCCCCATGGCAAAGCGATGCTGGCGATGGACATGGTACTGGGTCTCAATGTGATGGACGATCCTGCCGAAGTCGTCTTTGGCTGAGGCCATTTGTGGGCGCGCGAAGAGAACTGCAAGAAACGCCAGGCCGATCATCGTGGAAAAGCGTTTACTTCTTTTCATGGCTGCCCCCCTTCTTCTTGTGCTCCTCTTTGTTGCCGTGTTTGAACTGGTTTTCAATCGCCGCTATCTTCTCGATGGGAACCGGGCCCACGATGTTGACCACTGTCAACTCCCTGGCCTCGGCCACCAGAATGGCCACTCCGGCAATCTGCTTACCATTTTTCAAGAGATAGATTTCGTTCTTTTCGCCGGTGCGCTTATTAACGTCGGTAACGATTCGCGCCCATCCGGGCGCTGTAAGCTGGGTTCGGATGGCCTCCACATCAGCCTGGCTGTATTGGCTGGCCTCATCGAATTCGAAGCTCTTGATGTAAATCCCTTTAAGGTTCTTGATGATGTCTTTCAGTTGAGCAGCCTCGGGATCGTCGTCCATCTCCATGAATTTGGCCGCCAGCTCCAGCAGGGCCCCATCGAGCGTGACCTCAGTAATATGGGAGGCCTTGTCGCTCAGCTTCTCGAGGTTGGCGAGTTGCAGCCGGGCATTCTGCCCATAGCCGCGCGCGGCAAAGCAACACAACACCAGCCCCACTAGGATTCGCATTAGCGTTCCTGGTACGCGGTTCATAGTCGTTGTCTCCTGATCTTGTCATTCTCTGAGGGAATGGCATCTGCGGGGAGTTGAGCGTGCTGCAAGACATGGTTCAGCTTGTTGCGGGCAATTCTCAGCGCCAGGATCGCCTGGTCTCTGGCTTCTTCCGCCTGTTCCAACCGTTGCTGATTCTCTCTCGCTATTTTTTGGTGGCGATACTCGGAATACTCGTAACCGGCCCATGCGAAGCTGAGAAACAGCACAGCAACCACTGCAAACGTCCAGGCTGGCCGCAAATTCCACCTGCGTAACCATAACCATCTGGACTTCTCAGTCGCTGGCGAGGTCTTGTTCTTTGCGTCCGCCTGGTTCACCCGCGCCATCACGCGTTGAGTGAAGCCCTCTCCAGGGTCTTTGCGTTTCAGCGCGGCACGAAGATCGTCTTCAGAAAAATGCATAGCGTACCTCTCTAACTTTGCGCGTAAGGCTCTTGCGCAGGTCTTCGAGCGACCGATGGAGCGTGCTCTTGACCGTGTTCACCGGCATCTCCAGGGCCTCGGCAATTTCAGCCGGCCCCAGCCCTTCCTGAAAGCGCAGGATCACTACCATGCGCTGTTTCGCGGGCAGGCCGGCCAGGCTTTGCTGCAATCGCTCAAGCAGCAACGGGTCGGCCGGATGACCGGTAGCCGTGGGCTCCGGCGCCTCTTCCAGCGCCAATTCACGCCGGCGTAGCTTTCTTCTTCCCTGGTCGATGCAGCGATTGGCTGTGACCCGCCGCAGCCAGTACGTCAGGTGCGCCGGAGACTGTATCCGGTCAAGGCTCTGGTACAGCTCCAGAAAGACCTCCTGGGCAAGGTCTTCCGCCAGCGCGCGGTCCTGCAGGAAGTGGTAGGCAATGCTGAAAACCATGCCCTGATGCTCACGCACCAGCTCGGCGAAAGCGATGGAATCACCCTGAACTGACCTGGTCAGCGCCAACTCCAGCCGGTCTTCTTCGCGTCCCGCGCGTTGCTCCAAGCGAGTTCCCTCTTCCAAACAGTTATACGCACCAGCGCGGCTTTGGGGTGCAAGTTTCGGTAGGGGGTTAGTTTTACTGACCCACTACCCGTATCAGCGTCTAGCGATTCGTTTGCGAATCGCGGGCCTCAGCCCAGGACTTTAGTCTTGGGTGAGCGAAGCAAATAGTTCATCGCGCCAGCGATGAACCTTGGGCTTCAGCTCTCGAAATCCATTTGTGTGACGGATTCTTGTTAAGCTAGGAAGGGAGGGTGTCTCATGGCCGACCCAGGCTCCTTTGCCGCCAACTACTTTGACGAGGTACGCCGCAGCTTTCGCGGTTATAAGCGCCTGGCGGACGGCGGCCTTGCCCAGCTCAGCGACAGTGACTTTTTCCGCGCGCCGGATTCCGAGTCCAACAGCGCAGCCCAGATTGTGAAACACCTGGCCGGCAACCTGCGCTCCCGCTGGCTCGATTTTCTGACCACCGACGGCGAGAAGCCGGACCGCAATCGCGACCAGGAGTTTATCCTGACAGCGACTGACACGCGCCCGGACCTGATGCGGCGCTGGGAAGAAAGCTTCAAGATCGTGTTCGATACCATCGCTGCGCTAACGCCGGAAGACTTCAGCCGCTCCGTGACGATCCGAGGCGAGCCACACACCATACTGCAGGCCATGAATCGCAGCCTGATGCACACGGCTTACCACGTCGGGCAAATCCTTTATGTGGGGAAACACCTGCGCGGCGCCGCATGGACGGTGCTGAGCATTCCTAAAGGCAAGTCGGAGGAGTTCAACGCCATGAAGCCGGAAGACCGCAAGGTGAGAGCGCCGAATCGGCCCTAAACGACTTGACGCCACGGTTAAATAGAGGATGATATCTACTCCCGCGAGAGGGCGCGGCGTGACTCTTGCCTGAATCCGATCTAAAACCAGCCAAGCTCGTCCGCAGACTCTCACTCTCTGACTCCATTCTGCTGCTGGCGGGCGGGATCATCGGGTCTGGAATTTTTCTTACCGCGAAAGACGTAGCCATCAACACGCGCCGCCCCTGGCTCTTCCTCACCGTCTGGGTGGTGGGCATGGGTATGGCGCTGCTGGCGTGTTTCGCGTTCGCCGAGTTGGGCGGAATGTTTCCCCAAGCCGGCGGCCAGTACGTCTACATGCGCGAAGCCTATGGCGACGCAGCGGGCTTTCTCTACGGCTGGATGTACTTCACGGTGAGCGCCACCGGGACGGTGGCGGCGCTGGGCGTGGGATTCGCCACCTATCTGGGCCAGACCTTTCCCTCTTTACATGCGGACCGTGTGGTCGCGTCGCTTCGCTTTGTCGATGTCACGCGCGGGCACCTGAT
>Ga0209647_1003891_pt1 | contig 11434 bp, 7 predicted proteins | sample GraSoi_2013_60cm_FD_185827 | JGI IMG/M metagenome (GOLD analysis project Ga0209647, IMG submission 185827) | Grasslands soil microbial communities from the Angelo Coastal Reserve, California, USA - Sample 9_17_2013_60cm (SPAdes) (version 2) | ecosystem: Environmental > Terrestrial > Soil >... | reverse complement strand
GGTCCTGGCGGACTATGCGCCGGCGCCGGTGGAAATCCATGCGCTCTATCCCTCCGCACGTTTTGTCGCAGGCAAGGTCCGATCGTTTTTGGACTTCTTGCGCGACGAATTCCTTGCCATTCCGGCGCTGCAGGTTCCGGCCGACAAACCGAAGCGAGTGCCGCGCATACGCGCGAAAGTAGCGGGTTGATCGGCGGGCGGCTTAGAATACGCGCCGTGCCGCGCGCCGCTTCCGCATTTCGTTTCGGCAAGTTCCGCGTTCGCGTGCGTTGATAAAAAACAGTTTTCCGGTCCGGCCCTGCTGCTGCACGGCGTGACCTGAAGGAACTCATGGCAAAGAAACCCAGCGCCTACACTGCAGAAGATATCGAGATCCTCGAGGATCTGTCCCCGATCCTGCATCGCCCGGGGATGTACACCGATCCGGTGAACCCGAATCACGCGCTGGTCGAAATCATCGACAACTCCGCGGATGAAGGCCTCGCCGGGTTCGCGAAAAAAGTCGAAGTCGCGCTCTACGAGGATGGCTCGGCGGAGGTCAGCGACGATGGACGCGGCATCCCGGTCGACATCCATCCGAAAAAGAAAGTGCCGGCCGTGCAGGTCATCTTCACCACGCTGCATTCCGGCGGTAAATTCCGCAAGACCGACAAGGACGCCGCGTATCGCATTGCCGGTGGCTTGCACGGTGTGGGCGTGTGCGTGCCCAATGCATTGTCGACGCGCCTCGAAGTCGAAGTCAAACGCGACGGCGAAAAAAACCGCATCGTGTTCGCCGACAACGGCAAGGTCAAGGAACCACTGAAAAAAATCGGAACGACCGGCCCGCGCGATACCGGCACGCGCGTGCGCTTCTGGCCCGATCCGAAATATTTCGACTCGCCGAAGATCGTTGCCGCGGACATCGCGGCGCTGTTGCGCGCCAAGGCGATGCTGCTGCCCGGCGTGAAGTTCTCGCTGGGCATCGAGAAGAACAAGAAATTCGAAATCACGACCTGGCATTTTCCCGAAGGCATCAAGGGCTACTTCGCCGCCGCGATGGAAGGACAGGACCCCGTCGCCGACACGTTTCTCGGCGAGCGCTACGTCGCCGCGCAATCCGAATCGGACAACTTCGCGGAAGGCGAAGGCGCGATGTGGGCCATCGCCTGGACGCCGGACGGCGAACCCGTCACCGAATCCTACGTCAACATGATTCCCACGCGCGTCGGCGGCACACACGTCGCCGGCCTGCGCGAAGGCGTCTACAACGCCATCAGGAATTTCATCGATCTGCATGCGATGGGCCAGCGCGGACTGAAGATCGTGCCGGAGGATGTATGGTCGCGCACGTCTTATGTGCTTTCGGTCAAAATGCTCGATCCGCAGTTCAAGGGCCAGGTGAAGAACGAGTTGATTTCGCGCGATGCAGTCAAGCTCACCGCGCTGATGGTGCGCGATCCTTTCGAGCTCTGGCTGAACCAGCATGTGGACGAAGGCAAGCGCATCGCCGAGCTGGTCATAGCCCAAGCCAATGCGCGCACGCGCGCCGCGCAGAAAGTGGAGCGGCGCAAGCAGTCCGGTGTCGCCGTGCTGCCGGGCAAGCTGACCGACTGCGCGTCCGAAGATCCGGACCGCAACGAATTATTCATCGTCGAAGGCGATTCCGCGGGCGGCTCCGCGAAGCAGGCGCGCGACAAGGAGTTCCAGGCCGTGCTGCCGCTCAAGGGCAAGCCGAAGAACACCTGGCAGGACAGCGCCGATACGCTGTATGCCAACAAGGAAATCGAAGCCATCGCGCTGGCGATCGGCGTCGACCATCACAAGGCGGCAGACAACCCGGACCTCTCCGGCCTGCGCTACCGCAAGATCATCATCCTCGCCGATGCAGACGTCGACGGCGCGCACATACAGGTTCTGCTGCTGACGCTGTTCTTCAAACATTTTCCGAAGCTCATCGACCGCGGCAATGTCTACGTCGCGCAGCCGCCGCTGTTCCGCATCGACGTGAATTCGCAGGGCAAGGGCAAGCCCGCGCGCAAACTCTACGCGCTCGACAAGCAGGAACTCGACGGCATCGAGGAAAAGCTCGGGGACGAGGGCTTCAAGCCGAATTCGTGGACCGTCAGCCGCTTCAAGGGGCTCGGCGAAATGAATCCCGAGCATTTGTGGGAGACCACTCTCAATCCCGATACCCGGCGCCTGCTGCCGGTCGCACTCGACGTCGGCGCCAATATCTCGGTGGACATCTTCAACATGATGATGTCGCGCGAGAACGCATCGCAACGCCGCGAATGGATGGAGACTTATGGGAACCTCGTCGAGGCGGATATCTCGTGAATCGAGATATCGGTGCTGAGTGCTGCGTACTGGGTGCTGAAAGAAAAGAAATGAATACGAAGATTTTTACGGGCGTTCCAAGTCTTCCTTATGTCAGAGGTTTTAAGCCCTTTCGCAGCACGCAGTACCCGACACACGGCACCGACTTAGAGTTTTTTCCCAGCAAGCAGCACGCAGCACTCAGTACCTTCGCTTATGTCTGACCAAAAAGATTTGTTCGGCAACGGCGATTCCGCCGCGGCCGAGAAGAAAGTAAAACCGAAAGAAGCACCGCCTGCCGCAAGCGGCGGGGGCAACGGCGGGCTGCCGCCGCATTTCGCGCCGATTTCGGGCGAGTTCGGCGATTCCCTGCCGCTGGGCAAGTACGCTTCCACGCAATATCTGCAATACGCGGTTGCTACTGTGAAAGACCGTGCGCTTCCGCGCCTCGGCGACGGACAGAAGCCGGTGCAGGGCCGCATCCTCTATTCGATGTGGACCACCAATACCCTGGCCGGGACCAAGCGCACGAAATCCGCCGCCGTCGTAGGTGAAGTCCTCAAGACCTTCCATCCTCACGGAGACCAGTCTGTCTACCAGGCCCTGGTCCGGATGGCGCAGGAATTCACCTTGCGCTATCCGCTGATCGACGGTGAAGGCAACTTCGGTTCCCGAGACGGCGACGAGGCGGCCGCTTATCGGTATACGGAGGCGCGCCTTACCAGGCTCGCGGAAGTGCTGCTGTCCGAAGTCGATCAGGGAACCGTCGATTTCATCCCGAACTATGACGGCACCAAGAAGGAGCCGGAGATTCTGCCGGCGCGCCTTCCCATGATCCTGCTCAACGGCGCATCGGGCATCGCGGTAGGCATGGCGACCGAAATCCCCAGCCATAATTTGAACGAAGTCGCTGCCGCGGCGATCGCGATGATCCGCGATCCCGAGACGAACGTAACCGGCCTGATGAAGCACATCAAGGGGCCGGATTTTCCGGGCGGCGCGCAGATCATCACGCCGCGCGCGGAACTCAAGGAGGCTTACACGACCGGCCGCGGTTCCGTGCGGGTGCGTGCGCGCTGGAACATCGAGCGCCTCGCGCGCGGCCAGTGGCAGGTGGTGGTATACGAATTGCCGCCCGGCACCTCGACGAAGAAGGTGCGCGAGGAAATCGACGCGATCACCAATCCGCAGAGCAAGCCGGGCAAGAAATCGCTCACGCCGGAACAGACGCGCGAGAAGCAGTTGATGCTGTCGATGCTCGACAAGGAGCGCGACGAATCCGATCGCACGCACCCGGTGCGCCTCGTGTTCGAACCGAAGACGTCGAAAGTCGACGAGACCGAGTTCATCAACCTGTTGCTGGCGAAGACGAGCCTCGAAACCAACGTCCCGATCAACCTGGTGATGGTCGGTCTCGACGGCCGGCCGACCAGCAAGAATCTGCGCGACATCATTTCGGAGTGGGTCCGCTTTCGCTTTACCACGGTGACACGGCGCACCCGGCACCGCCTCGCTCAGGTGCTCGACCGCATCCACGTGCTCGAAGGCCGCATGATCGTGCTGCTGAACGTGGACAAGGTCATCAAGATCATCCGCAACGCGGACGATCCGAAGGCCGAACTGATCAAGGTGTTCAAACTCTCCGAGCGGCAGGCCGACGACATCCTCGACATCCGCCTGCGGCAACTGGCCAAGCTCGAGCACATCAGGATCGAGCAGGAGCTGAAGGACCTGCAGAAAGAACAGAAGGGCCTCGAGAAAATCCTCAAGGACCCGAAGGCCCTGGCCGAGCTGGTGATCGCGGAGATCGAGCTAGACGTCAAGACCTTCGGCGACAAGCGCCGCACGCGCATCGAGGAATCGGAGAAGGCCGTGATCGAGACGCCGGTCATCGACGAGCCGGTCACGGTGATCTTCTCGAAGAAGGGCTGGGTGCGGGCACGACAGGGCTGGGAAGTCGATCCCGCGTCGCTGTCGTTCAAGGAAGGCGACAGCCTGATGTCGCTGATCAAATGCCGCACCGTCGATTCGATGATCTTCCTCGATTCGAAGGGCCGGGCTTACACCGTCGCCGCCGCCGAGCTGCCGCCCGCGCGCGGCGACGGCGTCCCCGCGTCGTCGCTGGTGGAAATCCAGGACGGCGCGCACATCATGTACGCATTGAGCGGCAAGTCCGAGCAGAAAGTCCTCGTCGCCACCACGGGGGGATATGGCTTCCTTTCGAAGATCGGCGACATGGTCTCCAATCGCAGGGCGGGCCGCGAGTTCATGACCGTCGACGAAGGCCATGTGCCGCTCGAGCCGTTCAAGTATGACGACGCGAAAGGCAACTATGTGGCGGCGATGTCCGCGGGCGGGCGTTTGCTCCTGTTCGTCATCGACGAGCTCAAGTACCAGCCGCGCGGCCGCGGCGTCAATATCATGGGCCTCGACGAAGAGGACAAGCTGTTCGCCGTGGTCATACACAATCAGCCCGACCTGATCGTCAAGGGAAAGCTGCGCGGCGACAAGGAAAAGGAAACCCGGCTCAAGGGCGACAAGCTCGCGCACTATTTCCTGAAGCGGGCGCGCATGGGCCGGGTCGTGCCCGGCGTGATCATCTCCACCGCCCTCGTCGTGCCTACTGACTAGCGCCTATTACCAATGCGAATAAAGAAGTTTATTTCTCACCACGCGCCGCTTGCGGCGCGTGGTGAGATTGATGGATTAGTCAGTATCCTCTGCGGTGAGAGTTAATTCTTAGGTTGTATAACAGCGTCGCGCCCGGCGCCGCAGTCGGGGCAGCGGTAGTTTTCCGGCAGATCCCGCGGCGCCGTCCATGCCGCGTTCAGCTTGCGCGGATCGAACAGGTAATAGCAGGCCGTGCAGATCAGCTGATTCGGATCGCCCGGCGTTGATTTTCCCGGCGCCGCGCCGCCGGCTTTCCGGTTTTCACTCATCACCGGTTCGATCACCACCGGATCGCCTGCGCTCAAAAGGCCGGACTGGGTAATCTTCAGATAAACGCCGAGGTCCTTGTGGCCGAAGTCCGCGCGCAGCTTGCCGGGTACGTCGCGGTCGCGCACGCCGGTCTGCGGGTTCACGTTGGTCGCGGCGCAACGCCCGTTGCGCTGCATGACTTCGGCAAATACATTGCCGAATCCGATTTCGCGTCCGACCCAATCCATTTCCGCAAACGGTGCGGCGCCGTCGATGTAGATATTGGCGCGGAAGCGCAGCGGGTCGAGGCTCTCGCCCCAGCGTTTCTCCAGCTCGCGCACGCTGGCGAGGTTGATCAGCGAAACATATTTTTCCGCCTTGTCCGTGAATTGGTGGCCGTCCGCCTCGACCAGCCGCGGCTCCGCGGCCAACCGTCTCGGCATGAATTCGAGGAAGAAACGGCCGAGTGCGGCCCGGCCCGCCGGCGTGCCCAGCGGGAATGCGCGCTCATGCCCATCCGCAGTGCGGATGCTGAGCTGTTCGCCCTGCGCCGCATAACGGGTGCGCAGGCCGGCGACCTGTTCGTGCAGCATCAGCATCACGAAGTTCGCCTTCGGCAGCCAGGCCGGCGCCGCCGGATCGAAAGCGGCTTCCGTGCGCAGCAGGGCGTATTTGCGGTCCAGCGGAAATCCGCTGCCGGCGGCAAGCGGCACGGATGCCAATTGCTCGGGGCTCAGGCCCTTGACCGGGTAACGATAGAGGCTCGCGACTTTCATGGATCGGCTCGGTTCGGGTTGTCGTGACGGGATACGCAGTCTGCGGAACGCAGGTATCGTGCCGGCTCTGCTATTAGCCGCCAAGGCGCCAAGAGCGCCAAGGAAAACCGCCAGGAGAAACGGCTTTACGTGCTGCGCAAACAGTGTGGAAGTGTATGCCTCATGACACCTCTTGCTTCTTTCCGGTCTCTTTTCTTGGCGCTCTTGGCGCCTTGGCGGCAAGACTAAAGCACGACGCGGCTTGCCTGCCAAATTGGAGATGGCGCATGCTTCGCCTTTCCTTCGAAACGCCTTAACCTGCAACCGGGAGACGCTATGAAAGCCGACAACATTCTCGCCACCATCGGAAACACCCCGCACATCCGCATCAACCGGCTGTTTGGCCCGGGACAGAACGTCTGGATCAAGTCCGAGCGCGCCAATCCCGGTGGCTCGATCAAGGATCGCATTGCGCTGTCGATGGTGGAAGACGCCGAGAAAAGCGGCAAGCTCAAGCCCGGCGGCACCATCGTGGAACCCACCTCGGGCAACACCGGCATCGGCCTGGCACTCGTCGGTGCGGTGAAGGGTTATCAGGTCATCCTCGTCATGCCCGACAGCATGTCGATCGAGCGCCGCCGCCTTATGCTCGCCTACGGCGCGAAATTCGAACTCACGCCGCGCGAGAAAGGCATCAGCGCCTCGATCGCCCGTGCACAGGAACTCGTCGCGCAAACGCCCGGGGCGTGGATGCCGCAGCAGTTCGAGAACCCCGCCAACGTCGAAGTGCACGCGCGCACCACCGCGAAGGAAATCCTCACCGACTTTCCCGACGGGTTCGACGCGCTCATCACCGGCGTGGGCACCGGCGGGCACATCACCGGCTGCGCGCAGGTGCTGAAAAAAGCCTGGCCGAAACTGAAGGTCTTCGCGGTCGAGGCCATGTCTTCGCAGGTCATCGCGGGCGGCAAGCATTCCCCGCATCCGCTGCAAGGCATCGGCACCGGTTTCATTCCGAAAATCCTCGACACAAAAATTCTGGATGGAACAATCGCCGTCGAGCCGGAAGCGGCGAAGGAAATGGCGCGCCGCGCGGCGCGCGAGGAAGGCATGTTGATCGGGCTGTCTTCAGGCGCCACGCTGGCGGCGATAGCGCAAAAACTGCCCGAGCTGCCGAAAGGCGCGAAAGTCATCGGCTTCAATTACGACACCGGCGAACGCTACCTCTCCGTCGAAGGCTTCCTGCCCGCGCAATGAATCTTAAATCTCATCACGCGCCGCAAGCGGCACAAGTGTTCCCTTGAGGCACGAAGGACACGAAGGAACACGAAGAAGGGCAAGAGACGAAATGGAAAGGGAATGTCTTGTTATATGCAGAATCGGGTGATCCTGGCGCCCACACACTGCATCCTGCGATGACGAGAAAATCCCCTTCGGTTTTCTTCGTGTCCCTTCGTGACCTTCGTTCCTCAAGGGAACACTTGTGCCGCTTGCGGCGCGTGGTGAGAATTAGACAGAGGGGGAAACTGCTTCGTCGCGAAGCCCCGCGGGCATGAGCCAGCGATCCAGCAACTCAAATCCACCGTGCACCAGCAACGCCAGTGCCGCCGCGGGCACCGCGCCGGCCAGCAGGGTGGCGTTGTCGTTTAGCGCGAGTCCCTGGGCAATGCGTTCGCCGAAGCCGCCGGCGCCGATGAAGGCGGCGATGGTGGCGGTGCCGACATTGATCACGGCGGAAGTCTTCACGCCGGCGAGAATGGCGCGCGAGGCCAGCGGCAATTCGATGACCCGCAGCCGGTAATCCGGCGGCAGACCGAGAGCGACCGCCGATTCGCGCAATCCCGGCGCGATGTCCGCCAGGCCGGAATAGGTATTGCGCACGATCGGCAGCAGCGCGTACAGGAACAACGCGGCGAGCGCCGGTATCGTGCCGATCTTGCCGAACAGCGGAATCAGGAAAGCGAACAGCGCCAGCGAGGGGATCGTCTGGATCACACCGACCGCCGACAGCACCCACTGCCGCACTGCCGGGACGCGGTACGCCAGGATGCCGAGCGGAATGCCGATCGCGATGGCGACGAACAGCGAGACCGCCACCAGCATCACGTGCTCGTAGGCGAGCCGCCAGAAATCCGGCGCGAACAAACGCGCCAGAAAGCCGCCGCCCGGTGTTTGTGCCGGCCGCTCCCCGAGAAATCCTTTCGCCACTTCGTTGAAGCTCTTGCCGTTGAGTTCCGCCTCGGCGTTGAGCGCGATCATGCGGCGCTCGTCGAACGCGCCGCGCAGCGCCGCCAGGGCCGCCCAGGTGCGCGGCAGCCGTTGCGGCAGGTCCGCGCGGTAAAGCAGCACGGCGTCGTAGACCGGAAAGAACAGCTTGTCGTCCTTCAGTACACGCAGCTTGAAGCGGCCGATTTTCGCATCGGTGGTGTAGGCATCGATGACATCCACTTGCCCGGCGGCAATGGCTTCGTAAGCCAGGCCATGGTCGAGGCCGTGCGGCGTCGAATGCGGCAACGCGTACGCCTTCTTCAGGCCCGGCCAGCCGTCGGCGCGACCGATGAATTCCTGCGAAAGGCCCAATACAACTTCCGGATGCGCAGCAAGGTCGGAAACAGAACGGATGCCGAGCGCCTGCGCGCGATCTTCGCGCATCGCCAGTGCATAGGTGTTGTTGAAGCCGAGCGGGACCCCGGCACTCAAACCCAGCGGCTGCAGCGCGCGATTCAGTCCGTCGAGGTCGAGCGGCTGCGTGCTCTTGAGGATTTCGCGCTCGATGGTGCCGGTGTATTCCGGGTAGACGTCGATCTCGCCGTTCTTCAGCGCGGAATAAACGATGCCGGTGTTGCCGAGGCCAGGCCGGTGCGCGGCCCGCGCTTCACCGGCGCGCTGCGCAGTCAGCGTGACGATCTCGCCAAGGATGTAAGACTCTGTAAATCTTTTCGAGCCCACGGTGAGCGCCTCGGCCGCACAGGCGCTGCCGCAGAGAGTCAAGGCGACGGCGGCGAGCAGCGCTTTCAAGCAGCGCTCCCGAGCGCGGAGCGTTGCGCCGAAACGAATTCGGTGACGTAGGGATCGGCCGGGCGCTTCAGCAGGTCGTCGAGCGTGCCGCGCTGGACGATCCTGCCGTCGCGCATCAGAATCAGTTCGCCGGCGAAATGCGCCGCTTCGCCCATGTCGTGCGTGACCATGATCACGGTCTTGCCGAGGCGCGCGAAGATGTTCTTCAGGTCCTTCTGCAAGGCGTGGCGCGTGACCGGGTCGAGCGCGCCGAGCGGTTCGTCGAGCAGCAGCAGGGCGGGGTCGAGCATCAGCGCGCGCATCAGGGCCACGCGCTGGCGTTGACCGCCCGAGAGTTCGCGCGGAAAGCGTTTGAGCAGAGCGGGGGACAGGGCGGCCAGTTCACAGAGTTCGTCGAGGCGCTTGCGGATTCCGGGCTCGGGGCGCTTGAGGAAGCGGGCAGCCAGCGCGACATTGGCCTCGACGCTCAGGTGCGGGAACAGCCCGCCTTCCTGGATCACGTAGCCCATGCGCAGGCGCAAGTCCTGGGCATTCCCGGGTTGCAGGACTTCCTCGCCGAACTTCACGCTCCCGCTGTCGGGGGCGATCAGGCCCGCGAGGAGCCGCAGCACCGTCGACTTGCCGCAGCCGCTGGGCCCGATCAGGACGGACGTGGTGCTGTTTTCGAAGTCGAGCGAGAGCGGCGCAAGTGTGAAACGCGGGCTCAGCGTCTTGGCGACATTTTCGAGGCGGATCATAGGCTGCGGAACAGTGTATCCGTCTGAACTTGAACCGCCTAGCTTGAACCGCAAAGGCGCAAAGGCGCAAAGGAAACGCAAAGGAAGGCGGAAGATATCAAGGGGTTCCTTGTTGGTTGTGGATGCTGCATCGACCAATCGTGCGGCCGCAATGAACAACCTCGAAAATTCTCTCCTCGCCCTTCTTTGCGTTTCCTTTGCGCCTTTGCGTCTTTGCGGTAAAGATCTGGCGCCTGAGGCAGTAGAGACATGAACACTGCATAATGGGCACCCATCGACGCCCGGCGGGTGACCGCGGCGCGCCATAGAGGAAAGGAAACAACATGCAACCCGCACTGGCCTGGCTTCTGGCCGGCCTCCTTCTGGTGGTGGTCGAACTGATGACCGGCACGTTCTATCTGCTGATTCTCGGTATTGCCGCCGGGATCGGCTCCCTGGTCGCGTTTCTCGGTCTGTCGTTGTGGATCCAGGCCGTCGTTGCCGCGATTGCGGCGGTGGTCGGCGCCGGGCTCGTGCATCGCTATCACCGCGCCGCCAACGCAACGTCGCCGAAGGACATCGACAACGATGTCGGCCAGACCGTCACCATCGAAAGCTGGATCAGCGAACCGCAGAGGCTGGCGCGCGTACGCTATCGCGGCACGACCTGGGATGCGGAAGTCATGGGCGACGACGCAATCGCACTGAATGCGCATTTATACGTCATTGCGACCGAAGGCAGCCGCCTCAAGGTGTCTTCGACCCGCACCCGCCGCTAAGCTAAAACTTTACACACTAAATCTCACCACGAAGCCACGAAGGTCACGAAGAAACACGAAGAAATGCGAAAGTATTGTTACTCAATGGCAGCGTGTAACGTGTATTGACGTCACCACTATGCGCAACGGTACATTACAAATACTTCAGTCTCACAGCATTCGTTCTTTGTTCTTCTTCGCGTTCCTTCGTGACCTTCGTGCCTCAAGGGAACACTTGTGCCGCTTGCGGCGCGTGGTGAGATTTAGAGTACTAGTGTCGAAATATAAAATAGGAGAGTCACCGTGATTCCAAAACTAATCGTCGCCCTCGTACTCTCGGCCATGGTCTTCATGTACCCGCCGACGCAGGGCTATGCCCCAGCGTTCCTGATCATCGCGATCGCGGTGGTGTTCCTGATCGAGGGCATCCAGGTCGTGCCGCAGCAGAACGCCTGGGTCGTCGAGCGTCTCGGCAAGTTCAACGCCATCCTCGAACCCGGCCTGACCTTCATCGTGCCTTTCATCGACCGCGTCGCCTACCGGCACTCGCTCAAGGAAGTGCCGCTCGACGTGCCCGAGCAGGTTTGCATTACGAAGGACAACACCCAGCTCTCCGTGGACGGGATCATCTACTTCCAGGTGACCGATCCGCGGCTGGCGAGCTACGGCACGTCGAACTACGTGTTCGCCATCACCCAGCTCGCGCAGACCACGCTGCGCAGCGAAGTCGGCAAGATGGAACTCGACAAGACCTTCGAGAGCCGCGACGAGATGAACAAGCAAGTGGTGTCGGTGCTCGACGAAGCCGGCCGCACCTGGGGCGTGAAGGTCCTGCGCTACGAGATCAAGAACCTGACCCCGCCGGAAGCGATCCTGCGCTCGATGCAGGCGCAGATCACCGCGGAACGGGAAAAGCGCGCGCTGATCGCCAAGTCCGAAGGCCAGCGCCAGGAAGAGATCAACCTCGCCA
>Ga0209647_1003886_pt1 | contig 11439 bp, 9 predicted proteins | sample GraSoi_2013_60cm_FD_185827 | JGI IMG/M metagenome (GOLD analysis project Ga0209647, IMG submission 185827) | Grasslands soil microbial communities from the Angelo Coastal Reserve, California, USA - Sample 9_17_2013_60cm (SPAdes) (version 2) | ecosystem: Environmental > Terrestrial > Soil >... | reverse complement strand
GCGCGGCACCCACGTGTTTCCGCCCGCGCCCTCGATGCGGCTCACCACGGACGTGATCTTGTTCACGACCCGCGAGATGCCGAAATGGAATCCCATCAACGTGTGCTCCTATCACTTGCAGGAGGCGGGTGCGACGCCGGTGCAGGAGCTCGCCTTTGCGCTCGCGACCGCGATCGCGGTGCTCGATACCGTACAGGCATCGGGCGCGGTCGAATCCGGCGCGTTCGGCGAGGTGGTCGGGCGCATCTCGTTCTTCGTCAATGCCGGCCTGCGCTTCATCACCGAGCTCTGCAAGATGCGCGCCTTTGCCGAGCTCTGGGACGAGATCACCGCCGAGCGCTACGGCGTCAACGATCCCAAACAGCGGCTATTCCGCTATGGCGTGCAGGTCAATTCGCTCGGGCTGACCGAGCAGCAGCCGGAGAACAACGTCACTCGGATCCTCATCGAGATGCTGGCAGTGACGCTGTCCAAGAACGCCCGCGCGCGGGCGGTGCAGCTGCCGGCCTGGAACGAAGCGCTCGGCCTGCCGCGACCCTGGGACCAGCAATGGTCGCTGCGCATGCAGCAGATTCTCGCCTACGAGACCGACCTGCTCGAATACGGCGACATTTTCGACGGCTCGCCCGCGATAGCTGCCAAGGTCGAGCGGCTCAAGCGCGAGGCGAAGGAGGAGCTGGCGCATGTCGCGGCGCTCGGGGGAGCAGTCGCCGCCGTCGAGCGAGGTTACATGAAACAGCAGCTCGTGGAATCGAACACGCGCCGCATCGAGGCGATCGAACGCGGCGAGCAGACCGTGGTCGGAGTCAATCGATTCGTGGAGAGCGAGCCGTCGCCACTTGCGGGCGCAGCCGAGGCGATCGTCACGGTCTCGCCGCAGGCGGAGGCCGAGCAGATCGAACGCCTCAAGGCCTGGCGCGCCGCCCGCGACCAACAGGCGGTCGCGGTGGCTCTCAAGGAACTGCGCGCCGCGGCCAAAGAAAACCGCAACATCATGCCGGCCTCGATCGACTGCGCCAAAGCCGGCGTCACCACCGGCGAATGGGGCTTCGCGCTACGCGAAAGCTTCGGCGAGTACCGCGCGCCCACCGGCGTCGGGCGCGCGCCGCGCAACGACACGGTCGGCCTCGACGACTTGCGCGCCGACGTCGACCGCCTGTCGCGCAGGCTCGGCCGCCGGCTGAAATTCGTGCTCGGCAAGCCGGGCCTCGACGGCCATTCCAACGGCGCCGAGCAGATCGCGGTGCGCGCGCGCGACGCCGGCATGGACGTGATCTACGAAGGCATTCGCCTGACGCCGGCGGAAATCGTCGAGGCCGCGCGCAAGCAGGGGGCGCATGTGGTCGGGCTGTCGATTCTCTCGGGCTCGCACGTGCCGCTGGTGAAGGACGTGGTCGCGCGCATGAAAACCGCCGGACTCGACGGCGTCCCGGTGGTGGTCGGCGGCATCATCCCGCCCGAGGACGCGCAGGCGCTGCAACAGGCCGGCGTGGCCGCGGTCTATACACCCAAGGACTTCGAGCTCAACCGCATCATGGCGGACATCGTGCGCATCGTCGATCGGACGGCGGCGTAGCGATTTCGAAGCATGCCGGGCGAAAGTTCGGCCCCGTGGCTCCGCTGCAACTCAGCGCAAAAGACGCAATCATATCAAGTCTGTAGCTGCTTCGTCCGCGCGCTTTGTCGGGGCGGTTGTCGAGACGTTTTGCGGCCCGCCCTTGACTCGCCGCAGTCTGACGCGACCGTTTCCGCTTGTCATGTCCTGCGGCCGCAACGGCCGTGCGGACGCCAGTCGGCGTGAGTTCGGGGGACTGCCGGATGAAAAAACTGACCTTTGCCAGCGTCGGCCTGATCGCGGTAGCGGCTGCGCTGCGGACGGCGGCCGCAGCCGACGCCGACGTGTATGGCCCCCCGCCGGTGGTGTACGGCCCTCCCGTGACTGTGGTGCTCTTCACCTGGACCGGCTTCTACTTCGGCGGCCACGTGGGCGGCGCCTGGGGGCACAAAACCGAAAGCGGCAACCCGTACCCCTTCGTCTTGGACACCATCACGCCGGCACCGGCGTCGGTTAACGTCAACGGTTGGCTCGGAGGTGGCCAGATCGGAGGCAACTACCAGATCGGCTCCTTGGTATTCGGCGCGGAGGCGGACGTCAGTGGAGCAAACCTCAACGGCAACAGCTCCTGCGCGTCGACCTCGTTGCTCAAAGGCGCGCTCCCGCCTGCGAATTGCAAGGTCAAGGTCGAGGGCGTGGGCACGATCGCGGCGCGGCTGGGCGTCGCCTTCGATCGCGTCCTGGTCTACGGCAAGGGCGGCGCCGCCTGGGCGAGCGACAAGTACAGCTTTACGTCGGTGACCCCCACTCTCCTTCCGACCTTCAACGGCAGCGAGACCAGGTGGGGCTGGATGGTCGGCGCAGGCCTCGAATACGCCTTCTATGACAATTGGTCAGCGAAGATCGAATACAATTACCTGGGCTTCAACACCGGCAACTTCACTTTCACGGATGCCACAGGCTCGTTCTTCCTCAACAACAGCATTCAGCAGCAGCTCCACGTCGTGAAAGCCGGCATCAACTATCGATGGGGTTGGGCTCCGGTCGGGGTCCGATACTGACGCAGCCGTCGCAACGTCATTTCGTCGTTTGCACCGCCATGGATGCGAGCACCTGCGTGAGCGCGCTCGGGCTGAGCGGCTTGGTGAGGTAACCGTCCATCCCTGCGGCGCGGCCGGTGGCCTCGTCGGCGGCATTGGCGCGGCCGGACACGCCGACGATCGGTATGCGAGCGCCAGGACCGGGAAGCGCGCGGATGCGCCGCGTCGCTTCGACGCCGTCGAAATCCGGTAGCGTCACGTCCATCAACACGACGTCATATCGCCCTTGCGCCACCGCTTCGACCGCAGCCGCGCCGGTGCCGACGAAATCCGCGCGATGGCCGAGCTCGGCGAGGAGGGTGTTGAGCAGGACGCGGCCGTAAGGGTTGTCCTCGACGCACAGCACGGCGAGCGAACGCGCCGCTGCGTCACGCGCGGCCGCGCCCTCGGAGGGCGCCGGCGCCGCTGCCTCCGCGACCTTGTCCACGGTGACGCTCAACCGGAAGCGGCTGCCGCTGCCGGGCTCGCTCGCCACCGCCAAATCCCCGCCCATGGCCTTGGCGATGCGCTTGACGAAGGTGAGGCCCAAACCAGCGCCGCCGTAGTTGCGCGCGACCTGCTCGCTCGCCTGGGCGAATGGCCGGAACAGCCGCTTGATTTCGGCGGCGGTCAACCCGATGCCGCTGTCGGTCACAATAAACACGAGGCGCACCTTCCCGCGCGCAGCCCGCTCGCAGGTCACGTCGAGGCGCACGCCGCCGCGCTCGGTGAACTTCACCGCATTGTCGATGAGATTTTCCAGCGCTGCCCGCAGCCGCAAGGGATCGCCGATCACCGCCTGCGGCAGCCCGGCGGAAATATTCGCCGCGTGTTCGAGCCCCTTGGCCTCGGCGCGCCCCGCGAGCGAGGCGGCGAGCGCTTCGGCGAGGCGGCGTGGCCGAATAAGCTCGCGCCGCAGCACGAGACCCTTGGCACCGGCGCGTGCGGCATCGACGATGAGCGAGGTGAGCAAGGCAAGATGCTCGGCGGTACTCTTGATCGCGCTCGCCCAACCGCGCTCGCGCGCGCCGAGATCGGACGTGGCCAACAGCTCGCCCAGCGCCAGGATGCCGGTCAGCGGCGTTCTGATCTCATGGACGACATCGGCCAGCGTCGCCTCGATCGCGCGCGGATGTGACATAGGCGGGCGTCGACGCGCCGTGCGCTTGGCCCGACGCGGCCGCTTACCGGCGGATGTCCTCGTTCTCGCCATCGCACCCCAAGGGGGAGATTGCCACGCACACAAGCCGCCGACCACAGGCTCAAGCAAGCCCGACCATGCGGCGAATATCGGCCGCGCTCGTGCCAGCCTCGCGCAGCGACCGCAAGGCGGTCGCGCGCGTCGATTTCGAGAGTTTCTGCCCGCCGGCGTCGAGGATCAGGCGGTGGTGATGGTAGTCGGGTGCAGGCAGGCCGAGCAACGCTTGCAGCACCCGGTGCACGCTGGTCGAGGCGAACAGATCCTGCCCGCGCACGACATGGGTCACGCCTTGGCGCGCATCGTCGACCACGACCGAAAGGTGATAGCTCGTCGGCGTCTCCTTACGCGCCAGCACGACGTCGCCCCACGCCTGCGGATTTGCCGCGACCGATCCGGCTTTATTCCCGGGGCTGGTCTCGATCCACGCCAGCGGTCCAGTTCGTGCGATCGCCGCCGTCATGTCGAGTCGCAGCGCATAGGGCTCGCCCGCCGCCATGCGCCGCCGGCGCTCGGCGGGCGAGAGCGAGCGCGCATCGCCCGGATAGAGTGGCGCGCCGTCGGGATCGCGCGGCCAGGGAGCATGCATCTCGCGCTCGGCGACGAGGCGTGCGATCTCGCCGCGGCTCTCGAAGCTCGGATAGAGGAGTCCGTCGAGCCGCGTGAGCGCCGCGCGATAATCGTCGAGATGCGCGCTCTGGCGGCGCACGGGCTCCTCCCAGGTGACGCCGAGCCATGCCAGGTCTTCATAGATCGCCGCTTCGTAGTGCGGCCGGCAGCGCGCCGCGTCGATGTCCTCGATGCGCAGCAAGAACCGGCCGCCGGCCGCGCGCGCCATCTCGAAATCGATGAGCGCGGAGAGGGCATGGCCGAGATGCAAATAGCCGTTCGGGCTCGGCGCGAAGCGGAAGACGGCAGTATTCATGCGCGCGCGGGTCGTCCGTGCCTGAGAAAGGGGTTGCGTCGCGATGGCATTTGTAGATGCTTCGCCGCCGCCATGTCCTTCTTCATCCACACCGAAGCCGATCTCGATCACGCCATCGCCCGGCTCGTCGACGCCGATCCACGCTTCGGCGTCGTCCTCTCACGCGCGGGGCGGCCGCCGCTGCGGCGGCGGCCGGACGGATTTTCGGGCCTTGCCTCGATCGTCGTCTCGCAGCAGCTCTCGACCGCGAGCGCGAAAGCGATCTGGACCCGGCTCAACCAGGCATTCGATCCGTTCGACCACGCGGCGGTGCTGCGTGCGCGTTCGCAGAGACTCGCCCGCGCCGGCCTTTCCGCGCCGAAAATTCGCACGCTCAAGGCCATCGCAAAAGCCATCGATCGCGGCGAGCTCGATCTTCCCGCCCTGGTCGAGAAGCCGGCGGACGAGGCCCACGCCGCGCTGACCCTGGTTCATGGCATCGGCCCCTGGACCGCCGATATCTATCTTCTGTTCTGCCTCGGCCATGCCGACACCTGGCCCGCCGGCGATCTCGCTTTGCAGGAGGCGACGCGCCTGCTGCTCGCGCTCAAGGCGCGCCCGACTTCCAAAGAGATGGGGCCGCTCGCCGAGTCATGGCGGCCATGGCGTGGTGCGGCCGCCTGCATCCTCTGGTCCTACTATCGCTCGGCCAAGCAGCGCGACGGCGCGCCAATCCCAGCGGCGGTGGGCAATGGCTGAGCTCGACGGTCCGCGGCTCGAGCCGCGCTCGGCTCCGGCGCGCCAGCTCGTCGTGTTCCTGCACGGCTACGGCGCCGACGGCAACGACCTCATCGACATCGGCCGGGCGTGGCAGGGACTCTTGCCCCAGGCGGCCTTCGTCTCCCCGCACGCCCCCGAGCCCTGCAGCCAGGCGCCGGTTGGCCGGCAATGGTTCCCGCTCACCTTCCGCGATCCCGATGAACGCTGGACCGGTGTCAACAAGGCGGCGCCCGTCCTTGCAAGCTTCCTCGACGCCGAGCTCAAGCGCCGCAATCTGGCGCCCTCGGCGCTCGCGCTCGTCGGCTTCAGCCAAGGTACGATGATGGCGCTGCATGTGGGGCTGCGCCGCGCGGCGGCGCCGTTCGCGATCGTCGGCTATTCCGGATTGCTGGCGCTCCCGCCCGATGCCAATCCGGAAAAGCTCGCGGCCGAGGTTAAGTCGCGTCCGCCGGTATTGCTCGTACACGGCGACCGCGACGATCTGATCCCGCCGCAGGCACTGTTCCATGCCGCCAGCGGGCTCGCCGCGCTCGGCGTCCCGGTCGAATGGCACATATCCTACGGCATCGGCCACGGCATCGATCAGGACGGACTGCGTCACGGCGGCGAGTTTCTCGCCCGCCGCCTGGCGGCGACGCGCTGACGCTGCGCCCGCACGCGATCCTCAAGCCAGAGAAGGATGATGAACGCTGAGACCTTCGCGCTCATCGTCGGCGGCGGACCGGTCGGCCTGGCGGCGGCGGTCGAGCTTCATTGGCGCGCCGTCCCGACCATGCTGGTCACGGAGAACCTCGAGACGGCGCAGCATCCCAAATGCAACAACACCAACGCGCGCTCGATGGAACATTTCCGCCGCCTCGGCATCGCCGACGAGCTGCGCTCGGAGGGCCTGCCACCGCACATCGAGCGCGCCTCCGCCTATGTGACGCGCTTCTGCGGCCACGAATTCGGCCGCCTGCCGCGCCCGTATTCCGATTGGCCGACGCCGGAAATCCCCAACAACGTCCCGCAGATGGTGCTCGAGCGCGCATTGCGGCGCTGCGCCGAGCGCTCAAGCAGCGCGCAAATCCATTTCGGCTGGCGGCTCAATTCGTTTGCGGAGCGAGACGACGAGGTCGTTGCCGACGTCGAGAACGTGCAAACCGGCGAGCGCCAGCGCATCACGTCGCGATATCTCCTCGGCATCGACGGCGCCAGCAGTACGGTGCGCCGTGTGCTCGGCTTCGCCATGATCGGCGAGGACGGCAGCACCCAGCGCGCCTTCATGGGCGGCACCATGCTGTCCTTTTTCATCCGCTCGCCCACGCTGATGGCCGCGAGCAAGCGGCCGCCGACCAACATGACCTGGATCCTCAACCCCGAGATGCGGGGCATGATGTATGCCCAGGACGGGCGCGAAACCTGGGTCGTCCACTACCAGGTCCCGCCGCGGGTGGATTGGCGCGCGGTCGATGCCAAAGCGGTGGTCGCGGCGATGATCGGCGGCGATGTGGAGTTCGAGATCATTTCGGGCGGGCCGTGGACCGGCGGGCTCGCGCTGGTGGCCGAGCACTACCAGTGCGGGCGCGTATTTTTGGCCGGCGATGCCGCGCATCTGTTCACGCCGCTCGGCGGACTCGGAATGAACACCGGCATCGGCGACGTGATGAATCTGTGCTGGAAACTCGCCGCCGTGCGGCAAGGCTGGGCCGGGCCGCGGCTCACCGAAAGCTACGAGATCGAGCGCCGGACGATGGGCGTTCGCAACTCACAATTGGGCGTGCGATGTACCCGCGTCATGGACGGCTGGGTCTTGCCAGAGAATTTCGAGGACGACAGCGCGACGGCGGACGCCGCGCGGCGCGCCTTCGGCGTGAAGATCATGCAGGAAGACCGCCCACAATATCTCACCGTCGGCATTCAGCTCGGCGAGCGCTACGAGACGTCGCCGATCGTGTGGCCCGACGAAGATGGTGCGCCGCCCGATGCGTGGGACACCTACACGCCTCTCGACCGACCGGGCGCGCGGGCGCCGCATTTTTGGCTCGCGCCGGGACGCGCCGCCTATGACGAGTTCGGCGAGGGCTTCACGCTCCTCGATCTCGGCGCGCCCGAGGGTGCACGCGCCTTCGAAAAAGCCGCGCGCGAGCGCCGCGTGCCGCTCAAAATTCTGCGGCTCGAACCGCCTCGTGGCCTCTATCGCCGCAAGCTCGTGCTGATTCGTCCCGACCAGCACGCCGCCTGGCACGGCGATGCCGTCGCCGATGCAACGGCCGTGATCGATCGCGTGCGCGGGGCCTAGGACTCGCAGCGCAGGGCCAGTGCCAAGCAGCGTCGCGCGAGATTAACTCGCCTCCGTCGGAGCAACTTCGGCCGCGCCCGCCGGCCCCACATAACCCCCGGATCAGGCTTCACAATCCCGTCATGCTCCCCTATAGACTGTGGCCACCGCTTCGGTTCGCAGGGAGAGGAGACAAGGAGCGCCGTGAACTTATCGCCCGCCGGCTTTCCCGCCCTCGTGCTCAACGCGGATTTTCGTCCGCTCAGCTACTACCCGCTGTCGCTGTGGGCGTGGCAGGACGCGATCAAGGCGGTCTTTCTCGAGCGGGTGAACATCGTCGCCGAGTACGACCGCGCGGTGCGCAGCCCGAGCTTGGAGATGAAGCTCCCCAGCGTGGTTTCGCTCAAGACCTTCGTAAAGCCCGCGACGCAACCCGCCTTCACCCGCTTCAACGTGTTCCTGCGCGACAAGTTCAACTGCCAGTATTGCGGCTCGCGCGAAGATCTCACCTTCGATCATCTATTGCCGCGCTCGCGCGGTGGGCACACGACCTGGATCAACGTGGTCGCGGCCTGCTCGCCCTGCAACCTCAAGAAAGGCAACCTGACGACGGCCGAGGCCAAGATGTGGCCGTCGCAGTTGCCGTTCCAGCCGACCGTCAATCATTTGCACCGTAACGGCCGGCGCTTCCCGCCGAACTATCTGCACGAGAGCTGGCTCGACTATCTCTACTGGGACAGCGAACTGCAGCCGTAAGCGCGCTCGCGCACCGTTGCGATTATCGTCGTGCGCGGAAGCTCAACGCTCCGCGCGGCTCTGCGCCCGAACCCCGCTCAAGGCGCTTTCGCGGCGACCGCGACACGAATACACTTGGGCCAATCATCCACCGTCGGGAGAAGCGCCATGGACCTCATCGCCGATCGCGGCCGACGCGTCGCAATCGAAGAGCTCAACACCACCCGGCTGCTCGCCCACGCCCGCAAGCAGGCGCAACAGCGCAACCTCGACGATATCTTGATCGTCGACGTCGATGCGCACCACTACGAGAACGAGTGCTTGGACGAGTTTCTTCCCTTCATGGAGAACGACGTCCTGCGCCAGCTCACGCTCGGCGGCCGCGGCAAGGGGCGTGGCAGCATCGTTCCCACCAATGCGGTCGGCTTTCAGGAGATGGGCGGGCGCATCACGCGCTACCCCATGCGCTCATCGGAGAAGACCACCCCCGGCAAGCTGCGCGACGTCGAGCTCGGCCATCGCTGGATGGACGCGTTGAGCGTCGACTATTCCTGCCTGTTCCCGACCTTGATGCTCGCGGTCGGGCTGCACCCCGATCCCGAAATGGAGGTCCAGCTGTGCTGGGCCTACAATCGATGGCTGACCGAAAAAGCGCTGCCCGAAGGCGGCGGCCGCTTCTACTCGATGTTGACGTTGCCGCTGTCGGACCCGGACGCGGCGCTGCGTCAGATCGAGACTTTCGGGGCGCGCAAATACGTGACCGGCTTTATGATTACCTGCGTGCGCAGCCTGGCGGTGCATCACAACGCTCATATGAAGATCTACCGAGCCTTGGAAGAACGCGGCCTCGTGCTCTCCTTCCATTCCGCCATCAATCCGGGCGAGCCCGTGTTCAGGAATCTCAACCGTTTCGCCTCCGTGCACGCGCTCGGCTTCCCGTTCTACAACATCCTTCATATGACCAACTGGGTCACCAACGGGCTCGCTGAACGCTTCCCCAAGCTGCCCGTGATCTGGATCGAGGGCGGGATCGCGTGGGTCCCGTTCCTGATGCAACGCCTCGACCACGAATACATGCTGCGCAGCTCCGAGTATCCGCTGTTGAAGAAGAAGCCGAGCGACTACATGCGCGGCATGTACTACGCCTCGCAGCCGATGGAGGCCGACAACCTGCGCGCGCTCGCGTGCACGTTCGAAATGATCAACGCGGAAACCCAGCTCCTTTACGCGTCGGATTATCCCCATTGGGACTTCGATCTGCCCAGCCGAATCTGGGACCTGCCGTTTCTTTCGGAGAAGGCCAAGCACAACATCCTCGGCGGCAACGCGGCCCGCTTGTTCAAGCTGCCGCCGCGCAGCGAGCAGCAAAGGGCGAACCTCGAGCGGTTCGGCGCCGTCGCGGCGTGACGCGTGGAGGCATGCGTTCCTTGCTCGGTGCGCCCCCTCTCCCCTTTTGGGGAGAGGGTTGGGGTGAGGGGGTCACTGGGCAAACCGAGAGACCGTAACCCCTCACCCCACCCCTCTCCCTATGGGGGAGCGATCATTTTTTCTGCCATTCGAATTCAATTAATAGTTTCAAACTGTTGCAGAAAGACGGCGATGTGGCCAAACACCGCAGACAACATATAGGTAGCAGCTAAGGCCGGGAGGCCGAGCGGGTTGCAGTGCTCTTACAAATTCTCGGCGTGGCAGCGCGGGTCACCCTCGCGCGGGGGGATATCGAAGCGGTAGTATCTTGATCACACTGCACATGGACGTCAAGCGAGCGCGCCAGCGTCAGGCCCGTTACGAGGCCCGGCAACAGTCCGATTGCATCAATAGGCAGATGGGCGACCCGTGGATAAGTGTGGGGCTCTTCATCGCGATAGGTTCCTTGTGCATGAGCCCCCTAGTCGTCGTAAGTCTCGCGCTCGAGCCCTTGCAATAATTCCTCGTCTGCCATGGTCTCCGCCTCCTCATTTGTCATTTTCAGAAAGGCAAATTATGGTGACTTACCGTCCCACACGGCCAGAAGACTCAACGTCAACACGATCATCGCAGAGAGGCCGGCGACTAGCTCAATCCATTGAATCCATCCCTTCTCGACGTGGTCGTCCCATTTAGACACTTCGGACCACCAAGACTTACGCTTATCGGTCATGGGTCAGCCCTCCCATCGCTATTTTCATCTCAATTCTCCATTCGAGCGGCCGGGTGCCCAAGCGAAGAAATGAAGTCGCAATGTCTCATCTGCTGCTGGGGCTTGACGACCGCTGAAGCAGCGCGCCCAGAATAGTTGCCGCTTCGTCGATCAGGGATTGCTGATAGCGATAGAACATTTCATCGCCCATGGGGGTGACAATGGAGCTCGTCTGACGCTGGCAACGGGCGCGCAGTTCCACCAAACGCTCCATGATGGCCTCCGCGGCGGCGCGTCTCTCCGGTACCGCCATCACCCGTTCTGCTGGAACTGCACGGATTTGTGCGTGGGTGAGCCCAGGATCGACGAGCTCCTTGAGGGCCGTCTCGAGCTTCTCGCGTGCCGCATCGATCCGCCAGAGCCGAAATCGGCTGAATGCTTTCAACACATTGAAAAGGATGGTCACCGCCATAACCAGGTAGACCCAGTAGCGAGCGCCGGACGGGCTTGCCGGTAACGTTTCGTCAACTACCGGAGGGCAAGGTGCGCGCCTCGGGCGACGCATCGACGTTGGATCGCGGGGGCATTCCCGCATACCCGTCATCCCCTCGCTGACCCGGCGTCGGTGCCGCCCGACCCGCACGCCCGCGCCTTCGAGTAGTGTCCTTATTTACTCTCCTGCTCCCGCCGCCGGCGTTCGATTATCTCCGCGATCTGCTCGTGCTCTTCCGCCACCTTCTCGAAGCCGTTTGCCCGTAGGCGTGCTGCACGAGCCCGATGCCATTTCGGTGACTCCTCGCGCGACTTCT
>Ga0209647_1003884_pt1 | contig 11440 bp, 10 predicted proteins | sample GraSoi_2013_60cm_FD_185827 | JGI IMG/M metagenome (GOLD analysis project Ga0209647, IMG submission 185827) | Grasslands soil microbial communities from the Angelo Coastal Reserve, California, USA - Sample 9_17_2013_60cm (SPAdes) (version 2) | ecosystem: Environmental > Terrestrial > Soil >... | reverse complement strand
CAAGCAGCCTGGAGCAAAGCAACGGGTGCGTTCCATCATTTCATTGTCAGCTTGTTTGCCGTGGCCGTGTGAGTAAGACCGCTCTTTACCCTCACTTTGTCTTCAACTGCAAAGTTGCAACACAACCTCGTGGCGGCTCGGTCGAACTGTCGACCATGTAGTTCGTCAGACGGTACTCTCGACCGACTAGATTGACCCGGCAGGGTTACGACGCGAATGTCTTGGCAGAGCTTCTCAATGCGAAGTCGCGCGAGATCAATTCGTTCCTGAGTGGCCAACCCGCCCCCAGGTCGAACCCACGAATTATATGGTGAACTGCTGGCAGCGGGAGTCCCGCTTCAGCTATTCGCATTAATGTGGTCCAGCCCGGATGTAATCGGTCTGTTCTCAAACAATGTGGTTTCATTCTCACGCAATGTGGTTCTGAGCGGCCCTTCGTTCTCAATTATTGTGGTTCCGAAACCGCGGATATTATCGGTCAGGACCGTTTATGTTCTTAGTTCGCTACAGCTACCACTCGCTATGGATCGGGTTGCAGAGCTTAACCGTCATGCGCCCTCATGTCGCTGGCCTTGAGCCCGGCTACCTCTCTGACTTCTACCGCAGCCTTGAATGCCTCAAGAACATCTCGAATATCCAACGCCAGACCGGGTAGCCGATCTCGATGCCTAAGCGCTTGATTGAATTCGCGAAGACGATCGATCGTGTATTGAAGCTCAGCTTTGTCAGCGCGTGCGCGGCGCACACATTCTGGCCACGATTCAAGCGGATAAGTTAGCGTGGTCGCTGCACCTCCCTTCACTTGCGTCCACCATTCGCAGCAAACCTCATCGCTCAGCGTGTCAGCCTATGCGGTGAGCCTTGTCGAGTCGTTTTTCACTCATTCATTCCCTTCCAGCTCGTTGTTTCTGCGTTACAGAAAGCCGTTTTTGCGAAGCTCCTCTACGTCCTTCGGGTCCATCTGTTTGATCACTTCCGCCATTAGCTGTTGTTCATACGCATCGTCCCAAGCTGCTATCTGCCCCTGCCATTTGCGCATCAGCGCGCGCTGCAAGCGTTTGGTTTTTATGGCGCGCGGCAACCAGCGAATCCCCTCGTAGAGGTAAACAAAGAGGTTTCGCCGATGCAAGACGCTGAGGATCGTCAGTGCGACTACTAGGAGATAGAGCCACCACGGCCCTGGTTTACTCAGATCGAAATTTTCGCAAATTACCCAAGCAATCAGCGCAACAGCAATTAGGACTACCAGATTCCAAAACACTGCGGGCGATACGCTCATAACCCGCGAGATTCCACTTCTTTGATCCAAGCACGGCGCAGTCGAGCGAATTGCCTCTCTTCTTTTACTAAAGGATTCGCTGGTCGCCAGAAGTTGATGCTCGGAAATCCTGAAGGTTAGATTTTGCCGAAGAAGTTGCGCCAACTTAATCATTGCTTTTCTTTGCTGGTAGAGGGATAGCTTAGCCTTCCGTCGCAGGTAGGAACGCCATCTTCCGTAACTGAAGATCTCACTTGCGTCGCGCGTTCCGTTAGACTCTCCGCTTCGAACCTTCCGATTGATGTTATGGACTCCTTCGTACGATCCCCTGCGACTGGATTTAACAGAGTATCCCGGTTATGGAAGATTACCGCATGCGTCGCTTGGGCTATGGCGCTGCCGATTTTAAGCATCCGTTCCGCTGGCGGATACCATAGGACAATCGCGTTCATCAATTTTCAACTGGCTGGCCTCCATTGGACGCGTGGAGAAGATCTGTACGCGGATTGGCGAGGATTCGTCTATAGCCCGTTGGTGGCGGCATTTTTTACACCCTTTGCCTACCTACCTTCCGCCTGTGGCATTGTTCTTTGGCAACTCCTCAACGCCGCTGCATTACTCGGCGGTCTTGCCGCGCTTCTTCAAACGATTTTTCCTACCGTTCGGAGATATGCCGGGATCGTTTACCTGCTTATTATTCCCTTTGCACTCGGGAACCTGGATATTGGCCACTCAAATCCGTTGCTGATTGGGCTGTTAATGCTTGCGGTCGCCGCGGCGCGTGTCCAGCGCTGGGGTTGTGCTGCTCTCTGCGTCGCGATCGCAACCTCCTTAAAGATTTATCCTCTCGCCCTAGGACTGTTGATTTGCGTCATAGCGCTGCGACCATTTGGTTGGCGCTTGTTGGTTGCTCTTCTATTGGTTGCCGTTGCTCCCTTCCTTTTTCAGCATTGGTCTTATGTATTCGATCAATATCGCGCCTGGATCTCGACGCGCAGCGCAGACAACCGGCTCGACTACCCCATCAAATATGCTCCGCTAGACCTTTGGTTTCTCCTGCATTGGATCGGTCACTTGCCGTTTCCCCCTTTCGCTTATGCTCTGCTTCAGCTCGGAAGCGGCGGAGCTGTCGCACTCTTTTGCGGCTGGGGGAAGCGGAAGGGTTGGGCAATTGAACGGGTGCTGATTGGCCTCTTCTGTCTAGCGTTGATTTGGATGATGCTTTTGGGTCCGGCGACCGAATCATACACCTATGTGCTGCTCGCCCCGGCACTGATTCTCGTACTCGTCCAGATATTTGCCGAAATTCGGTCCGCTTGGCTCAAATTGTGGGTCTTGGCGGCGTTTATCCTTCAGCTATTTGCTGTTGCTAGAACCAGTTTTGTGCCCGGTTTTAAACCACTCTGGATCTTTTCCGCTCAACCACTCTCCGCACTCCTATTTTTAGGCGCCTGCCTCGTCTGGTTACTGAACGACGCATATTGGCGAGAGATCCAGATCACAGCGACGACCGCGAAGATGAGCGCTCCCGACGGTTGAACCGACATCACGTATGCGCTCTTCTTGAGCCCGAAAAAGCTATTGATCATCGACCCCAAGAGCAGCACGGCGTAAGAGGCACAGAGTAGAATCCGTATCCATGAAGGTGTGGGCTGATGAAAAGCCTGTACGATGGCCAAGACCAGAGCTGGAGCAAGCATCGTATAGGTAGCGTCCTCCGTGGAAGGTCCAAAAAGCAGCATCCAGCAGCTCGCTAGAGTGAAGAGACAGACTAAAAGCCGCTCCTCGGACCATTGTCGGAGCCGCCCAAACACGCAGAGTGCAGCCAGCGCGGCGCCAGCAAGCACCTGGAGAATCATGACCGCGTGACTACTCAGGTTGATGTGCAACACTTTCAAAACCATCGCAAAATCGCGCGGAGCGATATCCATGTGCATACGGCGATCATCGGCGGCTCTGGAGCTAAACCAGCGCTGATATTGCTCGAACACGTAGGCGGACTGCTGAAGAATAAATGGTAGCGCTCCGAGCACGATTAAGGTTAGCGCTAGGCGCCAACTGAGCTGGCGCGGATAGATTAGCACCAGCAACAAGCCAACTGAGAGGGGGTAGATTTTCAGGTAAGCCGAGATACCAACGCAAACGGCGGAGAGTGTCCATCGTTTCAAGTGGGCAGCCAAAATCGCAATCATCAATAGGCTGATAACCAATGGATTAACCTGGCCATTGTTGAAGTTCCCGAGCGACAATGGCAGAAGCAGCAAGAAAACCAGCCAACACGATGTTCGCGGGATCCGGTTGTGTAGTCCTATCTTTAGCCACCAAAAAACCGCCCCGAAGAAGATAGCGACATTCAACAATCGCCAAAGAACGGCGCCCATCCATCCAGGCAACCACGAGAAAGGGGCAAAACACGCCGCGATCAACGGACTGTACACAAAGCCTCGCGAGGTCGAATACAACGCCTGCGATTCGATCCATCTCCGTCCTGCGTCAACGTAAGTCACGAACACGTCGTGGTGCGGGTATAATAAAGCGGTCCGGACACAGATCACCAGGAGGACGGTCGCCCACAGTGTAATGACGGCTGTATTCAGCAGGTTCTGTGTTCTCGGTCTGCTTTCCTGGGAGGCAAATAGAGTATCCATAGGTAGAGCATTAAATCAGGCGACAACAGGGTTGCGTAAGTCGCCGGTTTGATTTTATACTTGGTGGGCTCCCCCCTGCCCCCTTCGATCGGTTGACAACAACTATTTTCATGAGCTCTTCACTCGATACACGCAAGCTGCAATTCATCGATCGATGGGTGGGGATACCCGTTTGTGGCGTGTTGAATCTGGTGCGACTGCTTTCCGGTGGGCGTCGTTTGGAAGCCCTACCGGAAAGACTGAGCAAAATTTTGTTCGTTAAATTCGCCGAGCAAGGTTCTACTGTGCTGGCGTATCAGGCGATATCGCGTGCGATCGAGATGGTCGGACGAGAGAATATCTACTTTCTCGTGTTTGAAGAGAATCGATTCATTCTCGACCTGATGAATCTGATCCCGGAAGAGAATGTCATCACAATTGGTCACAAGAGCCTTTTCCGGGCCGGAATGGATGCGTTGCGAGCGCTTAAGCGGATCCGGCGGCTCGGAATCGATGCGGCAATCGATTTGGAATTTTTCTCTCGGTCGTCTGCAGCTTTGACATTTTTGACCGGGGCGCGATCTCGTGTCGGGTTCCACACATTTTTCGGTGAAGGCCCCTATCGCGGCGATCTGATGACGCATCGCTTACTGCACAATCCGTATCTTCACACGAGTCAAAGTTTTCAGCTGATGGTGGAGGCATTAGGGCAAGCGCCTGCCCAGCTGCCAACGACGCAGTCACAGGTGCCGAAAGTGAATTCCGCATCGCCGGAATTTGGGGCCTCTTCTTCTGAGCAGGAAGAGGTACGTGCGATCCTGCGACGCGAGAGCGGTCGGGAAGGGGCGTTGCGCATGATCCTTCTGAATCCGAATGCGAGCGATCTATTGCCGCTGCGCAAATGGCCTACTAATCGCTACGTAGAGCTTGCGCGGCGCCTACTAGAGTGTTTCCCTGATGCATGTATTGGAATGACCGGTGCTCCTAATGAAACGGAGACGGTTGCCCAGGTAGCGCGCGAGGTTGGGTCACCGCGCTGCTTTTCGTTAGCAGGCAAAACCACGTTGAGGGAACTGCTTGTGCTTTATACTTTGTCCGAACTGCTTATCACCAACGACAGTGGGCCAGCGCATTTTGCGTCGATGACCCAGATCACGGTCATTACGTTGTTCGGTCCGGAAACTCCGCTGTTATTTCATGCGCTTAGTGCCCGCACGATCCCGATCTGGATGCAGCTACCGTGTAGTCCTTGTGTGAATGCTTACAACAATAGGCAGAGCCCATGCCGAAATAATATTTGTATGCAGGCGATCACCGTGGATCGCGTGTTTGGCGTAGCGTGCAAATCATATCTGGATAGGCAGTTGGAACGGCGGATCGGGCAGAGCTTGTCTGGCTCTGGAGCCGCTGGGGGAATACGGACTCACCCGATTAAGGTTAGCCCTCGCACGTGAGAGGTCACTCTATCGACTAGCTGAACAGGACCGGAGTTTCGTTAAAATACCGATGCCAGTCGTACGATTTAATCGCCTTCTGAAACAGTCTTTTCGCTAGAAAAAACGGCCCCCGCAGCGGCTGCGGTTTTGATCTCCAAAGATTTCATTGCACCACCGCCGCAAATGAAATGAGACAAGAATGCCCAGATCAGAGGCATTGTCGCTTTACCGTGATTGCCGTCCTGCTTGCCTCTTGTGCCCTGGTTCTTTGTGCCGTGCAGGGCATATTCGGATACCCATTCCGCAAAACGATCGCACTCGACCCGGCAAAATTCATTCCAGTTGAAGGATTTGCCTACTCAGCTCCTTTATTGGCGCACTATTCGCCCTGGGGTGCGCAATCAGCGTCCGCCAGACTATACGAAGACACCAGGGACGATTGTTCTTCTCGGCCAGTGACAACTCCGATCCACGAATCAACGGCAGGAACTACCGGATCGAGGTACCACACCGTCTATCCAAGGGTGTACTACCCCTTTGTTTCATTGCGTGGTTGATGACAGTAACGATTCATCTACTCACCTCGCCTGACAGGGAAAAAGCATTGCTGGCCTGGCGCGAGCGTGCAGGCTTTGTTTTGGCAGCAGTTGTTAGACTCGTCGGAACGTGGCCGGCAATTGCCCTATCAATCCCATCTATCTATTTGTTATTTTTCTACCCACCCCTATGGGTTAAATTCCAACAAAGGTACCAAATGCGAAATAGGAATTAAGAAAAGCAAGGGTACCCTTGGACAGTTTGAATCCTGCTCTCTGAGGCAGTAACAGATCCTTGGCTCATCGGCTGCGGAAGATTAAACCATCCAGACCGCGGAAGATTCTTAGACAACGGCTCAACACACGCCGCCCCCTCCAGCGCGCTTGCGATTCATACCCCTCCAATTCACCCCGAGGGTACCATCCGATAGAATCGGACCCTGTTCAGCGGCTAAGCCCAATCCGTTTTTAGCCGTGCGGCCGCCGGATTGACCTCTTCCGCCCCGCCCGCCGCAAACCGTTTCCTGCGAACCCCGCCGAAAATACCCGGCATTCTTCGGCGCACCCTTGTAAGATGTGCAGTTTGAAAAGGTATCAGGAGACCCATCATGCCCCGGATGAACATCCTCAATACGGTGGAACGCGAGGCCTTCGAATCGCCTCCGGTTTTCAACAGTGTCCAGCGCAAACAGTATTTTGATTTCCCCACCGAATTACGTCGCCTCGCGGGTGAGCTTCGCGCCCCAACCCACCAGTTGGGCTTTTTGCTGAGCGCGGGCTACTTCAAAGCAGCAAAAAGCTTCTTCCCGCCGAGCGCCTTCCACCGGCGGGACCTCGAGTACGTGGCACGGCAGCTCGAGCTTGAGGACTCCAGGTTCGACTTTAGCGACTATAACCCTCGCACCCGCCAACTCCACGAGGTCACAATCCGAACGTTCTACGGTTTCCGGGTCTTTGACCCAGAGGCGCGTCGACTGCTGCTCAAAGAGATCGCCGGCATGGTGCGCGCACAGCTCAAACCCAAGCTCATGCTCTGGCTCTGTGTCGATGCGCTGGTCCGCGAGAAGATCGAAGTACCGAGCTATACGCGGTTGACGGAGCTCATCCTCGGCGCGATCAATCGGCGGAAGCAGGAGCTTGCCACGATCATCGAGCACACCCTTGATCAGGATGCCCGAGAGCTTTTGAATGGTCTGCTGACGCAAGAACCGATCGAGGGCGGGACCGCTCCCGGCAAAACCAGCGCTTACAAACTCACCTTGATAAAAAGACTTTCGGAGTCAACCCGGCCGTCCAAGGTCAAGGAGCGCGTGGCGGATTTGGACTTGGTGGGAGGCCTTTACCATCAATTGAGCCCGGCGCTCCAGACTCTCGCGCTGAACCCCGAGGGGATCCAGTACTACGCCCACAGTGTCATCAAATCGGAAATCTTCCAGGTCACGCGCCGGAACGATCCGGACCGCTATCTGCACGTTATCGCCTTTATTGCTCACCAGTATTTCCGGATCCAGGACAATCTGATTGATGTGCTGCTCACCAGCCTGCGGAGCTTTCAGAACGGCGCCCTCCGTAAACACAAGGAGCAGTGTTACGCCCGCCGCGAGCAACGCAACGAATCGCTGAAGGCTCTGGTCGGATACCTCGACCAAGGGCTGTTGGGGACACTGATGACCATTGGCGCCATCACCGAGGATGGGGCACTCAGTGACGCCGAGAAGGTGACCTGTATCCGGACCCTACTGGCCGAGCAAGAGACCCAACGCCTGCTACAGAAGAATCAAGTCGCCATGTTGAAGGAGGCGCTAGTCAGCGAGTTAAGCGAGGATGACTATTACCGGATTCTGGAGTCGAAATCGGTCTGGATTCAGAATCGTGTCGGCCCAATCCTCAAGGCGCTGACCTTCCAGGGTGATCCCGGCGCCCGTAAATTGCTGGACGCCATCGAGCATTTCAAAGAAAAGGAAGGCGCCATCGACAAAACGGCGCCCGTCACTTTTCTGGATCCCACAGAAGTGGCGGCGGTCAATAAGGACAGCAAATTCCACGTCTCGTTGTACAAGGCGTTGCTGTTCCTGCACGTTCAGAGTGCGATCAAATCAGGCGGCCTGAACCTGGAGCATTCTTACAAATACCGGCCGCTCGATGACTACCTCATTGATCGCGCGCGTTGGCAGCGCGACAAACAGCAGCTCATCGAGCGAGCCGGGCTCGAGGCCTTCGTCGATCCCCGCAAGGTGCTCGACGAACTCGACGAGGCGCTGCATCACCAGTATCTGACCACCAACGGGAATATTACTCAGGGGAAGAATCCTCACATCAAATTCGGCAAGAACGGAGGTTTCACCATCGCCACCCCCAAACAGGAGGAGAACGACGCGGAGCCTTTACAGCACTTCTTCCCCGAACGGAGCTATGTGCCGCTCTTGGAGATACTCTCTACCGTCAACCGCTACACTCGCTATGTGGACGAATTGCAGCACTGGCAGCAGCGCTATCATCACCGTCGGCCCTCGGAACCCACGATCTTTGCTGGGGTGATCGGGATCGGCTGCATGATCGGGCTCCGCAAGATGATGCGCATCTCCCATCCCATCAACGAAGCGGAATTGGAGCATACGGTGAACTGGCACTTCTCCGTGGACGGCCTCCAGGCGGCCAGCGATCGCGTCTTGCAACTCACTAGCCGCTTCGAATTGCCCAACCTCTCGCGCTGTTCCCCCGATCGTTTGCATACCTCGAGCGACGGCCAGAAATTCGAGGTGCGCGCCGATTCCCTGAACGCCAACTACTCATACAAGTACTTCGGCAAGGGCTAAGGCGTGAGCGTCTACACGTTCCGGGACGAGCGCGACCTGCTGTGGTACTCCACGGTCTTTAGCTCGGCGGATCGGGAGAGCGCCTACGTCATCGACGGGCTGAAGCACAACGAGGTCGTCAAGAGCGATATTCATTCGACCGACACCTTCGGCTTCAGTGAATTGGTCTTTGGCGTGAGCCATCTATTGGGCTTTTCCTACGCACCCCGCTTCAAAAACCTCAAGCGCCAGCGGCTCCATATCTTCAAGAGCCGCCGGGGGTTAGACCGTTCCGCTTGGAAGATCAAACCCGCGGGTTATATCGATGACGAGCTTGCCGCCCAGCATTGGGATGATATTTTGCGCTTGATCGCGACCATCAAGCTGAAGGAAGTGACGGCTTCAGATCTCTTTCGCCGGCTCAACTCCTACTCGAAGCAACATGCGTTGTATCACGCGCTTAAGGCCTTTGGGCAAATCCCGAAGTCGCTATTTATTCTCCGCCTGATCGATGATCCGGCGCTGAGGCAGGCGATCGAAAAGCAGCTGGATCGGATTGAGCACGCGCACCGCTTCACGCGCGCCGTCTCGGTGGGTAATCCGCGCGAGTTTCTACAGGCGGAGAAAGAAGAACAAGAAATGGCGGAAGCGTGCAAACGGCTTATCAAGAACTGCATCATCTGCTGGAACTATCTCTATTTGTCGCAGAAGCTGGAAGACACCGAGGACACCGCCACTCGAGAAGCGTTCTTGGAGGCAGCGGCCAACGGCTCGGCCGTCTCCTGGCAGCACATCAACCTACTTGGCGAGTATGATTTCTCAGAAGAAAAGCTGCAAGATACGGTCGGAATCAAGCCCCAAAACTGGCGGACCAAAGGGACACATTTTTGGGAGTTGCAAAAAGGGCAGAACTCCAAGGCCGGAACGGCCTTAGATAAAATCCTATTTCGCATTTGGTACCTTTGTTGGAATTTAACCTCCTTCGGCCGCGGCCATCAGGCGGTGGTAACCCAGTTGATTTCAGATACGGTAATAACAAAATCGTGTCACGCTGATCGGCGTTTTGCCGAAGTAGTGTGAGACGCTACCCCCAGGGACACATATGATCAAAAGTATATATTTATGGCTACTCTTTGTAGCGATAACAATTGGCGTATCGGCGCCGCATTCGGGATACGCTCAAGGTAGGAAATTGCGCATCGTCTTCAGTGTACCGAACATGGCATTCCCATGGGCGGCATTTTCGACGCGCGTCGCGCGGGAACAAGGCAAGAAATTAGATGTTGATGTGCTCGAGCAGGATGGACGGTCAAACTCACCCAAGCAATCGGGCGACTTGCGAACTGCCGTCAACGAAGGCGTAGACGGCATCCTCCTCGCACCACTTGATGTGAACGCCTTGGTGCCTGCGGTGAATGAGGTCATTGCAGCCAATGTGCCGATTGTAACCGTGGACCGCTACGTTAGCGGTACTAACAAACCCGTACCGCAATTTGGCGTCGATAACGTGGCTGGAGGGGCCAAGTTGGCCAGGTACGTGATCGATCACTTTCCGAACGGCGCGAAGATTGTCTTCCTGACTGGCGAACTGGGGAGCAGCCCGGCAATTGATCGTGCCAAAGGCGTTCGCGACACCTTCGCGGCCGCTGGCGATAAATACAAAATCGTCGCTGATCAGACTGCTAACTTTGCACGAGCTCAAGGATTTACAGTGACGCAAAATATTTTGACGTCTTTGGGAACGCCGCCGGACGCGATCATTGCGTCTAATGATGATATGGCGTTAGGAGCTTTGGAAGCCCTTAATCAAGCCGGAATCCCTAAGGGCAAAGTAATGGTACTGGGTTTTGATTCCATTCCCGACGCGCTGGTAAAGGTGCGCGATGGCGAGATGGCCGCTACGATCGAACAATTGCCGGCGGAACAAGTGGGAAACGCCATGACCGCGATGGTCGCTTACCTTCGCGATAAAAAGCAGATCGAGGGCAACAAACTCGATCCGATACTGATTACTAAAGACAACCTGAACCAGGCGGAACGCTATAACGAGGTTAAATAAACGGCTTGAACATAATAGAAGGAGAAAGATGAAGCGGTTTCTCGTATTTACGTTGCTTGCTCTTTTCCTCGGTGTGAGCGCTAGCGTCACTTTAGCGGCCGGACCATCTTGGCGGAACTTTACCGTGCTCAATGTCAATACGCCAAGGTATCAGGTCCAGTCTAGTACGGCGTGACGTTTGAGCGTTCCAAACTCCTCAGTTCTACTTTGCCCCTGGTGACACGAATGTTTTTACTGGCCCATATTAGATCATCTGTCCGACCTGCTTCGTGACTGTAATAATAACCTATGCTACATCGATTATTGACCTGTCCCCTCATTCCGTTCTCCTTCAAGCTGAACGGATGAAGAAGTGGCCAATTAATTCGGGATTTCTCAGGCTGCCGGCTAACAAGAGCGCTTGCTGAAATTAGCGCGAGTCCAAGGAGGAACATCGGCCCAGCTTATCAGGTCAAGACTCCAAACTTGCAACAATACCCGAGGAATGACTTAACTCTCTGCTGCCCGTCAACCTGGATAATGCCGTCGGCAAACCCACGAGCGAGATGATCACGGCATCCGGTTCGGCCAGTTGGTCCAACGTTGGCGCCGGCGGAGTGACCTGACCCCCAAAAACTGGACGTAGCAAAAGTAGAGTTCTGCGCGAAGAAGAAAGGCAGAACGAAATGAAGCAAAGTCGGTTTAGCGAGGAACAGAAAATCAGGGTTTTGAAGGAAGCCGAAGGAGAAC
>Ga0209647_1003883_pt1 | contig 11442 bp, 11 predicted proteins | sample GraSoi_2013_60cm_FD_185827 | JGI IMG/M metagenome (GOLD analysis project Ga0209647, IMG submission 185827) | Grasslands soil microbial communities from the Angelo Coastal Reserve, California, USA - Sample 9_17_2013_60cm (SPAdes) (version 2) | ecosystem: Environmental > Terrestrial > Soil >... | reverse complement strand
CGCCCTCGGCATATTTGATCGCAGGCGCAAGTGCGCGATCGAGGCCGAAGCGGCCATGCGTCTTGAGGATCGCCTCCCAGGCATCGATCGCGCCCGGCACCGTGACCGCATGAATCGAATTGCCGATTTCGGCCATCCCGTTCGCGCGCAACGGCGCGTCGGAAGCTTTGGCGCCAGCGCGGCCCGAGCCGTTATAGCCCCAGACCGCCTTGTCCGGCCGGGACACCAGGCAATAACAATCGCCACCGATGCCCGTCATGTGCGGCTCGACCACACACAATGTCGCAACCGCAGCCACCGCCGCATCCGCCGCTGTGCCGCCGGCGCGCAGTGTATCGACCGCCGCGAGCGTCGCGAGCGGATGCGATGTTGCGGCCATGCCGTCACAGGAAATTACCGGCGAGCGGCCAGGGAGCTGGAAATCGCGGCTCATGAGAAAACCAGGGATGTTGGAACGATCAGGACGAAACGTGCTCGACCCCTTCAACCGTGAGATCGCGCTGCGCGGAGCGCAATGTCACGGCGAAGCCCCCGAGCACGTCGATGAAGCTCACCACCAGCAGCAAGAAGAATGTCGCGGTTGCCGCCTGTTTCACCATGATGAACTCCACCACCATGCCGAGGAAAAGCACCAGCGACAGGCCATGATCGACGACAGTGCGGACACCGATGCGAGTCGATTTCAAAATCTCGCCGCACAACAGCACGATCGCCAGGGCGACAAGGATGTCGCCGGCCGCCATCGTCCAGTCGGCACCGGACATCATGTGGACGGTGAAAATCACACCGCTCCAGCTAACGCCCGGCATCAGGAAAGCAATGATGTTGTAGATCGCGAACGGGATCAGCAGCAGTGGAAAGCCCAGCATGGACATGGCGAAGCTTTTCTCCGGCCGCCCGACGTCGGCGTTAGACCTCAGTCTTCGCCTTCAGGACCTGGCGGCCTTTATACATGCCGGTCTTCAGGTCGATGTGGTGCGGGCGGCGCAATTCGCCGGAATCCTTGTCCTCAACATAGGCGGGCCGCTTGAGCGCGTCCGCGGAACGGCGCATGCCGCGACGCGACGGCGAGGTTTTTCTTTTCGGCACAGCCATGGGTCGAAACTCCTGAAAAAGCGTAATATATCGGTGTAAAGCGGGCTTATAGAGGAAGGCACGCGCCAAAGCTAGTAGCTTGGCTAGTGGGTTTGCATCACGCAAACGGCCGCCGTTGGCGCCCGCGCCGCACGCGCTGCGTAAAGCCCGGCGAGACGGCGCAATCCCGGTCCTGGTTGGCGGGCATTACGTTCGACCGGATTGGGCAACATCGCCGCCAATAAGGCCGCCTGGTATGGAGAAAGTTCGCGCGCGGATTTACCAAACGCGCGTTGGGCACCCGCCTCAATGCCAAATTCTCCGTTTGGACCCCATTCGGCGATATTGAGGTAAATTTCCAGGATCCGCCGCTTCGACAGCGTCAAGTCGATCCACAGCGCCAACGGGAATTCCAGCGCTTTGCGTACAAGACTTCGGCGCTGCCAAAGGAACAGGTTCTTTGCCACTTGCTGCGTAATGGTCGAACCACCACGCATCTCGTCGATGTCGTCGGCTTCGGTGATCGCTTCCCGGATTTCCGCCATATCCACGCCGTGGTGGCTGCAAAATCGGCCATCCTCGGCAATAACCACCACGAGCGGCACCGCTGACGAAACACGTGCGAGCGGAACGTAATGCCGCTCGACCCGCGCGCCGGTCAGGTGCCGCCAAAGCATCTTGGTCGAAATCGGGTCGACCACGGCATAAAGCGGGCTGAGCACGTATGGCAGCAGCAGGATTGCCAGTATAGCGGTGATGGCGGCTCGCAGCGGCCGCCGCAGGATATGGCCTAAGTGCGATCTTTTGCCTGGCTGGTGCACTTCTGGAGATTAACCTATCCGCACGGTTATTTACCGTAGGCGCAGGCCTATTGCGCGACAGGCGAAATCTCCAAACCCGTACCCACTTTGCGGACCCGCGCGCAGCGGCTAACAATACCGCGATGAACAAGAACACGATCGATTTTCCTGCCCGTCTTGCCGCGGTCGCCGCCAAGACCGAGACGCTGCTCGAGCAGCTCCTTGGCAGTGCACCGCTCGAAGGCGAGATCGCTCGCCCGCCACGGCTTGTCGCGGCCATGCGACACGCTGCGCTGGATGGCGGCAAACGCTTGCGGCCGTTTTTGGTGGTCGAGACAGCGGCAATGCTTGGCGTGACCCACGAAGGCGCGCTGATGGCAGGTGCCGCATTTGAGCTCGTGCACTGCTATTCGCTGGTGCACGACGATCTTCCGGCCATGGACGATGACGATCTCCGTCGCGGACGCGCGACTGTCCACAAGGCCTTCGACGACGCGACCGCCATTCTTACTGGCGATGCACTTCTTACGCTCGCATTCGATGTCATGGCGCGGCGTGAGGTCCATGCCGATGCTGCGGTACGCGTTGCGCTTGTCACAGAACTCGCCCGCGCCTCCGGCCTTGGCGGAATGGCGGGCGGCCAAATGCTCGACCTCGCCGCCGAAGGGCGCTTCGACCCAAAACGTACATTGAACGAAAAAGAGATCGCCACGCTGCAAGCGATGAAAACAGGCGCACTCATAAAATTCGCCTGCCGCGCCGGTGCTACTCTTGCTCAAGCCGACGCCGCCGCACGCGCAAGCGTCGACCGCTACGGCGCGGCAATCGGCCAAGCGTTCCAGATCGCCGATGACCTCCTCGACGTCGAGGGTGACGCCAAGACGCTCGGCAAAGCTGCCGGCAAAGACGCCGCAGCGGGTAAGGCAACGTTGGTCGCCGCACTCGGAACTGACGGCGCTCGCGCACGGCTGAAGGTGCTCATTGCGGAATCCGATGCCGCGCTGGCGCCATTCGGCGCGAAGGCCGATACTTTGCGCGCCGCCGCCCGCTTCATCGCAGAGCGAACGACTTAGAAGGAGCACCTGTGGCCCGCAAGATCGCCGCACGACCCATTCTGCCGGTGCGCCTTGCGCGATTGCACGCGCGTTTGCTGATTTCCATCGCTGTCGGCATGGCAGTCATCCTCGTGCTCGCGATGACCGATTGGAGCATGGCAACCAAGCTTCTGCTCGGTTGGGACATCGGCGTCGTGCTGTATCTGGTATTGGTCTATCAATTGATGGTCACCTGCGGCATCGACGAGATTCGCCGGCGCGCCGCCGAGGACGACGAAGGCGCAGTCGCGCTGCTGGTCCTCACCGGCCTCTCCGGCCTTGCGATCATGGGCGCAATCGTCGCGGAGCTTGGTATTGCCAAAGTCTCCGGGCAGCCTCGCAGCGGATATGGTGTTACAATCGCGATGGCCACCATCTTCTTGTCGTGGGCATTCGTGCACACGATCTTTGCGCTGCATTACGCCCACGAGTACTACGGCGAGCGCGGCGATCACGCGATCGGCGGGCTGACATTTCCCGGCCGGCAACCTCCCGACTATTGGGACTTTCTCTACTTTTCGCTGGTCATTGCGATGACGTCGCAGGTCTCCGACGTCGTGATCACCAGCAAGGTTATCCGCCGCATCGCGACCGTGCACGGCGCGCTGGCATTCTTTTTCAATGTCTCCGTGATCGCCTTGACCGTTAACATCATTTCGAACCTGATCTGATGCAACTTGTAAGCCCGTGAACCGATGACCGCGACCGTACAGACGCTGCTGTTCATGCTGGCAGTGCTGGCAGCGGTCGCGGTTGTCGCCAAGCGCCTGAACATTGCGCCGTCGATCCTGCTGGTTGTCGCCGGAATCGGCATGGCATTCATTCCCGGTCTTCCAAAGGTCGAACTTGCGCCGGAAGTCGTGCTGTTGGTGATCCTGCCGCCGCTGATTTATTCCGCCGGCGTCGCCATGAGCTGGCGTGAATTCAAGTTCAACCTGCGGCCAATTGCACTGCTGGCATTCGGCTGCGTGCTGTTTACGACCTGCGCGATCGCGGCAGCCGCTCATTATTTTTTGAAATTCGACTGGGCCGTCGGCTTTCTCCTTGGCGCAATCATTTCGCCGACCGACGTCGTGGCACCGCTCGCAATTGCACGAAAACTTGGATTGCCGCGCCGGCTTGTCGTTGTGCTGGAGGGCGAAGGCCTCGCCAATGACGCCACTGCGCTGGTGCTTTACCGCTTCGCCGTTGTCGCCATCAGCACCGGAACATTCTCGCTCGAACGTGCATCCGAGACATTCGTTCTCATCGTTATCGGCGAGACCATTTACGGGCTCGCAATTGGATGGTTGAGCCTGCACCTGCGGCAATGGGCTCATGAGCCGCGTGTCGAAATTACGTTGTCCCTGATGACGCCCTATCTCGCATTCTGGGTCCCCGCGTACTTTGGCGGATCTGGTGTGTTGGCGACGGTCGCTTGCGGTTTGTATGTAAGCTGGAACGGACCCCTTCTTATCCCGTCAGGCACGCGGCTACAGGGAATTTTCTTCTGGGACCTCATTGTCTATCTCATCGAAGGTCTCGTCTTCCTCGTCACCGGCTTGCAGACGCGAACGCTAATTGAACAGACCCACGCATTCTCGATCCGCGAATTGATCATAGCGACGGCATGGACGACACTGATCGCGATCGCGGCCCGTTTTTTGTGGGTTTTTCCTGCGACTTATATTCCGCGCTGGTTAAGCCTACGGCTGCGCACACGCGACCCATCGCCGCCCTGGCAAGCGCCATTTTTCCTGGCATTTACCGGCATGCGCGGCGTCGACTCGCTCGCCGTTGCGCTTGCGATTCCCTTTACGATCCTCAGTGGCGAGCCGTTTCCGCACCGCGACCTGATTTTGTTCGTCACGTTCGGTGTCATCATCATTACGCTGGTCGGCCAAGGCTTGATGCTGCCCTACGTCGTACACTGGCTCGGCTTAAGCCACCTTGGGAAAAAGGAACACAAAGACGAGATCAAGGCCGAGCTCCGCGCCCGCAAGGCCGCGTTGAAACAGGTCGAGAGGCGACTGGAAAAGGCGATAAAAGACCACGACCTGCCTGATGAAGCGATCAAGCATTTGCGCACGCGCAACCAAAGTCGCGTGCAGATATTGCCGATAAACTTGACTGAAAGCCTCGATCAGGTCCGCCAAACCGCCAAGGTCAAGACCGAGTTGATCGATGCCGAGCGCGAATTCATTTATCAACTCTTGCGCGACGGCAAGATCACCGACGAAGCGCGCCGTCGTATTGAATACGAACTCGACCTCGAAGAAGCGAGCGTCGCCAATCGTGGCCAGGACGGTGGCGGCTGGATGTAAGGCGTGCGTCATCGCCCGTGTTGTTTGCGGCCCCGGGCAGGCCGATATCCCTTTTTCCGTTTCCCCAAAAGGGGAATGGAGCGCCGGGAGGCGCCAGGGGTTTGCGAGACCCCTTTGGGCAGCCCTTGCGATCGGGGCCACCCGTGCGCCCACGGCCATTCCTGGTTACCCAGGGCGACCGCTTCGGGGCGCACGCGGCCAATAACGTAGGCCGCTGCGCCTCCCGGCGCTCCATCCGTCAAGCTCGTGCGCAGTCCGCGCAAGCCTGACTGCGGTGCGCATTGTCGCGCCGCGCCCACTCCCCGCATCGAACGCCACTCGAGATGGCGAAGGATGCAAGCTAAGGCGTTTGGAATATAGTCCTATAACTAAGACGGGTCAAGAGCGCGCTTGCGCGTTTTTTATTCCGCGGCCCGCGCGTCGGTGCCAAAGCGCCGTTCGATGTAATCGATCACCATCTGCTTGAAGTCCGCGGTGAGCGTGGGTCCGCGCAAGGTGGCGGCCTTCTTGCCATCGATGAATACCGGAGCGGTCGGCTGTTCGCCGGTGCCCGGCAGTGAAATGCCGATATCGGCGTGTTTGCTCTCGCCCGGGCCGTTGACGATGCAGCCCATCACCGCGACGTTGAGATTTTCCACGCCCGGGTAGCGCACCTTCCAGGCCGGCATCGAGTCACGGATGAAACCCTGGATGTCGGAGGCCAGCTCCTGGAATGTGGTCGAGGTCGTGCGCCCACAGCCGGGGCAGGCTGCAACCAGCGGCACGAAGGTGCGCAGGCCCATGGTCTGCAACAGCTCCTGCGCGACCTGAACTTCCAATGTACGGTCGCCATTGGGCTCCGGCGTCAGTGAAATGCGGACGGTGTCGCCAATGCCCTGTTGCAGCAACACGCCCATCGCCGCACTGGAAGCGACAATCCCCTTCGACCCCATGCCGGCTTCGGTGAGGCCGAGATGCAATGCATAGTCGGAGCGGCGCGCCAGTTCGCGATAAACGGCAATCAGATCCTGGACCGCAGAAACTTTCCCCGACAGGATGATGCGGTTTTTTGGCAGGCCGATCTCTTCGGCACGCGCGGCTGACATGAGCGCCGATTGCACCATGGCCTCGTGCGTGACTTCGCGGGCGCCGCGCGGCGTCGGCGACTGAGAATTCTCGTCCATCAGCCGCGTCAGCAATTCCTGGTCGAGCGAGCCCCAGTTGACGCCGATGCGCACCGGCTTGCCGTATTTGATCGCCGTCTCGACGATCTGGGTGAACTGCGGATCGCGCTTGCTCTTGAAGCCGACATTGCCGGGATTGATGCGATATTTATCGAGTGCCTCGGCGCAGCCGGGATGGTCGGCCAGCAGTTTGTGGCCGATGTAGTGGAAATCGCCGACGATCGGCACGGCGACGTTCATTTGCGCCAGCCGCTCCTTGATGCGCGGCACCGCCGCCGCGGCCTCGTCGCGATCAACCGTGATGCGCACCAATTCCGAGCCGGCGCGGGCAAGCGCGGCCACCTGGCGGGCCGTGCTCTCGACGTCGGCCGTGTCGGTGTTGGTCATCGACTGCACGACTATCGGCGCCCCGCCGCCAACCGTGACGCCGCCGACGTCGACCGGGGTCGTTTTATGCCGTTGCTGGGTGCTCGTGCTCATCTGTCGCTCTCATATAACGAGGTGTCGGACAAATATCCATGGTCAACGCCGGCGGAAGGGGCTGAAATGACTGCATTATCGTGCCCGATTAACCAGCACGAGGCCGCCTGCGACCAGCGCCACGGCGGCCGCAAATGCCGGCGTTAGAGGTTCCCCCAGGACCAGATGGCCCGCGGCAACGCCAAACAAGGGTGTCAGAAATGTGAACGCGGACAGGCGGCTCGCCGAATAGCGCGCAACCAGCGCGAACCAGACCACAAATGTAACGCTGACGACCCAGACGGTCTGATAGGCCATCGACCCCAACGCCAGCGCGGACGGCATGGCCGTGATGCGCTCGCCAATGGCGAGTGCCACCGCGGCCATAATGGGCGCCGACACGACGAGCTGGTAGAGCATCACTTTTTCAGCGGACACGCGTGTCAGCGGGCTCGCCTTGATAATCAGCGTGGTCGCGGCCCAGAACAGCGCGGCACCGACCATCATCGCATCGCCAATGAATTGGCGAGGATCGATCGCGGGTGTTGGCAATCCGAACGCGATCAACATGCCGGCGAACGACAAAGTGAGACCGAGCCATTGCGCGGCGCCAAAGCGATCCGCCGGCAGGAAAATGCGCGCGCCGAGCACGACGAAGAACGGCGCAAGATAAATGAACAGCACCGCGCGCGTTGCGGTGGTGTAGAGGAGACCTTGATAGATCAGGATGAATTCGATCGCGAAGAGAACGCCGGCGGCAAGGCCGAACCAGAGCGTGCCATCGCGCTTGAGCAGCGCGATATTGCGTACGCGGCACCAGCCCCCGATCAACAGCGCGGCGACGACCGAGCGAATAGCAGCCTGTGTCAGCGGCGGGATGTCATGGATCGCAAGCTTTGTTGCGACCTGGTTGAAGCCCCAGGACAGGCATAAGACAACGACAATGCCTGCTGCCACGGCATCGAGCGGACGCGTCGTCGATGTGTAAGTTGGCGTAGAGGACAATTGACGATTCCGGGGGGAGTAACGGATGTTCTTATCGCGCCAAACTTCCGCTGTCATGGATATCATAAACGCGCAGCCAAAACCGAACTGCGCCAGCCGCCGACGAATGTCCGCTTATGAACTGCCAGCTCAACCGGTCGACGCAACACGCTATCTCGAAGGGAGGAAAGAAGGAGTGTATGATGATACGTCGAGGATATTTTCGAGGCTTCATTGCGGCAGAGAAAACGGAGACTTTGGGATCACTGGCAGCGTACGCAAGACCTTGGGATTCAAACCTCAGCGGAGAGAATGAGATAGAGTGCTACGTCGACCGGTTGAGACCACCACCCAAAGCGGACATTGCCATTTCGACCTGTTACGATGCCGTCATGATCCGTGGGGGAGGGAATGAGACGGCGTGAGTTTATCACGCTGGTCGGCTTTGCGGCGGCTTGGCCGTTCGCTGGGCGTGCGCAGCAGCCCGGGAAGATCTTTCGCATCGGTTTTCTGTGGGACGGTCCTGCCGTTTCTCTTGATGGCATCGAGGCCTTCCGGCAAGGGCTTCGCGAACTGGGCTATAATGACGGGCGAAATATCGTCATCGAATATAGGTGGGCGAACGGCAGCCCCGAGCGTATGCGCGAGCTGGCCGAGGAACTCGTAGGGCTCAAGGTCGATGTCATCATAGCGCCGAGTTCCATCTATACTGAGGCCGCGCGGCGAGCGACCACGAAAATTCCAATCATATTCTTAAGCCACGCAGATCCGCTTGGCAGCGGTCACGTGAGCAGCCTAAGCCGGCCCGGCGGCAATATCACGGGGTTGTCTCTGATGATGACAGAGACAAATGTGAAAGGCCTCGAACTGCTCAAGGAAATCATTCCCCAGCTCTCGCGCGTTGCCGTTATTTGGGACCCCAATACACCGTCACATCGACCGGGAATGAACGCCCTCAACTTGGCGGGGTCCTCTCTGGGATTGGAAATACAGTCTGTTCCAGTATGGAGCGCGGCGGAATATGAGCGCGCATTTTCGGCAATTAAAAGAGAACGCTCCGGCGCGGTCTTGGTTCTTTCGACTCCACTTTTCATTGCCGGAGCAAAGAAGCTGGCAGAACTCTCGCTGGCGCACAAACTACCTTCACTTTTTGGGCCAAAACAGCATGTAGAGGTTGGGGGACTTATGAGTTACTCGCCCGACCGCCCAGACTTATGGCGCCGCGGTGCGATCTACGTGGACAAAGTCCTGCGCGGCATTGATCCTATGGACCTGCCAGTGCAACAGCCCACCAAGTTCGAGCTCGTCATCAACCTCAAGACTGCGAAAGCCATCGGGCTTTCAATCTCGCCCTCATTTCTCTCACGTGCAGACGTGGTGATCGAATAAGATTGTTTTTGCTGCGCTGCATCGGTCCGCTTTTGGCACTTAGCGGACATCGATGATCCGCGGACGAATGTCCGCTTTCGGGGTCAAAGCGGACGCCGCGCGGACATGTCCGAATGTCCGCTAATGACCCATAGCGGAAATCGTTGCCGCGGGCTCCGCGTTAATGAATGTCGAAGTTTGACTGTGAGACCAGCGTTGATGGCGTAGCGTTGCCAGTGCGCGCTCGCGCGCGCTGGTGCGAATGCGCCGACAGCACATGCGGGGCCTTCGAGCGTTGTGTGATTTGCAGCGCGGGCTTATGTGATTGCGCGGCGCAGAAGCTATCGACAGCGTCCACAACCGCCGCGCTGATCAATTGCTGCCGCTCGGGCGACGCCATCAGCAATTCCTCGTCGCGGTTTGCGATCGAGCCCGCTTCAAGCAGGGCGGCGGGCACCTGCGTCTTCTTCAGCACGAACAGCGTGTCGTAGCGGTAGACGCCGGCATCGGCGTCCAGGAGCGTGCGCCGCCACCGGCCCATGAAGCTCTCGGTGTAATGCGGCGTGTATTGCAAGCCGCGCGCCTTCAACTGCTGGCCGAGCATGCTGGCGAACAGAAGGCTGTCTTTGGGATCGAGATTGTCGTCGGAGACGAAGATCGAATGGCCCTTGAACCGGTCGCTGAACGCTTCCTTCTTGCCGTTGTATTCCCATTTTTCCAGAAAACGATCGGGCACCGCGTCGTGGTGGATGGACAGCAGCAGATTTGCCGAGAGCTCGTTGGCGCGCGCCACGCGCGCGTACAGGCTCTGGTTGGCCCGCCCCTCGCTCACCATGAGGACGGTCCTGGTGAAGCCAGCTTCGCGGAGCGCCTGATCGATCTGCCGGGTCAGCCGCCGATTGAAATCGAATTCGTCCACTCCGCGTGCGCTTTTGGCGCCGGGCGATTTCGCGGTGTGACCGACGTCGAGCACGACGCGAAAATCCGGACGGGTGCAGCGCGCCGCGTCTGATTTTGCAGCGTTATCGGGCGGCTCGGCGCGGACAATGCCAGCCGGCAGTACGGCCAAGACGGTCGCGAGCGAGACCGCAACGGTGCGCCAATCGCGGATCATGTTGCATTTTGTTACATTTCCTGACGGCAAACAATTGCATCTGTGGACGAAGGGCCGACTGACGCGCACTAGCGGCCAAAAGCCTGAGATTCCGCCCAGTAATGACGACCAGTTTCGCGTTCATCCTCGGACTATTGCCCCTGGTAATTGCGGCTGGGGCAGGCGCCGCGACGCGCAGAGCCGTAGGCACGCCGGTATTCGGCGGAATGATCGCTGCGTCAGTCTTTGGGATTTTCGTTATTCCAATGCTCTATGTAACTGCAGAAACATTGCGTGAGTGGGCGCGGAGCCGAGAGCAAATTGCAGCCAAACAAATGAAAAAAGCGGACATTTCTCATTCCTAAATCGTTGTGTTCGGCACATGCTAAGCTTGCAATTCTTCTATTTTTTTCGTTGTGCCTTCCACATTCCGTAAGGCGCAAAAATATAGCCAAGCAACGCCCAACCAATCATCCACGTTATCGCCACCCAATTTGGCAATGGCACTAACGTCTTTGCCCCGAGCGGGGCAAACATTCCAGCAAGCCACACAATTGCAACCATTAGGGCCTTGCCCCAACCAAGGTTGGTCGAGACATGGGCCCAATAAGCTCGCAAATACTCGCCAAAATCGCGCATTGCTCAGCTTAGCACACAATGGGTCGCCTCGACGGCGGTGTTCTTGAGGATCTACTCTCATCGCCGCTTAGCGGGCGGTCTGGCCCCGTAGATCTGTTACGTCCTTTGCCGTGAGCTTGGACGCTGCAATACCAAAACGACCAGTAACGTAGTTGGCGACCGCCGCGACCTCCGTGTCCGTATAAGTGCTGCCAAATGCAGGCATCGAGATCGCGCCCGGCGTAAAGCGTCGCGTGCCGGAAATGACAATCTGCGCGACATTGGTCGCGCTCGGGTCATTGACCGCGCGGCTGCCGGAGATCGTGGCGAAAGGCGAAAGCGCGCTTACGCCAGTCCAGCTGTGGCAGCTGACGCAGGCCTGCGCAAACACCTTGCGGCCGAGCGCATCGGCGACTGCGCCGCCCTCTTTTGGCGAAGCGGGTGCCGGGGGCGCGATCGTTGCCGGCTCGGATGAGGCAACGGCGG
>Ga0209647_1003882_pt1 | contig 11443 bp, 12 predicted proteins | sample GraSoi_2013_60cm_FD_185827 | JGI IMG/M metagenome (GOLD analysis project Ga0209647, IMG submission 185827) | Grasslands soil microbial communities from the Angelo Coastal Reserve, California, USA - Sample 9_17_2013_60cm (SPAdes) (version 2) | ecosystem: Environmental > Terrestrial > Soil >... | reverse complement strand
GCGCCCTTCGTCCGCAAGCACTGCCGCCGTTTCGTTCGCCAGCACGGCGCCTGTCGCGGCAGCCCGGTGACACACCTGACCCGCCGCATCCACGGTCACTCGCCCCGGGTTGATGCGGCCCGCGACGAGATCCTCTCCCGCCCCCGCGCAATATTCGAGAAGAGCACACTCGCTTCGCCCGGGATCCTTCGTGAAGAGCACGCCAGACATCGACGAGGCGATCTGTTCCTGAATGATGATGCCGAGGCCGCCGAGCACGTGGCCACGCGCCCGCTCGTAGGCGCGCACGCGATCGGATCCGCGCGACCGCCAGCACTGCAGAATGGCCGCGCGCAGCTCCTCCTCGTTTGTTACGTCCGGAATCGAGTCAAGTTGACCCGCGAACGAGGCGTCGGCCGAGTCTTCGCCGGCGGCGGAGCTGCGGACGATCACGACCGGCGCGTCCAGCGCGCGCCACGCGTCCACGATCCCGGGCCAGATGTCGTCAGGAACCCGATCCGCGTCGAAGCGAACGGTGGCTGCCGCCGGCACGACGATGCCCCGCGGGACCGCGACGCCGAGCCGGACGAGGCGCGACAGCCCCGCCGCCTTGCCGCCGACAAGACGCTCGTCCAGCGCCTCGTCGAGCGACAGCACGGAACGCGCGACCGCGGTGTCTGGCATCGTTTCGCTCCTAGGCCGGACGGGTCTTCAGCCCGAGATGGAACATCAGGACGCTGAAGGCCCAGTGGATCGACGGACCGACGCTGAGCACCAGCAGCCAGGTCACGGCCGGGGTCGTCACGATCGCACTCACCGCGAGCAGCATGCCAAGGCCCGAATCGATCCGGTCGGCGAGGAACTGCGCCGCGGCCCCCAGCCGGCCGCTCGGGCCTTCGCCCGGCCGGATCCCGAGCTGCCGCTTCACGAACGAATTCGGCAGCTCGCCGGCCATGAAGCCGAAACCGGCGCAGGCGCCGAGTCCGGCGTAGCCGGCGATGGACAACGGCCACAATCCGGCCCGGGCGGGATCGCCGATCGCCGCCGCAATCGCCGCAAAGCTCACCGCCGCCGCTGGAACCATCACGACGAACCCCCGCAGCGTCTTGTGCTCGCCGAAGACCCGCGTGCCGCGGAACGTGGCGCCGCCGTCGATCGGACGGGCGAACCGTCGCGACACCGGCGTCGCGAACCACGCCGTCTGCGCCATGCCGGCCAGCACGAAGGCTCCGAGGAGAAACCACGCGCACGCCGGCGCGCTCACGGTCAGATCTCCCATCCCGACTCCGTCCGGTTCTGAAAGAGGAAGACCTCGCCGGGCACGCGCTTCGCGGCGCGTATCCATCCCCAGTAGCCGACCTCGTTCTGCGGGCTGTACGCGACGCCGTGCAGGCGATAGCCGGGCACGAACGGATACATGTGGTGCAGCTCGTGGGCGTCGAAGTGGAGGAGCAGCGCGGAGAGCCACGCGGGCAACCGCAGCGAGCGCGAGAACTCTTCCTGTTCAATGGCCGGAAACGGCCGCACCGCGGCGCCGTGGCTGACGTGTTGCGGGATGTGCGTGTGCTGGCTGAGAAGAAGGACGTCCTCAACCATCAGACTGAGCACCAGCGCCGGTCCAAACGTCACCAGCATCTTGAGGGGACCGACGAAATAGATCACGAGCCCGTACAGCAACACCAGGATTGCCGCGTCGCGAACCATGCGGATGCGTTCAGTGCGGGACGCAAAGAACCGGAACAACCGCGGCAGGTGCCAGTAGTTCTCGAGACGGTAGATCACCGAGAAGAGGGGAATCGAGGTCTTCCAGCAGACGTTGACGACGACCCGCTCGAGGCGCGGACGCTCCCGCGGCACGAGCGCCGCGGTCGTGGGATCGAGGTCCTGCCATCCGGTCCAGCGATGGTGCCGGCCGTGAATCCGCGTCCAGCACGCATACGGGATGGCGGCGAATGCGCCGGCGATTCGCCCGATGATGGGGTGGAGGCGGCGGGTGCGGAAGAGCGTGTCGTGCCCGCATTCGTGCAGGACGACGAACCATTGGACGAGCGCCAGCGCGAGCACGACTTGGCCGGCGGCCCAAAGGAAGAGCCGGGGCTGGAGCGCGAGGGCGATCCCGGCGCCGGTCGTCACGCCGACCGAGGCGACCGCCACGGCGCCCGCGAGGTTCGACGGGCGCAGATGCTGGAGCTCCGCTGGGCGTGGTCGGGCCGCCTGCACGTCTTCTCCTTCCGCCACAACAGGTAAGGCGCAGGACGCCGTCGAAACGGCTCAGGAACCCTACCGGCGCGTGCCGGGAAGGGGCAGACTAGTGCGGCGACGGGGGAAAAGCAAGATTGGCGATTGGCGACTGCAGACTGAAGATTGGCGCGTTGGTCGAGTGGCGACGCCAGTCGGCAGTCGCCACTCGCCGGTCGCCAGTCTATTGAAGCCAGCCGCGGATGGCGCCGCCCCCGTTCAGCGTGGTGTGCACGTTGAAATAGAAGTTCGACGGATTGGCGAGGATTGCGGCGATAGTGGCCGCGGGAGCCGTCACCTGTAGAAACGAGAACGTGCCGGACCCGTTCGTCAGGGTGACGTTCCCCGGCGTCAGTGTGGTGCTGATGACGACGGAGGCGTTGTTGCCAACCGGTGCGGGACCGTGAATGTGGGCGATGTTCACCGCGCTCCCCGCCGGGAAGCTGTTCAGCGACACGTTGAAGTCGACGGTGTTCTTCACCGAGTCGATCGTGATGACGGCTGTCCCCCGCGCCGTGGCCTCCGCGTTCGTGATCGGCGGCACCTCGTTCAGCGCCGACAACTGCACTGTGAAGATGGTGGTCGTGCTCGGTGACGACGGAGTGCTACTTCCGCACCCGGCTGCGCCGATCGCCAGCATGCTGACCGCTATTGCCAATCGCTTCATCGCTGTCCTCCTCGTGTCTTAGGATGTAAAGGGCAAAGGCCAGCGCGAGGACCACGGCGAGTCCGACCGCGCTGGCATTCAGATCCGCCACGTCAGAATTTCCGGCTCAAGTTGAATCCCATGTACACGTCGTGCGGGCTGCCGCCCCGCGCCACCATTCCGGCCGTGCTGTCGAAGTTGTTCCCGAAGTTGAGCTGCAGCACATGGCCCCGCGTCAGCTTTTCGATGCCGACGTTCCACGCCGCGCGGTCGGGCCGGTAGCCGAAGATCCGCGGCGAACCTTCCGCTACGAGCGAGACGGTCTCGCGAATTCTGGCGCGCATGCCCAGGCCGATGAACGCGGTGTCGTGATGGTTCTCACCCGGGATCTCGCCAACCGGGTCGGGGGTCAGGCCGCTGTGGTCGTGGCCTGCGTGCGCCAGGCGCAGCGTCGCGGTGTGCGCGTTGTGCACGTAGGTCGGATTGGCGTAGAGCGCCAGCCAGGTGCCGTGGACGTGCGACAGCGTCGCGGAGATGCCGGGCTGCGGATCCAGGTGGAGATTGTTCTGGCCTTCGATCGACGCGCCGACCGAGAGGCCGAACGGCCCGCCGTCGGACTGACGGCGGACATCCCACTTGCCGAACGTCTCGATCGTCTTCCCGAGAATCGAACGGTGGATGCCGGCCTGCAGGTTCGAGGTCACCGCGAACCGGTACTCGAGGCCGATGATCGCGCCGTTGTCGGTGCCCAGGCCGTCCTGCGCGAGCTGGCTGAAGCTCCCGCGCCGGAGGTCGCGCGCGAAGCGGTGCGTGAGTTTGAAATAGCTCTTGTGCCGCGTGATCGGCGTCGTCGTCCACACGTTGACGACTGTCTGGTCCAGCTCGACGGTCGCACCGGGGGAAGGGGGCGCCGGCGTCTTGTCAGGTTTCGCCTGGGCTGGTGGTGGAGCCGCGGGATCCTGCGCGAAGCCGGCAACCGGACAAACAAAGGATGTGGCCGCGAGGAGCAGCGTGGCAAACAGACGGGGCATCGGGCTCGCACGATCGCAAGGGACGTGCCCCGGTAAATTCTCGCAAGTGATTGATTCTGTTATGCATCTTTCATGCGCCATGTTTACCGTTTCAGTAACCGCTTACGTGTCGTGTAAGGTACAGATTCATGGGTTGGCGTGAGCCATCGCGTTCTCTCAGTCTTCCCGAGGTCCACGGCTCGGTTCGCGTCCCCGCCACCGGGTTCTGGCGCAAAGTCTTTGCGTTCGCGGGCCCGGGGTATCTCGTCGCCGTCGGCTACATGGACCCCGGCAATTGGGCGACTGACCTCGCCGGCGGCGCGAAGTACGGCTACACCCTCATCAGCGTGATCCTGCTGTCGAACCTGATGGCGATCCTGCTTCAGGCGCTCGCCGCGCGGCTGGGGATCGCCAGCGGGCGCGATCTCGCGCAGGCGTGCCGCGACAGCTACTCGCGCGGGACGACCATCGTCTTGTGGATCCTCTGCGAGATCGCGATTGCCGCCTGCGATCTCGCGGAAGTCATCGGCTCCGCCATCGCGTTGAACCTGCTCTTCGGGCTGCCGATGACGTGGGGCGTGTGCCTGACGTCGGCCGACGTGCTGCTGGTCCTCTGGCTGCAGCAGCACCAGTTCCGCTACGTCGAGGCGCTGGTGGTGCTGCTCATTCTCGGGATTGCGGGGTCGTTCGCCGTCGAGCTGTGGTTCGCGCGGCCGGATCTCTCCGGCGTCGTGAAAGGCCTGCTGCCGAGCGCGGACATCGTCCGCAACCCCGACATGCTCTACATCGCGGTCGGCATCCTGGGCGCCACGGTGATGCCCCATAACCTGTACCTGCACTCGTCGATCGTGCAGACCCGCATGTACAAGGACGATCTCAGCAGCCGGCGCGAAGCGGTGCGCTTCTCGGTGCTCGACTCGACGGTGGCGCTGATGTTCGCCCTCTTTCTCAACGCGGCGATTCTCGTGATGGCCGCCGCGACGTTCCATGGCACGGCGTACGAGAGCGTGGCCGACATCGGCGACGCCTACAAGCTGCTCGAGCCACTGCTGAAGACCGGCCTGGCGAGCACGCTGTTCGCGGTCGCGCTGCTGTTCGCCGGCCAGAACGCGACGCTCACGGGCACGCTGGCCGGGCAGATCGTGATGGAGGGCTTCCTCAACATCCGCCTGCGCCCCTGGCTCCGCCGCCTCATCACGCGGCTGGTGGCGATCATTCCCGCGCTCATCACCGTCATCCTGTACGGCGAGCGCGGTACGGGCCAGCTCATCGTCTTGAGCCAGGTCATCCTGAGCCTTCAGCTGCCGTTCGCGGTGTTTCCGCTCGTCATCTTCACGGGGGACAAGAGCAAGATGGGGGAGCTCGTGGCGCCGATGTGGATGCGCGCCCTCGCCTGGCCTGTCGCGGTGGTGATCGCGGTGCTCAACGTATGGCTCCTGGCTCCTCTGGCAGACGTTTTTTTAGGCTTTAGGCTTTGGGCTTTAGGATGTATCAGAAAATTCTGGTCGCGATCGAGAACTCGGATGCGGATCGTACGGTTCTCGAGCACGTGCAGCAGCTGGCCAGGCTGACCGGCGCGTCGCTGCTGCTGGTCCACGTCGCCGACGGCTGGGTCGCGCGCCATTTCGACGAGCTGGCGCTGCGCGAGTCCGAAGAGATGATGGAGGACCGCGCGTACCTGGAGCGGATCCAGGAGCAGCTCGTCGCGCGGGGCTTCACGACGCGCACGCATCTGGCGATGGGGGACCCGGCGACGGAGCTCGTCCGCGTGGCGAACGCCGAGCACCCCGACCTGATTGCGATGTCCACGCACGGCCACCGGCTGCTGAACGACATCATCCGCGGCAGCACGGCCGATCGCGTCCGCCACAGTGTGTCGATCCCGGTGCTGATGATCAAGGCCAAGTAGATCGCCGACTGCCAACCGCCAACCGCCATGACGGCCGCCGCTGCGGCGAGGCGTGGGCTGGGGAATGCGCGGGACCGCGGGGTCGAGGTTCTTCTGGATGACCTTCAGCAGCGAGTGCGGCGAGGCCGGGTCGTCCTGCGTCAACTCCCAGATCATGGCGCCGCCGTATTGCGCGCCGAGCTGCGTCTCGCGGGCGACGGTGGTCTCACCCTGATAGCTGAAGACGGCGCCGTCCCGGTACGTGCCGCCGCCGACCGTGTCGACCGCCCAGGCGTTGGGATAGCTGGCGAGGATCGCGCTGTAGTTATGAAAGCCGATGCCGAGGGTGAGCTTCTCCCTGGGCACGTGCTTGGTGTTGGCCCACCAGGCCATGTCGGTCACGCTGCGCTCGTAGGAGCCGTAGATCATCACGTTGACGATATCGAACTGCGGCAGGACATCGTCTTGCGTGCCGGCCTGGATGTACTGCGCGACGGCGGCGGTCACGAGCTTGCCTTTCGGCCGGAGTCTGGCGACCAGCGTGCTGACGAAGGTGGTGAACGGCACGCCCATCTGCGTGGGCTGCTCGATGTCGACGTCGACGCCGTCGATGTCGTGCTTCTTGAGATAGGCGTCGATGACGTCGGTGAGCGGCGAGGAGAGGCCGGCGTTGTAGAACTGCATGATGTTCTTGTCGCCGCCATCGCCGCCGATGGAGATGAGCACTTTGGTGCCGTGCGCGTGGGCGGCGTCGACGATCGTCTTGAGCGCCTCGTCCGTGAGCGACCTGTTGGCGGCGAGCGTCATGTCGCTCTGCGCGGTGCAAGGGCCGCTGCAGATCGGGGGGTTGACGAACGCGAGATTGAGATGCGTCATCTTAGTGAAGTCGAGGGTCCTGGCGACGGCGTTCCAGTCGGCGTTCTTGTAGACGCCGAGGTAGCCGACCAGGTAGGGGTGCGCGTTGGGCGGGCCGTCGGGGATCTGGCAGGCGCAGATAGTGGTGTCGCGGTTCTGGGCGTAGGCCACGGTCGCGCAGACGACGCCGGCGGCGAACAGCAAGGTGAAGAACCGGAAGCTTCTGAGATGCATGCTGGCTTTCTCCTGAGGTGCAGTACTAAGATCGATCTGCTGGCGGCGCCAACCGATACACGCCGGGTGCGGGCATGGTCGCGTAGCCTTCGGCCACCAGCGCGCGGTTGCCGCGTCCGGCTTCCGGCCGCTGCAGCCCCGTCACGCGGGCCATTTCGCCGGGGATCGTCATGCCGGCTCCCGCGAGGAAGCAGCGGGCGATTTCCCGCAGGGCCGTCTCCCGATTCACGCGCCGGCGGAGCGCGTCGGGAAACCGTCCGACGGCGAGCGTCCAGATGTAGGTGAACTTCGGTTGATAGAAGACCTCGCTCGGCACCACGATCATCGCGGCCTGGAGCTCATCGAGGCCTCTCGTGAACGCCGTGCGGTCTTTCACGCCGGACTCATCGCGCAGGTCCCCCGTGCTCATCTCCCACTCCCGGCGGAGCACCTTGAGGATCGCGCGCGCGTTCCGGCTCAATCGCCGTGCCTCCTCCGATCGGCGCATCCCCCAGACGGCGTGAAAGTACGGAATCATGCGCGGCGCGAGGAACATCGTCTTGCCTCGGGGCAGTTTGGCATAGTAGACCTTGGCGCGCCCCACGAGCTCGTCCTTCAACACCCACGCCAGTGAGGTCTCTGGATCCTTCTGGACGTTTCGCGGCAACACGGCGTCGCGCCGCCCGCAGACCGCCACGTAGAGCGACGGGCCGGGTCGCCGGGAATCGGTCAGGCAGGCGGCGAAGCCGATCTGCTCGATGAAGCGCTCCGCGTCGAAGGCGGTTTCGATCTGGCGCGTGGCTTCACGACGCCAGCGTTCGTCGCGGTACTCCTCGATCTCCGTTGGAATCTCGGGCCCGGGTCGGATCACGGTCAGAGCTTGGTGACTGTCGCGATCCGTTTCGCTGCCCGCGCGCCGGACTGCAGCGCGCCTTCCATGTAGCCGACAAACGCGTAACAGGTGTGCTCGCCGGCGAGATACACGCGGCCGCCGAGCGGCTGCTGGAGCTGCGGGCCGAGCGTCGTGACTTCCCCAGGCGCCGGGAAGGAGTACGAGCCCTTCACCCAGGGATCCGACGGCCAGTCCATGAAGCGCGCGCGCTCGAAGCTCGCACGCAGGCCTGGATAGAGAGGCGAGAGCGCGGCGAGGTATCGCTCGGTGCGTTCGGTCGGCGACCACCCGCGGCAGGTGTCCGCCGCCGCACCGCCCGAGAACGCGACGACGCCGGCGCCGGCCACCTTCTGGTGCTGCGTCGTGTGCCACGTCAGGTGCACCGGTCCGTCGCCGAGCGAATCCGGTCCGGCGTGCGAGTGGCGCCAATACAGGTCGCGGACCTTCATCAGGAACTTCACATTGGCGCCCATCTGCGGCACGGAAGACACGTGCAGGCGCGGCGTGAAGGCGATCCGGTTCCACGTGAGCGGCGGGACCGCGAGGACGGCATAGTCCGCCTCGTGCTTCGTCCCGCCCGCGGTCACCGTGACCCCGCGGCCGGTCGCCTCAATTGCCGACACCGCCTGCCGCTGGCGCACGCGCGCCGCGCCGATCGCCGCGGCGAGCTTCGCCGCCAGCTGCTGGCTGCCGCCGGCGCACCGGTGGACCTCCGTGTCGGTCCAGTACTTCTCGACGCCGCCTCCCTTGATCATGGCGAGATTGCCGAGATAGCTCTGCCAGGCGGTCGAGACGCCGTTGTCGGCCACCATCTGCGCGTCGATGCCGACTTTGCACAGATCGGAAATCGGCTGCACGGAGATCCAGTCGGCCAGCGATCGCCTGTCCAGGGCCGCCGCGTCCGCGGCGCTCCACGCCGCGAACGGATCGGCGATGCGCGCGGCGTCCACGTTCAGCCCGTTCAACGCGGCCTTCATCTCGTCCCACAGTTTCTCCGACTCGGCGGCTGTCAGCCGGCGGCCGTTCAGGACGATCGGCGATTCGGCATCCTCGTCGGTGATGTCGATGAAGGACAGGCCGAACCGCTGCTTGTAGTCCATCCAGATCGCATGGTTCGACCCAATCAGCTCCGCGCCCCCTTCCATCGTCCCGCCCGGCACGAGGTCCCGGAAGCTGACGACGCGGCCGCCGACGCGGTTGCGCGCCTCGAGGACCGTCACGTCGGCGCCGGCGCGCGACAGTTCGTAGGCGGCCGCGAGCCCCGCGAAGCCGGCGCCGATGACGACCACGCGGGGACCGGACGATCGCGGCTGGGCGAAGGCGAACCGCTCGCTCAAGAGCAAGCCGGCGGTCCCGGCGAGCGACCGTCGGATCATTTCCCGCCGATCGATCGGCGCCCCGTAACGGGCGTGCAGGCGCGCGTACAGCGATCGCATCAGATCACCTCACCGAATCACCAAATCACCAAATCCCGAGATCACCAACTCAAGAACGTAGAGTCTACCCGGGATGGCGGCCGATCGGCCGCATTACTCGGACTGGAGGGCGATCGCGGGATCGACGCGCGCGGCGCGCGCGACGGGAACGATGCTGGCGGTCAGGGCCGCTGCCATCAGGATCAGGACCACTTCGACGATCGTCTCCGAGTCCAGTCGCGAGACACCGAACAACAGCGTCGACAAGGTGCGTGTGAACGCCGTCGAGACGAGCGCTCCCGCGATGGCGCCGCTGATGGCGATCGACAGGACCTGACGAACGATCATCCACGTCACGCCGATGGGCGTTGCGCCAAGGGCAAGACGGAGTCCGACCTCCCTGGTGCGCTGTTCGACGACATACGACACGACTCCGTACACGCCGCCGGCGGCGAGCGCCAGCGCCAGCCCTCCGAAGACCGCAATCAGGATCAAGGTGAACGTCCGCTGAGCCGCTGAGAGCGAAATGTAGGTCGCCATCGGTTGCAGATGGAAGATGGGCTGAACCGGATCGGTCGCGATCGGGGCCGCCCGGACCGCTGATTCGATTCGCTCGGGCGGCACGGTTGAGCGGACCACGAGACTGGACGACCCTTGCGCCGGATCGACCTGGGAAAAGGGCATGTAGATCGCCGCGTCAGGTTTCTGGTCCAGGGCGTACTGATGCACGTCGCCCACCACGCCGACGATGACGGCCCACGGTCGATCCTCGTCGCGGCCCAGCCGGATGTGCCGGCCGATCGGATCCTCGCCATGAAACTGGCTGCGCGCGGCGGACTCACTGACGAGGGCCACCGGCTCCGCCGTTCTCCCGTCCAGCGCGGTCAACCCGGGGCCACGCACGACACGAATCCTCATGACGTCAAGGTAGTGGACCGAGACCAGATACCTGTCGAGGCTCGGCGCGTCCGCGGCGTTCGCGACCCGGTGTTCGCGGATGTGGACCTGCGCGACCGACGGATGGCTCAGGGGCAGCGTGCTGGAGTAGCCCGCTTCCTGCACGCCGGGGATCGCTCGCACGCGCTCGACCACTGCGTCAAGGTGATTATGCCTTTGACAAGACTCTACCATCGGGGCCTAGACGTAAAAGTCTAGACCTTCGCTTCTATGACGAAACCGCCAAATCTCGCCTGCCTGTGGGCCTTGGGTTAGACTAGTATTTGGACCATGCCGCAACCTTTGGAGCACGAAACCGCCTTGTTCGACAAACACGCTGAGGAATGGCGCAAGAAGCACCTCGGCCAGTTTGTGCTCATCAAGGGTGATGAGATCGTAGGATTCTACCCGTCCCTTGAGAAAGCGTTCACGGTTGGCACTGGGCGCTTTGGTCTAGAAACGTTCTTGGTGCGTCAAATCGTTCCCAAGGACGTCGTGAACGTTTCTCTATACGGCAAACGGATTCACGTCGCGTAGGATGTCCTCCAGTGCAGCGCGGAAGCGGCGAGCGGCTGAAGCCCAAGCCGCGCGGAAGCTGCAGCGCGAACCGGTCGTTCTACAGTTCGACTACCAGCCCGGAGCTCTCCTGTACCACGGTCCGATCATTACGACCGGGCTAACCATCACGCAGGCGCACGCTGACGCCTTGACGGCGGCAGGCAGTCCGGTTCCGCCTGTGGTCTCATGTCGGTTCTTGATTGATACCGGCGCTGATGGCTGTGTCGTGAAGCATGAGTTTGCCGTCAAAGCCGGACTGAAGTTGATCAACGCCAACTCTCCATTGGCCGGAGTCGGTGTTGACACGACCGGCAAGACGTACATGGGGCGCGTGGTGTTTGGAGTCCCATCTAAGGTTATCAGCGGTGCGGTCCACAGCATGAGCGTGGACACGCAAGTCATGAGCGGCGATCTTAAGACCACGTTATTCGATGGATTAATTGGTCGCGACGTCCTCCAGCATTTCGTCATGACGTACGACGGCAAGACGGGCCGCGTAACAATGCAGTACCACAAGCCCTCGCCCTGAACACTGGTGGCGACCCTACCTACCACCACGAGGACTAGCGCCCCTTCTTCCGCGTCCCCTTCTTCTTCGGCTTCTTCTTCAGGTTCACAGCCCGCGATCCCTTCACGTAGTCGGCCGGTGGTGAACCCAGGAAGCCCCTGACTGGCGTCTCGAAGTCCACGTTCAGGGGCGGCAAGATGCCGGGGGAACGCTCCATCTTCGACAGAATTGACAAGCGTTTACGCGGCATACTGGGTACCTGCATCGTGAGATTCAATCTGGAGATTCGTGGAACATTTCTGGAG
>Ga0209647_1003881_pt1 | contig 11446 bp, 10 predicted proteins | sample GraSoi_2013_60cm_FD_185827 | JGI IMG/M metagenome (GOLD analysis project Ga0209647, IMG submission 185827) | Grasslands soil microbial communities from the Angelo Coastal Reserve, California, USA - Sample 9_17_2013_60cm (SPAdes) (version 2) | ecosystem: Environmental > Terrestrial > Soil >... | reverse complement strand
ACATTCCGTGGACGCCGCCGCCGGGCGGGGTGGAGGAAGAACAGAGATACACCCCTTTCTTTGGGGTCCGATAGGGGACTGCGCTGAGCGTTGGTCGGGCGACCATTTGCCAGAGATGGTTAGCTCCGCCCGTGATAGTTCCTCCGACCAGATTCGGGTTCATTTTTTCCAGCTGCGCGGGCAAGGTGACCTGTCGTGCCAGGATTCGTTTACTGAAACCAGGGGCAAAACGATTGATCTGTCTTTCCACTATCTCCGTCAGGTCCCGGTCCGACCCGAAAGGCACATGGGTATAGGCCCAGAGCACCTGCTGCCCGGTAGGCGCTCGAGTTGAATCGAACAAACTCGGTTGGCTAAGCAAAAGGAACGGCAGCTCGGGGTAGCGCCCCGAAACGACTTGCGACTCGGCGAGGGCTACCTCCTCGAACGTGCCTCCCAGGTGAATGGTGCCGGCGCTTTGGCATTCTTCGTGGATCCAGGGAATGGCGCTATCCAGGGCATAGTCGATTTTGAATACACCGGGGCCGTACTGATATTTTTGCAGTTTCTTTTGATAGCTGCCCGGTAGGGACTCGATTTGAACTAGTTGCCGAGGAGTAACGTCATAAAGCACCGCCCGAGTCTTCGGTAGTTGGCGAGAGCTCTTGATTGATACGCCCGTTTGGATCTTTCCGCCGAGAGAGAGCAAGTATTGGGACAAAGCTTGGGTAATGGCGCCAGCTCCACCTTGGGGAATCGGCCATCCAACCGCGTGACCCAGCATGCCGAGCATTAGCGCGAAAGCGGCCGATCCGGGGCTGCTTAAAGACAAAAAAGAATGGGCTCCGATACCTGCGATCAAGGCCTTCGTTGTCTCCTCGCTAAAACGTCTTCGCACGAGTTGCTCAACCGATAAGAGTGCCAACCTTCCGAATTGGGCCATTCGGAACGGTTGGCGTGGAAGATGGATTAGAGGCTGGAGGATCTCTGGTAACAGGCTGCGGCAGTTGGTTGCCAACGGTTGAAAGAGCTTGCTGTACTGCTCGGCGTCACTTCCCAGCTCAACCGCGGTTTTCTCCAGCGATTGATAAAGAACGGCGACCCGAGTTTTATCGATAGGATGCGCCAACGGAATCGGCGGATGGCACCAGGTCAAACCGTGTTTCTCCAGAGGCAGAGATGAGAAGAATGGAGAAGCCAGCGCGAGCGGATGAACCGCAGAGCCGACATCATGCCAGAATCCCGGCAAGGTAATCTGTTCTGTGCGACAGGCGCCGCCGATATTGGAGTTCTGTTCCAACACCAAAGTAGAGAAACCTTGCTGAGCGATCCGGATAGCAGCCGCTAAGCCGTTTGGTCCTGCACCTACTACGACCGCATCATATTCGTAGCCATCAGGCATTGCCCAAGTCTGAGCCTAGCTCTCGGCAAGAAGGAGTACAAGGAGTTCAAGGAGTACGAGGAGTTCAAGGAGTAGGCAAATGCCCCCCTGGGGGTCGTATGGATTGGTGTCATAAATCCGGAGGCTTCGGCGGATACGAAAATAGTGGGAGGCTCGCCCAGCGGTTTAGGGCCTGGCGAGGAACCGATCGGCACAGATGGAGAAGATCTGATGAAAAATGCGCGATTTTTGATGGCCGGAGTTGGGGTTGGACTTTGCTTATGTGCGTTGGCAAGAGCTGATGACGATGAAATCCGGACGGTGGTAAGGCCGGTTGTGGTTAAACGGCTGATCGTGTTCACTGGTCATCAAGATCGAGTGATTTACGTTAGGCCCGCCTATCCGGTTCAAACTGTTGTACCGGTCAATCAACCGTATTCGGTTGTGGAGAGAAAGACGCACCGACATTCTTCTGAAGATCCGGCTGTCGTAGACCGTGACACTTCCAACAATGTGGCGAAGACGTCGAAAACCAGCCGCGGTGATGTGAATCAGTCAGATCAAAAGGCGGACAAGGACAACAGGCCTGTCGATACGGATCGTAAGACCGAAGCAAAACAGTCAGAGGATGACGACGCGTTAGATCATTTGACGGCGCAAGCGCAAAAGGAGCAGGAATTGCGGTTAGCTGAGCCTGGCGGCATTCCGCCACGGTAGGGATGAGCTCCCGACTACTAGCGGCGAATTCAAGATCGGATGAGCGGGAGCTCATCCCTACCGAGCGGTAAACGATCTAATCAGGCTCCGGCCTTTTGCCAAGGTGCTCCCGAGCCAAGCCATTACGGCGAATTCTCTGGCGCGTTTATTGGCTAACTCCGTCAAGAAATCCAGCATCAGGAGATTAAAAACCTGTGGGTTATCCAAGTTTGCTAGATGACTTGCTTGCGGGACGATTCGGTAATCAGCTCCCGAGTACGCCCGTTGCAATATTTTGGCGTGCCGGAGAATGAAAGGTGAATCGCTTTCTCCATTCAAGATCAGCGTCGGAACTTTGGGCCGGTACAGGGGGGTGCTGTCGAATTTGCGGACGGCGGTGACGATTTTCACAACCTCTGAGGGTCTTAACATCCCGACAGCAGTCTGGACGAAGTCAGTGCTTTGTGCACTCTGCGCTACCCAACTGTGGTCTCCGAAGCATTGGTTGACGAGGTGAGTAAACCGCCGGAACTCGAGGACACCGAGAAGGGTCGCTGTTGGGGTCACTAACCCGATCGCTTGGTTCAAAATTCTGTCGGACAAATAGTGGCGGGTCGATATTCCCGTGTCGCACAGGATAAGGGCTCGGACTCGTTCCGGATACCTAGCAGCGAAGCTTTGAGCGATCATTCCGCCCATGGAAAGGCCACACAAGATCGGCCGGCGTAGTTCCAAAGCTTCCAGAATTTCCGCGAGATCTTCAGCAAACGTACCGATCGAGTAGCGTTTTAAGCTAGAAGGACCGGAGCGGCCATGTCCGCGCAAATCATAACCAACGCACTCAAATAGGTCCGAGAAGGTCTCAATTTGCTGGGCCCAAAGCTCAGAGTTTAGTAGGGCCCCATGGATAAAGACAAGGGGTGCACCTGTGCCTTGCGTCTGGACAAATGTTCTTCCCCGCCTGGTCTCGACGAAAAAGTTATTCATTACCAAATAACGCCTACTAACCAACCAACCTTATTTTAGCTCAACTGTGAGGCAAAGACAACATTGCTGTCTTTGTACTACAACGAGAAGTCTTCAAACATTTAGACGAGGATTCACATCCTCGCGGAGACAAAATAATTCACAACAAGGTCGCGAAGGCCGCTAAGACAAATCATTGTCGAAGTTTAGTCGAGACTGTTTTGTCTTCGTGGCCTTTGTGTCCTTGCTGTGAGATTTCCGGTTATTTGGTTGCGGCCCTGCCTCAGTGTGTTCTTTGTGTTCTTCTGTTTGGTTTCTTTCTTCCTGTTTCGGTTGCCGGCTGTAGAGCTCTAATCAACGGGGACTTGGTAACCGTTCGCCAGCCGATTGGTTTCGTTCGCCATAGCAACGACGGCCAGCAACTCTCCAAACGCTTCTTGCGACAGTCCTAACTTGGTAGCTGCCTTGGTATGCGAATGAATGCAGTATTCACAGTTATTCGTAACACTGACGGCAATATAAATTAGTTCTTTGGTCAACGGATCCAATTCGCCTCCAGGCGACATCACTTCTTTTATGCTATCCCAAGTTCGTCGCAGAGTTACTGGGTGGTTTGCTAGCGCTTTCCAGAAATTGTTGACTCTATCGACCTTGCGAGTCGCCATGATGTCATCATAGACCTGGCGAACTTCATCCGAAGCATCTTCGTACTCAATCAATCGGGTTGGATACATAACGGGTTTACGGTTTGCGGTTGACAGTTTGCGGTTTGCTGTTTCCTACTGCTCGCAACTTCGCCTGTTTTCGATTCGCCATCGCGAGCAGGTGATTGCAGATTCAGGCTTATTAATACCGGATTTTAATTAAACCGAAATCGAAAATGCTCCGCTTGCGGAACGCCGGAAGCGCCGGATGTTTCGAACATGAGCACAACTGTGGCGACGCCGAAGTTTCAGCATGTGACCATCATTTTTCCGCCAGGTCAGGAAAAGCTTCTCCGGTCGTTTTATGGCGATGTAATGGGCTTTCGCGAAAAACCGGTCCCTAAAGTGGTCAAACCCTTAGGCTGGATCTGGTTTTACACTGGGGAAGAAGGTGTCGAGCTTCATTGTGTTCCCGAAGCAAGATCAGTCCCGCCGGATTGGACACCGCATTTCTGTATCCAGGTCGATGACCTACACACCTATCGAGCAAGATTAAAAGAAAGCGGCCATCAGATCATCGAGGCCCGAGCGTTACCATTTCGTCCCCGTTTTTTCACCCGCGATCCGTTCAATAACTTGATCGAGATTGTTCACGTCGAAGGCGACTATATCGCCGCCGGGGAAGGGGCGGAGGGAGAAGGTGAGAGTTGAAAGGTGATTGGGGATTGGGGTTCGCGGAGCCGAGTCGGGGGGGCGTTGCATCCCGTGTTTTAGGTCTTGCGGGTGTCGGTGCCTCGAAATCGTTTCCGGGTATGGCGTGTGAATAGACGCGACGCCTGGTCCCATGATGTTGTCACGCCCTGGGTTTTCAAACCGCCCCTGATTCCTTCACGGACAATTTGTGGCGCGGTCGTGAAGACATTCATTATCCAGGGCGTGGCAACATCCTGGATGCGGGCGTCGCGTCTATTCAAATCCCTTACCTGCAAACGATTTTTCGGCGTCGAAACCCGCAAGATCTATCCCGCCGAATGCAACGCCCCTCCGATTCGGCCCCGCGACCCCTTTCACCGATCACCAATCACCAATCACCTTTTCATCACCTCTCACACAATAATCCGGTCCCTCAGGCCTCCGTAGACGAAGGTGCGCACCATATCAGTGGCGTAGAATGTGTGAGGAAATCCGAGGTCGATCTTGCTGGCTTCGTCTAGGAGCGCGACTTGTTGGGGGGTGAGCGATACGGTCAGACTGGCGATGTTGTCTTCCAGTTGAGTGAGTTTACGTGCTCCGATAATCGGAATGACTGGGACCGGGCGATATCGCAGCCAAGCGAGGGCGATTTGGGCTTTGCTGCGCCCGGTCTGTTTGCTGACATTCTCGAGGGCCTCAATGATGCGAGCAGTCCGGTTTTCGTCTGGTAACCATGGTTTCATCATTTCGGTAGAATAGCGACTGTCCTTCCCCTCTCCCGACGCATATTTTCCAGTCAGGACACCGCCCGCCAACGGTGACCAGGCCGCGACCGTTAGTCCGAGGTGTTTGGCCACCGGAATTAGTTCCCGCTCGACGGTGCGTTCGACCAATGAGTACTCGATTTGCAAACCGACAAAGGGCGACCAACCGCGGAACTCGGCGATGGTATTGGCTTTGCTGATCCACCAACCAGCGGCGTCGGATACACCGACATAAAGCACTTTGCCTTGGCGAACCAAATCCTCGAAACCGCGCATCACTTCTTCTACCGGTGTGATTTGGTCCCAGATATGAAGCCAATAAAGATCGATGTAATCGGTTTTCAGCCGGCGCAAACTTGCTTCGACTGATTGCATCATATTCTTGCGTTGGTTACCGCCGGCGTTCGGATCAGTACCCGGCCCTGCATTAGTGAACTTCGTGGCCAAAACCACGCTGTCGCGATGATCGGCGAAGAACTCGCCCAGGAAGGTTTCGCTGCTACCCTGGGTATACACGTTAGCGGTATCGATAAAGTTGCCGCCGGCTTCCCGAAACGCGTCGTAAATCTTCCGTGCTTCATCCTTGGAGGAGCCCCACCCCCAGTCCTCCCCAAAAGTCATGGTGCCTAGGCACAACTCGGAAACTCGCAGGCCGCTTGGGCCAAATAGACGATAGTTCATGGTAACACTTGAGGATCAGTTCGACAGAACCCTGGTCTGCAACGGCGCGGCTTGCAAGGCGGAGTGTCGCAAAATCGTGACTGTCCTACCCGCTACGCGGGTGCAATTGGGACTTGGCGCGGTACTCCAACACTCCAACACTCCAACACTCCAACACTCCAACACTCCAACACTCCAACACTCCAACACTCCAACACTCCAACACTCCAACACTCCAACACTCCAACACTCCAACACTCCATCACTCCAACACTCCAACACTCCATCACTCCATCACTCCATCACTCCATCACTCCGCGCGGCCGGATTCGAGGACGACGACGACGACGAGGACGAGGACGAGGACGAGAACGAAGCGCCTTGCGGGATGCTGGCCCGGGCCGGCATTTAGCCTAGCATTCTTCGAAGTCGCGGATAGTCGATCTTAGCGTTGTGACGACGGTCGACCGGCAGATTCATTGTGCGAATTTCTTGGATTGAGAACGGCTCTAGAGCGGCGCTCAATTGGGCTTTTTCTTGATCACTCAATCTGCTTTTCACCGGCTCGACCAAGAGTAGCCTGACGCCTTGATGACTAAGGAAAGCGCACCGCCGAACAAACTTGAAATCCTGAATGATGCATTCCACGGCAAAGGGATAAACCAGGCCTCGTTGGTCTTGGACCTTCGCAGCGCATCGCCCAAGGAGCCAAAGACGTTTTTGGTTATCGAAATAACCGGCGTCACCGGTGCGGTGCCATACCAGCTCGTCAACTTTGAACTTAGTTTCCTGATCACCCACGCCGTTGAGGTAACCGGGCAAAACGTGTGGACCTTGTACGACGATCTCGCCTGGCTGATTGGCGCCGCATTGGATCCGCGAAAATTCGCTCTGGGTCATCGGATCGATCGGCTGGCCCCAACTGTCCGCGATGACGGCGCAAGTGATTCCGGGAATCGGTTTTCCTGCCAGAAGCCCAACGTTTGCCCCGGTCCGTTGGCGGTCTGAAGAACCGAGTTCCTCATAGGAAACATGAGCAATGGGTTCAGCTTCAGTCGAGCCGTACACAGCGGTAACTTCCGCATCTGGGGCTAATGATTGTAGCCGGCCGAGGAGCCCACGAAAGACTGGCGCGCCGCCCGTATAAATCTTTCGGAAGCCGGAAAGAATGTTTCGCTTGGTTTCCGAAAACTCAGCGAGCTGCGTATAGAAGGCCGGCGATGCACCGGTCCTGGTTGGATGATAGCGATCGATTTGAGCAGCGATTCCTTCGACTTTCACCGTCCCAGGTCTGGAGATATTCGCGTTAGGAAGCAGGCTGGTAACTCCAGATGCAAGATTTGCTAAGACGAAGATGGGTAGCGTTGTGAGGTCTAACTCGCCTGGTTCAAGCTTGATCGAATCAGCGAGAGCACGGTGCTGGGCCAGAAGAAAACGATGGGTTCGCACTGCGGCTTTAGGTTGTCCGGTGCTGCCGCTGGTAAAGGTCATGAGAGCAGAGTCATCCAGAGCCGGATCCGGGAGCTCGTCGCTGATTGCGTGGTCGCACCGCAGGGCTCGCTTGGTCTGGATGGTTATGGGGATACCTCTCATTTCTGAACAGAGGAATCGGAGAAGGTGCGCCTTGGTAGAACCGACAAACGCTTTTGGCCGGCAAACGCGTGAGCATGCGTTCAAGTGGGTTAAACCCGCGGAAGGATCCATGAAGACTGCGGTCGCTCCCGATCGGAAAATTCCGAGTAGAATCGGATACAGAGCCACTGACATCGGCACAAAAACCAAAACGTTCTCTTCTTTCCTGACACCGCGCCGGTAGAGATAGCTGCCGAAAGACGCTGCCAGTTGATCGAGTTCGGCAAAAGAAATCTGGTATTCCTTGCCCCCGGGCGATTCGATGATGGCAGGCACGGATCCACGTTCCCGAGCCTGCTGGCGAAGAATAGTTGGGATACTCACAACGCCTTCGAGTAAAGCGTGTAGCGCCGCATCGGCGATCCGTAGAATTCGGTCAGCTTGCGCGCGGAGTTATCCTCGTGCTGCAACGCGTGGATGAGCCGGGTGAAACCGAGATCCCGGGCGTGTCGATGCAATCTTTGCGTCAATACCAAACCAAGACCGTTGTAGATACGTGCTGGTAATTTGGCCAATGTTTTGCCGATGACAGTGTCGATCTTCTGCCCGCGCAAGGCTTGGGCATAGTCGGGAATTCCAAAAACGAAGCCGACTGGCTGTCCTTGGTGTTCAGCTAGAAGTACTAGCTGAGGATAGATCCGCTCTCGATAAGGCAGGTATAGGGCCAAAAAATCAGCTTCGCTGAGTTCCGCGTAAAGGTGGTTGTGCTGGAAGCTTACGATGGAAACGGCATAGATACGTTTTAAGTCATCTTCAAAATCCGATTGCCTTATTTGGCGGATGGTCACTCCTTGGTTTTCCATTCGCTCTTCCGTGCTGCTTAGTCTGGGGTCAGCCTGGTCGAGATCCAGCACCAAAGCCGAGTAATAGTTGGACAACGGCTGGAAATTGGCTGCCTCAAAGAACCCTGGCCACGACGGAGGGTTCCATGGTTCCATGAAGAAAGGTGGTTCGCTGCCGAAATCTGTGACTAAACGATAACGACGCCAGGTGTTGCTATCCATCGGACCTACCGCGCGGGTGCAACCTTGTTGGCGCAATTGGGCACAGCAACCTGTCAGCAGTGCGCCAGCCGATGCATCGGTGGCGGCTCCGAAATGCCCAATCACGCCGAGGCGATCTCCCGGCAAGGTTGGAGCCTGCTTCCACCAGAGTGAGGCGTGCGCCATCACCTGGTCTTTATCTAGAACCTGGATGTGCAAATCGGCAGAATGGGCCGGCCAGTCCTGGATCGAACCAGGTGGATAGCCGCTTTGATAGTGGCTGCTATCGATCAGCGAAAAGTCGTCAATGAAACGGAGATTCTCCATACCACAACGCTGTCGTAGTGAAATCTTGTGAGCTTTAAGGCTAGGCGGCGATCTTATCTAGAGAATTGATAACAAAAAAGGCGGCGAGTGAAGCTAGGCCGGCCAGGGCAGTCTGGCGTAGCCAGCGGGCGCTATCGTTGGGACAATCCTTGAGAGATGGTTGCCATTTCATAAAGATACCCAGGCAGATAGCTAGAGTTAGGGCCGCTGCCAGTGCCAGGGTTAAGACGCGCGGATGTTCATGCCAGACCATGAAATAAGGAATGGCCAGGAGCGCGTAACCGAGTGTCCAAGAGAGTACACCAGCCACCAACAATGGTAACCGTCGCGAACGATGGGCAAAAAATGCCAGGGCGATAAAAGAAAGGTTCGCGCCGTAAGCAACGCCGTAGGCGTAGAGCGTGTCAAACGTGGGTAGCAGATGCGACAAGGCTAGCCACAACAAGCCTGCGCTGGCTACTAGAGTGATCGCTTCGACATTGTGCATTTTCGGCAGAGTCTGATGTTCGGGACAAAGCGCAACATATCCGGCGAGGCTCGCCAAGGGTGCGATTAACCAATGCCAATTACCGGCCGTCCAGGATACATAAAGAACCAGCGCAGCGGCCGTGGAAGCGCTACGGGTTAGATAAGTGCGGAGAATGCAAAAATGTAACGCCACCAGTAACAAAATAAGCACTACCAGATGGACTACCAGAATGGTCACCTCCAACTCGACCAGGCGAACCAAACAAGCGTAGGTGGCGATGGGCACAAAAAAGTTGTCCAACCCGCGCCAAGCGATGGCCTCGGTTAGCGTCGCAATTAACCCTAAGACGAATCCGATCAAAAGGCATTCCAGCCTTCCCAACGGCGTGAAAAGCAATAGCGAAATGTGGGTCGCTAGGAAGGCTACCAGAAAGACGGCGAGCGAACCTTCGGCGCTTTTTTGGCCATCATCCGTCTGATACCGGGCCGAGCCGTACCGAGTGCCAACCATCGCTCCACCGGCGTCTGCGAGTGCCAAGATAAGTACTGGAATCACGTAAAAGAGCGGTTGGGCATGGGTGAGGGAAAAGAGTAACGCCACCGAGAATGGCCAGCAAAATTCTCCCCAGGATTGGCGTTTAACTCCGTAAAGGACCTCGCCGAACCTCCGTTGCAAGGGAGATAACATCCGCAGCAAACAAAATGCCGCCATAGAAAGCGTCGCTAAGATCCAAACTGGCCAGATCGAATCGAATATCCACGGAAACCAGATGACCACGGCTCCCATGCCGATATGGATAAGCTTGCGCCGAAATTCGGCTGGCCACGACCAATGCTTACCTCCGTAGTTAGCCAGTTGAAAGAAGGCTGCCAGTGCGCCAGTCACACCTAGTATTTTCAGCAGGTCTGTCATCCAACGACCTCCTCGATGACTAACCTTGAATAGAAAAACGCTTTGTCTTGTTGGAAAAGAGTTTGGGCTAACTCGCTTAACGGATTGATTTGGCTTCGGAGGCTCGGAGGGCAGCTTCTCGGCGCCAGCATATTCCAGTAAACAATCCGACTCCGGTTTTGATAGCTGGGCTGTTCGAAAGTCGAGGCTCCCGTCTGCATCACAGCGCTCGTTCTGCTCGCATGAACAATTCTTCTGAGTAACGATTCGTAGTCTGCCTCGGACAGATATTCGAATACGTCACTCAGATTCCATTTCGAAAATTGGTTACCTGGGTGAGTGGCAAGATACTCCTCGATGCTAACCTGTTTCCATTCCAGCCTATCAAGATGGGAGCGGATTTTCTCGAAATTCTTGCGTCTCAGAGCGAAAGGGAGCGCCGTGGTGTGGGTTTCCTTCAGGATCCATTGCAAGTACGGATTCTCAGATGGGTTCAATTCGGTCAACGCGTGTTGCGTACGCGCCAGGATACGCTTGGCCACAGATCCCTCGACATAGCGAAAGAAACTGGGATCCCGGCCCAACAAACCCATGAGCTGGCGTGAGAAGAAGAGATGAAAGAGAAGCCGCCAGCGCCATGTGTTCCAAGACTCGGAATAGAATCTTTCCCGTTCTTCCTTGGAACCACCCTGGAGCAATTGGTCGACTAGATTGGGCTTATGAATGAGGGGAAGTACGAACCGGCGGAATAAGCGAAAATAACGTTCAAACTTACCGCCGTGGCCAATCCCGGCGCGGATGGCCTCAGGACGAGAATCCCAGAATGACGCGGCGGCTGGGGTTAATTCGGGCCGGCAACGTTGATAAAGCTGGTTCCGAAGTCCATCCTGATTCGGCTCGGCAATTTGAGTCCCGATCAGAGCCAGCAGTTCTTCATAACTGAGGAGGCGATAAGCAGCTACTCTTAGTTCCAGACAGGCCAACTGGGTTGGGTTAAGATCGACGGCCACCACTTTCTCTGGTCCTTGGCTCAGCAAGGCCAATGCATTGTCGCCCGCCGAAGCGATGGAAAAACAAACGTCGTCAGGTCGAATGTCCAAGGCTTCGAGAAGCACATCGGCGTCTTCCCAAACCTGGGCGTACCGGACGAAACTAAGGTCTAAGGAGTCCAAGGAGTTCAAGGAGTACGAGGAGTACAAGGAGTGCGAGGATTCAGGTCCTCGCGAAGACAAAATAATTCACAACAAGGTCGCGAAGGCCGCTAAGACAAATCATGGTCGAAGCTTAGTCGAGACTGTTTTGTCTTCGTGGCCTTTGTGTCCTTGCTGTGAGATTTCCGGTTATTTGGTTGCGGCTCTGCC
>Ga0209647_1003880_pt1 | contig 11448 bp, 5 predicted proteins | sample GraSoi_2013_60cm_FD_185827 | JGI IMG/M metagenome (GOLD analysis project Ga0209647, IMG submission 185827) | Grasslands soil microbial communities from the Angelo Coastal Reserve, California, USA - Sample 9_17_2013_60cm (SPAdes) (version 2) | ecosystem: Environmental > Terrestrial > Soil >... | reverse complement strand
CGGCCTTGGCGGCCGATAACGCTTTTCGGCCAAATATCTAACGGATGCGGGTGTAGCTCAGGGGTAGAGCACGACCTTGCCAAGGTCGGGGTCGAGGGTTCGAATCCCTTCGCCCGCTCCAATTTTCAGCCTGATTGTCGAACCTAATAATTCTTTTCAAGTGCCGGCTGGAATAGCCAGCGGCATAAGGCCGTCGCTGCAAACGCTCCGGCCGATTGCGCGACAATGAAGGCAAAGACTCCCGCCGGAGCGATCCCCGCGAACGTGTCCGAAAGCGCCCGCGCCAGCGTCACCGCCGGATTTGCAAATGATGTCGACGCGGTGAACCAATAAGCCGCCGTGATATAGAGACCGACCGCGTAGGCCACCGCGCCTGGCGCCCGCGCGACGCATCCGAAAATCGTCAACAACAAACCGAACGTCGCAACGCCTTCGGCGAGCCATTGGCCCGTCAAGCGATATTTCAATTATGACTGAAATATCGACGTCTCTAGGCCCCAATGCTGTGCTCGCTAGGCCGAAGCGTCGGCGGGCCAGATGGCCGTTGCGGGCCATCCGCCAATTCTCTCTAATGTCGCGAAGGGCACTCAGCGCAATAAAAAAACAGGGAGCGGAGCACATGCACGCCCATCTTGGGAATTCGAGGTTCATTGGCCTGGCGGCGATCGCTGGAATTGCCGCGACACTCGCTTGCACGGCGCCCGGGCCAGCTGCCGCCGAAGACTATCCGTCCCGCACCATCTCGCTGGTCGTGGCTTTCCCAGCCGGCGGCGGTGTCGACACCGTCGGTCGCGTCGTTGCGCAAAAACTTACCGATGCGCTTGGCCAGCAGGTGATCGTCGTCAATCGTCCGGGCGCCGGCTCGGTGATCGGCACGCGCGACGTCGCCAGGGCGACGCCGGACGGCTACACGCTGCTTTTGCTGGTAACCGGTGCGGGGCTTCCGGAAAATCCCGGCTACGACATGGCGAAGGACTTCGCCCCGATCGGTCTCGTCGCTTCGGTGCCGATCGTGATTATGGCCAACCCTTCCGTGCCCGCGAAATCGTTGTCTGAAGTCATCGCGCTCGCGAAAAAAGACGGCGACAAGGTCACGGTCGGGACGCCGCCGGCGCCGACGTTGAATTATTTCGGTGCCGAGCAATTCAAGGCGATGACCGGCACCAATATCACGATCGTCACTTATAAAGGCACCGGGCCGCTCACTAACGATCTCGTCGGCGGCCACGTCATGATCGCGTTCAACACGCTGCCGCCCGCGATCGGCAATATCCAGGCAGGCACGCTGCGTGCCATTGCCGTCGGCTCACCGACCCGCATGGCTGCGATTCCGAATGTTCCAACCATCGCCGAGTCCGGCCTTCCGGGCCTCGAGATCGTGCAGTATTACGGGCTGGTCGCGCCCGCCGGCACGCCGCAGCCGATCATCGACCGCCTGAACCAGGAATTACGCAAGATCGTAACGTCGGATGACATGAAGAAGCGGCTGCTCGACGCCGGCGGCGATCCGCTCGCCAGCACGCCCGCAGAGTATGCGCAGAACATCCAGCGTGAAGAAGGCAAGTGGCTGACGGTGATCAAGAAGCTCGGGCTCGTGATCAATAACTAGCGCGTCAAAATCCCGCAGCCAGCGAGCCGCGGGTGCGCCTGTCGGCGGCGCCGATGTAACCGTCTGCGGTGACTTCAATGGAATTTGTCGACGAAAAGGATTGCGTCGGCGTAATTTTGTGGCCGCGCTTTTCCAATGCCTCGAGGACATCCGGGGAAAAACCCGGCTCGGCATAGACGTCTTCGGGTTGCCATTGCTGGTGAAGGCGGGGCGCGCTCACCGCTTCGCCGATTGGCATGTGAAAATCGATCGCATTAACGACCACCTGTAAGACCGCACTGATAATGCGGCTGCCGCCGGGCGAGCCTGTAATCAGAAACGGCTTGCCGTCTTTGAGCACGATGGTCGGCGTCATCGACGACAACGGTCGCTTGCCAGGGCCGGGCAGATTGGCGTTGTAGCCCACCAGGCCATACGCATTCGCTGTGCCGGGCTTGGACGTGAAATCATCGAGCTCGTTGTTCAGGAGCACGCCGGTTCCGTCGGCGACGAGGCCGAGCCCGTACGAGAAATTTAGCGTGTAGGTGTTCGACACCGCATTGCCGTCGCGATCGATAACAGAAAAATGCGTCGTGTTTCGGCCTTCGAAATCGGCCGGCGCGCCCGCGCGAACATCGGATGCAGGCGTAGCCTTTTCGCCAATCCCGGCACCCAACGATTTCGCGTACGTCTTTGAGATCAAGCCGTCTAAAGGGATCTTGACCGCGTCGGGATCTCCCATAAACACAGCGCGATCGGCATAGGCGCGCTTCATCGATTCGATCATCACGTGAAGCTGCTTCTCGCGACTCAATTTGGCGAGGTCGTATCCTTCGAGGATGTTGAGCATCTCAATCAAATGAACACCGCCAGACGATGGCGGCGGCACGGAAACGACATCGTAGCCGCGATAACTCCCGCGTACGACGGCGCGCTCGACAGCGCGATAGTTTGCAAGATCGTCCTTGCTCATGATTCCGCCGGCTTTGACGACAGCGCTGGCGATCTGCGCCGCGGTGCGCCCCTCGTAAAAAGCGCGCGGTCCATCTTTCGCAATCCCACGCAGGGTGTCGGCTAGATCGAATTGCGTCAGACGCTCGCCTTCGCGCAAAGGCTCGGCGCCGTTGAGAAAGATTGCCGCCGAAGCCGGCCATCGCGCGAGCCGCTCACGCGCGCCCGGCAGCGAATCCGCGGTGTCGTCCTCGACCAGAAATCCGTTTTGCGCCAGATAGATCGCCGGCGCGAGCAAATCGGCGAGCGTGAACTTTCCCGAACCGTATTTTTCAAGCGCCAGCGCGAGGCCCGCCACGGTTCCCGGCACGCCGACCGAAAGTGCGCTGTCGCGCGATTTTGCCGGGTCGGCATTGCCCTCTGAATCGAGAAACATGGTGGCGGTCGCCGCCGCCGGCGCGGTTTCGCGATAGTCGATCGCGAGATCGCGTCCCCCTTTGGCGAGATGGACCACCATGAAGCCGCCGCCACCGATATTGCCGGCACGTGGATACGTGACCGCAAGTGCGAAGCCGACCGCGACCGCCGCATCAACCGCGTTGCCACCGCGATCGAGAATTTCAATGCCGATGCGAGCGGCGTGCTGCTCTTGCGCGACCACCACGCCATTGTGCGCGTGAATCGTCTGCGCCGGAGCCATTGCCGGCGTGCGCGCGACCGGCGCAACTTGCGCCGACGCGGTGGCCGCAAAGATAAAAGCAACGAATGTTAAAAAAGCGCGAGCCATCAACTTTTTTCCGCTCGTCCCCGCGTAAGCGGGGATCCAGTTGCGTCTAGCACGGACTTTGTGGCTTTAGCTGGGTTCCCGCTTCCGCGGGAATGAGCGGACAGAGGAGTCTCAGCGCGGGAGAACGTTTACCGCGCCTGGCCGTGATAGGCCGTATTCGGCCGCATGTCGGTGGCCGAAGCCACGCGGTTCGACATATTGAAGAAGCCGGCCACGGCCGAAATATCCCAGATGTCGCGATCGCCAAAGCCCACTCGGCGTAGCCGTTCGCGATCACCTTCTTCAACGCTCCAGGGTGAAGCGGTAAGCCTGACGGCAAAGTCGAGCATGGCGCGCTGGCGTTTGTTCAGCCGTGCGACGCGATAGTTCATGACAAGATGCTCGCCGAGGAGCGGATTGCCGGAATATTGCCGCACCGCTGCACCGTGTGCGGTCAGGCAATAGTAACAGCGGTTTTGCGAGGATACGACCACCGCGATCATTTCGCGCTCGAGCTTGGAAAGCCCGGACTCGCCCAGCATGAGGTCGTTGTACATAGCGACGAATGTGTCGAGCTTCGTCATATCGAAGGCGTAGGCGATCAGGACGTTCGGGACGAAACCGAGCTTGTCCTGACATTTCTTGAAATAGGCTGCCATCGCCGGCGAGAGCTTGGCACTTTCAAGGTTGAGCCCGGTTACGGGCACATCGTCCGCAACCGCCGAAGCCGGTTTGAGCGGGATGGGTTTCGTCGCTGCCTTGGCCCCGAACGGCTTTGGGGCACTGGCCTTGGCCGCCGGCGCCTTTGTGGGCGCGGCTTTGCCTCCCTTGATGGAGTGCAGCAACGGCTTGCCTTTATTCGCTTTTGCAACGGCCGCCTTACCGGCGGCCTTGGCTGATTTATCGGCCTTGGGCATTTCCCCGTCCCTTGTTCGATGCTGACCCCGCGTCAGACTACATTGTTATGCGCGCGCGCGATACGAGCGGCCGGTCACCCTTTCGCTTTTCGTTTCAGAGGGTTAAGGCGGCAGAACACGCCTGTTTTGGCTGCCCGTCACCGGCGCGTCACCAAATGGTGTGTTGCTCTCGACGCGACTGTGCAGAACGTGAAAACTCCAAATTCGCCTCGACCGATTCCCTCTCGCGCAGATCCCGAAAAGGGGGAACCGGTTTTCGGAAAAAGACCAGGCGCAAACGCCGAGTGCACGAGGTTCCATGGCCGTCGAGCTTCCTGGCAGCGGAGAGGATGACGCCGCCCGCATCGTGATCGAGCAGGCAGGTACATCGCTTGGCCGGCGGCGTCGCGATATCCCGGCAACATTCATTGCGCGGCTCTACGGCCGTGCTGTGCCTGAGGACGTCGTGTGCTATGGCGCGGAGGACCTCTCTGCGTTGGCAGAGCGCGCCTATGATTTTATCGCCGACCGCGCGCCGGGCGCCCCGAAGATTCGTTGCGAGACTGTGCCACTCGCTGCATCGGCCGATCGTAAAGCCGTTACGGTCGTCGAAATTGTCAATGACGACATGCCGTTCCTCGTCGATTCGGTGATGGGTGAAATCGCCGATCGCCGTCTTGATGTGCGCCTCGTTGCGCACCCTATGTTTGGCGTACGGCGCAAGGGCAGCAAACTGGTTGCGCTTGGCGCGCCGGACCGTGCTGACAGCAAACGCGAGAGCTTTATCCATATTCATCTCGCCCCAATGGGGGACGCCGCGCGCGACGAATTGATGCGCGCGCTGGAAATGGTGCTCGGCGAGGTGCGGTTGGCTGTGCAGGATTGGCGCGCCATGCTCGATCGCGTCAACGCGATTGTCATGGACCTGAAGACGAATCCGCCGCCGCTCCGCGTCGATGAGATCGCGGAAGCAATTCAGTTCCTGCAGTGGCTGTTGGCCGACAATTTCACCTTCCTCGGTGTGCGCGACTACAGGGTCGAGGGCCAGGGGCTTGAGCCGAATTTCGATAGCGCACTCGGCATTATGCGTTCGCAGGAATTGCGCGTGCTCAGACGCGGCGCAGAGCTTTTGGAGATTACGCCGGAGATCATGGCGTTCCTGAAGGAGCCGCGCGCGCTGATTATTGCGAAGGCCAACATCCGCGCGCGCGTGCACCGTCGGGTGTATCTCGACTATATCGGAGTGAAACGCTTCGATGCGTCGGGCAATCTTGTCGGCGAACACCGCATCATCGGGTTGTTCACCTCCACCGCCTACACGCGCGCCGCCCACAGCATTCCCTACCTGCGGCGGAAAATAGCCGCGGTGGAGGAACGCGCGGGGTTCGACCCGGGCAGCCATTCGGGCAAGGCGCTGGCGAATGTGCTCGAGCACTATCCGCGCGATGAATTGTTCCAGATCGAAGAGGATACCCTTTACAGCTTTGCGCTGGCGATCTTGCAGCTCGATGAGCGTCCGCGCGTGCGCGTCCTCGCCCGGCGCGATCGATTTGACCGTTTCGTCTCGGTGCTCGTGTTCGTACCGCGCGAACGCTACGATAGCGACATCCGCGCAAAGATCGGTTCCTACCTCGCGAGAGCTTTCATCGGGCGGGTCTCGGCTTTCTATCCGTTTTTTCCGGACGAAGGGCCGCTGGTGCGCGTGCACTTCATCATCGGCCGTTCGGGCGGGCCGGCGCCTGCGGTGGAACGCGCTACCCTCGAACACGAAGTTGCGGCCATCATTCGCACCTGGACCGACGGCCTTACCCAGGCACTGGCCCTGGTCAACCCGCCGGATAAGGCGCGTGACTTGTTCAATCGCTTTCGTGACGCATTTTCGGAAGGGTTCCACGAAGCCTACGCGCCGACAGTCGCAGCGATCGATATCCGCGTCATCGAGGGCCTTTCCGAACAACGTCCGCTTGGCGTCGATTTTCATCACCGGCTCGAAGAAGAGCAGCGCACCGTAGGTTTGAAAGTGTGGAGTTTTGCGCGCCCGTTGCCGCTCTCGGAGCGCGTGCCGGTGCTGGAAAACATGGGCTTCCGCGTGGTGGATGAGCGCACTTATCGCGTCGAACCGAAAGGCAGCGCCGGCGTCTGGTTCCACGACATGCTGCTGGAGCGCGCCGACGGCGGAAAGATCGATCTTGATCCCGGGAAGGCACGGCTTGAATCGGCCTTCCTGATGATCATGCGCGGGCTGGCCGAGAATGACGGTTACAACGCGCTCACGCTACGCGGCGGCCTGGCTTGGCGCGACGTAGCGTTAATCCGTGCTCTGTCGCGGTTTCTGCGGCAAATCCGCGTGCCATTTTCGCAAGACTACATGTGGGCGACGCTCGTCAAGCATGCCGGCATTACAGCGAACATTATCGAATTGTTTCACTCCCGGTTTGATCCGCGAGCGGCGTCTGACAGTAACGAAATGCAAGGCGCGATTGTCTCGCACGTCGAAGAGGAGCTGCAAAAGGTCGAGAGTCTCGATGAGGATCGGATTTTGCGCCGGTTCGTTAACGCAGTGCAGTCAGCGATCCGCACCAATTTCTACCAGACCGATCAGGCTGGCCACACGAAGCCTCTGATTTCAATCAAGTTCGAAAGTCGCAAGCTCACCGATTTGCCACTGCCGCGCCCGCTTTACGAGATCTTCGTCTATTCGCCGCGCGTCGAAGGCGTGCACATGCGCTTCGGGAAAGTTGCGCGCGGCGGCATTCGTTGGTCTGACCGGCCGCAAGATTTTCGCACCGAAGTCCTCGGACTGGTGAAGGCGCAGCAGGTCAAGAACGCCGTGATCGTGCCGGTCGGCGCCAAAGGCGGTTTCGTGCCGAAATTGATGCCGAAGGGTGCGGCCCGCGATGTCGTGCAGGCTGAAGGTGTCGCGACTTATAAATTGTTCATTTCAACCCTGCTCGATATCACCGACAATTTCGCTCCGGACGGCGCGATCATTCCACCCGCAAGCGTCGTTCGTCACGAAGGGAACGATCCGTATCTCGTTGTTGCCGCCGACAAAGGCACCGCGACCTTCTCCGACATTGCGAATGCGATTTCGGTTGAACACGACTATTGGCTTGGCGATGCCTTCGCGTCAGGCGGCTCGGCAGGGTATGACCACAAGGCCATGGGCATCACTGCGCGGGGCGCCTGGGAGGCGGTGAAACGCCACTTCCGTGAAATGGATGTCGATATCGGCAAGACGCAGTTCAACGTTGTCGGCGTTGGCGATATGTCGGGCGACGTCTTCGGCAACGGGATGTTGCGCGAGGATACGATCAGGCTGGTGGCGGCTTTCGACCATCGCGATATTTTCATCGATCCGGATCCCGATCCGAAAACGAGTTTTGCGGAACGCAAGCGCCTCTTCGCTCTGCCGCGTTCGAGCTGGCAAGACTACGACAAGGGCCTGATATCCAAAGGCGGCGGCGTTTATCCACGCTCGTCGAAAGAAATCCGGCTAAGCGCCGAGGCGCGCAAGTTGTTCGATCTGGGAGAGGCCGTGACCCCGCAGGAATTGATGAAAACGATCCTGAAGGCACGTGTCGATCTTTTGTTCTTCGGAGGTATCGGGACATACATCCGGGCTTCAAATGAAACCGATGAGGCCGCTGGTGATCGCGCGAATGATGCAATCCGCGTGGCTGGCGCCGAACTTAACTGCAAAGTCATCGGCGAGGGCGCCAATCTCGGCATGACCCAGCGCGGACGCATCGAGGCGGCCCAGCGCGGCGTCCGCCTCAACACCGACGCAATCGACAATTCGGCCGGCGTTAATACCTCTGACGTCGAGGTGAATATCAAGATCGCGCTGAGCGGTCCGATACGTTCCGGCGCGCTGACGATCGATGCACGCAATACGCTGCTGGCCGAAATGACCGACGAGGTCGCGCGGCTGGTGTTGCGCAACAACTATCAGCAGACCCTGGCGCTTTCGTTGGCGCAGCGACGCGGCCTGGAAGACCTTGGCTTCCAGCAGCGTCTCATGCAGACGCTGGAGCAACGCGGCGAACTTGATCGCGGTGTGGAGTTCCTGCCCGACGAAATGGTGATCGCCGAACGGCGCAAGCGCAATGCTGCGCTGACGCGCCCGGAACTTGCGGTGCTGCTCGCCTATGCGAAACTCTCGCTCTACAGCGAGTTGCTCGACAGCACAGTACCGGACGATCCTTATCTAGGGCGTGAACTCGACCGGTATTTCCCCAAGGAAATGTCCGAACGTTATTCCGACGCGTTGCATGCGCACCGCCTGCGGCGCGAGATCATTGCGACCCAACTGACGAATTCGATGATTAACCGTGGCGGCGCGACGCTGATCGTGCGGATCGCCGACCAGACCGGTGCAGCCTCGGCTTCGATTGCGGCTGCTTTTGCGGCGGTGCGCAACAGTTACGAGCTGATCGCTCTCAACGGCGAGATTGACGGCCTCGACAATAAAATCGCGGGCAAAACCCAGCTTGACCTTTATGCCGCCGTGCAAGACTTGCTGCTCGACCGGCTCGTTTGGTTTCTGCGCAATGTCGACCTCACGCAAGGTTTGGAGAAAATCATCGGTCATTACCGCGACGGCATTGCGCAGGTAGCCGCGGCACTCGATAGCGCACTATCGAAACCCGCCGCAGTGGCGCGCGAGGCGCGTGTCGCAGAACTTGCCAAAGCGGGCGTGCCGGACGCGTTGGCACGGCGCATCGCCAGCCTCGCCATCCTCAAGGCAGCGCCGGACATCGCGCTGGTGGCAGACCGCGCCGGCAAGCCAGTGAGCGAAGTGACGGCGACCTATTTCGCGACAGAGGCCTTCTTCCAGCTTGATCGCGTTGCCAGCGCCGTGCCGAACATTGTTGTGTCGGATTATTTCGATCGCCTGGCGCTCGACCGGGCGCTGGATTCCATCGGCGATGCGGAACGCCGGCTCACCGCCGCCATGGTCGGGAATGGCCATGCCGGTGCCGGAGCCGTTGAGGAATGGGTCCGCCCAAGGCAGGCCGAAGTCGAGCGCATTCGCTCGGCGATCCACGAAATTGCGGGTTCGGGGCTTACGCTGTCGAAGCTTTCCGTCGCCGCGAGCCTGCTGGGCGACCTGGCACGAGAGTGACCGTTCAGTGCCTGAAATGCCGCGTGCCGGTGAACACCATCGCAATGTTGTGCGCGTCAGCGGCGTCTATCACCTTCCGATCGTTCACCGAGCCGCCGGGCTGGATCACCGCAGTGGCGCCAGCCTCGATCGCGACCAATAAGCCGTCAGGAAACGGAAAAAACGCATCAGACGCGACCACAGAACCTTTGGTGAGCGGCGCGGGGAGTTTTAGCTCTTTCGCGGCATCTTCAGCTTTGCGAGCGGCAATACTGGCGGCGTCGACGCGGCTCATTTGGCCGGCGCCGATCCCAACGGTGGCGCGATCCTTGGCATAAACAATGGTGTTCGACTTCACGTGCTTGGCGACGCGAAATGCAAAGCGCAAATCGGCAAGCTCTGCCTTGCTCGGCCCGCGTTTGGTGACTGTTTTGAGCTGCATGTCATCCACCACCGCGTTATCGCGTGACTGCACCAGCAGGCCGCCGGCAACCGACTTCACCATCAGTCCGGCTGAACGTGGATCGGGCAAGCCGCCGGCGATCAGCAACCGTAAATTCTTCTTGGCTGCAACAATCTTGATGGCCTCGTCGGTCGCTTCCGGCGCGATGATCACTTCGGTAAAAATCTCGGTGATCGCCCTTGCGGCGTCGGCATCGAGCCGACGGTTGAGCGCGACGATACCGCCGAATGCCGATGTTGAATCGCAGGCCAACGCTTTGCGATAGGCATCGAGTAGATTATCGGCTTCCGCGACGCCGCAAGGATTAGCGTGTTTTACGATCACGCAGGCGGCGGTGCGGAGCGGATCGAACTCCGCCACACATTCGTAGGCCGCGTCGGTGTCGTTGATGTTGTTATAGGAAAGCTGTTTGCCTTGCAGTTGTTTCGTGGTCGCGACACCATTGCGTTCTCCAGGGGAGCGATAGAACGCTGCGTTTTGATGCGGGTTCTCGCCATAGCGCAGCGCTTCCGCGAGTTTTCCGCCAAAGGCCCGATAGTCGGGCGCATCGTCATGGAGGGTGGTGGCAAACCAGTTCGAAATTGCCGCGTCATAGACGGCAGTGCGCGCATAGGCTTTTGCCGCGAGCTTCTGCCGCAATTCGAAAGACACCATGCCGCTGTGCTGCGCCATTTCGCCAAGGACTTTTTCATAGTCTGTGGGCTCGACTATGACAGTGACATCGATGTGGTTCTTGGCGGCGGCGCGAATCATGGCCGGGCCGCCAATATCGATGTTTTCGATGCAATCGTCGAATGAGGCACCCTTCGCGACCGTCGCCTCGAATGGATAGAGGTTCACCACCAACAAATCGATCGGTTTGATGTGGTGCTTTTCCATCGCCGCGGCATGCTCCTTGTTGCCGCGGATGGCCAGCAAGCCGCCATGGACTTTCGGGTGCAGCGTCTTCACGCGGCCATCCATCATCTCGGGAAAGCCGGTGAGATCGGCAACGTCGATTACGGTGAGCCCTCCATCCTTTAGCACCTTCGCGGTGCCGCCGGTCGAGACGAGCTCAACGCCGTAGCCCGCAAGCGCCTTGGCAAAATCAACCAGCCCGGTCTTGTCGGACACCGACAGCAAAGCGCGGGTGATGCGGCGCGGGTGGCTGCTCATGGCGCACGAGCTAGCACATCAAGCGGGCGAAAGTGTATTCGTGAATGGCGCCTCTTCGCGGGGCATCCACAAGCATCGCACTCAAAGTGGCAATTCCGGCTCATAGGCCCGATCGGGCCGGGAGCCCGGCTGGGCCGGCGGTGTATGACGGAAGCTCCAGCGTACCGCTGCCTGCTGCCCGACTTGGCCATAAATCACGATTTGCGCCGTGCGGCGCGGTCCGTCGGAACCGGCCAAATAGACGCTTTCCTCTATCTCCACCGACTCAGCCAATGTCGCAAACGTCCATAGCTCCTTATCCTGAAGCACCAGGATCACGCCGCGGCCATCCGCAAGGCGGCTGGCCTTGATCGCCGGATACAGGTGAAAGCGGATTGCAAATTCATCTTTGGCATCGGCGGAAAATGCCCCGCCTTCAGCTCGCGAAAAGCTGTCTTCACCGTCGAGAGATCGGCCATCGGGGCTGAGCCGGATGGCACGGGTGTGGATGACGCCACAGTCATTGGCATAGCCGTCATGTGA
>Ga0209647_1003879_pt1 | contig 11448 bp, 13 predicted proteins | sample GraSoi_2013_60cm_FD_185827 | JGI IMG/M metagenome (GOLD analysis project Ga0209647, IMG submission 185827) | Grasslands soil microbial communities from the Angelo Coastal Reserve, California, USA - Sample 9_17_2013_60cm (SPAdes) (version 2) | ecosystem: Environmental > Terrestrial > Soil >... | reverse complement strand
ACTGGCAATCCCATGGTTGAGAAAGACTCCGCCTGGCTGCAGCAGATGCCAGGCTTGTTGAAAGTACGTGGATAGCCGTGCTTCGCCCACATGCTCAAACATGCCGACGCTCACAATTTTAGCAAATGAGTGTTCCTCATTCACGTCCCGATAATCGCGCACTTCCACGCGACAACGTTCCGTCAATCCGGCCTGGCGGATGCGCTCTTGTGCCCATTCTGCCTGCAGTTGGCTCAACGTAATACCATGCGCTTCTACTCCATAGTGTTGTGCTGCATGGATTACCAACCCACCCCAGCCGCAACCGATGTCCAGTAAACGCTCTCCTGGCTGTAATCGCAACTTGTGGCAAATATAATCCAGCTTGCGTTCCTGTGCCGTGTCCAAATCGTCTTCAGGGGTAGCGAAGTAGGCACAGGAGTAGACCATACGTTTATCCAACCAGAGCGCATAAAAATCATTGGAGCGGTTGTAGTGATGGGAGATGGCTTGCCTATCACGCTCTTTCGAGTGGCGTGTGCCCCGCAATTTCGCGGCGGCATCACCAGGGCGGAGGGGACCGGTCTTCGGCAAACTCAGCAGGCGTTTTCCATAGCGTACCTGTGCCATCTTTCCCCAGCGCTCATCCATGATGTGATCCCCAAGTGGAAAGACGGCTTCGATATCTCCTTCGATGTCAAAGTCATTGTAAATATACGCCTCGCCCAAGTTCAGTTCAGTGGGCGGCAGGAACATCTTCCGGAGCGCACCAGGATGCTGGAGCACTAACGTGAAGCGTGGCGGCTCTCCTGATGGCGGTTCGGCTCGCCACGTGGTTCCTTCCCACAGCCGCACGGCAAATGAAGGCACATGAGAGGAACCGAAAATGTCTTGTAACAACGATAACGTGGTTTGAACCGCCTGGTCAGTGGCCTTCAATAGTGGCGAAGTCATGCTTCGTTCCTTTCCACTTGATGGTTCTCTCTGCTCATCGAGGAGTATAGGAGCATGTCCAGAATGGATGAGTCTAACTCTACGTCATGCTTCCCCTAATTTAGGCAGGCACTCTCTCTAACATTCATGGCTGCATCCGCGCTGCGACTATTTCAGAGCGTAAACATCGACCTGCCTGACTATAAAATAGCCTCGCTTTGCTTCTGTGTTTGCTGGGCTATTGAAGCATAGGCCTTCTGCAAAGAGGCTTCGAGTTTGCTCCAATCGCCCTCAACGTCGGTCGAAGTCCTACTGGTAATGAGATCAACCGTATTGGCAGCAAGCAGACGCCACTCTGCCGACTCACGCGCCTGTTCAGGGGTCAAGCCGAACAAGGCGCTGTGCAACGCCATCAACGTTTGTAACAATTCCTCTTTTTCTGCTTTCCCTGCTAAACGTCTGTGAACTTCAAAGTACTGTAACTCCAGGGCGGCGACCCGTTTCACCTCATAGTGGAGGCCAGAATAGCGACGTGCTACACTGTAGAACTTTACAAGATATCTCAGCACCTTGTGTTCATCATGCTCGACCGGCGCCCAGGCCAGCGACGCACGCGTCGTGTAGTAGGCTGCTGCCAGTGACTGTGGGAAGGGAATATGAAATTCCTCCTGGCAGAAGAGAACAAGCAGGCGCAACATTTTCAACCACTTGTGGTCATAGTAGGCCCTCCACCCGGCAGCTTCGAAATAGGCCACACGTTCTGGCCGTAGAGTGAATGTCCTCATCATGTTGATGCTGTCTCCTTCCTCTTTCACCAGGTGTACGAGTGTCAAGCTTGATCGGTAGGAAACGAACGCACCTGGTTTGCTGTATATAACGCCAGGCAGAGAGGGCAAATTCCCTCGTGCCAGACCTCAAGAGCAGCCGCATTTTCCTGCTCGCTGTGCGCCGCCCCTAATTCAGCGCGCGCTGCTTTTTGCCGGCGAACTGTCACGACCCATAACGCGTAGACGACTACCAGCAGCGCTATCACCAGGGGGATACTGGTTGACAAGGGAAACACTCGTCCTAGTTCAAAGAGAGCCGAACCTCCCAGATAGCCGAGGAAAAAGTGCAGACTGAGGAACAGGAGGCTTCCCAGTGTCAGGCCGAGCAGGAATCTGCGCAACGGCAGAGCAGCCAGGCCCGAAGCAACAATCGCTGCTCCCCGCACACCTGGTACCAGGATAGAGACCGCGAGGCCTGGCACTCCACCTCGTTTGATCTTTTCGGCAGCTGCATCAATGCGGGGCTGGGTCAGCCCGACGTAGCGACCAAAACGGTAGAGCAGTCCACGTCCGGGTCCACGTGCCAGTATAAACTGAATCAATCCGCCCAGCAGGAGCGCCACAAGGATGGCGAAAAAAACCTGCCATCCAACCAGCTTCCCCTGGGCCACCCGCACTGCCGCCGTAAGGATAATCAAATCGCCTGGGATCGGAATAGGCACGCCTATCGTTTTGATGAGCATGATGCTAAAGACGGCTACCAGTCCGTAGTCGGTGAGAAACATGTCGAAACTGTTCATATATTCTCCCTCTTTTGTTATTTCTCAACAAAAGAATACGAGAGAACGCACATGATAGATCATTGGTATGACAAGAAGCAAACTCCACGTTCTGCGCCGCACCGCATGTGCTCTGCCTCATGACTGTTGCTTGGCGTCGATCGCGGTCTCACTTGATGGTGGCACGAAGCTGTCGGCGTACGCGAACCCACCCGGTTCCAACGATCTCCACAATGCCGTCCACGAGATTCCCAGAACTTCCCCTTGGCGTAACTTCCACCTCCACGACCACCCATTGATTGCTTCGAATGGCTAGTGGTACTTGCCCATTCGAAGCAGAATGGTAATGGGGAACTGCAACTTCTGTGGTATTGGCTGGTGCCCCTGGCACGCTTGGATCAACTGGTTCCTTCGTGACATTGTATCTGTCATTCCTTTCGCGAAAGCGTGAGAGCCATTGACGAGCCATATCTTCCGGGTTCATTTCAGCGGCGGGGCGCGCACTCCTACGAGGAGAAGCGCATGTGTCCGACGGCGGTATGGGCCAGCAGGCGTTGGGCGTTGCGCCAGAGCAGCTTCTCGCGCACCTCCGGCTTGAAGAAGTCGAGGGTTTCGAAGTCCTTGAGCCAGCGCTGCGGCGTGATGAAGGGGTAGTCCGAGCCAAACAAGAAGCGGTCCTGCAGGCGGGTGGCGGCCTCGCGCAAGAGCGATTCAGGGATACGTTTCGGTGACCATCCAGAGAGATCATTGAACACATTGGCCTTATGCTGCACGGTCGCGATCATCTCTTCATGCCAGGGCCATGAGGGGTGCGCCCCGATGATGGTCAGGCCGGGAAAATCGGCCGCCAGGGAATCAAGGTAGATGGGACGCGTGTAATCGAGTTTGACGCCCATGCCTCCGGGTGTCCCTGCTCCCAGCCCGTTTGTACCTGTGTGAAAAAGAGCGGGTACGCCCAGTTCCTCAATCTTCTCCATCAGCGGATAGAAAGCGGGGTCGTTGGGGTAGAAAGCCTGTACTCCTGGATGAAATTTCGCACCTGCCAGGCCCAGTTCCTTGATAGCCCTCTCGATTTCTCGAATCGCCGCCTTTCCCTTATGGGGGTCAACGCTGGCAAACCCGACAAATTGCTGTGGGTAGCTCTGCACGATGGCTGCAACATAATCGTTCCCCAGAGGCGGCAGGCCGGTAGCGGTTTCCGCATCCCAGGCCAGCAGCACACCGACCATATCGAGTTCCGCGTAATCGGCGGCGATCTGCTCGATATCCTTCAGCTTCACCTCGGTGCGGAAGAAGCGTTCGGCGGCCTGGGCATACGGGCCGAGCGTGACTTGCATAAACTCCGTCGTCGGCAGGTGGACATGAAAGTCGATGGCGCGTGGCATGGCTTGGTCCTCCAAAAGAGCGAGTTGGACACAACTTCTTACCCGTGGTACTACGTATTATAGTCTCGCGGGAGCCTGTGATGTCCAGAATCCGACCATTCTGGAACATTATAAAATGGCATGACTATTGGGATACCTGGTTCAAATTTGAGAGAATGTAACTACTTGTGTCGAGGAGGAGATAATTCGCAAAAATAATGGGAGGTTGTGAAAATTCGACTGATGCAAGCCGCCAACTTATGCACCATCGAAGGTTTTCACAACCTCCCTAATGCTCTACTACTACTAATCTTTACAAAATAGAGCACATGTTCATTATACTCGCGGTAAAAAGAAGTGCTCGCGGAGATAGTATTAATAGGCGCGGAAAACAGGGTTGATAAACGCGGAAAGAGCGCGGTATACTCAAGCAAGCGAAGATACATTATAGCTTGCCTGATTAATAATTAACTCCGCAAAGATACACCTCAAATTATATGACGATATTTCCTAGTTTATAGCCATCTTTGCTGCCCTTCTTTAGCGTGATATGCTATCTTAACAAGTGAGACTATCTGAGTACAAAAGAAAATCATCAGAAAACGAAGAGAGGATGTAGTATATGCCACAACACACATCAAGCCCTATCCGCGCTCTGGGAGTGCTAACTGGTGGCGGCGATGTACCAGGACTGAACGCAGCCATCAAGGCCTTAACCTTTCGCGCAGAAACGATGAATATTCGCATCATAGGTCTGCGCGCTGGCTGGGAAGGTATTACCTACCTTGATCGCTCACGCAATCGCGAAGCTCTTATTTTCCGCGCTGAGGATCCAGAGACATGGCAGGGCAGCTACCTGATGCCCTTAAATCGCTTGAACACGCGCACAATCGATAGGCAAGGTGGCACGATTTTGCAATCCACGCGCACCAATCCAGCTCGCACCAAGGTAGGTGAATTGCCACCTCATCTTAAATCCTATGCCAGTGGCCATACCCTGGACGATCGTGTTGATCTCACCAATGAGGTGCTGGCTAACCTGGAATTTCTTGAGTTGGATGGTCTGGTAGTCATCGGCGGCGATGATACCCTGAGTTATGGAGCGACACTGGCGGCTAAGGGCGTACCTGTCTGGGGCATTCCTAAAACGATGGACAACGATGTTCCCGGCACTGACTACAGTATTGGCTTTCAAACAGCGATTAGCCGAGGAGAAGAATTTATCAATCGTGTGCGCTCTACTGCCGGATCACATAGTGAAACTGTCCTTTTCCGTATGTTCGGTCGCGATGCGGGTTTTACTGCCCTCGAAACTTCCATCGTCACCTGGGCCAATCGCGTCCTGATTCCTGAGGTGCCTGCTAATATCGATAGACTTGCCAGTTTGATTGCCCAGGATAGGCACAATCCGCAAAATTACTCCACTGTAGTACTTTCGGAAGGCGCAAACCTCGGTATGCCTGTGGAGGAAATTGGGCCTCCCGATGCCTACGGACATCGCAAAAAGGTCAATGTGGCCGAGTTCCTGGCTGAGCAGCTTACAAGTAGACTCCCCCACGTGCGCTTTCTTCCTATCGACCTGACCTATTTCCTACGCAGTGGTGAACCTGAGGTCTACGACAAACACATGGCAATCTATTTCGGCAATGTGATCATGAGCCAGGTAGAGTCGCGTACACATGGTGTGATGGCGGCATTCCGCAATGGCTCTTTTATCTCAACAGACATTCCCAGTAAAAACCTGCCAGCCAGGCGCGTAAACCCGGCCGATTATAAAACTGATCGCTACCGCGCTAACTTTGAGCACGTGACTGGTCCTTATCTGCCGCAAGAGTAGACGTGTAGTCTGGCTGCTCTGAGGTAAGCTCCAGAATAGCCAGGCTACATAAAAATCCTGTGACTCATATGTTATGAGTTCACCAACAAGAAGAAAGGACTTCATTCCTTGGAGCTAGACTTTCAGCGAGACTATTGGGAGAGCCGCCTACAACACCCTGATTGGTACGTCAGACTTGAGGACGAGCTACAGCAAATATTCTTCCCAGTCGTACATAATCAGCCTCAAATGAAGTCCTTCAGGCATAAAGTCTACGATCTGATTGATGAGTTATTGCAAAAAAATAGGCTTCCCCTAGCGCAAAATGGCCAAAACCTTGATATAGAGCGAAAAGCAGTAGATACTATTGTTATTCACCATACGGAAGAAGATCCTGCCATAAGACCAGGCAGATTGTCCGCCATTGGTCTGGTGAGACAATACGCTTTCCAATACCTGGCGAACGACGTGCTAGGGACTCAGGTGAGAGGAAAGCCAATCTGGTCCGGGCACTTCCGTTTAGGAGAAATGGTCTTTTTTGCCTATCATTGGCTGATCAGACCAGATGGAAAAGCTGAGAGATTATTGGAGGATGCCTACATTGGGTGGCATGCGGGGAATTGGGAGATTAATACCAGGAGTATTGGCATCGCATTTTCAGGCAATTACGAGGAAGATGCACCTCCCGTTTCTCAGATTGAGGCCGCGGCACAGGTTATCAAAGAGCACTATCCCCAGGTTACTCAGATGCACATTAAAGGGCATCGAGAGGTGACACAGGGAATTAGCTGCCCGGGAGCGTTTTTTCTTAGCACATGGAAAGATATACTCTTACAGAGAGTGTACACTCTAAAATATTGATGACCCATTCCAAATAGAGTTACACTCGCCCAAATGGAGTACCTTTTTTCGGGTGTATCTCCAGCGTGGCTAGAACACGTGTATGTGAGTAATAAGCGTCAAAGCGCTCATTCTAGCTTATGCTAGCACGTCACATTGACGTACTCAACAATTACCGTGTTGAGTTTTGTTTAGTCGTTTAGTTTAGTAAAAAAGGAGTTCAACGATGACAGAAGCTTATTGCGTAAAGTGCAAAAAGAAAACTGAGATGAAGGATCCTCACGAGGTAACAATGAAAAATGGCAGGCATGCCATGAAGGGTACCTGCTCGGTTTGCGGCACAACCGTACAGAGTTTCCTCAAAGAAGCCAAAAAATAGCGTAAAGTCCTTTTCTCACTTACTGTTGCCCAAATATGCTTGTAGAACGTCCATTCCTCTTTCCATGTTTGAACGAGGAATGGACGTTCTTCTGCGTTGAGGTGTCTTTTGGGCTTGATCTGTTCATTCAGGCCACAGGACTCATATTCAGCACAGCGGTGGTGGTTGGTAATGCTATAAGTGATGTACCTTACGCACTCGCCGATCCACGGATCAAACTGAACTTCGTAGATCACTCCATCACCGACCAGAGTTCGATCCTGCGCTTCATCGAGGATAACTCATGTCCTTCACCATCATTCTGCGCGTCTAGAATGTGGATGCCCATATGCTAGTTTGGTAAGACTGGCTTCAGCATCGACCAGACATCACCTGGCTCCCAGCTTGCGCGATACCAGACAGCAATTAAAAGATGACTATGCTTAAATTGCGGGGTCTGTTCTAAGATCTGACGGAAATTCGTAATGATGTAGTAGAGATTTTTAGCTGTGTGATACCACAGGGAATGCTTGACACCAGCAGAATCGGTGTAAACGAGATGCGCACAGGTGGGATCATTGAGATCACTGGCATTACTATCGATTTGCGAAGGTGCTATCTGCGACGCGATATTTACTCCGTCCTGGTAGTTAACACCTGCTTCAAAGGTCCAGTTGCCTCCTTGCAAGCGCCAGGAAGCACCATAAAGCGGCAATTCCCAAATAATGTATGGCAACATCTGGGGCATAGTTTGCAGCGTATAGGCTAAAAGTTGTTTGAGCCAGGGGATACTGACGGTAGGACCAGGCGTGTAAAATGATTGGTCAACAGCCATGACAACAATGAAGTCGGCAACGTGCCCTAATAGCGACCAATTTTCGAAACCATTAAGGTTGTAATAATCGTCATGATCGCTAAGTTTGTGAATAAGAGCGATGCCATACAATTTATGCAGCGGTTTGAGCGCATCCCATACACGCAGGTTGAATGTAGCGAAGAGTTGCTGGATGTTCGGATAGGTACGATCTCCTGCCTCCAGGTCCATAACAACGCCATCATAGTTGAGGCGCTGAACCTCATGCACGATACTAGTAATATAGCTGTTGTCAGTAATGCCCCTGGCGATGTAGTCCGATTGCTGTTGAGAAGTCCAGGCACTAGGCGAACCATCGGTCATCATTGTAATCGTCAAGTAGGCCATACCGCCTTTGCTATGGACAAGCTGCACGACATTATCCATACTCAGGTTGCCAGGCATACAATTATTGCTCTGGCCATTAATCAGGTGACCGGTCGTTGGATCAACCCAGCCAGTACCAACTATAGCGGCATCGGGATTCGTCTTAGCCGTTTGCAGATATGCCTTAATACCACGTTGGCAATCACGTCCAACTATCCAACCCAACGAAGCAAGTTGACCATTAAGAAGGTGCTTGGGACTTATAGAGTTGGGATAGAGTGTTTGTTGTGATTGCTGCATCTGCAACATAAGGCCTATGCCTCGCGACTGAAACAGGGGATTACTAATCCACAGCCAACCACTTAAGAATAAAACAACCAGAGCCAGGGGAATCGGTAAGATAAACTTTGCCCTGCTGACAATATTCTCAAATACGCGCATGCGTAACACCCCTTTATCTCTTGGCATTAGCTCCTGCAGAAGCAGGGAAAATAGCTTGTATCTCTTACTTCCGCACTAACTACATCAGTTCCCGCACACATGCATCGTATCACATCAATATATAAGAAGAAACATGATGACCCAAAATGGTGATAGGTGCCTCTCCTCAGGCATATTGCCAACCCATAGTGCGCAGCATGTGCTGTAAAGCTTGCGAGGCGCGTCGGAATAGTTCAGGCCCACTAAAACCACTATATTGACCTGAGGCTGCAAGATGTGGCTCAAGGGCTAAGAAGCCAGTGTAACCATCGCGGCGCAGATTTGCTAATAGTTCTGGCCAACGCGCAAGGCCCTGACCAGCCGCCACCACATTGCCATCGGCCAGAGCATCTTTCACATGCACATAGCCTAGCCACGGGCGCATAGCCTCGTAGGCATCAGGATAGGGTGTTTGGTCACATTGAATAAAGTTGGCGGGATCAAGCACAGCCTGAAAGAATGATGGTTGCTGCTCGCCCTGATTACAGAAGCGTAGAATATCATCACAGCGAGCAATCGTATCGCCATAAATATCTTTCTCATTCTCATGCAGCAGTATGATCCCTGCCTCTCGTGCCCTGGCTGTCATCTCCAGCAAACGCCGACATACCTCCTCACGATAGAGGACTTGCCAGGGTGAACTGCTCTGTTGCGCTGTCGGAGGATAGAAAGAGAAGATACGAATAAAGGGTGCCTGAAAACTATGCGCCAGTTCAATGGCACGCTCCAGGCGTCGCAAGTGCTCAGGGAAGGAACTATCGATGGGCACCTTGCCCAGTGGAGAGCCAATGGCGGCTACACCGATATCATGCGCAGCCAGTGTCTCTTTAAGCTTGTTCACCTGGGCGGGAGTGAAATCAAGCACATTGGTCTGCCAGGCGCTGCGCAAATCTATGTATGAGATCTGTTCACTTTTAAGGACAGCGATCTGCTCATCCAGATCAGGGGAAATTTCATCGGCAAAAGCGGAGAGACGAATCATGAGAGCATTACCTCCTGGCGCGTGCGAGCGGACTCATAAATAGCGAGAATAATCTCGACTGGACGACGAGCTGCGTAGCCATCGACCAGTGGAGTACCATTTTCACGAATAGCCCGGATCATATCAGCAATTTGTAAAGCGTGGCCGCTGCTTGATAGGGCAGCGGGATTCTGAGCCGTAGTGCTTTTCCTGGTCAAGTCAGGCGGTGCAGCCGGTTTGGCCCCATAATCGCTCACTTCTTCCTGGTCCTCACGTGCCAGGTGCAGATAGCTCAAACTGTCATTCTCGATGATTGCTGACCCCTTATCACCAAAAATCTCAATGCGCGTCGTCACCCCCGGGTAGGCCCCAGTTGTCGCGGCAATCGTACCCACAGCACCATTCACAAAACGTAGAACCGCTACCGCGACATCCTCTGTCTCCATGCGATGTGCCAGGGTATCTGTATAGGCAAATACGCTCCTGACCGGCCCCATCAACCATTGTAAGATATCAATGGAGTGAATGGACTGGTTCATCAGGACGCCACCCCCATCGAGTTGCCAGGTACCACGCCATGCCCCGCTGTCATAGTATTTTTGCGAACGCCACCATGGCACAATGACATTGCCGAGCACAAGGCGACCAAGGGCCTGCTCATGCAGCAGCTGCCACACCTGGAGAGTCGCTGGATCAAAGCGATGCTGGCTAATCACCGCCAGTTTCACCCCCGTTTCCTGCTGCACACGCAACATCTCGTCGATAGCCGCGAGGCTAATCTCCATGGGTTTTTCCACAATCACATGCCGTCCCGAGCGCATGACCTGGCAAGCAAGCTCACCATGTAAACCACTAGGCGTACAGATAGTAACTACATCAAGCTGTTCGTGCGCCAGCATCTCGCCATAATCGGTGTATGGCCTGGCATGATAGCGAGCAGCTAACCGCCGGGCAGTTTCAGTGTTCAGGTCGGCCACAGCCACCAACTGTGCATCGGGTAGACTAGCAATGGCCTCGGCATGCGTGAGCCCAATTACGCCACAGCCAAGTATGCCAAAACGAAATATATGCGCCATTATTTGTTATCTCTCTATGGTTACAATCATGACTACACAGGAAGTGCCTACATGGTTGAAGTTACATAGCCAGTCACCTCGTGGAAAAACTGCTGAAGTGCTTCACCCGCTTCTTCGGCAGAACCATCGACAATGAGCAGATAGCACTGTCGTCCCTGTTCACGCATAGCCTGCCAGGTGCTAACAGCCTGTGCGCATAAAAAGGTATCTGTGTAGGTACCAATCACACTGGCCTCGTGCTCTCGTGCCAGCAAACGCAGGCTTACGAAGTATGGCGAACCATCCATTTCGCTCTGCTCTGTCGAATGATAGCCAGCAGGGGCCTGGCGCAGCTTGAATGGTACTCCTAGAAGCTCATTAGCGATTGTACGCGTATACACATCTACGGCAGTCAGGCACTAATTCACCGTTCATTGTCAAATCGAGATAGTCGAGCCGAGATAGGCGCGTATGACCAACTTGACTTTTATCCTCAAGCAGAGCTCGAGCAAAGGTCTCAGTTGCCGAATCTTGCGCCTCAACGCCGACAAGCGTCAGGATACCTTCGCGGATCACGTTTACAGTGGATATGGCCTGCAAGAGGTCCTGCTCCTCACGTAACACGCGAGCATGTGCTTTATAGTTCTCTACGGCTGGTTGCCCAGCGAACGTGATCTCCTGCAGGTAACCATAGAGGGCCATGCTCAGTTGCCAACCCATAAAGTTCGCAGCCAGGGTAGCTAAGCGCGTATAAGGGTCTTGACTGGCAAAATACTCCTGTGGGAGGGTAAAGGCATGATCTCCGCCCGACGCAGGTGTGGTGGTTCCAACATAGACATGCAGCGTACCGCTTGTGCGATAAAAGGGAGCTCGGGTGTTTAGCGGTTGATCATGAAAGACAAGCACGCCTTTGCCCTGTTTACCCAGGCTCTCTTC
>Ga0209647_1003876_pt1 | contig 11459 bp, 8 predicted proteins | sample GraSoi_2013_60cm_FD_185827 | JGI IMG/M metagenome (GOLD analysis project Ga0209647, IMG submission 185827) | Grasslands soil microbial communities from the Angelo Coastal Reserve, California, USA - Sample 9_17_2013_60cm (SPAdes) (version 2) | ecosystem: Environmental > Terrestrial > Soil >... | reverse complement strand
GCCTTCCGTCAGGGAAGCCGCCCAGGGACCGTACAGGCCAATGATACTTGAATTCTTGTCATCGGCGGCGCTCGTTATTGAAGACATGAAGCTTGATTTATTGTGATCCTCCAAACCGGAAGCAAATCCTTTCCATACACCGCCCCCCGCTATGCCCAGTCCCGTCAGGGCCGAGTGCTTCAGGAATTCTCTTCTTTTATTCTTCATCTGATATCAATTTCAGGACAAGACAACGATGAGGGCGTAAAGTATATTGAGCGCAAAAGGTAGTAAATCCCCTTCTAGATTCTAATGGGTTTTACACGAAACTTTAACTCCGGCTTGTCTCCCACAAGATCTCGGTATTGTTTCCCGCAGATCCCGCAGATTTTCGCAGAGCTGACGCGAGCATTCTGCGAAAATCCGCGTGATCTGCGGGAGATAATCCGAGAACCCGTCCCGCAGATCACGCGGATTTACGCAGAATTAGCTCATTCCTTTCTTTGTGCCCTTCGTGCCCGCTTCGTGTCCTTTGTGACCCTGCATTGTCAATCGCAAAAGTTCGACATCGGAGGTTCACAATGAAGACAAAGGACACGACGAAGTCGCATCCTAAATTTATTTGAACCATAAACTCTTCTACCCTTTTAAAGCTAAAATTGTATGAAAAAATTAATTTCTTGTTTAATTTTATTTTTCCTACATCATGAAACGAATCCTCTTCCTGACCCTTTTTATCGTTACAGCGTGCTCCGTCGCTGAGAAGAAAGAAATGAAAAAGCCGATACGACTCATCACCCTGGACCCCGGGCATTTCCATGCTGCCTTGATACAGAAGTCGATGTATCCCGTGGTCGACTCAACCGTTTATGTTTATGCGGCGGATGGGCCGGACGTGCAGGGGCATCTCAACAGGATAAAAACATATAACAGCCGTCCGGAGGAGCCAACGCGGTGGAACGAACAAGTTTATCTAGGCCCGGATTTTCTTGAAAAGATGATCCGTGACAAAGCCGGCAATGTGGTGGTCATTTCAGGAAACAATCAAAAGAAGACAGAATACATCAAAGAATCGATCACAGCGGGATTCCATGTACTGGCCGATAAACCCATGGCAATCAATAAGGCCAATTTTGACACCTTGCGTTCCGCCTTTGACGAGGCTAAGACAAATAAGGTGCTCCTCTATGATATCATGACCGAACGGTATGAAATCACCAACATGTTGCAACGAGCACTTTCGATGCTGCCGGAACTATTTGGCACGCTTGAAAAAGGTACACCGGATAACCCGGCTGTTACCAAGGAAAGCGTTCACTATTTTTATAAATACGTATCCGGCCAGGTGCTCGTACGCCCGCCGTGGTTTTTGGATGTGTCGCAACAGGGAGAAGGGCTCACGGACATTACCACTCACTTGGTGGACCTTGTGCAGTGGGAATGCTTTCCGGAACTGGCCCTTGACTATACTCACGACATTCAGGTCCTCTCCGCATTACGATGGCCAACGGAAATATCGCGAAGTCAATTCAATACGGTCACTCGGCAAAACGGCTTTCCCGGTTTTTTGAAAAAAGATATCGTTCGCGATTCGATCCTGCGGGTATTTTCTAACGGCGAAATCCATTACCAGATCCGGGGAGTGAACGCAAAGGTATCGGTAACGTGGGCGTACCAGGCTCCGGAAGGAACGGGAGATACGCACTATTCGGTCATGCGGGGTACGCAGGCCAGGCTCATTATCCGGCAGGGCGCTGAGCAACAGTTTAAACCGACACTATATATAGAGTCGGTCAATCCTCCGGACGCTTCCTACGAAAATAAAGTGATCACGCAATTCAAAACGATAGAAGCCACCTATCCGGGAGTCAGTCTAAAGAAAATCAAGGCGGGATGGGAAGTGATCATTCCGGATCGATACAAGGAAGGACACGAGGCCCATTTTGCCATGGTGACGGGAAAGTTTCTGGATTTTCTGGACAAGGGAAATCTGCCCGCGTGGGAAGTGCCGAACATGATCGCAAAATATTATACGACGACGACGGCGTTGGAGGTAGCGAAAACCATATCCGGAAAAAAATAACCCTCCTTTAACGAGGGCCCACGTTGCCACAAAGACACTAAGACACTAAGGTTTTTTGTTTTCTGCTGTTCTGATATCTTAAATTTCTTCGTGTCTTCGTGTCTTCGTGGCAAATGTGGAGACACCAACATGAAGCTTAATAATCTAAATCTACTGTCCTATGAAAAGAAGAGAATTTATTCAAAGGAGTACCCTCGCTGCAGGAGCCTCCTTTCTATCGTACCCCTTGATCGGTCAGAATGAAGATCAACTCTATGGCCAGAATGAAAAGCGGTACCGCCTCGACAAAAACTGGGTAAAAGCAGAAGCGGCCCAGCTTCCGGTAAAGGATTGCCACGAAATGGTGCAGGATGCTCAAGGCAGGATCATCCTGCTAACCAACGAGACCAACAACAATGTTATCTTTTTTGATCGCAAGGGAAAGGTCCTGAAGACCTGGGGCCATGATTTTCCCGGCGCCCATGGGTTGACCCTGATCGGTTCCGGCAACGATCAGCGATTATTTATTACGGATACCGAACGCCATCAGTTTTACCAGGCCACGATCGACGGCAAGATCCTCAACACATGGGATTTCCCGGTCGCAACCGAAAAGTATACGGAGGCGAAGCAATTTGTCCCCACGGAAACCGCCATAACAAAAACCGGTGAAGTCTATGTCGCCGACGGTTACGGAGCGCAGTACATCACGCATTATGATCAGCAAGGGAAGATCAAAAACGTTTTCGGAGGTCGCGGCGACAAAGAATGGCACCTCGACAATGCCCATGGCATTTGCATCGATTACCGCACCCAGCCCGAAACATTAATGATTACGGACCGGACCCGGTGTTGTTTCAAGCGGTTCACCCTGGCCGGAGAATTTATAGAAACGATTTCCCTCCCTGGCGCATGTGTTTGCAGACCAGTCATTAAGGGCAACTATCTTTACTCCGCCGTCCTTCGGTCACCCGACCTGAATCATGAGAATAGCGGGTTTGTTATTATTTTGAACAAAGAGAACAAAGTGGTTTCTGTAATCGGAGGAAGTGAGGCTGCTTATGATGAGAATAAAAAGCTAAAGCCTTTCAGCCAGACCGTCCCTTTGTTTAAACATCCCCACGATGTATTAGTGGACGACGAAGAGAATCTTTACGTGTGCCAATGGAATTCGGGGAAGGTGTATCCGTATAAGTTTCTGGCGGTGTGATCTTAAACCAAAAAAGAGTCCGCCTTCCAGCGGACTCTTTTTCTAGTGGAGACAATGGGAGTCGAACCCACGACCTCTACAATGCCATTGTAGCGCTCTAGCCAGCTGAGCTATATCCCCAATTCAGGGCCGTAAATTTATGGCAAAATTTCAGGTTCGCAAATTTTCCGGCGATAGGTGCTCATTTCATAGCTTCTTCTCCACCTTGACGTCCACCCCGAGAGGCTCGGGGCAGGCGGGGATACCGGGTCAAATTTCTCTCTTCACTTCGTAGCCAAATTCAGTGCGTGCCCGCCGAAGCGCCTCGCGTAGGAGGGGTATGACCCCGATAAAAATCGGGGCAGACTTTTTCAAAGTGGGGGCTTTCCCGACCCAAACAGGATTGCCATCTGGAAATTAATCTGCGAAAATCTGCGCGATCTGCGGGAAACCAATCTGCGGGAAACCAACCGCACAAAAGCTTACTGCAGGTTATGCCTGTCAACAAACTCCCTGAACGACTTCCTGTACGAGTCGCTGATCGGCAAAAAAACCGTTCCGATTTGCACTTTGTCTTTGTGAATGGTGTCAATGGCCTGCAAGGCAATGATGTAGGAATTGTGAATGCGGATAAATTGATCTTGTGGGAGCGTTTCCTCGAGCGCTTTCAGTCGTTGAAGGCTCACAATTTTTTGTTGCCGGGTGTGAATGGTGACATAGTCTTTCAGCCCCTCGACATAGAGAATATCCGTCCACCGGATTTTTACCAATTTGGTTCCGTCCTTAACGAAGACAAACGGCTGGACCAGTTCCGGCCCTTGGTTTTCACGCGGCGCGGAAACCGGCACCGCCGCGGATCGTTCGCTTGCTTTGTCTACCGCGCGAAGAAAACGTTCCAGCGTAATCGGCTTCAATAAATAATCTATCACGTCGAATTCATAACTCTCTAAAGCATACTCGGAATAGGCCGTTGTTAAAATGACCATCGGTTTTTTCTTCAAGGTCTTGAGGAACGTAATCCCCGTAATTTCCGGCATTTGAATATCCAGGAACAAAAGTTCAACGGGATGATTTCGTAACTCCTCCATGGCTTCCAGGGCACTGGAGCACGCCTTTACCAAATTCAGAAACGGTACTTTCCTGACGTATTCGGTCAATAGCTGGCGGGCCAGCGGCTCGTCATCTACGATAAGGCAGTTCAGGTTCACGATAAGAACAGGTTCAACTGGATGGCGTACCGATCAGGCTGATCATCGACTTGCAATTGGTATTTTCCGGGATAACTTAATTCCAGACGGCGCTTTACATTCTGCAATCCAATACCCGATTTCTCCTCCATCGTCTTATGGGCCGGTGGGATTTTGCTGTTTTCTACTTTATAAATGCATTGTCCGCCCTCCAGCCGAATTGAAACATTCACCCAGGCCTTTGGATTATTGTTACTCACGCCGTGCTTAAAGGCATTCTCCAGAAAGGTAATAAAAATCAACGGCGCAATGCGCACTTCTTCCACATTTCCATGGATCTCCAGTTGGATAGGAATACTGTCGTTGAGACGCAACCGCTCCAGGCTAATGTAATTCTGCATGTATTCAATCTCTTTGGCAAGCGGTACCTTCGGATAATTGGAATCATAAATCATGTACCGCATCATCTGCGAAAGTTTGGCAATAACTTCGGTCGTGTTGGGCGACTGGGTAAAGGCCAGGTAATACAGGTTATTGAGGGTGTTAAAAAGAAAATGGGGATTGATCTGTTCTTTCAGAAAGTTGAGTTCCGCCGTCAGATTTTCATTTTCCAGTTCCTTTTTTCTGGCCTCAAATTCAAACCAGTCCTTGGCAAAACGAAGCATGCTGACAAAAATGACAATGAAGAGACTGCCGGCCACCGTTTGAACAACAAACGCTGTGCTGTAAAAGTATCGCTCCCGGTGAGCATATCCATCGATCAGGTAGCGCTGAAGGTGAACGCGGAAAAACATGATAATGATAAAAGGAACAAAAAATTCAAGAAGGTAACGTCCCACGTTTTTCCGCTCCAGGAACCGCGGCAGAAAAAAGAAATAGTTCATATACGCCACTACCATATGGAAGGCCACTTGAATCCCTGCCTGAAAGAAAGCCTCTCCAAGGTCGGTTTCCCGGTGGCGAAATGACGTTATCTGATACACAAAAAAAGACAGGTAGACACACCAAAAAGAAAAGTGAAGCAACAATACCCGATGACGTTGAAGAAACGATTGCATCTCTCAATTCAAAATTCAAAATTTAAAACTTAAAATTCGTTATTCCTGATTACAGTCCTCTCAAGTTTATGTTTCACCTCTATCGACAAGGTCCCTACCACCGATCACCGATCACCGATTACCGATCACCGACCCGTGGGAACACCACAATTGCTTGAGCGAATTAATCCTTATAACTAATCATAACCCCCGCCCGGCTCGACCGGTCAATGGTGGTCTTATAACGGGCATAGTTCTTTACATAGTTCAGATACTCCTCGCTGGCTTGTCCGTCGGTCACATTGTGTGTGGTGTAACAACCCCCCGGCTTTAGTTTGGGATCCAGGTCGATGAAGTACTGTTTGTACCAGTTCTTATCAGCATCCGAGAAGACAAAATCAAATGGCCCCGGCAATTGTTTGACCAGGTCATGGGCATTCCCCAGTCGTGCATCGACGTATTTCGACAGGCCCGCTTCTTCAATATTTTTCAACGCCTCCTTGTGCCGTTCTTCATTGAGTTCAAGGGTGATGACCTTGCCCCCTGTCTTGCTCATGGCCCATGCCAGCCAAATCGTGGAATGACCTGTCGATGTGCCGATTTCCAGCGCCGACGTATAATGGTGACCGACCACGATATCATGCAACGTCTTGCCATCTTCGTAGGGAACATTGAGGTCATGCCAACCGCCCTTATGTTTTTTCAAAAATGCCTCTACTTTCGCGTCCAGGGCTTCGGAGGGCGTCTGCGCAACAGCAAGATCAATCGCTGCCAATATGAAGGCAGCAATCAAGAGTTTACGTATTGTCATAGGTGTTCCGTTAACGATTGCAATTGATTTTATTAACTTACTTGTATACTAAGGCGGACTTGTTTACGTAAAATGCATTTTAAAGATAAGGCATCTCATCCTTTGGAGAAGAGCTTCTCCACATTATTCGACCGCTTACAGAAATTGATCGACCGATGCTAGGCTTTAGCGTACCTTTGCTTGGGGTCGAAAACCAGACCGGGTTGTCGAAGGTTCGGGCCATGTGGTCTAATAATTCATAGTAAGAGTCAACAAAACTTTTCATTTGCAGTTAAACTATCCGGACCGGTGTCAGGCAGCCCTCTTTTTATTAATGATTTTATGATAATGAAAAAAATAATACCCTTTCTCCTTATTAGTCTCGTCAGTGCCATAGCCATGGCCCAAAATCCGGTTCAAACGCCGGCGGGGGGGACAGCCCCCGTTGCCCACAAAGGGCATATCTTCGGAGTCGTGAAAGATTCCACCACACAGCACATTGTGGAGTTCGCCAACATTGCCCTTAACAATCCTGCTACCAACAAACCGGTGGATGGAGCAATGGCCGATGAGCACGGCAAGTTCAGTCTTACCAAAGTAGCCACCGGCACGTACAACCTGGTGATTTCCTTCATCGGTCTCGAAACGAAAACCATTCCCAATATAAAAATATCGGACAAGAGAACAGATATTGATCTGGGTACCATCAACATCGGGCCGGTGGCAAAACTGCTAAAGGAAGTCGTTGTGGAAGGGCAACGGACATTAATAGAGGAAAAAGTAGACCGAACAGTCTACAATGCAGAAAATGACCAGACCGCGAAGGGGGGGGATGCCACCGATGTGTTGAAACGCGTTCCTATGCTTTCGGTAGATATGGACGGTAACGTCAGCCTCAGGGGCAGTCAGAATATCAAAGTTTTGATTAACAATAAACCCTCCACCATTTCGGCCAGCAGTGTGGCTGATGCATTGAAGCAGATCCCTGCCGACCAAATCAAAACCGTAGAAGTCATTACCTCTCCTTCGGCCAAATACGATGCAGAGGGTTCCGCCGGGATCATTAACATCATCCTTAAGAAAAATACCATGCAGGGAGCCACACTCAATATAGACGGTAGTGCCGGATACCGGGGAAGCAATTTAGGACTCAACGGAAGTTATCGAAAAGGAAAGATGGGATTTAGCCTGGGCGGTCACGGCCGAGGCAACTACAACACGCCTGGCAATTTTTACAACAATCAGGTTACGACGGGTTCCTTTGGGACAACCACGAATATCCAGAGCGCCAATACGCGAAACCAGGGGCTTTTTGGTAATTATACGCTGGGATGGGATTATGATGTTGATAAAAACAATTCGTTAACTGCCTCCGTACGGTATGGTCTTCGTAATGCGCATAATTACCAGGATAATTTAATCACGCAGAGTTCACGCGCAGGTTTATCTGATACAACCACTTATAAATACGTAAACGTACAGAATCTCTCCGGGACCGTGGATGCCAGTCTGAACTATACACATACGTTCGCCAGGCCGAACCGCGAGTTTAACCTGTTGACCCTCTTCAGCAAGAACAATGGCACTAACGATTTCGTGAACAGACTGTTAAACAGCGATGACCAGAGTATCAACAGCTATACCCGGAACAATAACAAAAGTGTGAACCAGGAATCCACCATTCAGGCGGATTATCAGACCCCCCTTACCGAAAATCAACTAATTGAATTTGGAGGAAAGGAGATCATGCGAAAAGTAAGCAGCAGCTATCAATATTTATTAGCTGGGGCAGATGGCGTTTATTACCCTAATCCCAAGGCATCTCTATCCAATACGCTCAATTACAGTCAAAATATAAGTGCCGGGTATCTTTCCTACACTCTTACGGCAGCGAAAGTATACAGTTTGAAAGCGGGTGCACGGTACGAATATACTACGATCAACGCCCACCTGGTAACCACCGACGAACAAATCGCGATACCTTCCTATGGCGTATTGGTTCCCAGTCTAAATCTGTCCAGAAAATTCGCCAACGGCAATGTATTGAAGGCAGCGTATAATCGAAGAATACAGCGCCCATCCATTCAATTCCTCAATCCGAATCTTCAGGCCTCCAATCCATTGAATGTGACCGTTGGAAATCCACAATTGGGCCCTGAGTACACGAATAATTTTGAGTTGGCATACAGCACCTATCTCAAAGGCAGTTCGATCAATTTCTCGACGTTCGCGCGCAACACCGGTAACGCAATACAAGCCATTCGCGACGTACGAGGTGTCCGAGGCGACACCATTCGTACTACCTATAGAAATATCGGCCAACAGGACGCCTACGGGTTCAGTATCTTCACGAATATCGTCCTTTCCAACAAGTTCAGTCTGAACGGCGGCACGGATATGTATTATGCGGTCTTGAAGAATAGCGACCCCAACCCGAACTATGCTGCTAGCAATCAAGGTTGGGTCGCCAACGCCCGGTTGTTCGGGAATTATACTATTGGTAACGGCTGGGGCCTCCAGTTCTTCGGTTTCTTTCGCGGACGCCAGGTGCAGTTGCAGGGATATCAGGGAGGATTCCATGTCTATAGTCTAAGTTTGAAAAAGGATTTGCTGAACAAAAAGGGAAGTATTGGATTTGGCGCCGAAAACTTCGTGACGCCAACTATAAAGATCAAAAACTCAACTGTATCTCCGATTCTTGACCAGCAAAATTATAGCACCCTGCATTACCTGAATTTTAAGGTCACCTTCAGTTACCGCATCGGTAAAATGACCTTTGATGGCGGGCGTAAACGCAATAAAATGTCCATCTCAAATGATGATATGAAAGAAGGCGCCGATACGAGCCCGGTCAATTCGACCCAAACGACTCCGGCACAGGGGTCAGGCGGACAGGGAGCTCCACAAGGGGTGACCCCCGGTAAGCCAGCCGGAGGAAAACCATATAAACAAGGAATGGGTCAAAAACCGGATTCAACCAAATACAATCCGAACAAACAAAACGGGGCTATCAAACAGGATTCGCTGCGGCACGATTTCATCAAATCCGATTCGTTAAAACAGGATTCCATCCGATACGTCAAGCCTAAATAAGATTTAAATCTTAAATTTTAAATCGACCAGCTGTCTTATTTTCCGGACCCGGTCGGGATCAACCGTCCTGACTTTAAATTCAGAGCCTTCGTTTGACCCCATACCGGCAATGGCTGGGTTTCGAAATTCCATCCGGCTGTCTCTAAAAGCGAGTGCCGAAAAATGAATTTCTTCCACGCCCGTTTTTGATACAATTTCATACACAGAATCTTCATCAATACCCGAACCCGGCATGATCTTGATCCTTCCGCGAGCTCGCTTCACCAGGTCAGCAATCAAACCCATCCCCAGCGCAGCCTTTGGCTGTTGACCTGATGTGAGTATTCTTTCGAACCCGACCTCGATGCAGTCTTCCAGCGCCTCGTACGGATCGCGGGTCATATCGAATGCGCGGTGACACGTTACCTTTAACGGTCTTGCTTTATCGATCAGTTCCTTGCATCGTTTTTTATCGATCGTTCCGTCGGGATGGAGTATGCCCAATACAAAACCATCTACACTCAGTCTTTGACATTGGAGAAGATCCCTTTTCATGGAATAAAATTCATCGTTGGAGTAGCAAAAGTCTCCCCCCCTGGGCCGGAGCATCACGTAGACATCGAGGTTGGTATTATTCCGGACCACTTCAATCGTACCGTACGATGGTGTGGTACCGCCATCCCCCGGGCTATCACAAAGTTCGATGCGGTCGGCGCCACCTTCCTGGGCTTTGAGGGCGGACTCGATGTTATAAACAACTATTTCGATGGTCATTTTCGCGCATGTTGTCTGAACTGTGATTCTTGTGATCTATTTGATTAGGATGATGCCCAGGGTGACCTAACGGGCTTACTAACGTATAAAGATTATCCGGCATTCAAATATCAATTAAGTTTTTCCAACACAATGACGAAGTGCAGACATAATCATTAAAAATCATTTTTAATCACAGGAATCACAGTGCAGACCACATCCACAGCTCAGACAACGTACCATTAATAATAACTTTTTGCTTCAAAGAGTTTGTTAGGAATTTCCTCCGAATACACCGCATACGTAAACCCCTTCTGCAGCGCAAAGGCCCCGTTTTCTCCATTTTTATTAATCGCCAAAAACCCAACCTGAATTTCTTTTGATTTCGCCGGTTGATTTTTGACAATTCGCTCCACGGCCTGACGGCAGGCGTCCGCCGGGGTTCTTCCCTGGCGCATAAGCTCCACCACCAAATGAGACCCTACAATCCGGATCACCTCCTCCCCTATACCCGTCGACGTCGCCGCGCCAATCTCATTATCAACGTACAACCCGGCGCCGATGATGGGTGAGTCCCCTACCCTTCCGTGCATTTTAAAAGCCATCCCACTGGTCGTGCATGCCCCCGAAAGATTGCCCATTTTATCCAACGCCACCATCCCAATGGTGTCGTGGTTTTCAAAATTCGCGACGGGTTTGTACTCCGCTTTCTTAAGCCATTCCCTCCAGGCTTGCTCGGATTCTTTGGTCAGCAAATTTTCTTTTTTGAAACCGTTAGCCAGGGCAAACTGAAGGGCGCCCTCTCCTACGAGCATGACATGAGGTGTTTTTTCCATTACCTTTCGCGCTACCGAAATCGGATGAATGATGTGCTCCAGAAATGCTACGGCACCGCAATTGGCAAACTCATCCATGATGCAGGCGTCCAGCGTTACACGGCCATCGCGATCGGGCAGGCCTCCGAGTCCAACTGAAGTTATTTTTGGATCTCCCTCGGGAATCTGGACTCCTGCCTCCACCGCATCCAGTGCTCTCCCTCCGCCTCCCAATATTTTCCATGCTTCTGCATTTGCACCCACCCCAAAATTCCACGTCGAAACGACAAGGGGCTTGTTCACCGGTTTGGGATCGGCCAGTGAATTTGTAAAGGGCACAAAGGATGCCAGGGCGGCACTGGATTGGAGAAATTTTCTACGCGAGGTTTTCATATGTTCGTTTTTAGCCATTAGTAATTGGTTATTGGTCACTTGTCATTGGTATGGTCATTGGTTATTGGTCATTAGTTATTGGTGTATGTACTAAACCTCTGGGTGCCACCTACTAATGACTAATGACCAATAACCAATAACCAATAACCAATAACTAATGACTTACTAATCCACAATTCTCC
>Ga0209647_1003875_pt1 | contig 11459 bp, 12 predicted proteins | sample GraSoi_2013_60cm_FD_185827 | JGI IMG/M metagenome (GOLD analysis project Ga0209647, IMG submission 185827) | Grasslands soil microbial communities from the Angelo Coastal Reserve, California, USA - Sample 9_17_2013_60cm (SPAdes) (version 2) | ecosystem: Environmental > Terrestrial > Soil >... | reverse complement strand
AGTTGACCTATGCGGACCTCGCCGCCGCGGCGCATCTTTCGGCGATCGACTATCTGGGCGACGTGCCATGGATCGAGGACGACGCAGCAAAGGCGTGGTACGCGCGGATAAAATCCAGACCCTCGTTCCGCCCGCTCTTGAGCGAATGGCTGGCCGGCGTGCCGGCGTCGCGGACCTACGTGGACCTCGACTTCTGAACGGCGCCGATCTGAAGGCCGCGCTCGCAAGCGAAGCGCGTGCTGTGGGATTCGATTGCGTCGGCGTGACCGATCCCAATGCGATTGCGGATATCGCAAAACATTTTCGCGACTTCCTCGACGCCGGCGCGCATGGCGACATGGGCTGGCTCGCTTCTCATCCCGAACGCCGCGCCGATCCGCGTGTGCTGTGGGCGGGCGTCCGCTCGGTGATCATGCTGGGTGTCAATTACGGGCCGGATGAAAATCCGCTCGCCATCCTGGAGCGGCGCAGCCGCGGCGCGATCTCGGTTTATGCGAGGGGCGACGATTATCACGACCTGATCAAAAAGCGGCTGAAAGCGCTGGCGCGATGGCTGGTCGCGACTTTAGGCGGCGAGGTCAAGGTGTTCGTCGATACCGCCGCCGTCATGGAAAAGCCGTTGGGGCAGGCGGCGGGCGTGGGCTGGCAGGGCAAGCACACCAATCTCGTGTCGCGCGAGTTCGGCTCGTGGCTGTTCCTCGGCGCGATCTTTACCACCCTCGATCTGCCGCGCGACCAGGCCGATAGCGATCATTGCGGCTCGTGTCAGGCCTGCCTCGATATCTGCCCGACATCGGCGTTTCCGGCGCCCTACAAGCTCGACGCCAGGCGCTGCATCTCCTATCTCACCATCGAGCACAAGGGGCAAATCCCGCACGAATTTCGCAGAGCCATCGGCAATCGCATCTATGGCTGCGATGATTGCCTCGCGGTTTGTCCATGGAACAAGTTCGCGCAAGCCGCCCGTGAGACAAAACTCGCCGCGCGCGACGAATTGCGCGCGCCCGCACTTGCCGAGCTCGCCGAGCTCGACGATGCGGCGTTTCGCGCAAGATTTGCGAAATCGCCGGTCAAGCGCATCGGCCGCGATCGTTTTGTTCGCAATGTGCTGATCGCGATCGGCAATTCGAACGATGCCGATTTGACCGACGCGGCCGAACGTTTGCTGAGCGACGACAGCCCGCTGGTGCGGGGTGCCGCCGTGTGGGCGCTATCGCAATTGATGGGACGGGATGAGTTTTCCAAACTCGCTGCGCGCGCCGTGACCGCCGAGCCGGATGAGACCGTTCGAGCAGAGTGGCGCCGTATATAACGCTCTTCGCCCTTGATTTATCACCGCAAATTCCGTCATCCTCTCTTATCCATGACCCATCAGCCCTTCTTCACCAAAGACCGCGACGCCTATATTCCCACGCCCATCGCGAGCGGCCCGTGGGACCCCAAATCGCTGCACGGCAGGGTCATTATCGGCCTGTTGGCCTTTGCGATCGAAGAGCGCCACGGCGCGGACGATTTCGTGCCGGCGCGGCTAACCGTCGACATGTTCCGGCTGCCCGATCTTTCGCCGATCGAGGTCAAAACAAAACTCATCCGCGACGGCCTGCGGATCAAGGTCGTCGAAGCCGATTTTTTCAGTCGCGGCGTCGCCATGGCGCGCGCGTCGTGCCAATTGTTGCGAAAGACGCAGAACCCGCCGGGCCGGGTCTGGTCGCCGCCGAATTGGGGGGTGCCGGCGCCTGCGGACCTGGCGGTCCCGGAAGATCCGCGGCTCGGCATGTACGGCAAATGGACCACCCGCCCGATCGTGGGCGCGATGGGCACGCTCGGACCGCGGCGGCTGTGGATGAGCGAGGTGCGCGACCTGGTCGAAGGTGCGCCGCTGACGCCGTTCGTGCGGGCCGCCGTGGCGGCGGATTTTGCCAGCCCCTTTGCCAATGCCGGCGATCAAGGCCTCGGCTATATCAACAGCGACGTCACGCTCTATCTGCATCGCCTGCCGGTGAAGGAGTGGATCGGCTTTGAGGTGGTGAACCACCACGCGACCGACGGCATCGCGATCGGCGAATGCTTTCTGTACGACCAGCAAGGCCCGATCGGGTCGTCCACCGTCGCAGCGCTGGCGCAACGCAAGCCGATGACGCCGGTGGCGCCGCCGCGGTGAGGTGATCGCCTTAGGCCGTCACCCTTCCAGATGCCGCTTCATCTCCGGCCGCGCTTTCAGCTCGGCGCCTTTCCGGGCGACGATCTTGGCGATGCGCTCGGGGGCAAAATTCATGTCGACAAAGCCGGTCGCGGTGTTGGCGACCTCGCGATAGCTCGCGATCTTGCGGTCGCGGAGCGCCATGATCGCGACACCCTCGAACATCGCGCGCGCCCCGTTCGCCTCCGGCAGCGTCGAGCGATAGCTGAACGTGTAGCGCGCATAGAGCGTTTTGCCATCGCTCATGGGCTCATGCATGTCCCAGCGAAAATCGGTCGCGGTGCGATAGAACCAATCGTCGATCATCTCGGCGATTTTGGCGCGGCCTGTGAACGCGCCGTAAAACACGTCGTGATAGACGCCGTCCTCGGTGAACAGCTCGGCGAAGGCCTTGCCGTCATGTCTTTCGACGGCGTCGCAGAAGGCGCGGAGCATGGTTGACATGGTCATGGCGTTTCTCCTTGAAACGCAGTCTATCCGATCTCCTTAACCGCCGCCAAAATCCGCGCGATGTCCTGCGGCCGCGACAGGCGGTGGTCGCCGTCCTGGATCATGGTCAGCACCACGTCGTCCTTGGGCAGCCGATGCGCCAGCGCGAAGGCGTGCTGCCATGGCACATCCGGATCCTGCGCGCCCTGCAGGATCCGGATCGGGCAGCCGACATCGATGGCGGCGCCGAGCAACAGGTGGTTGCGGCCCTCCTCGATCAGCGCGCGGGTGATCGGATAGGGCTCACCATATTGCGAGGGGCGCAGCCACACGCCTTTGGTCTGGATCTCCAGCTTCACTTCCGGCGAAAAACCGTTCCACATCAGCACTTCGGTAAAATCCGGTGCCGGCGCGATCAGCACCAGGCCGGCCGGCGACGTGCGGCTCGCCTCGCGCTTTGCTACTTCGCGCGCCAAAAGCAGCGCCATCCAGCCGCCCATCGAGGAACCGATCACGACCTGCGGGCCCGAACAGAACCGGTCGAACACGGTGACGCTCTCTTCCAGCCAGCGCCCGATGGTTCCGTCGGCGAACGCGCCGCCGGATTCGCCATGGCCGGAATAATCGAACCGCACGCAGGCGCGGTGATGCTCGGCGGCCCACGAATCCAGCGCCAAGGCCTTGGTACCCTTCATGTCCGAATTGAAACCGCCGAGCCAGAACAGCCCGGGCGCGGTGCCTGCGCGGGCTCGCACGGCGATGCGGCGTGCGGCAGCATCCTGGCCGACCTGGATGAAGACGGGCTCCAGTGACGGGGTGGCGGAATCGGTCATGGCATTGTCACTTGGGTTTCACTGATGTTTGAGTGAGCACGCGCGTTCCGTCAACGGATGCCGAATAAACGGCTTCGAGGGCTGCCGCAAACACTTGCATCGCGAACCTCTGCCCTCTATGTGGGCTGATCTGAACAATCCGTACCAGTAGACGTTGTTTGGCGTGACCAAAATGCCTCGCATTTGATGGTTTCGGGGTGCGGACTTGCGAGTTTGCTTGCCCCTCGCGCCTTATTCCTTCAAACTATCGCCTTCGTTCACAACCTTGGAGAGCTACCCATTCGCCGTCCCAACAGAGCCCCGCCCGCTGCCGCCAAAGACGGGCCGCGCACCAATGATGAAATCCGCAACGCACAGGTTCAGCTGATCGATCAGAACGGCACGAACCACGGCATCGTCGAGACAGTGGCAGCCATCAAGATGGCCCTCGAAGCCGGCATGGATCTTGTGGAGATTTCGCCGAACACCAATCCTCCCGTCTGCAAGATCATGGACTACGGGAAGTTCAAATATTCCGCGCAGAAGAAAGCCGCCGAGGCCCGCAAGAAGCAGAAGGTCGTCGAGATCAAGGAGATCAAGCTGCGGCCGATGATCGATGATCACGATTACGACGTGAAGATGCGAGCGATGCAGCGGTTCTTCGAGGAAGGCGACAAGGTCAAGATCACCCTGCGCTACCGGGGCCGTGAAATGGCGCACCAGGAAATCGGCACCAAACTGCTGGACAAGGTCAAGGCCGACGTCGCCGAATTCGCCAAGGTCGAGCAGGACGCGCGTTTCGAGGGCCGTCAGGTGGTGATGGTTCTGGCGCCACGCTGATTTTATTCTCGGCGAACGCCGGGACCCATACGCCAGAAACCTCATTCGGGCACAAAGTCAGACGGCTTTTTTACCAACTGAAGCCTATGGTTATGGGTCCCGGCGTTTGCCGGGACGACGTGTGGCAGGCATTCATACTCCGTGAAAAAATTAGCTCCGCGTGGCCTGCCAGGTGCCGCTGCATTGGTCGCCGGTGATGATCCCGGTCCATCGGCCCGCTCCAGCGTTACCTGAGAGCCGGCCGCGACCGCTCGCCTTGGATGCGCCGACGGAGATTTGGACAGAAACAGCGCCGCCGCGGGTGATACCGCCGGTGACCTTGCCGCCGCCGGCCGAGGAAACCCGCGTGCCGGTCACGGTAAACGGGACGCTGTTATTCGAGCTGCAATTCCCTGCCTCTGTCGCAAACACCACATTCCAGACGCCGTCATAGGCTCCCGCCCTGACCATGCCGGCGTCCGCGGTAGCGGGCGCGGCGACGGCGGTGAGAACGGCGGCGACAAACAGGCTGCGCCGTAAATCGGCAAAAAAACCAAACAATTGGGCTGAAATCGTCATTTTGCTCTTATCCTCGGGTCCGCCGCTGGTGGCGTCGGATAATCAGTCGGACGATCCAGTTCTGCGGTTCATCGTTGCCAATCTCGTCCGGCTCTGCCATAAGCGCAGCCTTCATCGCCCGGCTGATCAAGGGCTGCCGTGGCGACGACCCTGCGGGCTGTTTCTTTCCAAGAAATAGCCGAGCATTTTCAACGCTCTAACGAGCATTTTAGCCGCGAAAGCGCCGCTTTGGGCGCGTTTTTTCTGCGGCCATAGGAGAGCCAAATGCCCAAGCTGAAGACCAAGTCAGGCGCCAAAAAGCGCTTCAAGGTGACGGCCACCGGCAAAGTGATGGCCGCCCAGCGTGGCAAGCGCCACGGCATGATCAAGCGGACGAAGAAACAGATTCGTCAGCTCCGCGGCACCCGCGTGCTGTTCAAGACCGACGGCGACAACATCAAGAAGTATTTCTTGCCGAACGCCTGATCGCGACAGCGATCGCGGTTTTGACTTGCCGAGCCGCGTCCGCGCGGCGATCCCGTCATTTATTTTAGAACTCAAGGAACCACGTCATGTCTCGCGTCAAACGCGGTGTGACCTCTCACGCCAAGCACAAGAAAGTCTACAAGGCCGCCAAGGGCTTTTACGGCCGTCGCAAGAACACCATCCGCGCCGCCAAGGCCGCCGTCGAAAAGGCCGGGCAATACGCCTTCCGCGACCGCAAGCGCAAGAAGCGCACGTTCCGTGCGCTGTGGATTCAGCGCCTCAACGCCGCGGTGCGCCCGTTCGGCATGACCTACAGCGTGTTTATCAACGGCCTGTCCAAGTCCGGCATCACGGTCGACCGCAAGGTGCTGTCGGATCTCGCGATCAATGAGCCGGCGGCGTTCCAGGCAATCGCCGAAAAGGCCAAGGCGGCGTTGGCGGCCTGAGGCTTCGCCCCATTTGCGCTCTGCAAAGTTTCGAAGCCGTCATGGCCGGGCTTGTCCCGGCCATCCACGTCTTCGCTTCATGCGAGCGCTGTAAGACGTGGAAGCCCGGCATCGCAGACAAGTTTACGCAGTCTGCGTAAAGCAGACATGCTATGGCCGGGTATCATGGAGCTAGGAGCACTGGCTTAGCATCCTAGCAAAGAGGGATTGCTATGTCCGACCTCGCTAAACTCGAATCACAAATCCTCGCCGACGTAGCCGCCGCGAACGACGAAGCCGCCCTGGAAGCCGTGCGCGTCGCGGCGCTCGGCAAGAAGGGCTCGATCTCGGCACTGCTGGCAACGCTCGGCAAGATGTCGCCTGACGAGCGCAAGACCGAAGGCGCCAAGATCAACCTGGCCAAGGATGCCGTGACGGAGGCGCTGGCCGCGCGGCGCGAAATATTGAAATCCGCCGCATTGGATGCGCGGCTGGCGTCGGAGACCATCGACGTCACGCTGCCGCTCCGCGAGACATCAGCCGAAGGGGGGCGCATTCATCCGCTCAGCCAGGTGATGGACGAGCTGACCGCGATTTTCGCGGATATGGGATTTGCCATCGCCGAAGGTCCCGACATCGAGACCGACGATTATAACTTTACAAAGCTGAATTTCCCTGAAGGTCATCCGGCGCGGGAGATGCACGATACGTTCTTCTTCAATCCGAAGCCCGACGGCTCGCGGATGCTGCTGCGTACTCACACCTCCCCGGTGCAGGTGCGCACCATGCTCACCCAGAAGCCGCCGATCCGCATCATCTGTCCGGGCCGCACCTACCGCATCGATTCCGACGCCACCCACACGCCGCAATTTCACCAGGTCGAGGGCCTCGTGATCGACAAGGGCTCGCATCTCGGCCACCTCAAATGGATCCTGCACGAATTCTGCAAGGCCTTCTTCGAGGTCGATCACATCAACATGCGCTTCCGCCCCTCATTCTTTCCGTTCACCGAGCCGTCGCTCGAGGTCGACATCCAGTGCCGGCGCGACAAGGGCGAGATCCGCTTTGGCGAAGGGGAAGACTGGATGGAGATTTTGGGCTGCGGCATGGTGCATCCGAACGTGCTGCGCGCCTGCGGCATCGATCCCGACGTCTACCAGGGTTTTGCCTGGGGCATGGGCATCGACCGCATCGCGATGCTCAAATATGGCATTTCCGACCTGCGGCAATTGTTCGCCAACGACATCCGCTGGCTCAATCACTACGGCTTCAAGCCGCTTGAGATCCCGACGCTAGCGGGAGGATTGAGCTCGTGAATTTGGTCGCCGTTGAGTTCGTGTGCGCCGTCGATACTGCCGTTGCGGAGAGAACCCCCACCCTGACCCTCCCCCGCAAGCGGGAGAGGGAACAGACCGCGTTTGGGGCGAGCAGCAGTGCATCCATTCGGCGAGGTGAGCCCCCTCTCCCGCTTGCGGGGGAGGGTTGGGGTGGGGGTGTCGCCGCATCGGAGGTCTCGATGGAGGGAAAGAAGCCGACATGGAAGGTCTCTTCCAGGCTGCGCTCCAACGCGCGGGCGCTTAGAAAAAATTCCACCGACGCCGAACGAATCCTCTGGTCGGAACTCCGCGATCACCGGCTCAACGGCGCCGGCTTCCGCCGTCAGGTCCCGATTCAAAACTTCGTCGCCGATTTCACGTGTCATGCAGCAAAGCTGGTGATCGAACTCGACGGCGGACAGCATTTTTCCGATCAGGCCGAGCAGGCAGATGATGCACGTTCGGCTGCGATCGAAGCTCAGGGCTTCAAGGTTCTGCGCTTCAGCAATCACGACGTCATGACCAATCGCGCGGGCGTGCTCGAAACAATTGCCGCTGCCGTTGCGGAGAGAGCCCCCACCCTGACCCTCCCCCGCAAGCGGGAGAGGGGAGAAGAGAAGCCCGCGGGGAAACAGTCATCATGAAATTCACCCTCTCCTGGCTGAAGGAGCATCTCGACACCGACGAGCCGTTGGAAAAGCTCGCGGAAAAACTCACTATGATTGGACTCGAGGTCGAGAGCATCGAGGACAGGGCGACGGCGCTTAAACCGTTCACCATTGCGCGCGTCATTTCGGCCGAGCAGCATCCGAATGCGGATCGTTTGCGGGTCTGCATGGTCGATCCCGGAAACGGTGCCGCACCGGTGCAAGTCGTCTGCGGCGCGCCAAATGCACGCGCGGGCCTTGTCAGCGTGTTCTCGCCTCCCGGCACTTTCATTCCCGGCAAGGACATCACGCTCAGCGTCGGCACCATCCGCGGCGTCGAGAGCCGCGGCATGCTGTGCTCGGCGGCCGAATTGCAAATCTCCGAGGATCACGACGGCATCATGGAGCTGCCGGCCGACGCGCCAATCGGCGCCCCATACGCCGCGTGGGCCGGGCTCGGCGATCCCGTGCTGGAAATCAACCTGACACCGAACCGGCAGGATTGCACCGGCGTCCACGGCATCGCCCGCGATCTTGCGGCTGCCGACATGGGCAAATTCAAGGACCCGGTGATCCGCCCGATCAAGGGCGAATTCCCCTGTCCGGTGAAGGTGACGGTCGAGGATGCCCATTTGTGTCCCGGTTTCGCCTTGCGGCTGGTGCGCGGCGTCAAGAACGGGCCCTCGCCGGAATGGCTGCAGAAGCGTCTGATCTCGATCGGCTTGCGGCCGATCAATGCGCTGGTCGATATCACCAATTTCATGACCTATGACCGCGCCCGACCGCTGCATGTGTTCGACGCGGCCAAGGTAAAGGGCAATCTGACCGTGCGCCGCGCCCGCGACGGCGAGACGCTGCTGGCGCTCGACGGCCGCACCTACACGCTCGACCCGAGCGTCTGCGTGATCGCGGATGATCACGGCGTCGAATCGCTCGCCGGCATCATGGGTGGCGAAGCCTCCGGCTGTTCGGAAGAGACCACCGACGTGCTGATCGAATCGGCGCTGTGGAACGAGATCAACATCGCCCAGACCGGCCGCAAGCTCGGCATCAATTCGGACGCGCGCTATCGCTTCGAGCGCGGCGTCGATCCGGCTTTCATGGTGCCGGGGCTCGAAATGGCGACAAAACTGGTGATGGAGATGTGCGGCGGCACGCCATCCGAAAATATCGTGGTCGGCAAAACCTTCGGCGACGATCGCGTGATCGATTTTCCGCTTTCTGAGGTCAAGCGCCTCGCCGGCATCGATGTGCCACTGCCTGAAGTGAAAATGATCCTCACCCGTCTCGGCTTCATGGTGGCCGGTAATGGGCCGGTGGTGAAGATCGCAGTCCCGTCCTGGCGCACCGATGTGCACGGCAAGGCCGACATCGTCGAGGAGATCGTGCGCATCGTCGGCGTCGACAAGGTGCCGATGACGCCGTTCGAGCGCGGCGACGCGCCGCGCAAGCCGGTGCTTAACCCGATCCAGCTGCGCACCCGCCGCGCCAAGCGCGCACTCGCCGCGCGCGGCATGGTCGAGGCGGTGACATGGTCGTTCATCTCAAAACCGCAGGCCGAATTGTTCGACCGCGATCCGCCGCTTCACGCGCAGGCCAACCGCCGCGGGCATCCCGAGCTGTCGCTGGCCAATCCAATCGCGGCCGATATGTCCGATATGCGGCCGAGCCTGGTGCCCGGTCTCGTGACCGCGGGGCAGGCCAATATCGACCGGGGCTTTTCCGATCTCGCTCTGTTCGAAGTCGGTCAGGTCTTCACTAGCGATAGTCCGGAGGGCGAACTGATAGCGGCGGCGGGTGTTCGCCACGGCTTTGCCTCATCGAAGGGCATCGGGCGGCACTGGTCCGGCTCGGCGACGGCCGACGCGTTCGACGCCAAGGCCGATGCGTTTGCGGTGCTGTCGGCCGCCGGTGCGCCGATGCAGGCACTGCAGATCGTGCCCGGCGGCCCCAACTGGCTGCATCCGGGGCGCTCCAGCACCATCCAGATCGGACCGCAAAACGTGCTGGGCTATTTTGGCGAGTTGCATCCGCGCGCATTGGAAGCGCTTCGCGCCGACGGGCCGCTGATCGCGTTCGAGGTGATCCTCGACCGCATTCCCGACGCCAGGCAAAAGCCGACCCGCGCCAAGCCGCTGCTCGAGCTCTCGCCGTTCCAGCCGGTGTCGCGCGACTTTGCGTTCATCGTCGGTCGGAGCGTCAAGGCCGGCGATATCGTCCGCGCGGCGCAAGGCGCGGACAGGAAGCTGATCACGGACGTCACGGTATTCGACGTCTACGAAGGCAAGGGCATCGACGAGGATAAGAAATCCATCGCGATTGCCGTGACGATCCAGCCACGGGAAAAGACCCTAACCGACCAGGAGATCGAGGCGGTCGCGGCGAAGATCGTGGCTGAAGTGACGAAGAAGACCGGCGGCACGCTGCGGGGATGAGCCTTATTGGCCTGATTCCGGCCGATGTCAGCATCTACGCCGCCCTCGCCATCTGCGCGATCGCTTTCGTATCGGGAAGCGCGCGCGGATTTTCCGGCTTCGGCTCGGCGCTGATCTTCATGCCGCTCGCAAGCAGCATGGCGGCGCCGCGCCTGGTCGCCGCCCTGTTGCTCATCATCGATTTTGTCGCGGCCGCACCGCTGGTTCCCAATGCGTGGAAGCATGCCGACCGCAAGGCGACCGCGGTGATGGTGTTGGGCGCCTTGATCGGCGTGCCCATCGGCACCTATTTTCTGAGCCGGCTTGATCCGGTGACGACGCGCTGGATCATTTCCGCCTTCGTGTTTGCGCTCTTGTTGCTGATGTTATCGGGCTGGCGCTATCGGGGGAAAGATCATCCGACGCTTTCCATCGGCATCGGCGGCTTGTCCGGCTTTTGCAGTGGCCTCGCGCAGACCGGCGGGCCGCCGATCGTGGGCTATTGGCTCGGCCGGCCGATCGCCTCGAAAATCGCCCGCGCCAACATCCTGTTGTTCTTCGGCGCTTCCGACTTCTTTTCCGCAGTAAGCTATTCGCTCACAGGCCTGATCACATCAGACGCCATCCGATTATCGTTTCTGGTCGGCCCGGTCTACGCGATCGGCGTCTGGTTCGGCGCTTCCCTGTTCGGCCGCGCCAGCGAGAGGCTGTTTCGCGCCATCTGCTACGCTTTGATCGCTGCGGCCGTGATCATCGGCCTGCCCGCGCTTGACGGCGTGCTGCGCTGAGATGCTTGTGCGGCGCGCGGATGCGGCGCTAGGGTGCCGCAGATATTTCAAGGAGAGAGCGCCATGATCGACCGCCGTGATGTGCTGAAGCTCGCGCTTGGCAGCGCCGCGGCGATCGCCGCGCCGGCGGCGTTTGCGCAGACGCCGGCAAAGCCGCGCACGCGAATCGTTTTCCTGGGTACCAAGGGTGGGCCGCGCATCGGCATCGGCGCCTCCAACCCTGCCAATCTCGTTATGGTGAACGATACGCCGTTCGTGATCGATTGCGGCATGGGCGTGAGCCGCCAATTGGTCGCGGCCGGCGTGCCGATACCTTCGGTGAGGTATATTCTGATCAGCCATCACCATTCCGATCACAACCTCGAATACGGCAACCTGTTTTACAATGCCTGGGTTGCCGGCCTGTCGACGCCGATCCATTCATTCGGCCCCAAGGGCATCGAAGCGATGACAAAAACCTATTGGGAGCTGAACAGGTTCGACGTCGAGACCCGGATCGAGGACGAAGGCCGCCCCGATCCGCGCAAGTTGCTAATCGCCAAGGACATCACCGAGGACGGCGTGG
>Ga0209647_1003874_pt1 | contig 11462 bp, 8 predicted proteins | sample GraSoi_2013_60cm_FD_185827 | JGI IMG/M metagenome (GOLD analysis project Ga0209647, IMG submission 185827) | Grasslands soil microbial communities from the Angelo Coastal Reserve, California, USA - Sample 9_17_2013_60cm (SPAdes) (version 2) | ecosystem: Environmental > Terrestrial > Soil >... | reverse complement strand
TCGACCGCCTGCGCGACCACGCCCGCCAGCAGGCCGAGGCAGCGCAACAGCACAAAAGACCGCGCGTTGGTCGCAGCCGGCCATTCCGGCGTGATCAGCGTGCCCTTTGGGGGAAAGATCACCTCGAACACGTCGCAGACGCCTTCGTTGACATGGATTTCGGCGGCGCGCTCCGGCGTGTCGGCGAGGTTGCGCAGGATCGGCGCGATCCATTTGATCAGGAACGCGCCGTCTGCATAGTCGGCCGGCCAATTGATCGGCCCGGTCGATTGCGGATCGGTGCCGTTGAAGTCGAGCGTGATCTTGCCGCCCTTCTTCGTCATCTTCAGCGCGATCTTGTGCAGTTTTGGATCGGTGATCCCGTCGTGCTCGACGTAATCTTCCCAGGCATATTCGCCGTCGGCGATTTTTGAGAGCAGCTCGTTGCGATAAATGTCGCGGCATTTGTCGAGGACCGCCTGAAAACAGGCTTCGACCTGCTCCTTGCCAAAACGTTCGAACAGCCCGGCCATCCGACGCGCGCCCATCAGGCAGGCCTGGATTTCGCTGTCGAGATCGGCCGACAGCATTTCAGGCACGCGGGTGTTGCGGCGGACAATCGTGAACACCGCATCGTTACGGACACCTTCGCTGAAAATCTTCACCGGAGGGATCGCAATGCCTTCCTCGAACACGGTCGCCGCCGTACCCGGCATCGAGCCCGGCACCCGCCCGCCGACGTCATCATGATGCCCGAAGGCCTGGATGTAGGCCACGACTTCGCCTTGGCAAAACACCGGCACGGTGCTGCAGAGATCGGGCAAGTGGCCGATCGAGCCTTCGGTCAGATAAGTGTCGTTCATCAAAAACACGTCGCCGGGCTTCATCGTCTCCGGCGGAAAATCGCGCACCACGCCATTCGGCATCGCCGAATAAGAACGCCCGGTCAATTTGCGGCAATAGCGGTCGAACAGCCCGACCCGGAAATCATGAGCTTCGCGGATCATCGGCGAGCGCGCGGTGCGCTCGATCGCATATTCGATTTCGGCCTCGATCGAATTCAGCGTACCCTCGATGATCTGCAGCATGATCGGATCGACGGCGACAGTTTCGCGCAAAGGCGCGGTCGGCCACGGATGGGACGGTTGATGCACGTTCATCGTGATGTCTCCTGCGATGACCGGATGACAAGAATGCCGTGCGGATCGACCTCGAGAGTTTGGCTGGGAAACACCACCGTCGTGGAGCCGAACTCCTCCACGACGGCCGGGCCATTGATCCGGCCGCCCGGCGGCAGCGATGCGCGATCGTACACCGGCGTGTCCTGGAACGCGCTGCCGAAATAGACCGCGCGGCGGCTCTTCGCCGTCGGCTTGCCCTCGCGTGAAGCCAGTTTCGGCATCTGCGGCCGTTCGATCACGCCAAAACCGGAGACGCAGAGATTCACAAGCTCGACCTTCTGCTGGCCGGCATAATTATAGCCGAACGTCTTGAGATGCGCCGCATTGAAGGCGCCAATCAGTCCGGCCAAAAATGACGCATCCACGGCGCCGCCGGGCGCGGTGACACGCACTTCCATCGACTGGCCGGCATAGCGAATGTCGGCCTCGCGAACGAGGCGGATGCGCGAGGCCTCGATGCCGTCGCGCATCAGTGTCCCTGTCGCGTCGCGCTCCAGCGCTGCATAGCGCGCGGCCACGTCATTGAGATCGATGGCATCCTCGTGCATCACCTTGGTGACGATGTGATCGGTGCGCCAGTCGACCGCGAGCAGGCCGAAGGCGGAGAGATTGCCGGGATTTGGCGGCACAATGCAGGCTTTCATACCCAACAGATCCATCACCGCGGCCGATTGCGCCGGACCCGCGCCGCCAAACGACAGCAACGCAAAGGCGCGCGGGTCGATGCCGCGCTGGATCGTCATCTGCCGGATCGCGTTGGCCTGGCTCCAGTTCGCGATCTCGATGATGCCGCTGGCAAGCTGCTCGACGCTCATGTTGCCCGGCAATCTCGCCGCCAGCGCCGCGATACCGCCGCGCGCGCGTTCGACATCGAGCGCGATGCCGCCCCCGATCAGCGATGGGGGAATCCGCCCCAGCACCAGATTGGCATCGGTAATCGTCGGCTCGTTGCCTCCGTTCGGATAGCACATCGGCCCAGGCTCGGCGCCGGCGCTGCGCGGGCCAACCTTGAGATGGCCCTCGCGGCTGATCCAGGCGATCGAGCCGCCGCCGGTGCCGATGGTCTCGATATCAATCATCGGGATTCGCACCGGGAACGGACCGACCGATCCGCCATTTGTCACCTGTGGTTTGCCGCCTTCGATCAAGCAAAGGTCGGTTGAGGTGCCGCCGGCATCGAGCGTCACCAGATCGGGAAAGCCGGCGATGTCGGCGATTACCGCGCAGCCGAGCGCGCCGGCCGCGGGACCCGAGAGCGCGGTCGTGATCGGTTTGCGCACCACCTGATCGGCGCTGGCAACGCCGCCGCTTGATTGCATCACCAAAAACGGCTTGTCCTGCAGGCCTGGCCCGAGTTCCTGATGCACGCGCTTGAGATAGCGTTCCATATGCGGCTTGACGAAAGCGTCGACCAATGTCGTCACGGCGCGCTCATATTCGCGATATTCGGGAAGCACCACGCAGGACAGCGACAAGGTCGCGTCCGGATATTCCTCAGCGACGATCTCAGCAGCGCGCCGCTCATGCGCATCGTTGGCGTAAGAATGCAGCAGGCAGATGCCGATCGCGCGCACGCCTTGCGCGCGGAAGAATCTTGCGGCGTCACGCACGCTTGACTCATCGAGCGCGCGCAATTCGCTGCCGCGGAAATCCAATCGGCCAACGACCTCGCGGACGAATTGCAGCGGCACGATGCGGTCGGGCTTGACCCAGAAGTAGGAATTTCCGTAACCCTCCGGCACCGACTGCCGGGCGATCTCGAGGATGTGCCGAAAACCTGAGTTGACGATCAGGCCGAGCGAATTTATCTCGCCCTGCAACAGCGCATTGGTCGCAACGGTGGTGCCGTGGGCGAGGCCCGCGACAGCGTCGGTGGCAGCGCCGCTCGCGGCGAGAATCTGGTTGACGCCGCGCTCCAGGCCGATCGCGGGATTGGCCGGCGTGCTCGCAACTTTTGTCACCAGCGTCGCGCCGGACACGGTATCGACCGAGACGATGTCGGTAAAAGTTCCGCCGGTATCGATGCCGATGCGAAGGCGCGGAGATGCGGAATTGTTCGACATGCCTCGCACCATTCTCCGAAAAAAATATGGCGATGCCAAGCAGGCCGGCATCATCCGCCTGGCCGGCACAATGGGTCAAACTTTTACGTGAAGTCAAAGGCCGAATTTCGATGCGGCTATCGGAAATTCCGATCCATAAAATCGGACCAAAAATGCCTATGCTTTCAGCATTTCTCGCAATCTCAGCAACGCCGTTTCCTTGCGTCGCGACATCGGCTCGCGCCGCCGAAACAGGCTGAACGCGACATTGCGCGCCGGTTGAATCGAAAGTGCCTTCAGTAGTCCCAAGGTGACTTCATTTTCCGCACAGGCGCGCGGCACGATGGCAATTCCGCCTTCCGATTGTACAATCATCTTGATGGTCTCGATATTGTCGACGACGGCCAAAATATTGGGCTTGATGCCCAAGTCCGTGAAAAGCGAGAGCACCACTTGGCCGTATCCCACCGTCAGCTCGCTCATGACGAAGGGCTCGGCAAGCAGGCGGCCAACATCGACCGGCTGCTTCGATCGCGCCAGCGCGTGTTTTGGATGCGTGATCAGCACCATCTCGGCGTCGATCAGGCGATCGAACACGAGGCCAGCCGGCAACCGTTCCGGATCGGATTCGATCGCAATCCCAGCGTCCAGCCGCTCTTCATGCAGTTCGTTGAAGATATTCTTGGTCGGCGCGGTGAGGATTTCCAGCCGCACGCCTGGCAGATCGTTCTTGAGGTCGGCGAACATGCGCGGAATGAAAATCTGCGCCATGCCCGACCCCATGCCGATCGTCAACGTATCCAGCAGCGCGCCGCGCAGCCGCCGGGCAGTGTCGGAGAGAGTAAGCAGGTCGCCCATCACCCGCTCTGACTCGTACAGAAAAGTGCGCCCGCGGTCGGTCGATTCGATGCCGCGCGAGGTGCGGCGAAACAGCTCGAAGCCGATTTCCTCCTCGAGCAACTTGACCTGTTCGCTGACCGCCGACTGCGAGATGTTCAACCGCTTCGCCGCCTTGGTGAAGCTGCGCTCCTTGTAGACCGAAAGCGCGTAACGCAATTGGCGGAAATCCAATTTCGAAATCCCTTAGTCAGACCGGTACTGCCGATATATCAAAGTAACGATGCATTTCGCTTTTGCCCTCGGCGATCAGTCTGCCCTTTCGGATCACCCAGCGCCGCGGAGCCCGCGTCGCAAAGGCCTCGCGCGCGTCGCTTGCATCGAGCACCACGAGATCCGCCACCGCGCCGACCGCGACGCGAAAATCCGGTACCCGCAACGCCTTTGCGCCATTGTTGGTGACCATGTCCATCACGGTGAGAATTTCGTGCGGCTGGCTCATATGCGAGGCATGACAGAGCAGAAATGCGATCTCAAGCGGATCGTTCTGGCCGAAGGGATAAAACGTGTCGTGCACGCAGTCCTGCCCGCAGGCGACGTTGACGCCGGCCGCCAGCAGCTCCTTGACCTGCGTCACCCCGCGGCGCTTGGGATAATCGTCAAGCCGGCCCTGCAGCATCAGATTGGTGGCGGGATTGGCGATCATGTTGACGTTGGCTTCGCGCAGCCGCGCGATTACGTGATCGGCGTAGGTCCTTGGGTAACTTGCGAGCGCACAGGTGTGGCCGGCGGTAACCCGTCCCTGCCAGCCGTTCTTGATGGTCAGCTCGGCGACGACTTCCAAGGTTTGCGCCATCGGATCGTCGGTCTCGTCGACGTGCATGTCGATGTCGGCGTCGAACTCTTTTGCGATCTCGAACACAATCTCGACATGCCGCCGGCTGTCGGCCGGCGAGGCCTCGTTGAAGGGCATACCGCCGACGACATCAACGCCAAGTTTCATCACCTGCCGCATCAACGCCTCGGTGCCCGGCGATTTGACGATGCCCTCCTGCGGAAACGCGACGATCTGGATGTCCATCAGCTCGCGAAAACGCTCACGAGCGCGGATCAGACCCTCGGCCGGCCGCGTGCCGCCGATCGGATCGACGTCGACATGGGTGCGCAGCCGCGAGATGCCATTCTCAAGCGCCCGTGCCAGCACGCGCGCGGCGCGTTCGGCGATCTCTTCCACCGTGTAATTACGCTTGATCTCCCAGAGGATCTCGATCGCCTCGGTGAGCGTGCCGGAAATATTGACCGGCGCGCGCTCCGAGATCAGCGCCTTGTCGAGATGAATATGCGGCTCGACAAAGCCCGGGACGGCCATCCGGCCCTCGGCATCGAGCGTGAGCGCGGCAGGTGAGGCAGCGATACCCTGGCCGATACTTACGAACTTGCCGTTGGCTATCCCAAGATCGCACAGGCCTTGGGTGCCCCACAGCGCAACATTCTTGACCAGGATATCCAATGTCATCAGCAAGGCTCTCCGTACGGACACGCCGCCCAATATAGTCGATCACGGAAATTTGGGCGACAGGCAGCGGTTTTCTGCAAACATCGAGCCAATCGGCTGGCGGCTAAATTGAAATAGTAAGTGCAATCTGCCAAGCGCGTCAGCGCGAGTGAGGGATATGGCCGCATGAAACCAGCCCTGCTTCGCCAAGGCCCACATATGTCAGGCCGACAATATGAGCCCGCTTTTTCAGCGTCTAAATCGCCTTTACCCAATACACTGAATCCCGCTCCCACGGCTGCTCCGGTTCGCACTGAATAAAGCCTGCTTTTATGAAATTGGCCGTTGAGTATTTATTGTTCACGCGACACTCGCTAACGAGGTGGGTCCAGCCCAGTTGCTTCGCTTTCAATTCCCTCACCACCATAAGCTTGAATTGCAGACCATGCCCGTGATGGTCTGGATAAACATAACAGCGCTTTAGATATCCTATATTTGGCAAGGGTTCGAAGGGCACAAGACCTGCGAACGCGACGGGCCTTTTCTCGAGATAAGCCAGCCACCAATATCCCTTTGTAAAATGTCGCTCTTGCAGTGCAGGCCATTCCGGAACGAGCCTGTTGAAGGCGTTGATCGTATCGGAGAAGGTGACGCCATCAACTTCTTGGATTTGATAGGGCATCAGCAGAACGCCTTGGGATCGAGGTCGGCGCTGGAAAAACGAACGAGATACCACGGCCTCCTCCGATAATTCTCCCAAGAGTTGGAGGAAGGGCCGCCAGTTTGGGGAAACCCGCGGCCCCTGTCGAGCAATTTAAATCGTGGCCGCGTGCGTGGGTACTTCGGCCATCCAGTCCGAGGCAAACGGCGGCAAAGTTTCTTGTCGCCCCTTGCGAGAAGCGCCATCAACCTAGCCAATTGTTTGCGATCGGCAAGAATTTATTTTATTTTTGTCTCGGCCGCGATCAGCTCTTTACCTTCCGCGGTCCTGATCGTCAGCTGTACCTGTTCGCCGCCGCCGGCAGGAATCGTCGCGGAAATGCGATTTCCGTTTTTCGGGTCGGCTTTCACGCCGTCGTTGAACAATACCGCGTCGCCGCGTTTCAACGTTACGCGCAACGGCGTGGCCGGTTCGATACTGAAGAACTGAAGGGTAACGCCGGACGCCTCGGCCGAGAGATTGATCAGGATGTTCTCGTTCGCATGCGTCACGTTGCTCATGCCGACGGTCGGGCTGTAGGTTTCCCGAATCGACACTTCGCCGAGAGCGGAAAACTCAGCGCTGTGGAAAAACTGGTCCGACACGCCCGCCCACAATTCGATGTAAGGCCGCGCTTCGTTCGGGTCCTTGCGTGCGTCGGTTTCGTTGGTAAACGACGGAAATCCCCACGTCCACATTTTCAAGCCCGGCGTGACCGTATTGTCGGCGATGCGGATGATCCCCTCTTCGTTGTCGTGGTTGATCACGCCCCAGAAATTCCCGCCGCCCATATCGGGCGCCGCGTACGCGATGCCCATCGTCGGCCAGTTCCTGAAGTAGCGCAGTTTTTCGAAACGGCTCTTGCCCATGCCTAAGCTCTTATCGCCGTCGGACAGATTGGTCGACCAGCCGGCCGTGCTGTAGGCCTGGATCGGCGCGATGATTTCGGCGCCGCCGGTCGTTTTAGGATTTTTCGGGTCCGATCCCGGCGCGAGCGTCGTGCACGTCCAGTACTCGTATTGGATCGTCTTGGGTTGCGGATTTTTCAGCACCACGCGCGCATCGAGCGCGGCGCGATCGGCCTTCAGCGTGACATAGTAAGTCGCTTCGATGCCTGTCGAGCCCCTGAACTTCCTCGGTGCCGCGGTATACTCGAAATCGTCTTTAAGCGACATCGACACCGTCACTTCGCCGGCACTCTCTTTCACCACCTTAAAATCCCACGGCTTCAGCCACGTCTTGCCGTGTTCGGCATCCGGGAACGTGGGGAAGACGCCGCCATACACCATCAGCCAGTCGTAATAAAAAGTGTCGCCCTTGATCCCGTAAGGCACGCCTACTTCCGTGCGATAAAGTTGTTCGTGGCCGGTCGGCTTGTAAACGATGGAAAGAATGCGCCCGCCAAATTCGGGCAGGAGAGTTACCTTCAGATAACGATTCTCGAGCACGTGGGTCTTGAACGTGCGATCGACGATGGTCTTCTTGTCGAGCGACCCGCTGACGAATCCGTTCTCCGCATTGGTCGCGTACTTGACGGTGCTCCACGTAATCGTCGACTCGCTGAGAGACACTCTGTCGGGCACCGGCGACGCCGCATGCACGACGGCATCAAACGCACAGACCGCCCAAAGTACTGCAACCGCCAAACGGACAGGGGTACGCGAGGGAGCATGAATTGCCATTTCCGTCGCCTTCGCATGAGCAGGAGGGACGATTCTAGTCCATCGACGCGCCCGCACGGTCGCCGCGTCGTCCATGCATGTTTTCCCGCTATCCGGACGAAAAAAAGGGCAGGACGAACGTCCTGGCAATCCTGGTAGCCTCCAAGCCCCAAATCGCAAAACGAAACTCAATAAAATCAATAAGTTGCATAATTTGCTTGGCGGAGAGGGAGGGATTCGAACCCCCGATAGGCTTGCACCTATGCCGCATTTCGAGTGCGGTGCATTCGACCACTCTGCCACCTCTCCAGGCGCCACAACCGGGGCTAGTCCACCCCTTTGGTCGGGGCGAGTTCTAGGCGAGGACGACTATCCAGACAAGGCGCGAGGCTTAAGAAATTGCCGGCCCGTGGGGTCAATCCGGCGGCCAAGAAAGGTGGGACCGCCGTACGCGACAAAAACCGGCGGTCCCGTGTCGCGTCATTGAAATCGTGGCCGGGAAGTGCGGCTTCGCTGGCCAAGTTGAGCGACGGTTTTGACGGTAGCGATCCCTTCGCATTCGGCAACGCGAACTCGGTTTTAACCCTAACCGGTCAAGGTTACCGATGCGTCGGTTCCGAAATTTTGCAATATCCAGCCGTCTCAATCCTTGCTCTTCTTCCCGTTCTTCTCGTCCTTGTCTTTATCCTTTTCCTTGTCCTTCCTGCGGTTGGTGAAGCGCGCATTGCCCAACCCGGTGCCGATGGTCAGCACGCCCCAGTGGTCCACGTCCTGCATGAACGGCATTTCAGAGAGGCCCTGCACCACGGCGTCATTGTGCATCAGGACTGCGGTGTCGTGATCGCCGATCTGGGGAATTGCTTCAGTCAGGCTCGCCGGCAGGTTGAATTTGCTGCTCTCCCAATTGCCCGGCAGGTTCTGCGCGCCCTTTGCGATCGAGCCGTCGTCGTTGATCACGCCGGGACAGGCGGTCCCGATAAACGGCGCGAGTTTTAAGTCTTCGGCGTCGGCGGCGGCGATCATGTCCTTTAGCATCTTCACCAGCCGCTTCACCGCGCCCTCCCGCGTCGGCTCATCATCGGCATGGCGCCAGAGTTCGGATTTCCAAACCGACGCCTTCGACAGGTCGGGCGCCTTCTTGTAGCGGGTCTCGACCACGCCGCAGCGGATGTTGGTGCCGCCGATATCGACGGCCAGGATGCCGTCATGGGCTTCGAAAATCCACGAGGGCGCCAGATGCAGACAGCCGATCAGGCCGGCTTCATCGGGGTGAAAGCGGATCGGCAGCAGATCCACCGTCAGCCCTTCGGCCTTGAGGATGATGTCGGTGCGCGCGATCGCAAGCTCGCCGACCCGGCTCTCGCGAAAGCCGCCGCCGACCACGATCCGTTCGGTATCGCCCCAGGCCTTGGTCTTGAGAAACCGCTGCGTCACATGGGCGAGTTCCCCGGCGAATTCCTCGATCGCGCCATGCACCAGCGCCGCGGCGCCGATGTCGCTGCCCATCAGCGCCTCGTCGAGCGTGGTCTTGGCGATGGCATCGCTGGATTTGCTGCCGAGCGGATCCTCGCCGTTTTTCTTCAGCGGCTTGCGCAGGCCATCCAATATCTTGCGGAACGCACCCTTGCTGGCGCGGTCGCCGAGAAAACCGTCCTCGTCCCTCAGTTCGATATTGAAGCTGTCAACGTCGACCGATGGCAGGCGAGTGGCGCCGTGCCGGCCGATGCCGGAAATCGTGAGTGTGTCTTCAGCCATTTTTGCCCCGCCCGGTCGGAAATTCCGGGATAACGGCGAGGAACCCGGTTGGTTTCATCGAGGGGGCGAGTGGCGAGTGGACCTTCCCCATTCGCTATTCACCACTCGCTATTCGCCACTTTAGGGCCAAATCCCTCACATTTGACGCAGTTTTGGGGCGCTTTCCCTTGACTTGGGGCCGCCAGCGGATATAAGTCCCGCCAACCGGCGCGGGATTTCCTCGCGCCGCTTGTTTTTGCGTGGATCTGAGGGATCGTTCCCTGATCGCGCGGAAATCGAATCCATAACGACTGAACAAAAAGCCGACCCGGACCCGTTCCGAGGCCGGGACCGAACACGAAGGAATCAAACGATGTTCGCAGTCATCAAAACCGGCGGCCGGCAATACCGCGTCGTTCCGGATGATGTGCTCGAGATAGGCAAGATCGCCGGCGATGTCGGCACGATCGTGCAGCTTGGCGAAGTTTTGCTGGTCGGCGGAGACCAGCCCGTGCTCGGCGCGCCGACGGTTGCCGGCGCCTCCGTTGCGGCCGAAGTGCTGCAGCACAAGCGCGGCCCGAAGGTCATCGCGTTCAAGAAGCGCCGCCGCAAGAATTCGCGCCGCAAGCGCGGCTATCGCGACGAGATCACGGTGCTGCGCATCACCGAGATCCTGACCAACGACAACAAACCGACCATCGGTCCGCGCCCGAAGCGAGAGAAGCCGATCGCAGCAGCGCCGGCAGATGGCGACGACGAGGCGCCGAAGGCCGCGAAGAAAAAGGCAACCACCAAGAAGGCGGTCGCCAAGGCCGCGGCAAAACCGCGCGCCAAGCCTGATGCCAAGCAGGCCGCGGCGAAGAAATCTGCCGCCAAGGGCAAGAGCGATAAGTGATGCGCGCACAAAACAAGAAGTGATGCGCACCGCACAAAAACTGAAGCGTGATAAAAAGTGAAATGATTCCGTCAAGGAATTGATCTAGAGATACGATCAAGTTGGAGATTGAGCCATGGCTCACAAGAAAGCAGGCGGTTCATCGCGGAACGGGCGTGATTCAGCGGGCAAGCGGCTCGGGATCAAGGCCTTTGGCGGCGAGCATGTGATTCCCGGCAACATCATTGCGCGGCAGCGCGGCACCACCTGGCATCCCGGCCTTAATGTCGGCATGGGCACCGACCATACCCTGTTCGCCAAGGTTGAGGGCCATGTCGAGTTTCGCGCAAAAGCCAATGGTCGCACATTCGTGTCGGTTGTTCCCATGACCGAGGGTGCGGCCGAGTAGACGGTGGACAACATGAGTCCGCCGGGTCCTGTTGAACCGGCGGAGCGCAAAAGGGCTCCAAGGGGAGGCGGGAAACCGGCCTCCTCTTTTTATTTTCGTGAACGGAGCCCGACATGCTGCAGGATATCCCAACCCCGGCACTACGCGAGGCGAGTAGCTGCGTCCTCGAGACCGAACGGCTGACGCTGCGCAGGCCGACACTCGCGGACGTAAAAGCCATTGCGCATCTCGCCAATGATCGCCGCATTGCGGAAAATACCCGCCGCCTGCCGCATCCCTATTCTCAGGACCACGCCATCGAGTTCGTGCGCGGAACCGCGAACGAGCCCCGTGGAACGGTGTTCCTGATCGAAAGCAATTTTGTGCCGGTCGGCATGGTCGGCATCGACTGGCGTGAGGCGGACGCGCCGGAGCTCGGCTACTGGCTCGGCGTCGAGCATTGGGGCCAGGGCTTTGGCACCGAAGCAGCCCGCGCGGTGATCGATTTCGCCTTCGAGGAATTCGACGTCGAGCACCTCGTCTCAGGCGCGCGCGTGACCAACCCGTCGTC
>Ga0209647_1003873_pt1 | contig 11462 bp, 16 predicted proteins | sample GraSoi_2013_60cm_FD_185827 | JGI IMG/M metagenome (GOLD analysis project Ga0209647, IMG submission 185827) | Grasslands soil microbial communities from the Angelo Coastal Reserve, California, USA - Sample 9_17_2013_60cm (SPAdes) (version 2) | ecosystem: Environmental > Terrestrial > Soil >... | reverse complement strand
TTGCGAGGGTATGAACGATTTCTTCGGCACCCATGATCCAGAACATATCAAAGCCGCGCAGGGCGTCAAGGGAGTAAAGGCGGGGCGTAGCCGAAACTTGAGTCATAGTGCAATTTTAAATTTAAGATTCAAGACTCATTCAAGACTCATTCCTCCAAAAAGCTTAACCGCAAAGTTTCATAGGCTGTTTCCACTTCCAGGTAAACGGGGGCATCGTTGATACTTTGGTAATTCAATTCAACAATACTTTTAGTCCTGCTCTGAGGGCTTGCATACACTCTTCCTACACTGGCGATATTGACCAATACCGTTTTCAACTCATCTTCTTCCGAAATTTTCAGTTCAATAAATTTTGTCATAGATTCTGTTTGGATGCGCTTTCCAACGCACGACTAGCGACGGTAGACTCAGGACTTCACGCTCTTCCGCTTCCCCAGGAAGGCGAGTTGACCAAAGTGGTAGCTATGATGATTCGTCCGGCTTACAAGGATGTTCAGTTTGTTTCTATGCGGCTCCTTTGCAAAGTCTTCTGCCGAAACGACGTTGTGCCTCGTGAACCAGTCGTCCGGCTGCATCGCGTTGATTTGCACTGTTACTTTTGCATTTACGTTGAGCCAGTATTTCTTTATGTCCGCAACGGAAGGAATTGAGACAGCGGCCCTATCGGGCTGGGTGACAAAGATGTTTTCCAACTGAGGATAAAGTCTCTCCCCCCAACCGAGGAGGGGTAACATTCCATCGCTAACAGCGGTAAGATGTCCTAGGAGATAGATGCCCCTGTTTCTGCCTGGCGCTGTTTCCCACATAAGTTGTTCATCCGACAACGTCTCAAGAAGCTTATTGATTCTTGTATTCTGTGTTTCCCATGCACTGACAATCATTTTTATAAATACTTCCTTTTCCGTCGAGACTTCGTTTTCAGTTTTCATTTTCTATTCTTTTTAATGGTCAAAGTTAATGGTTTCTGATTGCCTTCAAATTTGGGCAGGAGAACCAGATCGGGTTGATACCAAGCAGATCGTTGCGGGTGAAGAGGAACAGGAAGACTAAGAATGTCTCACAATTTCCACAACCTTGCTCCAGATTGTACCGACGCTCTCTTCCGTATTAATCAGACATTATTTCCGGAAATCAGCACAATTCTTTCTTCTCAACCGCAAGTTACGCCCCTCGTCCGCCGTTTTGTCAGGTGTGCTCAGATGGCACAGCTATTGACCTGATAGGCGCAGGAAGGAGAAATGTATTATGATTAAAGGATTTAATGATTTGATGACATCGGTGGATGTGTTAAATACCATGCATGGTGGCGTGAGCGAGCCGTTTATTTCATTTCGCGAGCAACCCAACGGACGTGAGATTCGCGTCCGCGTTCCCGGAATTATCAGGGAGGCGATGCAGGCTGAAATTAATAACAACGAACTCTTCGTTTATTACCTTATCCCGGTCTCATCGTCGGGCAAGTTGGTCCATTTGCCGCAAGTGGTATATAGCCAAAAGATACCTTACTTCGTCGAGGTGAATGGCATTAAGGCCACGTATGAGGAAAATGAACTGGTCGTGCGGCTTCCATTCAATGAACTTTCCAACGGCTATAACAGGAAAATCGAGATCGGAAAATAAGTGTAAGGTTTCCCGCAGACCGGTCGGACGTAGTCTTGGCGAAGTCGGATCGCGCAGATTTACACAGAGGTGAAGCCCTACTGTTATTTTTGGTAGATTGACCTTAAGGTTTCGCGCGGAGTTGAGGTGCTGGTAATGTTTATCTTTGATTGATTAACTATTACTGCCATGAAATCAACCTTCACCCTCCTCGTGTTTTTGCTTGCCTCTTGCACCCTCACTGCACAGGACAAGACCTTGCCCTACTATCAAATTCCATCTTACCCTGAAACATATACGGCTGCTAACGTCGTTGCGAGGATGATTGATGGGGTAGGGTTCAGGTATTTCTGGGCGACGGAGGGATTGCGTGCGGAAGACCTTCGCCACAAGCCCTCGAAAGAAGCAAGAACTTCCCTGGAGACACTCGCCCACATTTACGGGCTTTCAAATGTCATTGTCAATTCAATCATGAAAGTCCCTACTCTGTCCGGTGCCCGCGAGCCCGTATTGTCCTTTGTTGAAATGAGAAAGCAGACGCTGGAGAATTTCAAATCGGCCAGTGACCGCCTCAAGACGAGTACCGATAGCGAGTTGAATGATTTTAAAATAGTTTTTAAGAATGACAAGGGCTCGTCCGAGTTCCCTTTTTGGAATCAGCTCAACGGCCCAATCGCCGACGTGCTCTGGCACGTGGGCCAGGTCGTCTCGTTCAGGCGGTCCTCCGGAAATCCGATTAATCCGAAAGTGGAAGTTTTCACCGGCACGCTTAGCGAGTAAATTTTACAGCGGAAGGTAGTCTGAACTTTTTTGAGCAAGTTTATGCCTCTCTTTTGGCTAGCCGAAAATTTCGCCGATCAGATCTTCCTTGGTTTGATTCCGACTAGCCGCAATATCCAGCAATATGCCTGAAAGTGTGCGGACCTTGATCGGATCGTGGTTGGGTATGGTGATATGATGCTCTAGCGGAATTTGCATGTAAGGCGAATATGACACCCTTTCTGCCTGGTCACCTCGTATCCTATTTTTCTTAAAGACTTAATTAATTCCCTTGCAGCGATGTTGCGGGGAAATCTCATATCTTCATCAATTCCTCCTTCACAAAATGGAGCCGAATGACTGGAGGATGCTGGCCTTCCTCAAAGTGCGTCAAGACGGCTTCTTTCACGTTCTGCTTTAGCTCGGCCATATTTTCCGCTTCAGTAAATATGCTCTCACCGAGCGCCCGGGCCTGGTAGCCGCCCTCGGCCGATTCTTCTACTAAGAAGATAATTTCCGAATCTATGTTCATCCACGCAATTTACAATTTCTCGGCTTTTATTTAAGAACCTCTTAAGACAATCCCGGCACGCGAAACCCGCTGAAACGCCAATAATTGCCCTGCAAAGCGAAATCGATAGACACATTGCCATCAAAGGCAACAATGCCATTCCCCCGGGCAGAATACCGAAGTCTGGCTTGAACCCCACCATATCCTTCTTTCACATCAAAACTCACTTGCAGAATTTGAAAGTGATCGACCTCAAAAGAGTGATAAGCCTCCTGAAAGGATTCAATGATGGCCAGAATTCCGGCTTTGTCGTATGCTGAGCCGTTGAAACAAACCTTATCCCCAAACTGGTGTGAATCAAATTCATTCATTCTTCGCCGAAGTAACAACTTAATGAATTCATCTGCATAGCGGCGCAGGTCATAGTCATGGTTAGGGTGAAATTCCTCGTATATGAAGTGGTGGACAAAGCCATTGATTTCGATTAGGTCCATCTCCTGTTCGAATAATTCCTCGGTAATGAACCGGTAAATGACCACTTCATCATAATCAACACAGCAGTCAAGCTCAATTCCCTTTTTCCCCATCAATGAAGTAATGCGTTTCAACTCCGCTTTGATTTCGCGCGGCTTGAGATCGTCCACCTTGACAAAAGAAGGTCGACCCAGGCGGTCATACACCTTGATCCTTTTCGCTTCCTTGTATTGCTTCTCAAAATTGTACATGTTGCTTAGCCACTTGTTTTCAATGGCAGGAGGCAGAGATGATTTCTCGTGGATATCCATGCCATACTCTAATTTAAGCTTGAGTTTGAGCACTTCATTCTCCGCCCTGAGTTCGTCCTCTCCGAACAGCAAGGGGTCGTTTGGGTTTTCTGGTGTGCTTTCCATTGAATTTTTAATTCTAAGTTGTTCCAGGAATTTGTGAAAGTTGTCTGATCGGGATTTCTTTTGATCCATGGGATAAAAGTATGCGTTGCACCCGGATTCACAAATCCGGTTTTCCTGACAAAGATTACAGGTCAGACGATAATTGATTGACGAGTGAACTGGCTCCCAAAAGTGTGATATCCGCATTTTCCGACTGAAGTATCTTCAATTTCTCCATGGATCCGGGAAAATAAAATCGAGTTGAAATGGTTCTTCTCATCGAGGGTTCAAAAAGGGGAAACGCATTTGAAATGGAACCCCCGAAGATAACCGCCTCGGGATCATAGGCGTATGCCACCGACTTTACCAGGTCGCCGATATGGACTCCGTATTCATCCCAAATGCGTAACGCTTTTTCATCGCCGGAGTTGGCTTTTTGAAATGTTTGTAACGCCGTGGTTTTATGGACTTCCTCAAAAAAGAAACTACCGCCATAAAATTCGAAATCCCGGTCCCGGTAGTTCAGGTAACCGACCTCGCCTGCCCCACCATTTTGGCCGAAATAGATTTCGTTGTTGATGATCAGTCCGGAGCCGACGCCCGTTCCAAGAGTAATCCCCACCACATGATCATGGCCTTTTGCTTTTCCATACAGGCTTTCGCCAAGGGCAAAACAATTGGCGTCATTATTCACCCTTACCGGCAGTTTAAATTCTTTCTCCAGAATCTTTTTTATTTCCACCTTTTTCCATGAAGGTATGTTTACAACATCGTATACGATGCCATTCACACTGTCCACAATCGAGGGTACAGCAATGCCGATGCCGGAAATTTCGCGGCTCACCAGTGGTCTGATCAAGCTGGTCAATTGACGTAATGTACTTTCAAGCGAGTCTTTTTCAATAAGCGAAATCTGTTCGCGCCTCACGATCACATCACCCTCACGGATACCTGCACGTATGTTTGTGCCTCCCAAATCTACGCCGATGGATGTCATGGGAGTAAAAGTAGACGAATTTCAGACCAAAGTCCTCCATCTTCGAACCAGATCATCAATCGCTTCCCCAATCGCAATCGGACTTTTACTGATAATCGCTGCTCCGAACGTAACAATGGCGGTCGATATGTCAATTCCTTTTTGAATATCCTTTAAGGTGCCGAGGCTGGATTTGATTTGTCCTGAAATTTTTTTGATCGAGGCCAGCGAGGGTGCTATGTCGTCCATGATCAGGGAGGTAGACAACGCCAGTATGTCTTCACCATAATTGAGTACCGACCAATGCTGGCTCGCTAACCGGTTGTGCTGAACCCTGGAGAGATCATTCCAATGGTTGTAGCGAAAATCGCCGATGGCCTGCGCAAGGGCCAGGAATTGATTGGCCAGGTCATCGGCCTGCCGGGAAGTCAATTGCGCCATGTTACTTATTTTTGAGTTTATCGAACTCGGAAATAAGGTCGCAAATGTCGTTGGCATAGGGTGTCAATCGACGCCTCAACTCTTCCGAGGAAATTTTGTTCCTGTTCTCGTAGAGCTGCTGATGGCCGCGGGCGATGGTCCTTAAACTTCTGGCATAGGTCATACATTGCTTTTCGAGTATAATAATCCCTTGCAAGGATGCATAATAGCGGGCAGTGGCCTCTTGCTTTTCGTAGTCGCTCAACCTGGCCCGGAGGAGTGAGCGGTAGTGGTCAAACAACCGTTCCTTCTTAAACTCCATGACGTCCTTAAGGTTTTTCGATTCGATGAATTCCAATTTCGAAAGCAGAACCTGAACCGGGGTGTTCGCTCCGCTAATGAATGCCTTGATCTTCTTTTGCCGGTAGGAGTCGGCAAAGCCGCGCAACATCATATCGGTGAGTGTCGCATAGGCATTCGCCTCCTCTTTATTCACCTGAAGTACACCGAGGTCCTCTTCCTGAACGGCCTTCTTCAGACGGTCAATCTGGTAATTCGTCAACTGATTGTTCGAAAGCCTGGTGAGCCCGTCAAAATAACCCCTCAGCGCACGGTACACCAATTGCGTTACGCTGTCCGCTCTTTTGTATTGATCACAAGGGCACTTGATCTCACGGTAAATCTTAAAACTGTCGATGGCCGACATTTCACACCGGTCGATACAATGCTGCAAAAAGGTGTAGGGAATTTCTTCGAATTTTTGAGTTGCTTTCAGTGCATTGTTGGAATAGTGGTTGACGGTTTTCAGGTTGATGCAACCGAAGAATAGTGTCTGAAGTGTGATTATGGCTATAGCGCGGATCATGAATCGTGTACTTCAAATCTTCTTTCTCCTCTTAGCCGGAGAAACCTCCACCAACCGTATTGTCCAAAAATCATCCGACAAATTCTCATTCGTGAGGTACTCATACGGCATCGTAAAATATCCTTTTTGTCCCCAGGAACTGCCCCAACTGTTACGCGCGATAAATCGACCGGCCTTGTCATCGTAGCCCACCGCCAGTGCAGCGTGCCCACCGACTACATACTCGGTCTTCCCGGGCAAATTGACCTGGCCGGTCTTTGCCACCGCTTCGCTTTCAAATGATTCGTAGACCGTAAATCCAAAAACGAAAGGATAACCTTGAGCCAAACATCCCTTCATATCGTTCTCCGTCCGCGCAACGCGATGATAAGAGAGTACCTGGTGCTTGAGCGCATCGGTATAACAAAGAGAGTGGGGCTTCTGCGCAAATTCGGTAATGACGTATGGCCACAACTTTTCGGGGCATACACCCTTCTTGTTCACGCTTTTCACGCCGTCGCGGATCATCGCCCCGCTGTCGGTATTGACTGTGTTTTCCATCACCCGTTCGTTGTAGTAGATGAAAAGGCGTGAAGGTATAAAGTCGGGAGCCCTCTGCCTGGTCAGGCCAAATTCAAAGGCTCCTGCAATAGCATTGGCCGTGCAACTTCCCAGTTGACCCTGATCATACACCGGAGGGCATTGTTTGCGCAAGTCCACTTTCCCGGGAAGGGCACTCCGTACGGCAGCGGATGCTGTATACCGGAAGTCGCGCTGATCGGGAATGTCGGGAAGCCAGCCATAGTTCACGAAACGCCTACTCATATTATTGAGTCTTACAGTAAAAACTAATAATGTTTTACCACAAATTCAAATGCATTCTCAAAGCAGATTTTCCGGGCTAACTCTTCGGGGTTGTGACTGCCAAACCACACCGGTTCTTCTTTTTTCAGGTCTGCCAGGATCTCAATAAGATCCTCTTCAACTGTTTTGAATTGCAGTACTGTCGCATAGCGATGGATGGGATCCATCGGACCATCGAAGCCTGTACCCAGGCAAAGGGTATCCCAGATGCGCAGAGGTTCATCCAGGTGGTAGGCAAAAGGAATTCGAACAAATTGAGCGATGGTACCGGCAAAGAGTTTCATAGCCTGCCGTCGCAGTGTGCCCTTCAGCGGCAGGCTCACCAACCGGGGATGTGGGTCGGCTCCCAGCAGGCGCCGGTCAAACGAAAGGCCCATCAGTCCACGGCTATGGTGAACTTCAATTACGTCTTCATCACTCAGGTTGATACTCCAGGCCAGAAACTTGTTGATCCGGAAATGAGCATCCTCTTTTTCGAGGTAGGTATTTTTGATTTGAACTTCAAGCCGGTCGATTCCGGAATAGGCCACGTGGCTGGCGATGAGCGGTATCCTGCAAGACTTGTTAGCAGGCTTGTAATTGAAGGGCCTCAACACATATTTGTAGTAGTCGCTGCGTGCGGCGGCACTCATATTCTTCACATCAATGAGGATGCGCTTCGAACCTGTAGGCTGAAGGTCCTCATCTAATCCCAGCAGTTCCTGCATAACTTCATAGGTACCCTGCTTCAAGACCCCTTTGTCCATATTTTTACGCTGGTCGATAATCAGGCGCGCTTCCATAGGCAGACTCCTGGCGTGACCGCATAGTGTATTGTTAAAGTGATTGGCAAACGTGATAAAAAAGGGCCGGTGTTCCCAGCGGGGCAATTCCGGATCCTCGAGCGCCTCCTCACCCTTCAACTGACGAATCCTGCTTTTCAGTTTGCCGATGGTAACATCGGTACGCGGTTCCCCATCGCGCAGCAATTCATCTTCGGGATTTCCCACGCCAAGGGCATGAATCCCTTCGATGGTGAGCACCATCGTGATATCTTCATTCAGAGGGTTAAACTTCTGCCGAATGCCATTCCTGTCATCGGCGAGGTAGTACGTGCCGCACCAATTTTTTCTTTGTCCGTCAGGATACAACTGCAGCGCCGGGGTGGCCCCCCGTAAACCTTCTTTGCTTCGGTAAAATTTGTATTCCCGGCGGAGTTCGTCAAAGTAATCGTAGTGACCGTTTTGCATGTACAGGATTCTCTCAAACGAAGTATTCATTGGACGGCAATGCAGAAACTCGAGCGAAGATTTTTGGATATGCTCAAGGCCGGGCTGAGTTTTAAGATCGGAAAGCAGCCATTCTGCAGCCGTAATTTCCCCATCGGCCTGAACGCGACGATAAAACTCGGCTATTTTTTTTTTGCCCATCCTGCTTCCCGGCATTCCGGCAAAAAAACCTTTCTCAACTGGATAGAGGGCGGTAAATAAAAGCTTTGCACCCGCTGTAACGCTCTTGGCCAGGTCGCCCTGACTGTATCCGAAGGCGCTCTTGCCCCTGGACTGATTAATCAGATTGGACTGCGGAATTTGCCAGGGATCAAACGGAATCTTGTCTTTGCCTCCTTCGGCCGGATGACTTTGGTCGTAGGCGGCCGCACCGGGGTGACAATGAAGATCGGCATACATATTCTTTATGAATTAGATTTTTGTCGCCGGTGACCGCCGGCAGGTCTGTGCGTTGCCTTACACTGACCATGCCGGTTAGCCACTGACTTTCAAATAAACCGATAACCCTAGAAACACAATGTGGCCTATGAAAACCACATGCCGAAAGATCGGGAAAAGAGAAATGTGAGAAATTGCCGGCTGGAGGCCGAGGAGGTGGCTGGGAAGGTAAATACAAGCACACACCCCTGAATTCAGTCCATTCGCAGCTTTTTAAAACGGAGGTAGTTAAAATGTACTAGTGCGGGTGGTTAAAAAGCACTAGTAAATTGGTTCATTTTAACCAGTGGCCAAAAACAGGATTTTACTCTATCAGGCCGTGTTCATAAGCATATCGCACCAGGCCAATGGTCTTTTTCAGACCCAACTTCGTAAGGATATTCCGGTGATGGTTGCGTACGGTAAATTCGCTGAGTGAGAGTTTTTTCCCGATCTCCTGGTGGGTCAATTCCTCACATATCAGAAGCACGATTTCCCGTTCGCGCTCGGAAAGCGCCATGTCAACCTGGGGGCGTCCACTTCTTAATTTAGATTGGAGGCTTTTGCGGATAACGCTGGCGAGGAGATCATTCTGATAAAAATCCTTGTCGACAACAGCGTAGATAGCCCGCTCCAACTCATCGGGGTTCGTGTTCTTTAGCAGGAAAGAATGCACGCCCAATTCGAGCATGTGCAACATGTACCGTTCGCTGTCATGCTGGGTAAGAATAATGATTTTGACATCCGGAGCATTCGGAACCAGGTACTCTACCGTCTCGACGCCATTCATGCGAGGCATTTCCAAATCCAACAGTACAACGTCGGGCCATTTTTCCTTGCCCTGCTCAATAAAATCCCTTCCATTCGCTGCCTCCGTTACCTCAGCGACACGCGGAAACACTTTGATAAGGTTAATCATCGCCTTGCGAAACAAGTTGTGATCGTCTACGATACAGACATTGATCTTATCCATGTAGCGGAATTTTTATTTTCACCATCGTCCCGGAAGGACTATTCTTTTCAAAGCGAAGTTGTCCACCTAATAAGGCTGCCCGGTTTTCCAGGTTGATCAGCCCCAGCCCCAGCTGCACTTTCATCGGATCGTCTTCTTTCGGAAAATCAAAACCGATTCCATCGTCGGCAATGGTGACCGTAAGACCTGATTCTTCCCCGAGAAACCGGATATCGATACGGTGGGCGTCTCCGTGGCGCAAGGCATTGCTCACCGATTCCTGTATGATACGAAATAGTAAGGTCTCTTGTTGTTTATCCAACGAGGCCGGGTTGCCCTCTGCATGAAACTCCACCGGAATAGAACCCTTCACGCTGAGGCGGCTAGCCATTTCAGCCAGTGTAAAAGCCAGTCCAAAGCGTTCCAGCGTGCTCGGCTTCAGGTCCCAGGAGATCCTGCGCACGGTCTCGTGGGTATCGTCTACGAGTTGGCGGATGTCTTCCGCCAGCGTGACGGAGAATTCTTTTCCAACCATGGAATTGACTTGCGTTCGAACGGTCATCAACATCATTCCTACGTCATCATGAAGATCTTTCGAAACGCGTTGTCGTTCATTTTCCTGCGACTCCATTGCTGCCTGGAGCATTTTGCGCTGGTATTCCACTTCGAGGGCTTTACGCCGCAATTGTTCCTGGATCATCTTCTTCTGATAAAAGAAAACAAAGAGAATGATGGCCACGGCCATGAACAACATGCCCGCCGTGCCGATAACAAAGATGAGGACGATTTGACTTTCAGGAGTAGACATAGCAGCTAAAAAAAGAAAAGGAAGTCACAGGGAATTCCAGGGGGATTTGAAGCTCACATAAAAACCCGCGGCAAAAAGAATGTTTTTGATCATGCTGAGGAAGTTGTGAAAGCTCCAATAAATCTTGAAGTCGTCGTTCAATACCGTTACCAAGTAATGACTCACGATCCACAGGAAGAGATTGCCTGCGAAATAGACGAGTACAGCGACATTGATCCAAAACATCGGAAGCTGATAAACCTCCAGCCTCGGTAAGTCTTTCATCAGTTTATAAAAGAACAGTACAGCCAGGACGATGAAAACGCAAGCCAGGACAACATGAGTGTAGGAATTTATTTTTTCCCGTTGAACAAACAGAGCATTTGAAACTAAAAACAAAACATAAAACAAAGCAAGGACAAGAAATACCTTGAACAATTTCGCATTATTAAATGACTTATAGTAGATGATCAGGAGCAACATGAATTCAGCCAGCCGATAAGCGTCAGCAATATAATTAGGCCCGATTTTCAGTTCGGAATGATAGAGAGCGGCCATGTCGCAGGTGATCGAAACTCCTGTTAAAATCAACAGGAGTCTCAGTTCTTTCGTGATCAAACGATATCTGACCAACCCCAAAAAGAAAGGAATTAATGTCGATGCTGTAGACAGTTTAGCGATGAAATAGGCGGTTTCCAGGCTCATTTCGTATGAACTAAAGTTAGCAAAATGGCGGGCACGGGTAGGCCCCATCGCCACCCAGCAAGCGTACAGCCTTTAATTTTCCTTTGGCTGTTTTGCCGGTGGACCAAATGTTCGCTCCCTTTTCGTCAGCCCCCACAAGGACCAATGTCTTTTGCCCCTTTTCATCAATCGCATGATAGAACCGGATGCCCATGCATCCGGGTTGATTCAGAATATTCGTTAGAATTTCCTTACCAAAAAAATGGGCGCGAACTTCATGGTGGTCCTGATGTCGCTGAATGAATTTTTTCAGCCTCGCTTCGGGGAGAAAAGAACCTTCTTTTCCCGTAAACCGGTAACCTTTTTTCTTTGCCATAATGGGGTTGTTAAAGGGTTGAACAATCCCGAAGATATTAATTTTTTTTCTTCGTTTTTTTTGACTTCCCCGTCACTCTATATTTGCCGACACAAAAGAACCAACTTTCTCATGGCCCGGTCCAAGACTTCCAAAC
>Ga0209647_1003869_pt1 | contig 11471 bp, 9 predicted proteins | sample GraSoi_2013_60cm_FD_185827 | JGI IMG/M metagenome (GOLD analysis project Ga0209647, IMG submission 185827) | Grasslands soil microbial communities from the Angelo Coastal Reserve, California, USA - Sample 9_17_2013_60cm (SPAdes) (version 2) | ecosystem: Environmental > Terrestrial > Soil >... | reverse complement strand
CGAGCAAGCGCCATCTTTTGCCACTCCCCAATCGAGAGCTCATGCCCCTTCTCAAACATACGCCCTAAGGTCGTCTCGTACTGCTGCGGGAGACCCTCTATAATCGGAGCTGCCCCGCTTTGCGCAGTTGCCAGGCGTATGCGTTCATCGTTGTCAAGTTCCTCGACATATCCGAACCCGACGTTCTCGCGTACAGCCATTTCATAGCGCACGAAATCCTGGAAGATGACGCTCATATGCCTGCGTATATCTAGTGTGTCGTATTCTTCCAACGGCACACCATCGAGGAATATTTGACCTGCAGTTGGTTCGTAGAGGCGCGTCAGCAATTTCACCAGCGTCGTTTTTCCCGCGCCATTGTGACCAACCAGCGCGACACATTCGCCTGCTTTGAGAAAGAGGTTGAGGTCTTGTAGCACCGGTTCGGTGGTGCCTGGATAACGGAAACTCACACCGCGAAACTCGATCCCACTTTGTAGCCGCTCTGGAACGGCGCGTTTTCCATGCGCGATCTTGTGAGGAGCCACATCGAGAAATTCGAAGAGGTTGCTGACGAACAAGTTGTTCTGATAGAGTTGGCTGACTCCCCATAAGAGCGATTCTACCGTGTGTTGTACCACAGCGATGGCTTGCATATAACCGGCGAGGAAGCCAATATGCCCGCTTGTGATCGTAATGCTAATCGCATAGATTTGCGCCCCTGCCGAGGCGATGTTTGTCAGAATCGTGAAAGGCACAAGCGCTCGCGTTTCCCTTTTCACCAGGTCGCTATCTACCTTGTAAAAATCGTTGTAGAGCTGCTTATACCGGCTTAAGAAGTAATCGCCGAGGCGGAAGAGACGGATCTCTTTGACCGAATGCGCATTCGTCGTAAGATACTGAAAATAGGAGAGGCGCCGCCTCTGTTGTGTACGCTCTCGCTCGATCTTGTAGCTCTGATGGCCGTAGAAAATCTGCGAAGCAACTGATGGCAGTGGAGCAAGCAAGATCAGTAAGCCCAGCCACCAGTTCCAATAGAGCAGTACGGCGACGACAGAGACAAGTGTCACACATTCGGACCCAATGGTGACCATTTGCCAGAAAATTTGGTAGGGGCGATACGAGCTCTCGCGATTGGCTCGCTGTAATTTGTCGTAAAACTCATCATCTTCAAAGTGCTGTACATCCAGTTCTATCGCTTTCTCCATAATTTGAATAGCAATGGCGTTGGCCAGTTTTGTCTGGAGGAGCGATTGTAATTGCTGCTGACCAATGCCCAATACTGAGGAGACAAGCATCAATCCCCCTTGTAAGAACCCGAAGAGAATGGCGAGGTGGACAAGTTGTGGTGCATGCCCTCCCTGAATAGCTTCAGCGGCATTTTGGATGATCTGGCTGGTGATCTGTATTTGGAGCGAAGGAACAAGGCCACCGAGGAACGTGAAAACAAGCAACCACGTGACATACCAGGGATTGGTTTTCCAGATGAGGACGAGAACACGCGACCATGTAGAGGTTACTCCTCGAATTTGTTGTACAAAGCGTTGCATATATTTCACTGAGTTTAGTCCTTTCTCTTCTTCCTCGCCTGACGCTAGCTGGAATCAAGCAAACTATGCTTGTTCGCTGCGTTGTAGATGGTTATCAGCTACTCACCAAAAGATAGACGACGAAAGAGGGTAAGAATAGAATGGAAGATGTTCGTTTCCCTCTTGACAAGACAGAGGTTATCGTTTATATTTCTATTGAATGAATACACACTCATTCAAAATAGGAGAAGAGGGAATATATGCCACGGACGGAAGAGGCAAACCAGCGTATACGGGAGGAGCGCAGAGGGCAGATTCTCGATGTTGCGGCCCGGGTGTTTGCCCGCAAGGGACTGGCGGGTGCGCGCATTGCCGATATCGCCGCTGCCGGAGAGATGAGCCAGGGCCTCATTTTCCGCTACTTTGCCAGCAAGGAAGAGGTCTTCGAAGCGGTCGTCGAAAAAGCGCTGCAGTCAGCAACTAGTCTCGCGCAGGCGGCGTTACTACAGCCCTGTTCGCCGCTGGAGAAACTGCGCTGGCTCTTGCAGATCTATTTGCCAGGTATGTGGTACAAGCCAGACTACGCCCTGGTGATGCTGTATGCGCTCAACAGCGAGGACACTCCTCAGGAGGTACGTGAACTGGCGCTTGAACAGGGGAAGCTCACGCTGCAACTTTACAGGCAACTGATTGTCGAGGGTCAGGAGGCCGGGGAGGTGGTTCAGGGTGACCCTGATATGCTGACCCTGGCGTTTGCGGCGTGTATTCAGGGACTCAGTTCTAGTGTTCTGTACCTGCCCCGCACACTTGGCATTGATGGGCCACCCGATCCTGAGGTCGTGCTGAAGATTCTCAAAGCCTGAGCAGCGAGCCACTATACTCGTATAAGGTCTATTACGCTCTCTTCTACTGGCAGACTGACAGAAGTATGTCCTGTTGTTCTGATGTCGGGTCATATCGTGCGCGCTTGCTGCGCGAAGAAGGAAGGAAACCATGCAACACGACTCATCGCTTAACAGCAGCGTAGAGACATCTCTTTCACCTGACGCTGAGACCGGGACGCGCCAGTTTTCCAGGCGCACGATCGCTTATACCCTGATGGGTACCATGCTTGTGACGTTTATTGCCACCCTGGATCAGACCATCGTGGGCACTGCTCTGCCGCGTATTGGCGCCGATTTACAAGGGTTTGACCAGATCGCCTGGGTCACCGCCATCTACCTGTTGACCATGACCGTCACTATTCCCATTTATGGCAAGCTCTCCGATCTGTTCGGGCGCAAGCCGATCTTTCTCGGCTGTCTTGTCGTCTTCCTGACCGGTTCTGCGCTGAGCGGCGTTGCCCAGAGCATGACACAGCTCATCACTTTCCGTGCGCTTCAGGGCATCGGCGCAGGTGGGCTCGAATCGATTGCCATCGCCGTTGTCGGTGATCTCTTCCCACCGCGGGAACGTGGCAAGTGGATCGGCATTACCAGCAGTTCGTATGCGCTTGCGTCGATTGCCGGCCCGCTCCTGGGCGGAGTGCTCACCGATCACATTTCCTGGCGCTGGGTCTTCTATATCAACCTGCCAATCGGGCTGATTGCGCTGTTCGTGCTGGCCTTCTTAATGCCCACGCTGCGCACGCCCAATAAGCGTATCATCATCGACTACGTTGGCTCGCTGCTGGTCGTGCTGGCAACGCTGCCCCTGCTGCTCGCCTTCTCCTGGGCAGGTGATGTATTCGCCTGGCTTTCATGGCAGAGCCTCGGCCTGTTCGGGAGTTCCCTGATCCTACTGGTGCTGCTGGTCATCTACAGTGCCCGCCAGGAACGTCTGGGGCGTGAACCGATTGTGGAGCCGAGTATGTTCAAGAATGTGCGCGTCTTCAGCGTTTCGCTGCTGGCATCGATGCTCATCAGTATTGTCCTGCTGGGTAGTGTCTACTTCCTGCCGGTTTTTTTGCAGAGCGTGACGGGCGTCTCGGCCACCGGTAGCGGCCTGGCGCTGATGCCTCTGGCGCTGGCTTCTATCGCGGGCGCGGTAATCGGCGGTCAGTTAATCACGAAGACGGGCCGCTACTGGTGGATTGCGCTGGCCAGCGCGGCCATCATGATCGCGGGTCTGCTGCTGCTGCTGCGCCTGGACATTCACTCTACCAGCCTGGACATAGTGGTCGCTCTGCTGGTATTAGGGCCGGGTGTCGGCTCCGGGCTATCGCTCTACACTATCACCGTCCAGAACGCCATGCCGGGTAAGGTGGGACAGGCCACTTCGGCGGTGGTTTTCTTCCGCCAACTCGGTCAGAGCATCGGCCTGGTCGCCATCGGGGCCGTCGTGACTGCCTCCTATATCCCGGCATTCCATAAAGCTCTGCCGGCTGCGCTCAGGCAGGTCATGCCGTCTCAGCTCATCAAGGCTTTCGAAAACCCGCTGGTACTCACCTCGCCAGATATCATGGCTCCCATCCGCGCGGGCTTTGAACGCTACGGGGCGCAGGGCCTCACTGCCTTCAATGAGGTGCTCAATGCCGTGAAACTCGGCCTGGCGGAAAGTATCCACGGCGCGATCCTGCTGAGCCTGGGCTTGATGATCTTTACCTTCATTGTGGTGTGTTTCCTCAAAGAGGTCCCCTTGCGGAGCCGCGAGGAGGAGTAATGGTACTGTCCCCTAAAAATGCACTGTTTATCAAAGCTCTTGCGTTCTTAAATTGTGAGAGGTATGCTTCCATTGGAGCAAAAAACAACCGGGGGAGTAGTTATGAAGCGTCTGAAGATCGTCATCGTACCTTGCATCACTGTTGTAGCGCTTGCAACCCTCTTCCTGACAGGATGGGCGGGGGCAGCTGCAGCGGTCTCTACGCAGCATATACACAACACCGGTTCCTGCGGGGCATGGAGCCAGGTCGCCAGCCCTAGCGTGGGTACGAGCTACAATGTTTTGAATGGAGTAGCGGCCATCTCCGCGCACAACGTCTGGGCGGTTGGAGCCTACGGCAATGGTAATGGCAGCTCACCGCTTATTGAACACTGGAGCAAATCCAAATGGACGGTGGTCTCCAGCCCCAATATCGCCGGGTCGCTCGCAGGCATCGCAGCGATAGCAGCCAACAATATCTGGGCGGTGGGGGAAAACGATAGCTCCAATATGCAGGAGACCCTGGTCGAACACTGGAATGGCAAAGCATGGAGTATCATTTCCAGCCCAAATTTTGCACCGTCGGGGAATACTTTGGCCGCCATTTCAGTTGTTACAGCGAAGGATATCTGGGCGGTCGGCACGACCACAAGCGCGAGCAGCACGAGTGGCTATCAACCGCTGATCGAACATTGGAACGGCACACAGTGGAGCACTAGCAGCAGCCCGGCTATTTCGGGTCGACTTTTTAGTGTAGCAGCAGTTGGGCCAAACGATGCCTGGGCCGTAGGCTGGGTTTCCAGCACCAACGGTATTCAGACCCTCACCGAACACTGGAACGGCAGCGCATGGAGTGTGGCCACGAGTTCCGGTCCAGGGCTGGCAATCAACAGGCTGAATGGTGTGGCCGCCATTTCCGCGCACAATGTCTGGGCCGTGGGCGAAGATACCAATAGCTCTGCCCCCTCTGCCGAGTTCAATCCGCTTATCGAACACTGGAACGGATCAAGCTGGAGCGTTGTGACCAGCCCACTGCAGGGAACCTCGGACCTTCTAAACGGCATAGCGGCGGTCTCCTCAAGAAACATCTGGGTGGTGGGGGATTACAGAAGCGGCATTGATCCTATGGGTCCCTACTTTACTTTGATCGAACACTGGAACGGCAGCGCGTGGACGGTGGTCAACAGCCCCAGTCCTGGCTCGCTAGCGAGTGACCTGGTTGCAGCGGCTCGCGTGCCTGCTACGAGGAGGGTCTGGGCAGTAGGATTCATAGAGGGTACTATCTACCAGACACTTACAGCGTTTCGTTGCTAAAACGAGCGAAGCATGAGGGCAGTGATAGTCGTGTCAATCTCTTATTATACCGGGGTCCACATCCTTTGAGGGGAAAGAGCAACGCGGGCGACCATAAAGGACTTTCTTCTGAAAATAGGGGTAGGGTAAAATCAACTTCATGCGCAGTGGTGCGCCGCAGGCGCATGGCTCATTGTTGGCGAATGAAAGAACGAGTGCAACGTGGCAGGGCGAGGACAAGCCATCGCCCCTACGTTGCCCCACAGGTGAGCACAGGGAACAGGACGCGGGCGACCATAAAGGCCCTCCCTTCCCAACCCCCCCTCCCTCGCCCCTACGGACTGGCGATGACGTTTCCAAAAACCCTACCCGTGTAAGCGGATACATTCCCCCGCAAGGACGAAGCCCCTTATACTGTCCCGGAACAGTAAGCGGGGAGCGCACCTGAGAACCTGGCGGGATGAATGAGCTGTGCCAGGCAGCGTAGCCCATCTACCAGACGCTGGCTTGGGTGCTGGATGATGTTGACGTTGAGGCGGTATACCTGGCGCAATTGGAGTGCCTCGATGCTGCTCCAATTGGGGCGCTTATACACCAGGGCAGGATTCCCACCATAGGCCGGGTCTTCGGTCAGGATGACGAACTGCGGGTTGGCAGCGATGATCGCTTCGTCGGTGACCTGCGGATAGCCGCCGTTGCTGGTGTTGGCGTGGAAGATATTGATGCCGTTCGCATCCTGCAGCAGTTCATCGCCGAAAGAACCACCGCCAAAGACATAGGGTTTTCCTGGTGTACTATCGTCTACTTCGAGCAGCACCCTGGGGGCAGGTGTACCTTTCACTGCTGACTTGATGGTATTGATTTGCTGCTGCAGTTGGTTCACCAGCGTTCTAGCGGTGTCCCGGGTAAATGTCAGTTGTCCTACCAGCACTATTTGCTGGAGTATCTGTGAGAGAGTGGCGCTTGGAAGATCGACAACGTGCAAGCCCAGGTTTTTGAACTGGCTATCATACGTTTGCGTCAATCCGCCGTCGCTTAGCACGAGGTCGGGTTTCAGCGCCACAATCTGCTCAAGATTGTACTTCCCGTTTGCGTCTGAAATCTTTGGGAGGGATGCCATTTCGGCCGGGTAGGTCGTGTAGTAATCTACAGCAACGACTCTGCCCTGTAGTTGTAAGGCCCCAAGAATCTCGCTCATGCTCGGGGTGAGTGAAACGATGCGCTGTGGGGCGCTTGCCGGGAAAACTATGGGTGTACCATAAACATCGCGTGCTACCGTAGGGGTGGGAGCCGGCTGTGAGCCGGTCGTTGTTGATGAGTTTTGCCCACATGCGGTGAACAATACGACGAACGACAGGAACAGGACAAGAGAGAATCGAACAGGACTGACACGGGAGAACATCGGGTTGTAACCTCCAAATCTTTACAACGCTCGTTGTCTCCTCGCGTGCAATGGAGGCCAACCAGGACAGCTTTTGACGCAATTTGTGAAGCGATGCCTTGCTTCACCTTGAGCGTCGATGTCTCGGCAGCTCGCTCCTCTTACGCGAAGGATCGTGAGCATGGCTCATCGGGCAGGTCTCCTGACTCCTGGCTGCAAACGCTTCTCAATTCGCCTTCCCATTCAATGCGGAACAGTGGCTGGCTCTCTGCATGAGAGAGGATGAGTTGCTCACCAGTTACAGTAGCGCGTGAGACTGCGCCGGATTCGCACCGGCTTCCCTATTCTGCCTCTCCCACGATAAATCGGGGAGTTACAGGCCACCCAATGAGAACAATAGTGATAGGTGTAGTATATGCGTTGGCGGTTTGGGATGTCAAACGAATCTATAACGAAGCCTCTTCATTTAAGCGCTTGATATCTACCGCGATCCCTGCGACCATCAAGTACACACGGTCGGCTGCGCGTGCAAGTTGCTGGTTGACATATCCGAGTGTGTCACGATAGAGCCGGCCGAGAGGATAGGCGGGAACGACGCCCAGTCCAACCTCGTTGGTCACTACGATGAGCGTTTTGCCTGGAGCCAGTTCCTTCACCACGGTGAGCAGGGCCTCTATCTCTTTTAAGGCACTTTCGTCAAAAAGCCTGCCAGGTAGAGAAAGCCCTTCTCCTTCTTCTTCCTTATCGTCCTTCTCCTTGCATCCCGCCTGAGTGCGAAGCACTAGCCGCGAAGCGGCGTTGGCGGGATGGATTGGTGCCGATTCATGCTGCTTAGATGCTTGCGACAATACATTTCCTAACCAGAGCGTCACGCAGTCCAGCAGCAGCACATCTGCAAGTTCACTCGCCCGGCGTGCAGCTCCGGACAGGTCGAGCGGTTCTTCAAGTGTATGCCACTGCCTGGGGCGAGACGCACGATGACGGGCGATCCGCTCGCGCATCTCATCGTCGCCTGCCGTGGCCGTAGCGATGAATGCGACAGGCCGCTCGCTGCTTGCAGCCAATTGTTCCGCGTAGCTGCTTTTTCCGCTGCGAGCGCCTCCGATGATGAGTACCAGCCGTGGGGTTGCTGTCTTCTCTGTAGATGTTATGGGCTACTCCTTTCGATGAGGCATTAGTGTAATGCTTTTTAGCTTGTTAATCAGGATAGCGGAATATCCGGTACAGCCACACTCAGTGGTGGTTGAGGCGAGAATAGTTTTGCGAGGTCATTCTCGCGGTCCTTTGGATACGATTGGGTCGAGTAAAGATGTGTGCGAAGGTACCTCGAAGAGATGAAGAACCATTGCTCGTAGAGCTAGAAACGGTGGTCTATCCCTCGAGAGCGTAAGTCGTCTTCGATTTGGGCTTCCCGCATACTCCTGACCGTATTATCTATCGCCTGTTTCTTCTTGTCGCTGTTGTCCATGTACAGTTCGTCCAGACTGGCAGAGCCTGGCCAATGTGGTGCGGATGACCAGAAGAGTATGCAACACATAATCACCCCGAGAATGCCGCCGAGTATTGCTCCGTTGCCCCCTCCTAAACTGATGAAGCTCCCGGCGAAGACACCCAGGGGAATAAGCCCCAGACCAACAATGACTTTCAGGTATTTCATCGTGATCCCTCCTTGTTTATTATATCGCGTTTTATTGTCTCTACTACATATAGACGTAGCCATAACGCGAATATCGCATCTCACTTTGCTTGCGGCCCGGCCTCCTGTAGGGACAATGGGCGCAGTGGGGCGGATGAGGGGGCCTTGTGCTTGTCCTTGTGGGGATGCGACCGGGTGGCCTCACGCAACCCAGACCACTCGTCATGCCACCAGGACAAGCACAAGGCCCCTACCCTTCTCCACGTCCACCCCTTGTCCCTACAGGACGGAGGCAGACATTCCCACTCATTCCCCGATTCGGTTGGCAAAAATCATCGGATGGCCGGAGTAATTTGTTAAAGTGGATGACACTAAATTAGAGATGTGCAATCACCAGTGCCAGCAATGCCGCTACCTCCGCCGTTTCCTCAATCGCTCCATAAGTATCGCCTGTTAGCCCTCCCAGGCTCCTGGTTATCAAGAATCCAAGGGCTACGGTTGTCATGGTCACCGTTGCCCACACCATGAGGCCGGTGAACTGCCCCGCGACCAGCGCTATTGCCAGTGCGACTATAGCTGTCAATACCAGGCGTTTCGTTGTAACGACCTGGTGAAACGCGGCCCCTAAGCCTGTAGGACGTGCGGCAGGAAATAGGCGCAACGCCAGTACCATCGCCCAACGGGCAGAGGGCAGCGCCAGCAGCAGGGCGAGTGGCAGCATGTGTACATTTATACTGGCCAATAGTGCGAACTTGAGCAACACTATGCATACCCCGCCAAGCACGCCGAAACTTCCTACATGGCTGTCGTCCATAATCTCCAATTTGCGTTCGCGTGTGCTGCCGCCGAAGAGTCCATCGCAAGAATCTATCAGCCCGTCGAGATGGAGTCCCCCTGTGAGTATTACCAGAGCTACGACAAGCAAAGCTGCTAAGGCTAGCTGCGGCACGAGCGGGGCGAGTACCAGCACAAGCAGCCATAGCAGAACTGCCAGTAGCAAGCCCACCAGCGGGAAATACTCACAGCCGATCACCAGGCTCGGCGCGATCTCATTTTTATCAAAGAGCTGCGCGCTCCCTGGCACTGGCAGCACGGAGAGGAAACGCACCGCTGCGACTAACTCCATATATTGGCTCTGGATGAACTGCTTCAATAGCTTTCACCTCTTTTTCCGAGCAGGACGTTGAGCATTAAGCAGCGCAAGTATCGCGCGGGGTACCGGCGGCTCGTGTACTGGTAGAAGATCGAGAGCGCTGAGTGAACCATGATCGAGCCGTAGTAGCCACTGCCGCTCTAGTGGAATCTCCAGTACACTACAGAGCAATACGCGTAGAGGTCCGCCGTGGCTGACAATCACCACGTCACCTTTCGGTGATACGTCATCGCTGCACGCGATCGTCTCTAGCCCGGCACGTACTCGCCGCACCATATGCGCCAGAGATTCACCACGTGGCGGTGAATAATGCTCGGGGTCGGTAAAAAAGCCCAACTGGCCTGTGAATTGCGCTGTAATCTCGGCGTAGGTAAGCCCTTCCCAGGCTCCAAAGTTTATCTCGCGCCAGGCTGCCGATACCTTCACCTGTACCGGCTGTGTTCTGTGACCGGCGATCATCTCCGCCGTCTCTCTCGCTCTTGCCAGGTCGCTCGTGTGAATGGTGGAAATTGTCTCTTCCTGTAACCGCCGTGCAAGCCAGCGAGCCTGTACTCGTCCATGTGCTGAGAGTGGAATGTCACTATATCCACAGAAGCGCTGCTGCGTGTTCCACTCGGTAAGCCCGTGCCGTACCAGCCATAAACGCATGCTGTTTTGCCTCTTATCTCTGTTCTGGCCTCGTTTGCAACATAGGTACAGCAGGAAGCTTCGCAAAACCTTGTTGCCGATTTGATCAATAAGTATAGCACACTCGTGGGCTGGCATGAGATGCACATTTTCAATGCAATACTTTCTCGAATCTTACGTCTACTTTACTGAATGGGTTCATCTTGATGAAGTTTTGTGTGAGAAGTGGATGAGAATGGACGTATAACTATGTAACGCCTGTACATGTTCAAGGAGGAATGGACGTGTGTAGCTGGCGTGTGCTTTTCCGGCAGCACAGCTAGAAAGCTGCCATTCCAAAGCAGTGGCGGTTCCCGCAGAGGCGGGTAACCAAGTTCCTCAAGCATATTTATTATTTAGGAGGAAATGATGCGCAAAAAAACCAGACCGCGTTTTCTAACGATGTCCTTCTCTCTTGTCGCGCTGCTCGTGCTGATCCTCAGCGCTTGCGGCGGGACGTCCGGCCCTTCCTCGAGCGGTTCCGGGGCGTCCGGGGCCCCCGTCAAGGGCGGCACCTGGATCGACGATCTCTATGAAGAGCCGGACTCGCTGATCCCCAATTTGTCTAGCGAGACCTTTGCGACCATGGTCATGGATGGCCTGTACGCGCCGCTCGTCTATGGCACCCCTCAAGGCCAGTTGATGCCTGGCATCGCCACAGCGGTCCCAACCGTCGCAAATAGCGGCGTGAGCGCCGATCTCAAGACGGTGACTTTCCACCTGCGCTCGGGCCTGTTGTGGTCCGACGGTCAGCCGCTGGACGCCAGGGACGTGGATTACAGCTGGAAGCTGTGGGCCAATCCCAAGGCTGCCGCCTATAACACCGCTTTCGTCACGGATATCGCGTCCGCGGATGTGTCCAGCGACAACCTGTCGATCACCTTCCACCTCAAGACTCCGTTTGTGTCCTTCGTCTCGCAGTGGGCCGATGGAGGCACCGCCCCGCTGCCGGCACACGTCTATTCGAGTATGGCCCCGGATGCCCTCGTCAAGTCCCCGGATAACCTGAATCCACCGGTCACGAGTGGCCCGTTCATGATGAGTGAGAGCAAGCCCGGCGACCACTACACCATCGCGCGCAACCCCAAGTACTACCTCGCATCCCAGGGCCTGCCCTACCTGGATAAGGTCGTCTTCCGCATTGTGACCGACCAGAACACCATCTTGAAGGATGCGCAGGCAGGCAGCATCGATTCGGCCTGGTTCCTGGATGTG
>Ga0209647_1003867_pt1 | contig 11472 bp, 15 predicted proteins | sample GraSoi_2013_60cm_FD_185827 | JGI IMG/M metagenome (GOLD analysis project Ga0209647, IMG submission 185827) | Grasslands soil microbial communities from the Angelo Coastal Reserve, California, USA - Sample 9_17_2013_60cm (SPAdes) (version 2) | ecosystem: Environmental > Terrestrial > Soil >... | reverse complement strand
CATCGGGCGCGCGTTCGAGATGCGCCACCGCCACCGCCACGATCTCGTCCAGAGTAGGCACGAAGCGCAAGCGATCCTGTGGTGAGACCAGCGCCTCTTCATCTTGCTTCGAGATACAGCCGACACAGCGCGCATTACAACCCGGCGAAACGGCGATGGCGCCCTCCCAGCGGCGAAAGAACAGGTTGCTCGCCGTCGGGCACTGATAGTCCAGAGCGCAGTGCGCGTGTTGCTGCAGCACACGGTTTTCCGGCTCGGCGGCTAGCCGCTCGCGCACCAATCGCGCTGTGCGCTGTGGCTCGAAGCTGCGCGGCAGCCAGCGCTCCGGCCGGTCCGTTCGCAGGGCGGCGACGTACAGCTTGTCGCGCCATCCCGCCACCGCGGAGTAGCCAAAGAATGGTAAAGCCTGCGTCTCCGGCGTCGTCTCGTACCCGGGCAGCTGCGTTCGCGTGTAGCCGATCGGCAAGAGCGCGGCCAGCGCCCAGCCCGCCCGCGCCGGCACTGTGCTACGCCTGCCGTGCGCATCTAGCCCAACCGCCAGGCGTTGGGGCAGCATCGCCAGCGTGGCGCCCTCGGGCACAGGGATCAGGCCGCTCGGCACGAGCGGGTTGCCGGCAAAGTCCACTGCGCGGAGCGTGTGGCGCTCGCCGATGGCGCCGTCCGCAGTGCTGTAGACCGTAAACGGGTAGTCTGTCAGGTGCCGCATCAGTAGGGTAGCTCCGCCTCGGGCAGCGGCACGTCGCGTGGGTCAGCCGGATCCAGCTCGCTGCCCTCGAGCGTGCGCTCGAATACCTCTGGCACCTCCGCCATTGCCGAGGCCTGGCGCTCGTCTTGCTTGTCGGACTCGCGCTCGTGCTCGAACAGAAAGCTGATCAGGACGTGTGCTCCCAACGGCGACTGAACCACGTCCAAGATGACGGGGCGCTCACGCTCCATCCACTCGTTCACCGCGGCCTCCAGCCGCTGTACATCGTCATCCCAGCGCTCGCTGCTGAACATCTTCAGCCTGGTCATGTGACGCCCTCCTCACCGCCGCCATGGCAACCGCGAGTCGTGCTCAATAAAGGCGAAGAGGCCGCGCCAGAGACCGAGCAGCACACCGTTCACTGCCAGAACCACGAGCGCAAACGACAACGGCACACGATGGTCCGCCGCCAATATCCAGCGCAACACCAACGTTGCCGGCCACGCGAGCAGCCAGCTTAGCTCTGACGTCACCACCATGCGCGCCACCGTAGTCGTACGCGCGCGCCGAAAGGCGCCCACAAACGGCGCGATGAGGAACCAGCCAAGCGCGAACGGCAGCGCAGTGAGAGCGATCTGCGCCAGCGCAGCCGGGCCGCTTGCCTCGCCATGCGTGCGGCGCCCCAGCGCGGCGAAGAGTAAGAACATCAGGGTGTCACCGGCAACGAGTGCAGCCACTCTCCGTCTGCTACTCGATTTCGAAGACGGCGTCAGTTGTGCGGAAGCAGTCGTGTCAGACACCATTCGCGTCATGACATGCTCATCGGTGTATGCCAGCTACGATGACGATGATTGCAAGGTGGACGAGCATGGTGATGAAAAAGAGCAGGCCAAAGAGCTTCATCCACGCCGTGTCGCTCAGCTGCCCGAAGTTCGCGCGGCGCGCCTGCGGCGTGCGCTCCGAGGCCACCAGGCCAACAGCCACCCGCAGCCGCATCGGCGAGCGCACCGGAGACTGTTCGAGGCGGTCGTGGACGGCCGCGTTGCAATCCGCGCAGAGCACCCATGATTGGCGCGGCTCCGTCACATCTCCCGTCTCTTCGATGAAGAACAGAAATCTACCCAGGCGCTGTGTGCAGATGCTGCACCGCACCGCTTCGCGCCTGCCCGCCACAGGTGCCGCGCCGTGCGGGATCAGCCGTGTGTCGTTCTCCGCCCGCAGTTGATTGTCCATTTCCGGCAGTCCTTCCCAGATCGTGCGTGTCCGGCAAGGTATGCGCCCGCCGCCATCAGGGAACTGCGTCTATTTATGTCGACTCTCCATTATAGCAGGTACAACACGGAGAACAGGATCACCCAGACCACGTCCACAAAATGCCAGTACATCTCCACGGCACTGACCGCGAAATGCCGGTCCTTCGTGAAGTGCCCGCGCGTGGAACGGAAGAAGCAGACCAGCAGGAACAAGACACCCGCGGTGACGTGCGCGCCGTGGAAGCCCGTAAGCGTGAAGAACACCGAGCCGAAGATGCCGGTGTCCGGCCCGAAGCCGGCATGGGTGTATTCCCAGGCCTGGCCGCTGAGGAAGAGCGTGCCGAGCACCGCCGTCGCGATCAGCCCTTTGGTCAGGTTGCCACGGTTCCCCCGGGAGATGGAGCGCGCCGCCCAGTGCATCGGAAAGCTGCTGGACAGCAGAATGATGGTGTTAATGATGGGCAGCGTCTTGTCGAGCTCCACCCCAGCGGGCGGCGCCCAGTGTCCTGCGCGCACGCGCAAGTACAGGTACGAGGCGATCAGATTGGCAAAGAAGACCGCCTCAGACGCGATGAAAAACATCATGCCGTACCAACCGACACCGCGGCTGGGACCGGCTTCTTCCTCGTGCGTTTCGACTCGGCTGACAACTGTGCTCATGGTGACGATACCTCTTCACGGCGTATGCAACGCGCTCGACGCCACTGGCGGCGTACGAAGCCAGGCGGGAGATGGTATGTCCTGCCCCTGGCGCTCAAGCGGACGGCACTAGATCGGCTCGAGTCCCCAGCCGACGATCGAGATGAACACGAGCACCAGGCCGATGCCCACGATCATGAGGGCGGCGACGCTCGGCAAGACGTTATTCATCAGAATGAAGCCGCTCAGCGCAAGCGTCGCAGACGCGCCCAGCGCCAGCGGCCAGTAGCTCGGTCCCGGCAGATGCGGGCCGGCATGAGCCTCGGCCGGCACCTCAGCGAAGACCGGCTCCGGCACCACCTCTTCCACCGGCCTGGTGAGCTGGCGCACGGTGGAGGTGAAGCCGATGTCGTACATCAGGCGTGAGGCCTCTTCGAGATCGCCTGGCTCGTTGCGTACCAGCAGGGACTTGACATTTTTGAAGACCCAAAATTGCTCCGCGTCGAGCGACTTCGCCAACGCGTCCAGCTCGCCGTTGTGCCGGACGAAGGTTGCCATGGCCCCAGCTGGGTGTGCGTAGACAACCTCGTAGTTCTCTGGCATGGCGCCGTCTCCTCACTTGCCACTCGCGCGCTTACATGGGCGGCGCGCTCTACGCGAGCGTGGAACACGCTCAATTGTACCAAAGGCCGTTCGGGGAGGCTACTGTTGTTGCGTGCCCCCACTCGCCGGGTGCTCGTGGGCGTCCACGAGGTCGCGGACCGTTTCAAGCTCCGCGCTCACGCCACGTACGCGCAGCGCGATCCAGCCGAGATACGCCAGCAGACCAACCCAAATCACCGCGTAGGCGATGACGAGATATGTCGAACCTTGCACGCTGTGCCTCTTTCTAGCCGTCCAGCTCGGCCCGCGCGCGCAGCCGCAGCGCCTCGCTCTGCAGTCGTTGCAAGCGGTACACCAGGAGCAGCAGGTAGCCGAACAATAACGTGAAGGCCGCCAGTGCGACCATCAAGGTGACCACGACCGACGCGGGCGCCTGCGCCTGCTGGCCCAGCGGCAGCTGCAAGGCAGGATGCAATGTGCGCCACCATGTGACGGACAGGTAATCTATCGGCACGTCCACGAAGCCGACGATGCCGAGCACCGCCGCGGCGCGCGCGCCCGCTGCGGAGTGGCCCGTATAGGAGCGCAGTAGCAGATAGCCAACGTAGATGAACCACAGGATCAGCGTGGTGGTCATCCGCGCGTCCCAGGCCCACCACGCCCCCCACACCGGTCGCCCCCACAGCGAGCCAGTGATCAGCGCCAGCGTGGTGAAAATCGTGCCAATCTCCGCCCCGGAGCGTGCCAACCAGTCCCAGCGCTCGTCCTTGCGCCACAGATAGAGCGCACTGGCGACGAAGACGATGAAGAACGCCAGGAACGCCGTCCAGGCGATGGGCACGTGAATGTATTCAATGCGCTGGACGTTGCCCTGCACGGCCTCCGTCGGCGCGTAGAAGAACGCCATCCCGATCGCCAGCAGCATGACGAGCGCTGTCGCGCCCGCCAGCGCCAGCTCGCCGTAGCGGCCCAGCAACGTGCCGCGCGTGGTGGGCGCGCGGCTGCGCGCCGAAGGCGCGCGTGAGCTCACGAGGTCTCGATCAACGGTGTGCATAGCGATGCCCCTCACTCCTCGATCACGTAGCGAAACGTGACCGCCGCAATGCTGAGAAAAATGACGTCGAACGCGGCGATGAGCCCGAGCCAGGGCGGCTCGCCGCCGGCGGGATCGATCACCCCCTGAGTCGCTTTCACCGCGCCAATGACTACCGGAACAAGCAATGGAAAGACGAGAATCGGCAGCAGCACCTCACGTGCCCGCGTATTCGCTGTGATGGCTGCAAACAAGGTTCCCAGCGACGCGATGCCGAGCGTGCCGAGCGCCAGGATGGGCAGCGCCGCGAAGGTGACGACCGGCACGTTGTAGATCGCCGCGAACACGGGCACTGCGACGACCTCCACCGCGCCGATGAATACCAGATTGCCCAGTAGCTTGGCAGCGAAGATGGCTTTGCGGTCTACCGGGCAGAGGAGCAGCCGGTCCATGGCGCCCTGCTCTTGCTCCGCCGCCATGGTGCGCCCGAGTCCGAGCGTACTGGCGAACACGAAGGCGATCCACAACGCGCCGGGGGCAACGGCCGTCTGATTGTCTACCCGCAGATCGAAGGCAAAGTTGAAGACCACCAGCGTCAGCAGGGCGAACATGCCCATCGCCAGCCAGATCTGGCGCGTGCGCAGCTCGCAGCGCACATCTTTCCAGAGGATGGCGAGCGTCTGCTCCCAGAAGAGTCGCGTGCTGCTCATACCGGCCGCCCAGTCTCTCTGCGATACAGCCCGCGCACCTGATCGGCCGAGGTGGCCTGCGTCAATCCGTCATGCACGACGCGGCCGCCGACCAGCACCAGCGCGCGCCCAGCCAGCGACAGCCCCCGCGCGAGCTGGTGTGTCGTGAAGATCGTCGTCTTCCCGGCCGCCGCCCGCTCACGCAGCAATGCCGTCAACAAAGCGCCGGCCTCTTCGTCGAGGCCCGTATCCGGCTCGTCGAGCAGCAGGAGCGTGGGGTCGTGCATGACGCCGCGCGCCAGCGCTAGGCGCTGCGTCTGCCCGCGCGAGAGCGCACGCACGCGCTCATTGGCCTTGGCACGCAACCCCACACGCTCCACCAGCTCATCGGCCAGGGCGCGGCCCTCACGCAGCCCGTACAGGCGGGCGAAGAAGCGCAGATTCTCGCGGACAGTCAGGTCCTCATACACACCCGGCTGATGGCCCACGTAGCCGATCATGCGGCGAATCTCGTGGGCATCGCGCGTCGCCTCCAGCCCGGCCACCCACACCTCGCCGGCGGTCGGCCGCACCAGCGTCGCCAGCACGCGCAGCAGTGTCGTCTTGCCCGCGCCGTTGGGCCCCAATAGCGCCAGCGTCTCGCCCGCGGGGAGCGCGAAGCTCACTTGGCGCAGGACCGGCCGAATCTCGAACGTCTTCTCCAGCTGCGACACGACGACCAGCGGCCGCGCCGTGGCAGAGGGACCCACGTCCGCCATGAGGGGAGACGAGAGTGCCATGCTCATCGCCCGCCTCCCTTCGTAGAGCCGGGTTCGGCCGGCTGCGCAGCTGCCGATGTGGGTGCGTCAGGCGGCGCCGCCTCGTTTGACTGCCCGGCCATGGGGACGGTCGGTGCGTCCGCCTGGGCTGGCAACTCTGCTGCCAGCAGCCCGCGTAACGTCGCGCGCGTGCGGCCGACACGAACCTCATAGTCCGCGGTGGAGATCGAGCCGGCGGCATGGGCATTTTCTAGCGCCAGCAGTGCCTTGAGCAGACGCTTGCGCTCCGCCTCGCGCTCCTGCACGCTTCCCCCGCTTTGAGCCGGCGTCGCGGCCGCCAGCGCCACTGCGGATCCGGGAGTAAGCCCAAATGCCTGCGCGAGATCACCACGCCTCACATAGAGCGCCAGCAGCAAGGCAAGCAAGAGCGCCAGGGCGCCACCCAGCGCCAGCAGTTGTGTAAAGTCGAGATCAGGCCGCTCACCCGGCAGGGGCAGCCCGATGAGCTGCAGGTGGAGGTGAACTGAGCCGGCGACGTTGTCACGCGTGTAGAGATCGTACTGCTGGCCGAGCGCGGTCACCGAGGGCTGCGCGACGAACTCAGCGCCAGCGGTGCGCGTGCCCACCGGCGCCAGCACGGCCACCTGCGCCGTTGGGTACTCCGTCTTGTAGTCCAACAGATACTGGGTGCTGCTGTACGGCAGATCGAACACAAAGGCGAATTGCGACTTGCCGGGCGGTACCGTGGCCGAGGTCGCGAACCCCGTGTTCACCTGGAGAATCTGCGCGCCCTCGAACCCTGCTCCCACGCTCAGGTTTCGGGCCCCCGCCGGCAGCCAGAAGCGCAGCAGGCCCATCGGCTGCCCGCCGGAGGGCGCGACCGCTGGCACGTAGGCTGTGTGGCCGGTGTTATCGAAGGTGACGAACTCCCCGACGGGAATCAGCCCCGTGCGCTGGTCCGGCGCGCCCAGCAGCAGCGTCGTCAGCGCGACGCGCACGTTGGCGTCGCTGGCAGTCGCATCGTAGACCGTAAGCGTCTGCGGCGCGACAGCGTCGTTGGCGAAGGTGATCGCCCCACTGGCAAACGTGCCGCCCTGGAAGCGGGTGTACACGGCGTAGGTGGTCGCGCCGCTCCCATCCAATCCCGCGAAGGTGTAACGCCCTTGCGCATCGGTAGTGACCGTCGCGCTATCTTGCGCGCTGGCGTGCGAGACATAGGTTTGCAACAGGACCTGGGTACCGGAGACGGGAGCGTTGCCATGCGTGCCGTTGACGACGCTGCCACTCAGCGTCGCCCCGCTGGCAGCGGCAACCTGGGCGGCAGCTGTGGGTGCGCCGTTCGCGAGGAGCGCACACAGGGCTATGACGGCGCAACTGAGGAGCGCGAGAATGCGCGAGCGCATGCTACACTCCCTTCCTGCGGCGGGGTCGGCCCCCGCTCGGCGGCGCCTTGTGCCCGTTCTGTGCCGCCCGACCGTCGCTCGTTGTCGCCGTCTCGTGTCCCGTCGCCGCAGCCACCTGTGGCGCGGGCTGGCTCCGACTGGCGGGGCGCTCGTGCTTCTTTCGGCGCAGGGCTTCCAGCTGCTCGTCGATCGCGGCATCCAGCGCGCGCTCCCGCTCGTAGCGTGCCCGCAGCGCCAGAAGCGCCCGCTCCTCGTACCGCTGGCGCAGCTCCTGGTAGTCTCCCTCTTCAAGATTGCCCAGCCGGTAATCGAAGTCCACGTCGCGCAGCGCCTGCTTGGCGAGCCACTCGTGCTCGGCCTCGTCCCGTGCGTCACGCGGAGCGCCAGCGGCTGGCGCGCGGTCCAGCCCGAGCAGCGGGTAGAGCACGATCAGCAGGCCAGATAGCCCGAGCAGAGCGGCGATGAGCAAGGGCATCAGTTGCCCTCCAGTCCGCGATGAGGCATCAGGCCTTCCTCAGCGTCCAGCTCGCGTTGCAGGGCGGCCCGCAGTCGCGCGCGCTGGTCGTCCGGCAGCACGCGCGCGTCCTCGCCCTCCGCCGCCGTCGCGGCTGCCTCCGGGGAAGCGGTGCGCCACCCGCGCGCCGCCGAGACCACGACGTAGCCGCCGAGCAGCAGCATGGCAAGCGGGGCGAGCCAAATCAGTGCGGTGAAGCCCTGCCGTGGTGGGCTCTCCAGCACGGTATCGCCGTAATGCTGCTGGAAGTACGCGATCACCTGATCTTCGCTGTCACCCTGAGCCAGCTTCTGCCGGATGACGCGGCGCATCTCTTGCGCTGTGGCCGAGGGCGCGTCCGCCACCGACTCGCCGTTGCAGACCGGGCACACGAGCTGGCTCGCCACATCGTTGGTGCGCTGGTCCAGCGTCTTCGCGCCCTGCGCTCGCAAGGCGGTGACGCCCCAGACGATGGCCAGGGCAAGCACGATGGCCAGCGCGAGCAAATAGGAAGGGCGGCGCAGTATCCAGCGCTGTATTCGCTGTATCATGCCGTCACCTCCACTGGCGCGGGTTGCCGCGCTTCCAGCAGTGCGCCGGTGCGCCTGCGCTCCGGCCACCAGCAGGCTATGCCGCCTAGCAGCATCAGCACGCCGCCCGACCAGACCAGCGGCACCAGCGGGTTCATGAAGACCTGGATCGTGGCCGAATCGGCGCCGTCGTAGCCGGCCAGAAACACGTACAGGTCATTGAGTCCGACGGTCGTGATGGAGACGATGCTCGCCGGCTGATTCTCGAAGCCGGGGAAGATGCGCTGCCCGGGGAAGATCGTGGCGACGGCGCTTGCGCCCTGGGACACGGCGAAGCGCGCGCGCACGACCTCGACCGATTGCTGTGTCGTCGCAGTGGTGCCCTGGAAAGTGAGGGTATAGCCGGCCAGCCGCACGCTCTCACCCCGGCGAAGCTGCGCATCCGCCTTGGTCTGGAAGAAAAGTGAGCCGATGACGCCGACTGCCAGCACGACCAGGCCGAGATGCACGAGATAGCCGCCATAGCGCTGGCGATGCCGGCTGACCAGCATCTGTGCAGCGCGCGGGTAGCTTTCTCCATGGCCGTGGCGTACACGCACGCCGCGCCACAGCTCGTAGCAGATCGTGACGGCGACGAAGAGACACACCGAAAAGCCAGCGTTGGCCCAGACGCTAGTGACGCCCAGCAGTGGCAGCACCAGCGCACACGCCGCCGCCACCAGCGCCGGGCCGCGGAAGTTGCGCCAGATGCTTTGCCACGAGGCGCGCCGCCAGGCCAGCAGCGGCCCTACCCCCATCGTAAACAGCAGCAGTAGGAAAAGCGGGCCGTTCACCTGCTCGTAGAACGCTTTGCCGACGGTCATCGTCTGGTTGCGCACCGCCTGCGAGAGGATCGGGAAGATGGTGCCCCAGAACGTGGCGAAGGCAATGCCGGTGAGCAGCAGATTGTTCACCAGGAAGCTGCCCTCGCGCGAAAAGACCGTGGTGAATTCGTGCTCGGGGCGCAGCCGGGGCAGGCGATAAATGAACAGACCGATGGAGCCGGCGATAACCACCGCCAGGAAGCCGAGGAACCAGGGCCCGATGGCTGAGTAGGCAAAGGAGTGTACCGAGCTGATGATGCCGCTGCGCACTTCGAAGGTGCCGAAGAGCGCGAGCAGGAACGTCGCGATGATCAGGCCAAGGCTCCAGACCTTCAGCGAGCCGCGCCGCTCCTGCACCATCGTCGAGTGCAGGAAAGCCGTCGCCGTCAGCCAGGGCAGCAAGGCGGCGTTCTCGACGGGGTCCCAGCCCCAATACCCACCCCAGCCGAGCACGTGGTAGGCCCACCACGCGCCAAGCAGCAGCCCCGCCGTCTGGATGCTCCATGCGGCGAGCGTCCAGCGCCGAATCGCCCGCAGCCACGCACTATCCAGCCGTCCGGTGATCATCGCCGCGGCGGCGAACGCGAAGGGCAGCGAAAAGCTCATGTAGCCCATCAGCAGCATCGGCGGATGGATGAGCATGCCAGGATCCTGGAGAATCGGGTTTAGCCCGGCGCCGTCGTCGGGCACGATGCGCTGCCGCACGAACGGCGTCGAGACGAAATTGAGCACGACCAGGAAGAAGCCTTCGAGGCCCATCAACACGGCGACCACATACGGCATCAGCGTTGCCGGCGCGCGCCGATGCAGCAGCACCGCCAGTGACGAGAAGACCGCCAGCATGAGCGTCCAGTACAGCAGCGAGCCTTCCTGCCCGCCGTAGAACGCCGCCAGTGTGTAATACCACGGCATCGCGCGGCTCGAGTGCTCCTGCACATAGCGCACGCCGAAATCGTGGGTCAGGAACGAGGCGGCGAGCGAAGCGGCGGCGGTGAGCAGGAACGCCGTCGTCACCAGCACCGCACGCCTGCCGCTGGCAATGAGCGCCGCCTGGCCGCGCAGCGCGCCGAGCACCGAACTGACCAGCGCATAGGCGGCGAAGATCAGCGCGAGTAGCTCAGCGATCATACCAAGGTCGGAAAAATGCACGGCCCGCTCCTATTGACTCGTTCCCGCGGGCGGTGTCGCCGACTGAAACTTCGAAGGGCACTTGGCAAGCAGATTCTGCGCCTGGAACACCCCGTTGACGAGGTGCCCTTCCACCACAACCTGAATGCCGGGGCGGAAGATGTCGGGCACGACGCCGCCGTACTCCACGGACATCGTCTCCGACTGATCGTTAATCGCGAACCGGATCTGTTGCGTCTTCTCGTCGCGCACCACCGAATTCGGCGCCACAATGCCCGCCACTCGCACCGCCCGGCTGGCACACGTGGTGCATGCGCGCAGCTCGTGAATGGTCAGGTAATATTCCGCCGAGGCCGAGGTGTTGGCCAGCACCAGGTAGAGCACCGCACCGGCAATCGCTACCCCGGCCACCACAAAGCTCCAGGGCACTTTGCGCAGGCGCGTGCGCCTTGTGTCGCTCTGAAGTTGCTGCTCTGCCAACATGATGATGCCTCTCGATGCGCTCGCCTAGAATGCGCTGCCGGATTCAAACACGCTGGTGAGGGTCGCTCCCAGCAAGGTGGTGATGAGACCGAGCCACAGAATCCACAGTGGCGCGACCTTCCAGAGCTTCCCTCGGCGCGCCGCCGGGCGCCGTGCCTCCTGCGCCTGCACAAGTGCCAGCCCGATCATGCCAAGTGCCGCGGCGACCTTGACGGCCAGCAGCACGACATACGCCGCTCCCGTGCTCGCCGACGCCAGCCGGTCGAAGACCAGATAGACGCCACTGACGAGCAGCACGCCGATGCACAGATTCACCAGCCGGCGAAACAGCGCGGCGCTGCGTGCGCTCAGCTCCGGGCTCGCGCCGGTGGCACGATATGCCGGCAACAATACCAGTAAGTATGTCACGCTCCCCCCGACCCAGACGCCCGCGGCGACCACATGGGCCGTGCGCATGACGACGCGCAACAGAAAGAGCAGCATACGCACGCCGCTCCAGTTCAGCGTACGGGCGCGGCAAATTGCTGCGCCCAGCTCGCGAATACCGAGACCTGTCCCGTCAGATAGAGCAGCCCGACGATCACCAGGGTGACACCGCTCACCAGCGAGACGCGGTCGCCGTGGCGCCGCACCCAGCCGAGCGCGCGCAGCCCACCAGCCCAGCCCAGGCCGACGGCCAGAAACGGCAGCGCGAACCCCAGGGAGTAGAACGCCAGCAGGAAGGCGCCCTGGCCCCGATTGGCTGTGGCGCCCACGTAGACCAGGATCGCCGCCAGCACCGGGCCGATGCACGGCGTCCAGCCCGCGGCGAAAACGACGCCGAGCGCGAACGGCGCCAGTCCACCCAGCCGCTCGACGGCGTGCGCCGGCGCCAGCACTCTCCGCTCGCGCAGCAACAGGTGCGCGAGCCCC
>Ga0209647_1003865_pt1 | contig 11474 bp, 10 predicted proteins | sample GraSoi_2013_60cm_FD_185827 | JGI IMG/M metagenome (GOLD analysis project Ga0209647, IMG submission 185827) | Grasslands soil microbial communities from the Angelo Coastal Reserve, California, USA - Sample 9_17_2013_60cm (SPAdes) (version 2) | ecosystem: Environmental > Terrestrial > Soil >... | reverse complement strand
TGCACTGAACGAATCAGACCAAGGTCAGGATCAACGCGAACCTCTACGAACTTCGCGCCGAAGGCCCCTGCGGGCGCAATGCCCATCTCCTGAGGCTGGGGCCGCGTGTTCTCACCATCTACGGTCAACTCGTCTAGCCCATGCCGGGCGAGGATGGCGGTGTATTCCTCACCCCGAGCGGGATCGTTCTTTCGGTGAAGACGACCATGAGAGACCGTGACATCCTCTCGAAGACAGCCCCGCAAAGGTGAATCTATGTCATGAGAAACAACATTCAGGAGTGCCAATAGAAGCTGCTGGCAAGCAGCATGGACCGCACTGCCGAGTGCGCCAACGAGGCCTGAGCCGCCCTGGTTAGGTGCCGGTGGCATTTCGGTATCGCCAAGGCCAAACCGGATGTGGTCGAGTGGCAAGCCGAGGAATTCAGCAGAGAGCTGAGTCATGACGGTATACGTGCCACATGCTCCCTGGTCACAGCCTTTCTTGGAGCCAGTCAGTCCAAGTCGCTCGTGTAACGCGTCAAGAAGCGTGGTCCGAGGATCAACGAGCAATTGATAGGTTTCTCCATTCACGCACAGGGTAATTTCAAGATCCATGTTATGTATTTCCTTTTATTGTAGTTTTCCGTTCTCATTCTATCGTACATCTAAGTCTACACCTTAGAGCGCGCGCTCAGTCAAGAGGGAGTAAGCGTCTCTCTAAAAACTCGCTGTGAGAGAAGACAGGGCTTGACTGAGAGTACACTCTAAGGGGTATACTCTCAGGGAAAGGTGTGTATTGAAGAGCAAACGTCGTCTCTCCAGAGAGACGAGAAAGGGATGCGCGCTGGAAAAGCTACAGATGAGAGATGAGTTGTTGACGATACAGCAAATGGCGAGAGTTACCGGTCTCAGCGCTCATACATTGCGCTATTATGAACGCGCTGGTTTGATGATACAGTCCGTTGGGCGCGATGAGGCGAATGGCTATCGCTATTATACCCAGCAGGATGTGATCTGGATTGAGTTTCTCTTTGCCGACATTGCCCTGGCCGTGGCCTCGGTCTGGTTCGAGCGGTTAACGAGCGTCGAGTCCAAGAAACCATCAGGTCTGAAACTGCCTCCTGCCGTCCCGGATGCCGAGTCTGATCGTCCGGTACGTGCCTTACCCATGCGCACGTTGCGAGAGGACCACCTGCCATGACACATCCCGTCTTTGACAAGCGCAAAACTCATACCCCCAATACCGAGCAACGATGGGCCATGGAAAAACCGATCTGGGAAGTAGTTGGAGGAGAGAGAAAGTGACGCCAATTCTAGCCACGAAACTGTATATCCCTCCGATTCGGCCGAACGTGGTCATCCGCCCTCGCCTGCTCGAGCGGTTGAACGAGGGTCTGCACCGCAACCTGACCCTTATCTCTGCCCCCGCCGGCTTTGGGAAAACCACGCTGGTCAGCGAATGGGTCGAGGGAATCGAGCGACCGGCAGCCTGGCTGTCCCTGGACGAAGGGGATAACGACCCCGCACGCTTTCTGACGTACCTCGTCGCTGCTTTGCAGACAATTGCGGCCACTATTGGAAAAGGGGTGGTGGGTGTGCTCCAATCCCCTCAGCCACCGCCAACCGAGGCGATTCTGACGGCCCTGCTCAACGACATGACCACCATAAAAGACCAGTTCGTCCTCGTCTTTGACGACTACCACGTGATTGATGCCAAAGCGGTTGACCATGCCCTCACCTTTCTGCTCGATCATCTGCCACCACATATGCACCTGGTCATCGCCACCCGTGAGGATCCACCACTGCCATTGGCCCGCTTACGCGTCGGGGGCCAATTGACCGAAGTGCGCGTCACCGACTTGCGTTTTACCCCCTCCGAAGCTGCGGGATTTCTCAACCAGGGGATGGGCCTCACCCTCTCAGCGGAAGACATCGCCGCCCTGGAAAGGCGCACTGAAGGCTGGATTGCTGGCCTGCAATTAGCCGCGATTTCCCTGCAGGGACAGCAAGATACCACCAGCTTCATCACATCGTTCACCGGCAGCCATCATTTCGTGATGGACTATCTGGTGGAAGAAGTCCTCGGGCAGCAGTCCGAACGCGTCCAGACGTTCTTGCTGCGCACGTCCATCCTCGAGCGCCTGTGCGGCCCCCTGTGTGATGCCGTTGTGCTCGACTCCTCTGCTTCCGGGCAAGCAACCCTGGAATATCTCGACCACGCCAACCTGTTCCTCGTTCCCCTGGACAACGAGCGGCGTTGGTACCGCTATCACCATCTCTTCGCTGATTTGCTGCGGCAGCGACTACAGCAGAGCACCGACTCGTCTCCAGGGGATGAGGAGATAGACGTGGCCGAATTGCACATCCATGCCAGCGTCTGGTATGAAGACCATGGCCTGGAGATAGAAGCGTTTCACCATGCGGTTGCTGCCCATGATGTTGAGCGCGCCGAGCGTCTGATGGAAGGAAAGGGGATTCCCCTGCATTTTCGTGGCGCGGTGACGGCTATACTGGACTGGCTGGAGTCGCTGCCAGAGACGGTGCTGGATGCCAGGCCCTCGCTGTGGGTGAGGTATGGCTCGTTGTTGCTGGTGAATGGCCAGACGACCGGCGTGGAAGAGAAACTCCACGCGGCTGAAGCAGCCCTGCAAGGCAGCGAGGCGGACGACAAGACCCAAAACCTTGTCGGACAAATAGCCGCCGCCAGGGCTGTGTTGGCGCTCACTCGGTACGATGTAGAACCCATGCTTGCCCAGTCACGCCGCGCCCTGGAGTATCTGCACCCCAAGAACCTGTCTTCCCGCGCTACAGCTAACTGGACGCTGGGGTTTGCCTACCTCCTCCAGGGAGACCGTGCTGCAGCCCGCCGGGCCCTTACTGAAGCCATCTCTCTCAGCCAGGCATCCGGGGATATCTTCACCACCATATTGGCGACAATCGGCCTGGGCAACGTACAGGAAACCGAAAACCAGCTCTATCTGGCAGCTGAGACCTACCAGCGCGTCCTGCACTTGGCAGGTGATCAGCCGCTTCAGATTATCTACGAAGCGCATCTGGGCCTGGCCCGTGTCCTCTACGAATGGAACGACCTGGAGGCCGCTGAGCAGCACGGGCGACAGAGCCTCCACCTGGCGCGGCAGTATGAGAGAGTGATTGACCGCTTCGTTCTCTGTGAGGTGCTGCTTGCCCGCCTGAAACTGGCCCATGGAGATGTGGCCGGCGCGGCCGCTCTGCTAGCTCAGGCCAGTCAGTCCGCGCGCCAGCAAAACTTTGTGTATCGCATCCCTGAGGTTGCTGCCGCGCAAGTGCTGACGTTGCTGTGCCAGGGCAACCTGGCAGCGGCCGCTCATCTCGCGCAGACGCACGAACTCCCCATCAGCCAGGCCCGGGTACACCTGGCCCAGGGCGACACGTCCGCAGCCCTGGCGGTGCTGGAGCCATTGCGCCAGCAGGCGGAAGCAAAGGGGTGGGAGGATGAACGGCTCAAGGTGATAGTGCTGCAGGCGATCGCGCTCCATATGAATGGCGAAAAGGACAAGGCTGTGCAACTACTGGGGGACGCGCTGGCGCTGGCAGAGCCGGGCGGCTTCATCCGTCTCTTTGTCGACGAAGGTCTCCCGATGGCGCAACTCTTGTCCGAAGCAGCGGCTATTGGGATGATGCCGGACTATACAGGTAAATTGCTGGCTGCATGTGCAGCTGAGGAGCAGAAGCGCGAAGACACATCGTCTCTGCCCCCACCTGCCCAGCCCCTTATTGAGCCATTGAGCCGACGCGAGTTAGAAGTACTCCACCTCATGGCTCAAGGACTCTCGAATCAGGAGATGTGCGAGCGGCTTTTCCTCGCCTTGGACACGGTGAAAGGACACAATCGGAAAATCTTTGACAAACTCCAAGTCCAAAGGCGCACCGAAGCTGTCGCACGTGCCCGCGAGTTGGGTCTGTTGTAGCCGAAACGTCAGTTTGCCCCAAGCGATCCATAAAGTCAACGTTTGAGAACTTCTACTCTCTTAATATCCCCACAAAACAACACCCCAAACAACACTTTCGTGTCTAGGCGTGCATACCGTAATGGAGCTATGCTCCTGGTAGATCGAGCAAGTGGTACAGACGGAGATGATCGGCCACAAGAGGGACAGGGTCATGTCAAACGAAATCAACTCAGAAATCGATCCAGGTCAACCAATGGTCTATCAGATCAGGATCAAGGGCCACCTGGGTCGTCAATGGACAGACTGGTTTGAGGGCCTCACCATCACGCTGGAAGACGACGGCGAGACGCTGTTAACCGGCCAGGTGGTCGATCAGGCCGCGTTGTATGGATTGCTCAAAAAAGTGCGTGATGTAGGCATGCCATTGCTCTCGGTCGTTTGTGTCAAAGCCGGTCAAGCAGAGGCGTCAGATGTCAAGCAGGAAATGAACGACCGAATCAAAGTGAACTTGGAGGAAACGCATGAAAGCACAACCTGGGTCTAGGATCGAGCCACGCGACCCCGAGCCTCGTACAGGAGATTCTCAAGTGACGGAACGGAATGCAGAAGCATCGCCGCGTTTCCAGGCCAGGATGGCCGGTGTGATTGCCTGGATCACCATAACGGCAGGATTCGCCGAGATCGCTCGCGGCAGGCTTATTGTCTATGGCGACGCCGCGGCTACAGCACACAACATCCTGGCGCACGAGATGTTATATCGGTTGGCTTTGGTAGGCGACGTCATCGCTCTCCTGTATATCGCTTATACGCTTCTCCTCTACAACTTGTTTAGGCCGGTGAACAGGAGCCTCTCTTTGCTTGCGGCATTCTTCAGCCTCGTGGGATGCGCTGTTGCGGCTGTTAACTGCCTCTTTCTTCTCGCCCCCCTGGTCGTCCTGGGAGACGCTCAGTCCTTGAGCGCATTTAACGTGGGGCAGTTGCAGGCGCAGGCGCTCATGTTTCTCAAATTGCATGCTCAGTTATACACCATCAGCATGGTCCTTTTCGGATCCTATAACCTCCTGATCGGCTACCTCATTTTCAGGTCGACCTTCCTGCCTCGAATTCTGGGCGTGCTGCTGGCAATCTCGGGCTTGTGCTACCTGATCAACTGTTTCGCGAACTTCCTCTCACCCGCATTCGCGGCCCATCTGGTGCCCTACATTCTGGTGCCCGGCGGCGCGGAACTATTGCTGGCCCTGTGGCTCCTCGTGATGGGCGTGAACGTTCAACGATGGAAGGAGCAGGCTAGCAAAGCCCCGGAACCCGATCAGAGCGTGCCAGGGAGGGTGGCAGTGTAATGGCCAAGGAGAAGAGTCAATGAGCGCGCAGAAGATGATGGTTAATGCGGTTGACCCAGATGGGAAATGGTTGTATCGAGTGGGCGGTATCTCCGCACTCGTCTTAGGGATAGTGTATATCATCACCATTCCGTTGTATGCTCACGTGGGAGCTCCGCCGAGTGGTGGCGAGGCGCGGCTCAAGTATCTCGCTGGGAATACGACGGTGTGGTGGGCTATCCTTGGTCTCTCTGTCCTAACGGACTTTCTCTTCGTACCTGTCGCGTTATCGCTCTACCTCGCCTTGAAAGGGGTCAACAGAAACGCGATGCTGGTAGCAACCGCATTCGTGGGGTTGTTCATTGTCTTAGACCTGGCAGTTACCTGGCCAAATTATGCCTCGCTCATCACTCTCAGCGGTAACTACGCCGCTGCCACGAACGACGCCCAGCAGGCGGCCTACGTCGCGGCTGCAAATTATGCGTCTGCAGTGCTAGCATCCAGCCTGGAAGCTGTCTACAGCATAATGGTCCTCTCCTTCGGGATTCTCATGATCGGTCTCGTCATGCTAAAGGGAAGCTTCAGTAAGAGTACGGCTTATTTGGGCTTGGTCACGGGCATCCTTGGGATCGTTTCGGTAGCGGGCCCTTTTTTTGTAAGTACTTTGAGTGTAACCATAATCATCACTTCCGTTCTCACCACAGTCTGGGTCTTGTTTGTAGGCTACAGACTCTATAGGCTCGGTCAGCAGTGATTCCTAATTGAAGAGAGTTTGAACGAGAGGAAAATACCATATGATGCCACAAAAGGAAGTCAATGAAGCGATGCATGAACAAGCAGACCCAGAGTATGGGAGATACGAGGGAAATCAGACATCATCTGCTCGCCAACACTATGAGACATCCAACGAGCAAGATTTGAGAGAAGGACCGTCCGGCAAAGTCTATCCGCTCCCACGTGACAATACGAATATCCTGCGTTTCGCACTGGCTGTGATTTCATTGGGGCTGCTTCTGCTGTTTGGTCTTCTCTTCGTTGTGGTGATCGGCGGGACAGTGGGGTGGGCTAGTTTCACTGTCGCGTGTATAGCTATCTTTATCATAGGAGGTGTCGGCATCATCTCGTTGCGCTCCCGTGGGTAGATTGAGCCAGTGGTACAGACGGTTCTGACCGGCCACAACAGGGACAGGGTCATGTCAAACAAACTCAACTCAGAAATTGATCCCAGTCAACCAATGGTCTATCAAATCAGGATCAAGGGCCACCTGGGTCGTCAATGGACAGACTGGTTTGAGGGCCTGGCCATCACGCTGGAAGACAACGGCGAGACGCTGTTAACCGGCCAGGTGGTCGATCAGGCCGCGCTGCATGGCTTGCTCAAAAAAGTGCGTGATGTAGGCATGCCATTGCTCTCGGTCAGTCCTATGAAACCCGGTCAGGCAGAGGGATGAGATGTCCAAGAGGAATGTGTGGCAAGCTCCGCAAGGACTATCGGTCCAACAGAGAGGTCAAGTCAACCGTCATAACCATAAGGAGAAATTCACATGACAACCCGTACCGCCGAAACATCGCCACGTATGCGTGCAAGAGTCGCAGGGTTCCTGTATCTAGGTCTCGGACTATTCGCTCCTTTCAGCCTGCTATATATTCCCTCCCGTCTTATCGTGCCAGGAGATGCCGCAACAACAGCCAGGAATATCATGGCATCTGAATCGCTCTTCCGGCTTGGCATTGTGAGTGCCCTGATCACCGTGATAGTCAATATATTGGTGGTTCTCGCGTTATACCAGGTACTCAAACCGGTGAACAAAAACATAACCTGGCTGATGGTCATCTTCCTTCTGGTTTCTGTCCCCATCACGATGCTCAATGAGCTGAACAACTTTGCTGTCCTCTTCCTCTTGAGCGGTGCTGACTCCTTGAAAATATTCACAGCAGATCAGGTACACACTCTGGTGTCCCTCTTTCTGAATTTGCACGCCACTGGACTGAACATCGCCGGTATATTCTTTGGCCTATGGCTGTTTCCCATGGGCTACCTGGTCTTCAAGTCGGGGTTCCTTCCCAGAATTCTGGGTGTCTTGTTGATCATTGGCGGTTTTGGCTATCTGATACAGAGTTTTACAGCATTTCTTTTCCCCAACCTCGCAGTGAACATCGCCCTGCTTCCTGTGCTTACGTCTTGGGGGGAATTGTTATTCCCCTTGTGGCTGGTGATTAAGGGCGTCAACGTCGAACAGTGGGAAAAACGTGCTCGTGCATCGGCATGAAAGAACCCGTGCCGAAGGGAGAGGGACTTCGTTTTCGAGTCGCTCTCCGGAGGGCCTCGTCTCTGAGGCTCAAAGCGACGCGTGGAGCAGAGATGGATCACGGAAGGAGACCCACATGAAAGCGATTGTGTACACAAAATACGGACCACCGGAAGTTCTTCAGCTCAAGGAGGTCGCAAAACCTGTTCCCAAGGACAATCAAGTGCTGGTAAAAGTTCATGCGGCATCGGCAAATGCACTGGACTGGCACTTCATGAGAGGTGCACCGTTCCTGGCCCGCTTAGCGGGAGGGCTGCGCAAACCGAAAGATCCGAGACTCGGCGCTGATTTCGCCGGACGAGTGGAAGCCGTTGGCACCAACGTCACCCAGTTTCAGCCAGGGGATGAAGTGTTCGGGGCAGAGACGGGGAGTTTTGCCGAGTACGCATCTGTCCCTGAAAACACCTTGGCGTTGAAACCGACGAAGAGTTCGTTTGAGGAAGCTGCCGCCATCCCTGTGGCGGCAATCACCGCTCTGCAGGGTCTTCGCGATAAGGGACAGATCCAATCCAGGCAAAAGGTTCTGGTGAATGGTGCGTCTGGTGGGGTGGGGACGTTTGCGGTGCAGATCGCCAAGTCGTTCGGAACCGAAGTCACTGGCGTGTGCAGCACACGGAATCTGGATCTGGTCCGCTCGATTGGCGCAGACCACGTCATTGATTACACGCAAGCAGATTTCACCAAAAATGGGCAGCATTACGACCTGATTTATGATGCGGTGGGAAATCGTTCGGTTTCTGATTACAAGCGTGCACTGAACCCCAATGGAACGTGTGTCATTGCAGGCTTCCAAAACCTCTCGCGGCTCTTCGAACATATGGTCCTGGGACCATTGAGGTCAAGGACCGGGAACAAGAAGGTCGGTCTCATGGGAATAGCGAAAATGAACCAGAAGGATTTGGTGTTTGTGAAAGAGCTTCTTGAAGCTGGAAAAATCGTGCCTGTGATCGAGAGACGTTACCCGTTACGTGAGGTTCCTGAGGCTATCCGGTATCTGGAAGAGGGACACGCCCGAGGAAAAGTGGTCATCACAATAGAACAGAACAACAAAACCTCGCTGTAAATCCCAACGTTAAATAATGCCACTCGCTGGAAGCGATGGCACGAAGGAGGAGTAATTATGGAACAGGCGACGTATCCCGTCCAGTTCTCGGTTGACTACCCAGATCGCTCGACTGGCTGACCACATTCTTCCAGGCTCTACGTTAAGAAGCGAGCAAGATAGCCGCAAACTAGATAAGTGCGGAGCAGTTATAAAATTTTTGTTGCAATGGTATGATAACTAATGACTGAAACTATAGTGTTCTCTTGTGTTTTCTAGCGTTTTATGGCATCATTGCCGCTTTCTTGCAGGTCTGTTAGAATAAGCACTTGAGCACCTTTCTAACTTAATAGTGTTTCCTGGGTTCTGGCGTAAGTCGCTTCGCCAGGTAAAAACACTAGCGCGAGAACGACAAGAGATTTCTTCTCTTCATTGCTCAAGTAGCACGGAAGCGCGCATGCGCGGAGAGTGTAGAGGATGGTAAGCAAGGAGCACTCCTTGTGGTAGTCCATTCAGTACGGCTGTCGTTCCCGTACGAAGCTGAAAAAGCAAGCAATCAAGAGAACGCTATCTTTTTCGGAACTATCTTATAGAGAAAGCTCAACAAAACCATTTCAGATAAGAATTGTAACTCACCTTACGCAGAGAGGAGTTGGGGGATACAAAGCCCTCCAAACCTTCCCGCTTGGTACGTCAGGTGAGTGATACGGTTGAAAGCCTGGAGTTGTTGCTCGATACGGAGGGAATCATGCGAAAGATCGTTGTCTCAGAGTTTGTGTCGTTGGACACTGTCATGCAAGCGCCTGGTGGCGCAGAAGAAGATACCGAGGGCGGCTTCACCCACGGCGGGTGGACAGGGCCGTTCTGGCACGATGACATTGGCGCGCACTTCTTTGAGGAAATGAGCCAAAGTGACGCGCTGCTGCTGGGGCGCAAAACATGGCAGATCCACGGCGGGGCATTTGAACCCATGCCAGCCGGTGACCCCTTTGGCGATGTCATGAACACCATGCCGAAGTACGTTGTTTCCACAACACTGACAACGGCCTCAGCCTGGCGCAACTCCACCTTGATTAGCAGCAATGTGGTCGAGGAAGTACGCACCTTGAAAGCACAGCCCGGCAAGAACATCGTCATCGATGGCAGCAGCGTGCTGGTTCATACCCTGGCCGAGCACGATCTGATTGACGAATATAGCCTGTATGTTTACCCGGTTGTGCTCGGCAGTGGCAAGAAGCTTTTTCCTGAGGGGCTGCGCGTTAATCTGCGCCTGATCGAATCCAGGCCACTGCCATCAGGCGTGGTGCTCATGCGCTACGCGCGCGCATGATGGGCCGCCGGCTACGCAATGTTAAAAGATGAATCTGAGCGGTGAAAGCACGACAGTTACCAGCAAACTGGATCGATAACTGATCTTATCGGTCGAGTTTTGATCAAAATGTTGGTGTTATCGGCAGAGTTAACTATTGTATCGTCTCAAAAACTCTGCCGATAATGTAACTGTGCTGGAGTTATCTCCTTTGCGGCAACGAGGCTCGTTCCTTAACGCAGAGCCTAAAAGGCATATCTGCGAGTGTTCGTGATTTACGCAGTACCTGGAGATGGTACAACTTGCGATTGATCGAGAGATAGCGCCCACAGGTGGCACGCGAGAGCTTGATGCCCATCTGCTCAAGCGCGGCACTGACCCGATACGCGCCAATGTCCGGGTTTTCTGAGAGCTTTTTGATTTCTTGGATCGTTGAAATGTTAACCTTCCTCGGCGGCTTGCGCGCATGCGATTTATCAGGCAGCCCTGCAAACTGTTCTTCTGCAAACCGCCTGAGAATGGCGTGGACAGTCGTTCTACTCACCTCCAGATACGCGGCGATAGACTTGGCATTCCATCCGTCAGCATGGAGCCGAATCACCGTTCGCCGACGCGTCTCTCCATCCGCCATCTCCGCATAGCGTGGATAGCGTCGCTCGGTTGTCGAGGGTTTGGGACCAGAGGCCAAAAGGCATGTTTTATCGCAATGGATACTTGCAATATGTGCAAACACTCATGTGAGTCGGTGCCATATGCGTACAGCTGGACATGAACAATGCTCCTCATAAGGCCTTTCTCAGACATGTAGGTAATCACCAGCGTCAGCGGCTTGACAAGGGCAATCGGCCCTGATCCCCCAGGCCATCACCTGCGTTGGCTGGACAGGCAGCGTGATCATCTTCCTCCATCTGGCATAGTCACACGAGCGAGCATACCTGCAAAGCTGGCTATGGCACCGGGCCGGCATGCTCCTCGACATGCAACCCCTCATTCTCCTCGAGGTGCAGGCCAATGCGCCTGACCAGGGCCGGGCTGACGAATACGATGAGCAGGCCCACCACGAGCCAGGCCAGGGCCACGTAGGGAAAGACGTTGTACGGCGCCACCGGGATGGGGAAGATGTTGCTGTACAGCGTGTACCCAAGCACGAGAATGGCTAACACCGGAATGATCCACTGCCACGTCCACAGCCGCCGCGCGACGAAGAAGCGAATCGCGCCGATATTGGTCAGGATATAGGCGACCAGGATCAGGAAGACACCAATCGTACCCAGGTAGCCAAAGAGAGAAGCACCATTGATGCCGGGTGCTCTGCTCCAAACAAGCACGACGACGAAGGTCAGAATCATCACCACGGCCACGGAGAGGGCGGGTGAACCGGTGCGACGGCTTGCACCACCAAGGCGATCATTGATGAAGCCGTCTCGTCCCATCGAGAAAAGGATGCGCGCACCGGCGTTGGCTGTTCCCAACGCGCTCGCAAAGGCGCTGATGGTCGCCCCCAGGTCAATCAGGGTACCCATCACGCTGCCAACATAGCGCTGGCCGAGATCGCCTAAAGGAGCGGTCGAGCTGGCAAAGG